>Ga0302320_10021768_pt1 | contig 12700 bp, 11 predicted proteins | sample Bog_T0_3_FD_202130 | JGI IMG/M metagenome (GOLD analysis project Ga0302320, IMG submission 202130) | Peat permafrost microbial communities from Stordalen Mire near Abisko, Sweden - Bog_T0_3 | ecosystem: Environmental > Terrestrial > Soil > Wetlands > Peat | place: Sweden: Abisko, Stordalen Mire...
CTGGCTGGTGGCGATATCATCGTGATTGATGCCATCCGTGGTCAGACCGAGCCAGGTGGGGGCATCCATGGGATCGCCGCTCGGGCCGCGGATCTTCAGTTGAAAGTCCAGGTCGGCGACGACTTTGGTGGTATCAAACTGGATACCCCAGGCTTTGAGCAACGGCTCCAAGGTGGAGGAAGAACTGGCGCCCTCGCCCATCATGGGATTTTGCTGGCGGCTGGCCAGCGCGGACACGGGGTCGAGGAAGGCGATGAGTTTTCCGCCGCGCAAAACAAATTGATCGATGGCGTATTGGGTCTTGTCGGAAATTCCCTTGGGATGAATGACGAGCAGCACTTTGACATCGTCGTCAATTTTGTCGGTTTCGATTTCCACGCGTTTGACGTTGAAATCCTGTTTCAGTTGGCCCACCAAGGTCCAGGCCGGAGTGCCGCCGCCGGCTTGGCCCATTTGTTCCATCATGGGATTGGACGGTGCGCCGAAAACGGGGAGGGAACTCATGATGCCGACGGTCGGTTTTTCGGTAGAGAGGACCTGGGTGATGGCGCGGCTCAAGTCGTACTCGAGCTGGCGTTCGCGGTTGGGGTCTAGGAATGGAATGGCCACGCGCTCATCCGCGAGATTGACGGCGAGCCCGAGATAGAATTGATCGCCACCGGACAAGGGCAGGGGTTCCAGGCCGTCCAGCCGAGCGGAATCCTCGGCATCGGAATCCGGCTGGGGATCGAATTTCTGGATGATGAGATTTTTGCCGGCCACCTGCTTGTACTCATGCAATAAATCTTCCACGCTTCGCGCATAATCTCTCAGCAACACGGATTGGGGCGTGGCGGTTTCAGCTTGGGAGCAGTAGAAATGGATGGTTACGGGCGTATCGAGATTTTTCAGGATCGTCCGGGTGCCGGGGGAAAGCGTGTAGGCTTTCTCCTGCGTCAGGTCGACGCGGGCGGGGAAGGCGCCGGTAATGACGTTCACCGCGATAATGATGACGAGCATTACGACAACACCCGCCGAGGAATAGAGGATCGTTTCAATCGACTTCTTTTGCATCATGGCCTCCAGAATTAGCTAACGCGACGTGTCCGCAGAATCACACTCGTGGCGAACAGGGAAAATCCGATCACCGACAGGAAGAAAATAATATCACGCGAATCCAACATGCCTTTTTGAAAGCCGTCGAAGTGGGTGATGACGCTGAACGAAGTGACGGTATCGACAAGCCACTGGGTATTGGGCGTCAGGTTTTGCAGCAGGTTGATCACCGGCGGAAAGCCCGCGAGAATGAGGAAAAGGCAGGCGACCACGGAGATGATAAAGCTGACTACCTGGCTGCGGGTGATGGCCGAAGTGATGCAGCTCACCGCGAGATAGGCACCGGCCATGAGCCAGCTCCCCACGTAGGCGGCAAAAATAACGCCGTTATCCGGGCTGCCGAGGTAATTGACCGTGAGCACGACGGGAAAGGTGAGGAACAGTGCCAAGCCGAGAAAAAGCCACGACGCGATGAATTTTCCCACGATCGCCTCCCAAGGGGCAATTGGCATGGTGAGCAGCAGTTCTAGGGTGCCGACGCGGCGTTCGTCGGCCCACAATCGCATGCCGACGGCGGGGACGAGGAACAGGTAAAACCACGGATGCCACATGAAAAACGAGCCGGAGAGCGAGGCTTCGCCGCGTTCGAAAAATCCGCCGACCATGAACGTAAAGAATCCATTCAGCAGCAGAAAAATGACGATGAATACGTAGGCGACAGGCGATGAGAAATACGCCTGCAATTCGCGTTTGGTAATGGTCTTGATGTTGCCTAGAGAATTCATGGCTTTACCTCCTTCACCGCAGTTTCCGGCATGGTAATGTCGCGAAAGACTTCATCGAGCCGGCCTTCTTCGGTCCGCAAATCGTCGATCTGCCAGCCGTTGGCGGCTTCCAGAACTTCGCGGGTCAAATCGCCATCACCGGCGATCCGGGGAAAAACCGTGACGACCAGCCGCGTATCCGTGACGGCCACTGAGACTTTTTTGGCCGAGCGCAAGCGGTTGAGTTTTTCCTGCACGGCGGCGGCGGTGACACCGTTCAGGCGCAGGGTGACGGCGCCGGCCCATTCGGATTTGCGCCGGAGTTCCTGCGGCGTCCCATTGGCGACGATCTTGCCGTGATCGATGATGATGGCGCGGGAACACACGGCGTCGACTTCCTCCAAAATATGGGTGGAAAAAATAATTGCCTTTTTCTCGCCCATGCGACGGATCAATTGGCGGACTTCGTGCTTTTGGTTGGGGTCAAGGCCATCGGTGGGTTCATCGAGAATGAGAACGTCGGGATCGTGGATGATGGATTGGGCGAAACAGGTGCGGTGCCGGTAGCCTTTGGAGAGCGTATCGACGCTCTGGTGCAGCACGGAGGTGAGAAAGCACATTTCGACAGCGCGCTGAACGGCGCGGGTTTTGGCTTCGCCGCGCAGTCCGCGGATCTCCGCGGTGAAATTCAGGAAACCGTACACGGTCATATCTGTATAGGCGGGGGCATTTTCGGGGAGGTAGCCGATGAGTTTTTTGGCGGGAATGGGATTCTCCACCATGTTGAAACCGCCGACCGTGACCGAGCCGTCCGTAGGCGGAATAAACCCGGTGATCATGCGCATGGTGGTGGATTTGCCGGCGCCGTTGGGGCCGAGAAACCCCAGAACTTCGCCCTTTTCCACGGTAAAGGAAATGTCATCGACGGCGCGCTTGGCGCCAAAATGTTTGGTCAGGTTCTTAACTTTAATCATGTCATCCGCTTCATGTTTTCGCTGGTAACGCGAATAAAAATTGTCAGGTTTGGATCCTCAGTTTATGGGATTTTTGACAATGTACCAAAAAAATGTTCAAAAAAATTACATTTTTTTGAGAGGGGAGAATTCCCCGAAACCATGTTCGCGTATTGAACCCGGGAGCCTAGTTTGGTCGCAAAGCATGACCAGCCAACGGCGGACAATTCTCCCTCGCCCCTCAAAGGGGAGAGGGCCGGGGTGAGGAGTGAGATTACGTAAATCTTTGAGAATAAATTTTCAATTTTGAGGTTCATGGGGTAAAGGCTTTCTTTCCGGCTGTGAACGCGCAAAAATGGCGGTAGTTTGAACGACAAACCCGCCAAAGAATTGAAAATACCGCGCTTACGATTACGAATTACGGCGGCGGCGGAGAATTATGTCCGGGGCGGTCATCCCTGGGTTTACGGCGACAGTGTGCTGGAAAAGAACCGCGAAGGCACGACCGGCGAGCTGGCGGTGATCTATGATCGCAAAGACAGGTTTTTGGCGATCGGTTTTTATGATCCGGAATCTCCGATTCGCGTGCGCATTTTGCAGATGGGCAAGCCGCAGGCATTGGACGACCCCTGGTGGAAAGAACATTTGCAGGAGGCCTTGAAACGGCGTGAAGGTTTATGGAATGGGCGGACCACTGGCGGACGATTGATCAATGGCGAGAGCGATGGCTGGCCGGGCTTGGTGCTGGACCGGTATGCGGGCACGCTGGTGCTGAAGCTCTATACGGCGGCCTGGCTGCCGATGCTGTCCCTGGTGACAGATCTGATCCATGCGGAGCTGCAACCGGAACGGATCGTCCTGCGATTAAGCCGGAATATTTTTGCTACGGCGGAGAAAGGTTCAGTTCCGCGCCGCGACGGGGAGATTTTAACCGGGGCGGAATTGGCGGGGCCGGTGGTGTTTTTGGAGAACGGAATTCAATTTGAAGCCGATGTGGTGAAGGGGCAGAAAACCGGTTTCTTTTTGGACCAGCGCGATAACCGGGATGAAGTGGGGCGATTGGCGGCCGGGTTGGACGTGTTGAACGCCTTTAGTTTTTCCGGCGGTTTTTCCCTGTATGCGGCGCGCGGGGGCGCGAAGTCGGTTACGGATCTGGATATTAGCGCCCATGCCTTGGCGGCGGCGGACCGGAATTTTCAACTCAATATCGCGAATCCGACGGTGGCGAAGTGCCGCCATGAAGGCATTCAAACGGACGCCTTCGCATGGATGGCTGGCGACGATGGCCGCCAATTTGGTTTAATCATTCTGGATCCGCCATCCCTGGCCAAACGGGAGACGGAGCGGAAGGGCGCCATTAACGCTTACGGGAACCTTGCGGAGAATGGCATCCGCCGATTGAAGCGGGACGGATTGCTGGTGGCCTGTTCGTGTTCGGCGCATGTCACCGCGGATGAATTTTTCCACGCGGTCCGCCGGGCGGCAACAAAATCCGGCCGCCAATGGCAGGAGCTAAAAACAACCCGACACGCAGCCGATCATCACGCGACCTTCAAAGAGGCGGAGTATTTGAAGGGGATATATTTGAAGGTGATTTAACGACGAAATGGAATGAACCGCCATCCCGCTTTGTTTGCACCGATTTTTGGGCTGCGGCTTCATTTCTGCTGCGAAATCTCAAAGGCCTCCCTCCAAACCGGCGCGCTCGGAAACACAGGGCGGAAGGGCAGGGTGTCCCGCTTGCTGTCGTCTGGGAGTACTGAGTAACCGGGCAGTTTTGTGCCAGTGGCTCTCAAACCGTAAACTCTGGTGATCAACTCGCGTTCTCCCGCCCTGATGTAGAATAAGGCTTCGGGCTGATCCGTAACGCCTGGTCGTAAAGTGTAGAAGTGCTTCAGATTCATCAAATCCGCCGTCGGAGTCAACTGCTTCTTGAGGTCAGATAATTCTGTCGGCGATAAAACCTTTCGATAATATCTTTCACTATTCCCGGACTTCTTGAGGTAAATCACCGTACCATCTTCATAGACTGCAACACGCGGTGTGTCTGCACCCATAACCATGGCCCAAGGGTCGCTTTGGATGAACACTGCCATCGGTTTTGGGCCAGCGAAGGGGTCAAACCCGGCAGAGAAAAGACTGAGGCTGGCGACCGAGAGCAATATAGTGATGAACTGTTTCATTAGCGCTGACTGTTATTCAACGAAATACGAGTTTCGCTTTGCTCGAGGTGACCTTTGGGTGGGCGGCAAAAAGTTATTAAACATCGGGTTTCCTTTTGTTGCCCACCACCCACAATAAACCTGCAATCAAAATGGTAGCTATGCCAAAATAAAAAACTGCATTCCAATCGGATGCGACGGTTATGCGAAATTGTCGATAAGCCTGCTGCTGCGCTTCGGTAAACTTGGAGAAATCAAAGGCTCTTGCGAATACTGGATCAAACGCATATCGGCGCGCTGCGGCGAGAATAGGCCAAACGATCTCGGCTGCGCCAAGCAGGATCAGCAAACCTAGCAGGATTTTTTTCATGGTGTGTAAACGATCGCTAACCGTTATCCAACGACTGATGGTTGCGGATGCAAAACGCCCTTTTGCCGAAATATGACTGGTGCAATGAATTCATAATCAACCAAACGTTTCCGAATTCACCGAACGCCATTCGTTGCTTCGAGCAATCGTAACCACCGAAGCAATTTTGGGCAAGTGCGTCCATCGTCCCGCCGGGACGAAAGCAATTTGGTGCGGTTGACCAGACACTGTGTGTCTGGCTAATGTCCAAGGTCGCTCCGCGACCGCTTTTTCCTTGCCCATCGTCAAGCGGTTGACGTGAATTACAATCCATGGAGGGTGGGTGTTTATGCGACGGAATATCACGATTGACGAGAAGGCCTACAATCGACTGGTCTCGCTTAAATCGGGTCCGCGGGATTCTTTCACCAAAGTGATCCTTCGCCATGTTCGTCAGCCTGCCGAAACTTGCGGCGGACTATTGGATGCGCTGGAAGAAATGGGAACGCCGCCGGTGAAGCTTGAGGTTATTGATCAATACGTTCGGACAAGCGGGCGCCGTTCCCGCCGGCCATGATTGCCGATACGACGTTTATTTCGGATCTCCTGAGAGAACGGTGACGGGGCAGTCTGGGGCAGCGGGCGGGTTTCTTTCAGGCCCGGGATGGGCGTGAGTTTAGTTTTTGTTTTCGGGGAGTGGCGGTTGGTTTCAGCGCGTTCTCAAGAACCGCGATTCGCAATGAATCCATACTTCCGAGCCACGCTGGAAATAATCTCGAAATCGAGTAATTGGTTGGCGGATACGAAAAAGCCAAGTTGCATCACGTCAGCGATAATCGTAAAGGGCTTCTGGCCTAAGAGCGCCGCCAGCTGTGCTGTTGAGGTTGAGGCCGGAATGATCACCTCGCCGACAATGGGTGGCAACGGTAAGGGATGCTTGGGTGACGACGGTTGCGTCGGTTTGAATTTCTGAAGCTGTGGTTTGAATGCCGTCAAATACGGCGCCGATAGCTGAGGCCATTTAGGCTTCAGAATATCAATCAGATCCTTGCAGCCTTCCGGCAGCAAGAAGCCGCGTTTCATAAACTCATTCTCCACAGGTTCAGGCTAAAACTCTAAAATGAATTTGTCAACGAGGCCTGAATTCCAAGACTCCGCCGAACGGTTTGCCGAATGGTTGGTCGCGCAAATTGAACGGACTTGGGCTATTTCACAGAGGAACCGTAAATCTTTTCGACGACGGCGAGGGCGGCGCGGGCTTCTTTCAGGCCGGGGACGGGGGTGCGTTTGGTTTTGATATCTTCGAAAAATTCGGCCATTTCAATTTTCCAGGATTCGTCGCCGCGCGGGAATTCGTAGATGGTGGTTTCGGGCGGGCCCATTTGCGGCAGCATTTTGTAGTAGGTCAGGCGTTCGATGCCGTAGCTGCCGCCAAGTCCTTCCCAATGCAGTTTGGCGTCGCGACCGTAGATTTCCAGGCTGAACAGGTTTTTCCATTCCGAACAACTGACGTGCAGCCACGCGGTCTGGCCGGTGGCATTGCGCAGGCTCAAGAAGGCATTGTCATCGACGGGCATTTTCCAGAAGTAGGTGGCGGCATGGCCTTCCACGGTGGTGAATTCGCCGAGAAAGATTCCCGCGAGATCAATCAGGTGAACGCCCTGGTCAATCAGTTCGCCACCGCCGGAAAGTTTTGGATCAGAGCGCCATTCTTTTTCGTAGCCGACCCGTCCGCCCTGACCGTAGCGGCCGCGGACAAACATCATGGGGCCCAAGGCGCCGCGGTGAAAGAGTTCAAGCGCTTTTAGCGCGGCCGGGTGGTAACGATGATTATAGCCAACGCGAACGAGGGCGCCGGTTTTTTGAGCAGCGGCGGCGATGTCATCCAATTCTTTGGTGCTGATGGCGGCCGGTTTTTCCACGAGCACATGTTTCCCGAGTTTCACCGCGACGAGGGCGATGGGCGCGAGCGCGGAATTGATGGTGGCGATCATCACGACGTCGACATTGGGCGCGGCGACGGCGGTTTCAAAGGAATCGGTGGCGATGCAGCCGGGGCTTTGGGCGGCGAGTTTGCGGGCGCGGTCAATCTGGGTGTCGCAGGCGACGGTGACGCTGCCGGGCGGGAGGAGATTCAGGCGTTTCTGGCCAATCAGGCCGCAACCGATCAGGGCGACTCGCAAACTCATATGAGGGTGGTGGATTTATAATGGATATGACGCCCACCCCTCACCCTAACCCTCTCCCCTTGGAGGGGCGAGGGGATTCGATGGTTGGCGATGCTGGGCGGCTGAATCGGGTTCACGGGATGTTTAATTCCATTTCTTACCGCGATCTTCGGGGACGATTCGGCGGAGGCAGTAGATGTCGGATTTGGCCAATTCTTCGCGGTGCTGTTGCAAATCCTTCCACGGGTCCCATTGGGCGCTGATCAGTTTGCCGGTGATGCCGTTGCTTTCGGCGCTGGCGAGATAGACGGCGAGTTTGGCGCCCAATTCCAACGGCACGGCGCCGTTTTCCTTCCAGTTTTTGTTTTTCTCGAAAAAGGCGGCGCCAACTTTGTCCGGGCCGGCGGACAGAACTTCGTCGACCAAGCGGGTGGCCAAAGCGCCGGGGGCGATGGCGTTGACATCCACATTAAAGCTTTTCAATTCTTCGGCGAAAGTTTCCATCAAGCGAACGACGGCGGCTTTGGAGGCGGCGTAGGCGCTGATGTTGGGCAGGGGATTGGTGGCGCCGCCGCCGCTGAGGACGATGATTTTGCCGCGTCCGGCTTTTTTGAAATGGGGTATCAGCGACCGGCACGGGAGCAGGACGCCGAAGAGATTGATCTCGATTGCGCGGCGCCATTCTTCCAGCGGGACGGATTCGGTCGGCCCCATGGGGCCATAAACTCCGGCGTTGAGGACGAGGGCGTCGATCGAGCCGAGCTGGGCCAGCGCGAAGTTGACGAGTTCGGCCACCGGTTTTTCGTCGGAGACATCGCACGTTTTAGCGGCGACCTTTAGACCGGGAAATTGGCGGGCGAGATCGTCGCAGGTGGCCGCGAGGTCCTTTTCACTGCGGGCGCACAGGACGACATTGGCGCCTTCGCGCAGGAACTGTTCGGCGATGGCTTTGCCAAGACCCTGGCTGCCGCCGGTGATGAGGGCGTTGAGGTTTTTTAGTTTCATTTCAGGCGCGACCGACGGAAAGATGCGTGACGCCGGGGATGTTTTTCAATTCCTTATCGAGAAAACGATTGGGGTCGACCACCAATTTTTGGGCCATGCGGGGAATGATAATGGTCCAATCGGCCTGCCGGAATTCGGGCCACTCGGTGCAGACCACGGCGGCAACCACCCCGGAGACGGTCTGTTCGAGATTACTGCCGAGCGTGATTTTAGCCAGTTCGGGCGGCAGATTTTTGATGGCGGGATCGAACGCGCGGACGCGAGCGCCGGCTTTGAGGAGCTGTTGGGCCAGTTCGACGGCGGCGCTGCGGCGGAGGGTGTCGGTGTTGGTCGTATAGGTCAGGCCGAGAATGGCGATGGGCTTGTCGGTTAGATTTCCCAGGCGCGATTCCAGCCGATGAAAGGCCCAGCCGCGGTGGAGGTCGTTGCTTTCCTTGATGGCGGGAATGACGGAGATGGTTTCGTGATGGGTGGCGGCCAATTTGGTGAGGGTCACGACATCGCGCGCGAGCGTGCCACCGGCGAACGGTCCGCCGGGCAGCAGGTAGGCCTTGGGGCCAATGCGGGGTTCGCTCTTCAGACCGGCAGATACTTCCTTGGCATCGGCGCCGGTATGGTCGCAGAGGCGGGCGATTTCGTTGATGAACGTGATCGACAGCGCGAGGAAGGAATTGAGGGCGTGTTTGACCATTTCCGCCGATTCCGTGCGCATGAAAAGGACGTTCGAGGTGAACGGGGTGAACAATTGTTCCAGCAGGGCTTTATTGGAGTCATTGCGAATGCCGACGACGACGCGATCCGCTTTTTCAAAGGCATCGATGGCTTTACCGAGCCGGAGATTTTCGGGGGAATACGCGAAGTGAAACCGGGGGAATTCTTTTTCGAGGCTGGCGCACGTGCCGACGGGCAATTGGGAGGAAATGAGAACCAAAGCGCCGGGCGGCAGGTGCGGCAGGGCGCGGCGAAGGTTGGCGAGAACACTGGCGACATCGGATTCGTCGTTGTCGTTGACGGGGGTGTCGTAAGTGAGCCACAGAATATCGGCGCCGGCGAGGGCGACTTTTGTGTCGGTGGTGAAAGACAATTTGCCGGAAGCCAGACCGGCCGCGAGCAGTTCGTTCAGGCCGGGTTCCAAGAGAGGCCCCTGAGCTTGGTTGAGCTTTGCGATGTTCGCTGCGTCATAATCCAAGCCGACGACCGAAAAATGGCGCGCGGTGCAGGCGGCGGTGACACAACCCAAATGCCAAAGGCCGAGAACGGTTACTTTCATTTCATTTAAGGGCGCGGGTTTCGTACACCCACCGGTTTTGTTGCAACCAGTCCAAGGTCCGTCCGATGCCTTGCTCAATGGTCAGGGCAGGCTTCCAGCCGGTGGCGCAGACTTTCCTGGTGTCCAAAAAGATAAACGGATTATCGCCGACCCAGCCGCGGCTGCCACCGGTGTATTCCAATTTTGGTTTCAGGCCGAGCGACTTGCAAATGAAAGCGATAGAATCGTTGACCTGGACATATTCGTTGGTGCCCAGATTGAAAACATCCGCGCCGTGTTTGGTTTTTTGGGCGGTGCCGGCTTTCATAACGTGCAGGATGGCGCTGACGCAGTCCTGAACATAAAGGTAGCTTTTCCGTTGGGAACCGTCGCCGAGGATTTTCAGTTGATCGGGATGTTCGAGGAGCTGGCGATAGAAATCGAAAACATGCCCGTGGGTGTAACGTTCCCCCAGAATGGACACAAACCGGAAGATATAGCCGTTGAATTTGTAACCTTCGCAATAGGAGGAAATCATGCCTTCACCGCAGAGTTTGGAGGTGGCGTACAGCGAAGTTTGGATGGGGAAGGGGGCGGTTTCCGGCGTGGGGAACACTTCAGCTTCGCCATAAACGCTGCCGGTGGAGCTGAAGGCGATGGTCTTGACGCCATTGGCGCGCATGGCCTCCAGCACGTTGAAGGTCGCGACGGTGTTCTGTTGCAAATCTTTGCTGGGATGATCCAAACCGAAGCGAACGTCGGCGTTCGCGGCCAGATGGAACACGGTGTCGGTGCCGGCCATGGCCCGGGTGAGCGACGGGAGATCGAGGTTGTCGCCGCGGATGAGTTTGAAATGGGGATGCGGGAGCGCGTTTGTGAGGAATTGTTCCTGCCCGGTGGAAAAATTGTCCCAGCCCACCACGTGCAGGCCATCGGTGAGTAGACGGTCAACGAGATTGCTTCCGATAAAACCGGCCGCGCCAGTAATGAATACTTTGTTCATTTATTGAACGGTCAGGGTAGCGCGAGGCGCACGATTTCGCCAGCGGATAAATGACGAATTGCGGAGGAAGGCGGGACAGATTTCCAGTGGATTCGATTCCGGCCCGGGCGCGGCGCGGCGGCAATCGGCGAAAGCGATCTTGTCGCGCACAAGGCCTTGCGCTTAATCTCCGCTCCAGTGAAATCGCAAATCATCACCGCCATTCCGGTTTTCAACGGCGAAGCATTTATTGAGCAGACCTTGGAATCCGTGGCGCGGCAGACGTTGCGGCCCGACCGTGTGATCGTATTGGACAATTGTTCCACCGACCGGACGGAGGAAATCGTTCGCAAGTTCCCGCTTCCCTGCGAATTTATTCGCAACGAAAAAAACCTGGGGTTGTTTGGCAATTTGAACCGGTGCCTGACCTACAGCACGGAGACGAAATTTTTGCACCTTTTGCATGCGGACGATCTGATCGAGCCGGATTTTTATAAGGATTTGACGGCGGTTTTAACCAACAGCGAAGGACTGGGGCTGGCTTGGTGCCTGGATGAGCGGATTGATGAGAATAACGAACACTTGAGCTGGTCGGGCAAGCCGGACGGAAAAGTGGAATGGCTGAGTCGGGACCAATTTTTGCAGCTTAAGGCTGAGATCCGCAACCAGGCTTTTTGCGCCACCTTGCTGAGGACCAATGGGCTGGCGGTACCGTGTGAATTTCCCTTGGACGTTCCGATCCTGGGGGACATGATTTTTTGGGCGGCTTTCGGCGCGCATTGCGAAAAAATTGTACATGTGCATCGCTCGCTGGCGCAGTACCGGTGGCATGGTTCGAATCAGACAGTGTTTCTCGGCCCGAGCATTCAATCGCTGATTCTGGACGAATGGCGGACCATGCAGACCAACGAAGCTTTGCGGGGGAAGGGCTGGATCTGGCATCGCAAGCTGAAATTATTGGCGCTGTTGGCGGTGCGTTCGGGCATTAAAGCCCGGCGGGTGCGCCAGAACGGAAATGCAGCGTACTCGTTGGAGATCCAGCACGCCGCAATGAATATTACCGGGCTTCCACTATGGTTGGCCGGAAGCGTTGTGGTCGTTTTACGCGATTTTTACTTGTTCAATATTTTGGGGCGGAAACGGCACCCCAAGAATATTTACGGTTAGACCGTGTCCTCATTTCGGCGGGTTGCCAGAAAGACGAACAGGCCCAGAACGGCGGTGACGCTCAGACCGATGACTGATATGTAGAAGGCGCGCAGCGGCAGCGAAAACGTGAACTCAACGGCATGGGTGCCAGGTGGAACATACGCGCCTCGCATGATGAAATTGCAGCGGAGCAATTCCGAGGGTTTGCCATCGACCGTTACCTTCCAATTGGAATCATATTTATCGTTCAACAGCAAAATGGCAGGCGTTTCGGTTTTTGCCGTCAGCTTAATGTCCTTGGTGTTGTAGCTGTCGTAAGCGACCGTGCCCGAATTCTGGTTGGTAGCGGTGGTGGCGAAACTCGGGGAGGGAGTTGAAACCAAAACCGTCAGGAAGGGGTCAAAGTTTTTGTCGGCCAGTTTTTGCAAGTTTGCCGGATCGTTGGTGTTTGCTTCCCAAGTGGAATAGAGTTTCGCCCGGGGGAGGGCGCCGGCGAAATCAAAAACTGCATATTTGCCGTTGGGATCAAGGACCGCGGTCAATTCTTCATACTTCCTAGCGTTTTCAATTCCCGGTTTGGGAACAATCTCAAATCTTTGAGCAATGCTAAACCTTTGATGCTCGGGATCCAGTTGGGTGTTTAAACCTTCCAAGTATCCCGCGGGCCCCAACAGATAGCGCGTATTCGTTAATTGCCAGAAACGCAGGGGAGAAAATCTTCTTGCCACGCCACCTTCCAGGTGAACAAATTCATACATTTCAATATCCGAAGCCACGCGGGGACGCTGGATTAGGCCGGTCGTTTGAATATTATAATAGGGGAAGTGGTGCTGATTCCACTCACTTCCGTGAAGAGCGCCAAGCAATTGAAATTCGGGCGGAAA
>Ga0302320_10021769_pt1 | contig 12699 bp, 9 predicted proteins | sample Bog_T0_3_FD_202130 | JGI IMG/M metagenome (GOLD analysis project Ga0302320, IMG submission 202130) | Peat permafrost microbial communities from Stordalen Mire near Abisko, Sweden - Bog_T0_3 | ecosystem: Environmental > Terrestrial > Soil > Wetlands > Peat | place: Sweden: Abisko, Stordalen Mire...
GTTCAGCAGGACTGTGCCCCTGTCCGACTCCCGCCCGATCCGTCGCCCAAGGCGACGTTGAAGCCGCGACCTCCCACCGAACGGGTCTCCCCCGTTACCCGTGTCTCCTTTCCGGCGTGCTGTGCCCGGTACCCCCGGCGGATCGAATGGGTGCGCCCGTCGATTTCTTCCCCATCCGTGCGGCCTTCCTCGTTTTGTGGGCGAGTCGGCATCCGCATCCCAACTTTCGAGGCCTGCTCAGGCTTCACTCACGTTACGGCCCGTCGGATCGCTCAACCGCCCAAGGCGGCCTTCGTCACGAGGCTTCGATCCAGCCAGTTGCCCGGCCAAAACGCTCGTCAGCGACCAGAGCAATCGACAATTCTCTGGGTGGATACTCCCTCCACCGGATACACGCGCCATCGGGGCGCACCACAAAATCGTTTTATTTCAACGACCTGTCGTATCCTGGCGCCTAGGGGGCATTGCCCCTGGAGGCCATTATCGCAGCTTGCCTTTGATCAACTGAGCTGCCGCGGCCCGGGCCTCGCGGGTGACCTGTGCGCCAGACAGCATCCGGGCGATTTCCTCACGCCGATCTTCGCCGTCCAGTTCAACCACGTCGGTCACCACCGCCTCGCCGCGCTGGCCCTTGCGCACCTGGAAATGACCGCTGCCGCGGGCGGCAACCTGGGGGCTGTGGGTGACCACCAGCACCTGAACCTCCCGACCCAGACGTTCCAGGCGTTCCCCGACTGCGGCGGCAACGGCACCGCCGATGCCGGCATCGACCTCGTCAAACACCAGGGTCGGCACGGTACTGGTGCGGGCCAGCACCACCTTCAACGCCAGCATGAACCGGGCCAGTTCGCCACCCGAGGCGATACGGTTGAGCGGCCCCGGTGGTGCCCCGGGGTTGGTCGAAATGCGGAAGGTGATGCGGTCGACGCCCGAGGCGCCCCAGTCGTCCTCGGCAAGCCCCTCGATAACCGTGACGAAGCGGGCGCGATCGAGCTTGAGCGGCGGCAGTTCCTCGGCAACCGCCGAGTCGAGACCGGTGGCGGCGGCCCGGCGGCGCTCGCTCAACCCCTGTGCCGCCTCCAGGTAAGCCGCGCGACAGTGCCCGGCCTCACGCGCCAGTCGGGACAATTCGTCGCCCTGGTCCTCGATCAGCGCCAGCCGTCGAACCAGAGTCTCCCGCAGCCCGGCCAGTTCATCGACCGCCACCCCGTGCTTGCGCGCCGCCGCGCGCAAGGCAAACAGGCGCTCCTCCACCTGATCCAGGTTCCCGCCGCCGCCATCAAGATCGGCGGAGACCCGGCTCAACAGCGCCGCGGCCTCGGTTACCTCGCTGGCGGCCCGGTCAAGGGCGGCCAGCGCCTCGTCGAGCCGGCCACCGGCCTTGTCCGCGGCCCGGCCGAGCTGACGCAAGGCGCTCGCCAGCGACCGTTCAGCGCCACGTTCGCCACCAAGATCCGCGGCGGCACCGTTGATCGCCTCCATCAGCCGCTCCCGATGCATCAGCACCGCGCGGGTTTCGGCCAGCGACTGCTCCTCTCCGGGAGCGGGCGCCAGCTCCTCCAACGCGGCAGCGGCGTGGCGCAAATACTCTTCTTCGGCCCGCGCCCGCGCGATCTCCGACTCCGCCCGGGTTCGCGCCTGCTCGACCTGTCGCCAAGCCCGCCAAGCCGCCGCGACTCGAGCGGCTTCGGTTTCCAGCCCGGCATAGGCATCAAGGACGCCGCCATGGGTGCGCGGATCCAGCAGGCCATGGCTGTCGAACTGGCCATGAACCTCCACCAGTTCCTCACCGATCCGCCGCAGCAAGGCGACCCCAATCGGCTGGTCGTTGACAAACGCCCGCGAACGACCATCTGCGGTCACCACCCGGCGCAGGGTCAGACCGTCGGCACCGTCCAGGCCCTGTTCGCTCAGAATCGCGAACACCGGGTGATCGTCGGAAAGCTGAAACTCGGCCGTAACCACGGCCTGATCGACACCCCGCCGCACCAGACCGCTGTCACCGCGCGCCCCCAGGGCAAGACCCAGTGCATCCAGCAGAATCGACTTGCCGGCCCCGGTCTCTCCGGTCAGAACGCAGAGGCCGGGGCGAAACGGCAGGGCCAGACGCTCGATCAACACCACGTCGCGGATGGCCAGAGACACCAGCATGGGTGTTCCCCGCCCCTGACGGACTTAGAACAGGGAGTCCCAGAACGACCCACCACCCTTGGTGTCGCCCGGGGGTACCGTCTTGTCCGCCGCCTTGTCATCGCCAGCCGGGCTCTTGTCCTCCGGCGGCGCACCGGCATTGCTCAACAGTGCGTAACTATCCTGGTACCAGTCGCTACCCGGAAAGTTGTGGCCGAGAATCGCCGCCGCCCGTTGCGCCTCGCTGAGCAAACCAACGGACAGGTAACACTCCACCAGCCGATGCAGGGCCTCGGCGGTGTGAGAGGTGGTCTGGTAGGTATCGACCACGGTACGGAAGCGGCCGATCGCCGCGGCATAGTTTTGCTGACCCATATAGAAACGGCCAATGGCCATTTCCTTGCCCGCCAGATGGTCGGTGGTCAGGTCGATCTTCAGCTTGGCGTCCCGGGCATATTCGGTGCTGGGAAAGCGCCGGACCACCTCGTTCAGCGCGTCGAGCGCCTGCCGGGTGATCTTCTGGTCGCGACCGACATCGGCAATCTGCTCGTAATAGCACAGTCCCTTGAGGTAATAGGCATAAGAGACCTGATCGCTGCCGGGATGAAGTTGGATGTAGCGGTCAAGCGCGACGATCGCGTCGTCATATTTAAGGTCCTGATAATGGGCAAAGGCCGCCATCAACTGCGCCTTGGTCGCCCACTGGGAATAAGGATGCTGACGCTCGACCTCGTCGAACAGCTTCGCCGCCTGCTTATAGTTCTTATCCTCCATGGCCTTGGTGGCCTCGTCGTAAATCTTCTCGGGCGACCGCTCGACATAGGGCAGTTCGTCCTTGTCTGACGAACAGGCGGATAGCCCGAACGCCAGCAGCGGGGCCACCAGCAGCGCCGCTGCGACGGAGAGGCGGAAGGCGGAGAGCAACGAAGGAACGATCAGGCGACGGAGCATGGCAAACCGTACGGACATGGGGGCCGGGACAAGGCGGCGTTTCACACCGGGTCCCTTATAGCATGGCGATGCCCGGTCGAGACAAGCCGGCAATTCTCTTTCGGGTCTTTTCGCCGCCCCGCCCGGTCCCCGGGGATGTCAGCGACGGGACGACAGGATTCCGCCGACCGCCAGTCTCACCCGGGAAAAACATCCCTGAAAAACAATCAAAGGGCGGCACCGTTGCCGGCACCGCCCCTTAACCAAACCGGTCCAAACCGGCGCGGAAACGGCATCCCTCACCGCCCCGCCGCCGCTCACGACTGCGTGGTCATTCCTTGCCGGTATCCTTACCGGTATCCTTGCCGGCGGAACCCTGATCCGGCGTCTTGTCCTTGTTGCCCTTGTTGTCCGCCACCGGCAGCGCCACGAAACGCAGATCGCCCTGACGGTCCACCAGCATCAGCACCGACTTCCTGCCCTCCTCCCGGGCCTTGGCGATATTGGCCGCCACATCGGCCGGCGCAGCCACCTCCTGCTGACCAACCTCGACGATAACGTCGCCCGGACGGACACTCTTGTCGGCGGCCGCACCGACGGCCTGAACCTCAGTGATCACCACGCCTTTGGTATCGGCGTTGATTTCGAACTGCTGACGCAGTTCCGGGGTCAGGGTCGCAACCTTAAGTCCAAGCTCGTCAAAGTCCTTGGTCTCCGCCCCGGCCTTGGGCGCAGCGTCCTCATTGTTCGACGCCAGCAGACCCGATTCCTCGGCTGCTTCCAATTCGCCGACCTTGGCCTGGACCGTCACCTGCTTGCCCTTGCGCCACACCACCACCGGCACGACCTTGTTGATCGCCGTATCGGCGACGATCCGCGGCAGGCGCCGCATTTCGGTCACCTCCTTGCCGTCGAAAGAAATCACCACGTCGCCGGCCTGGATGCCCGCCGCCGCCGCCGGGCCGTTGGGGGTGACCGATGCCACCAGCGCACCGTGGGCCTTGGCCATGCCCAGACTCTCGGCAATGTCCGGGGTCACGCCCTGGATGCGCACGCCAAGCCAGCCGCGTTTGGTGTGCCCGAAATCCTCCAACTGGGCGACCACCGGCTTGGCCAGATTGGAGGGAATGGCGAAACCGATGCCGACCGAACCGCCGGACGGAGAGAAGATCGCGGTATTGATACCGATCACCTCACCGTTGAGGTTGAACATCGGGCCACCCGAATTGCCGCGGTTGATCGAGGCATCGGTTTGCAGGAAGTCGTCATAAGGGCCGGCGTTGATGTCGCGGGCACGGGCCGACAGGATGCCGGCGGTCACGGTGCCACCCAGCCCGAACGGATTGCCGATGGCCAGCACCCAATCGCCGACGCGGATCTTATCGCTGTCCCCGAACGGGACCGCCACCAGCGGGTGATCGGTGGTGACCTTGAGCACGGCGATATCGGTCTTGGTGTCGCGACCCACCACCTCTGCCTTGAGGTTGGTGTCATCGTGCAGGATCACGGTGATCTCGTCGGCGTCCTGGATGACGTGGTTATTGGTGACCACCCACCCCTTTTTGGCGTCGACGATGAAGCCCGAACCAAGCGACGTGGCGTGACGGGGCGGGGCATTGGGTTCCTTGCCCTGGTGGTCAAAGAAATCCTTGAAAAAATCTTCGAAAGGCGAACCCGGCGGGAATTGCGGCAGTTCGGGCGCGTTGCCGTGGCCGCCCTTGCGTTGGGCGATGGTCTGAGTGGTCGAGATGTTGACCACGGCGGGCAGCAGGCGATCGGCCAGATCGGCAAAACCCTGGGCCGGCGCCCCAGCCCGAGGCGCCGGAGCTTCGGTCTGGGCGGTGGCAATGGCACCGGAGCCAACCGTCACCCCAAACGCTAACAGGGCGGCGGAGACAACGGCGCAATAACGATCACGATGAGTCACGGAAGCAGTCTCCTGACCTTGTTGAGGTCCCGATGTTGATGTCCCGAGTTGGTATCCCGATGCTCAGGTCCTGATTGAAGTCTCGGGTCCAGGTGCATGGCAGTGGATGCCCTGATGAATATCGCGCCCCCGGCCACCGATACAAGCGCCGGACTGATGCCGGCGCGGAACCGGGAACACCGGAAACGGTTGCGTTCAAGGCGATGACGGCTTGGGATGATCAACCTCCAAGAGGTCCAAAGGTTCGCATCGCGCCAGCGCCGCCGCCTCACGGTATGCCTCGTCAAAAACGTCCCGCAGCGGCCGGCCGGAGTCCATCGGGTTGGCGAGCTGATGCTTCAGGACAGCGATATAGGCCTTCGCGACGATATAGGTATGGACCTTGTCCGTCGACGGCCGGGAACCCGGAAGCTCCCGACAGGCCAGCGCCGCGGCCTCCCGGTAAGCCTCGTCATAGACATCGGTCAGCCGCCGGTCGGAGGTCATTCCATGGACCAGCTGATGTTTCAGCACCGCAATATAGGCCTTCCCGGCAAGGTAGGTATGCATCTTTGTGTGCAGATCATCCCCGCCGTCGGCGTCCGATGGGTTGCCGGTCGAGATCATCACCTCTTCCCCCTCTTCCCATCCTTCCCGCCATGGCCTGGGAAGGAAAGATGCCGGACGCCGGCGATGGGCCGGCGGCATGACCACCGCCGGCCACCGGCATGGCCCGATCTACTGGCCCGCAGGCACCGATACCGGCGGCGCCCCGGCCCCGGTGATGCTGCCAAAGTACCGGAAGAAGTCACCGGTCGGCGACAGCACCAGCGTCGTATCGTCACTGTGCATGGCGTTGCGGTAGGCTTCCAGCGACCGGTAGAAGGCGTAGAACTGCGGATCCCGGGCCGTGGCGTCCGAGATGATGCGCAGTGCCTGGTTGTCACCCTCGCCTCGGGCCTTCTGAGCGTCGCGCTGGGCATCGGCCAGAATCACCGTCCGTTCGCGATCGGCGCGGGAGCGGATTTGCTGGGATTGCTCCTGGCCCTGGGCACGGGCCTCGGCAGCCTCGCGTTCGCGCTCCGAACGCATCCGGGCAAAGATCGACTGACTGGTTTCTTCGGGCAGGTCGGCCCGCAGGATGCGGACGTCAACGATCTGGATACCGAACCCCTTGGCCTCGTCGTTCACCTGGGCCTTGATGTCGGTCATGATCTTGGTCCGCTCCTGGGACAGGACCGCCAGCAACGTGACGTTGCCCAGCACCCGCCGCAGTGCCGAGTTGACCACCGGCGCCAGCCGCTGTTCCGCCACCACTTCGTTGCCGACCGACTGATAGAAGACATAGGGGTCGGAAACCCGGTAACGGGCGAAGGCGTCGACATCAAGCCGCTTCTGGTCAGAGAGGATCACCTGCTCGACCGGCGGGTCCACGTCGAGAACCCGACGGTCGATCATCACCACATTCTGAATGAACGGCAGTTTGAACTTGAGGCCCGGAGTCTGGAAGACCTTGACCTTGGCTCCGAACTGAAGGACCAGGGCCTGCTGCATCTCGTTGACGGTAAAGAGCGCATTGGACAGCATGAAGCCGCCGACCAGCAGCACGATGCCGGCAATGATCAGGGTACGGTTTATCATGGTTGCCCTCACCGGCGCTGCTGCTGGGATTGGACCGCCGAGGTGGCCGCGGCGGCGGGCGAATGGGTCAGTTGCGGCAGGGGAAGGTACGGAACCACGCCCTGGGTGCCGGCGGTGGTGTCGACGATCACCTTGTTCACGCCGCGCAACACCTGCTCCATGGTCTCCAGATACATCCGCCGGGAGACCACTTCCTTGGCCTGGCTGTATGCCTGGTAAATCGCGGTAAAGCGCGAGGCATCGCCGGTGGCCAGGCTGACCACCTGTTCACGATAGGCCTGGGCCTCCTGATTCAGCCGCTCGGCATCGCCGCGGGCGCGCGGGATGATGTCGTTGCGGTAGGCTTCGGCCTCGTTGCGCAGTCTCTCGCGGTCGGATCTGGCCCGCTGGACGTCGTTGAAGGCGTCGATCACCGGCGCCGGCGGATCCGACTTCTGCAACTGGACCTGGGTCACCTGAACGCCGGTCTGATACTCGTCAAGCATGGTCTGGAGCAGGGCCAACGTGCTGGCCTCGATCTGCTGGCGCGCCTCGGTCAACGCCGGCTGCAATTCGGTGCGGCCAATGACCTCGCGCATCGCGCTTTCCGCCGCCTTCTTTACCGTCGATTCAGGATCGCGGATGCGGAACAGGTACTCGACCGGATCCTTGATCACCCAGAATACCGTGAAATCGATGTCGATGATGTTCTCATCGCCGGTCAGCATCAGGCTTTCGTCCGGCAATTCGCGGTCGGCCGAGGCCCCCCGCCGGCTGTCGCCGTTACCCGAACGATAACCGATCTCGATGCGGTTGACCCGTGTCACCTTGGGCGTGAACACCGTCTCGAACGGCGCCGGCAGGTGATAGCGCAGGCCGGGATTGGTCTTGTAGACGAATTCACCAAAACGCAGCACCACGCCCATCTCGTCGGGCAGCACCCGATAGATGCCCGAGGCCAGCCACAGGCCGACCAGAATCACCACGACCAGCGCGATCCCTTTGCCGCTGCCAAAGCCGCCCGGAAGCATCTTGCGCAGCCGGTCCTGGCTTTTGCGCAACAGATCTTCGATATCAGGGGCTTGCGGTCCGCCACCGCCACCGCCGCCGCCCGGCGGCCGGCCCCAGGGGCTCGGCCCGCCGCCGCCACCGCCGCCGCCCGGTGGCGACCCCCAGGGGCCGCCACCGCTTCCCCCACCCTGATTGCTCCACGGCATTCGCTGGTCTTCCTTTCGTCTGGTCGTCACGGCTTGATTCAGGTCACAATCCGACGCCCTTTTCAACCCGCCGGCGGCGTCCTATAGTCTCTCGCCCGAGCCTACCCGTCCCCCAACGGCCGACCCACAGCCATATTTTGGCGAGGCGGCGGAGTTTTCAACCATGGCGCAGGTCACCGAAGATCAGGTCCTGGCGGCGCTGCGAACCGTGGTCGACCCGGAACGCGGTACGGACATCGTTTCCCTCGGTATGATCGCGGGCCTGACGATACAGGATGGCGTCGTCACCGTCGCCATCGAGGTTGACCCGAAACGCGGTGCTCAGGCCGAACCCATACGCCACGCCGTCGAGATCGCGGTCAAGCGCCTCGGCGGCGCCAGAGCGGTCACGGCGGTCCTGACGGCTCACCGGCCGGCCCAGACGCCGCCCCGGGGCGCCACCCACGGCCATGCTCATGGCCACCGGCATGGCCAAGGCCGGCCGGAACCGGGCCGGCCGTCGCTGCCCGGAGTCCAGGCGATTATCGCCGTGGCCTCTGGCAAGGGTGGGGTCGGCAAATCGACCACAGCGGTCAATCTGGCGCTGTCGCTGGTCGGCCTCGGCCTGCGGGTCGGCCTGCTCGACGCCGACGTTTACGGCCCCTCTTTGCCGCGGCTGCTGGCCATTACCGAAAAGCCCCAGGCCGCGGGCGAGCGCCTCGCGCCCATCGTCCGTCACGGCCTGGCCACCATGTCCATGGGTTTTCTGGTGGCCGAAGACACGCCCATGATCTGGCGCGGCCCGATGGTACAAAGCGCGCTCCAACAAATGCTGTTCGACGTGGCCTGGGGTCCGTTGGACGTGATGGTGGTAGACATGCCGCCCGGCACCGGCGACGCCCAGTTGACCATGGCCCAGCAAGTGCCGCTGGCCGGGGCGGTGATCGTCTCGACTCCCCAGGATCTGGCCCTGCTCGACGCCCGCAAGGGCCTCAACATGTTCCGCCGGGTCGACGTGCCGGTCCTCGGCATCATAGAAAACATGAGCTATTTCAATTGTCCCCACTGCGGCGGGCGCAGCGACATCTTCGGCCACGGCGGCGCCCGGCACGAGGCGGAACGACTCGGCGTCGACTTCCTCGGCGAGATTCCGCTGGACATGATCATCCGCGAGACCTCGGACCGGGGCCAGCCGATCACCATCGCCGAGCCCGGGGGCGACCACGCCCGCGCCTATGGCGCCATCGCCGCCCGGCTGTGGCAGCGGGTCGCGGCCGGGGCCGGCCACGCCGCCCCGCGCATCGTCGTGGATTGAACCGTGCATTCCCCGCCCCCTTCCCTCGCCCGTCACCATGACCGGGACGCGGCGCGACCGGAAGCCGCGAACTCTGACAGGGGGCCGGCGGAGGCGCCCGAAAGGAACCTTCGATCATGATCCAGGCGTTGCTGCTGGATGTGCCCTGGCCGGTGTTTTTCGGCTTGACCGTAGTCCTGTTCGGCGGCTGTGCCTTCATGACCGGCCAGGCCATGGCGCGAACCTGGCGGCCGATCGGACTGGTGCTGGTCTATGTGCTGCTGCTGGGAGCCGGCGACCGCTTTCTCAGTCATGCGCTGTTCCAGGGACCGCTGTGGTCGCTTGCCGGCTATTTCGGCCATACCGCCCTGCTGCTCGCCATCGCCCTCGCCGCCTACCGCCTCACCCTCGCCCGCCGCATGGTTTCGCAATACCCCTGGCTTTATCAACGCGACGGCCTGTGGGACTGGCGGGAACGGACGGTCCCGCGGTCGTGACCGCCGTCAGGAGGTTCCCGACGAAGACGATACCATGTGGCGCCGAGCAGGCGTGGCCCCGTCGCCCCGCCGCCTGCCTCCCGAACGCCGCCGTCTCCGGTCATCCCCGGCGCCGGCCACCCCGCTCCAGGATCGGCGCCAGATACCGCCCGGTATAGCTGGCCGGCACCCGGGCCACATCTTCGGGGGTGCCTTCGGCCACCAGTTCGCCGCCGCCATCACCGCCTTCGGGGCCAAGGTCGATGACCCAGTCCGCGGTCTTGATCACTTCAAGATTGTGTTCGATCACCAGCATGCTATTGCCCTGATCGACCAGTGCGTGAAGAACCCGCAACAGTTGGTCAACATCGGCAAAGTGCAGGCCGGTGGTCGGCTCGTCGAGAATATACAGAGTCTTGCCGGTGGCGCGTCGGCTCAATTCCTTGGCCAGCTTGACCCGCTGGGCTTCACCGCCGGAAAGGGTGGTTGCGGCCTGGCCGATGTGGACGTAGCCGAGCCCGACCCGGTTCAGGGTCTCCAGCTTGTCGCGGATCGCCGGGACCGCCTGAAAGAACTGGACGCCCTCCTCCACCGTCATACCCAGTACGTCGGCGATGGTCTTATCCTTGAATTTGATTTCCAGAGTCTCGCGATTATAGCGCTGCCCGTGGCAGGCGTCGCAGGTGACATAGACATCCGGCAAAAAGTGCATCTCGATCTTGATCACGCCGTCGCCCTGGCAGGCCTCGCAACGGCCGCCCTTGACGTTGAACGAGAACCGTCCCGGTCCGTAGCCCCTGGCCTTCGCCTCCGGCAGGCCGGAAAACCAGTCGCGAATCGGCGTGAACGCCCCGGTATAGGTGGCGGGATTGCTGCGTGGCGTGCGGCCGATCGGCGACTGGTCGATGTCGACGATTTTATCCAGAAATTCGACGCCGTTAATCGCCTCGTGCTCGGCCGGGTGTTCGCGCGCACCCATCAGGCGCCGGGCCAGGGCCTTGTACAGGGTCTCGACCACCAGCGTCGACTTGCCGCCGCCCGAGACGCCGGTGACGCAGGTAAAGGTGCCCAGGGGAATCCGTACCGTCAGGTTCTTGAGATTGTTGCCGCGTGCGCCCACCACCTCCAGGAACTGGCCGGCACGGCCGGGACGCCGGGGCAGGCGCAGCGGGATGGCCAGCCGGCCGGTCAGATAGCCGGCGGTGACGCTTTCGGGATGGGCCTGGACCGCCTCCGGGCTGCCCTCCGCCACTATCCGGCCGCCATGAACCCCCGCGCCCGGCCCCATGTCCACCAACCAGTCGGCATTGCGGATGGCGTCCTCGTCATGCTCGACCACGATCACCGTGTTGCCGATGTCGCGCAGGTGCTTGAGGGTTTCCAGCAACCGGTCGTTGTCGCGCTGATGCAGGCCGATGGAAGGCTCGTCGAGGACATAGAGGACGCCGGTCAGCCCCGAGCCGATTTGCGAGGCAAGACGGATACGCTGGCTCTCACCGCCCGACAGCGAGCCCGAGGCCCGGCTCAGGGTCAGGTATTCCAGGCCGACATTGTTGAGAAACCCCAGACGTTCGTTGATTTCCTTGAGGATGCGCTGGGCGATCTCGCGCTCCTTGGGCCGCAGGTGGTCGTTCAGCGTCCCGAACCACCCGGCGGCATCGCGAATCGACATTTCGCTGACCTGTGAAATGTGCAGGCCGCGAATCTTCACCGCCAGCGCCTCGGGCTTCAGCCGCTGGCCGCCGCAGGCCTCGCAGGGTTGGGCCGACTGATATTTGCCCAGCTCTTCGCGCATCCAGGCGCTTTCGGTTTCACGCCAGCGCCGCTCCAGGTTGCTGATCACGCCCTCGAAGGGTTTGGTGGTTTCGAAGCGGCGGCTGCCGTCCTCGAAGCGTAACGTGATCGGTGTGTCGCCGGTGCCGTCCAGAATGATTCGCTTTGCGGCCTCCGGCAGGTCGCGCCATGGCGTCTCCATGTCAAACCGGTAGTGCTTACCCAGCGACTCCAGGGTCTGAAGGTAGTAATGGGCCTGTGGGCCGGTCCAGGGGGCAATGGCCCCGCCCTGAAGACTCAGCCGTTCGTCGGGTACCACCAGCAGCGGGTCGAAGTAGTGGCGGTTGCCCAGGCCGTCGCAGGTCGGGCAGGCGCCAAACGGGTTGTTGAAGGAAAACAGCCGGGGTTCGATCTCGGGGATGGTGAAGCCGCTCACCGGACAGGCGAACCGGGTGGAGAAGATCAGCCGCTCGCCGCCTTCGGCGAACTCGGCAAAGACCAGACCATCGCCCACCCGAACCGCGGTTTCCAGCGAATCGACCAGCCGGTTGCCCAAACCCGGCCGCACCACCAGCCGGTCCACCACGACCTCGATATCGTGTTTGAGCTTCTTGCTCAGGGCCGGCACCTCGTCGATTTCGTAGAGCGTGCCATCGATCCTGACCCGCTGGAAGCCACCCTTGCGCAGTTCCTGAAGCTCCTTGCGGTACTCGCCCTTGCGCCCGCGCACCACCGGCGCCAGCAAATAGAGCCGGCTGCCCTCGGGCAGTTCCGCGATGCGATCGGCCATCTGGCTGACGGTCTGGCTTTCGATGGGCAGACCGGTGGCCGGCGAATAGGGAACGCCGACCCGGGCATAGAGCAGCCGCATATAGTCATAGATTTCCGTAACCGTGCCGACCGTCGACCGCGGATTCCGCGACGTGGTTTTTTGTTCGATGGAAATCGCCGGTGACAGCCCCTCAATACTGTCCATGTCGGGCTTTTGCATCAGTTCCAGGAACTGGCGCGCATAGGCCGACAGGCTTTCGACGTAGCGGCGCTGTCCCTCGGCATAAATGGTGTCGAAGGCCAGCGACGACTTGCCCGAGCCGCTCAATCCGGTGATCACGATCAGCCGGTCGCGCGGCAGGTCCACGTCAATGTTCTTAAGATTATGCTCGCGCGCCCCACGCACGCTGATGACCCTGTTCATGGGGCGTTCATACCAAGAGTGAGCGCCCGCAGCAAGCCCGTCGATCGCCCTGCAGCGGTTCTCAATGCGACTGAGTCGTGATCGCAGCGGGGCTCAGGTTGGCGGGAGGCGGATTGGGGGGTGCGACAAAGTGACTCTGGAACGCGGCGGGGGTAGTTTACGGGGGATAAATCTGATTC
>Ga0302320_10021770_pt1 | contig 12699 bp, 10 predicted proteins | sample Bog_T0_3_FD_202130 | JGI IMG/M metagenome (GOLD analysis project Ga0302320, IMG submission 202130) | Peat permafrost microbial communities from Stordalen Mire near Abisko, Sweden - Bog_T0_3 | ecosystem: Environmental > Terrestrial > Soil > Wetlands > Peat | place: Sweden: Abisko, Stordalen Mire...
AGCCTTGTCGCGTGCCGCCGCCTGTTCCGTCCGCATCCTGCCGGCGTCGTCCAGACTGTCCCTGAACGCGCGCACCGCATGAATCATCGTGCCGATCTCGTCACGGCGATCGTCGGAGGGAATGGCCGCATCCAGATCGCCCTTCACCAGCGCGCCCATCGATCGTGTCACTGCAATGATCGGCCGGGCGATACCGTGACCCACCAGCAGGCACAAACCGGCGATGACGGCCAGCAGGATTCCAAGCGACGCCAGCACGACCAGATGCGCATGTGCAACCAGCTCGTCGGAGGCTTCCTCCTGCGCCTCGGCCAGCGCCGCGAGATCCTTGTCCAGCACCTCGAAACGCCGTTCAATCCCGTCATACAGACTGTTCAGCGTCGCCGCCGCCTGCTGCTGCATCATCGTTCCGCCGACCAGCCGCTCAAACGTCTGCTGATACGCGGTGATTTTTTCCATCAGGTCTGCCCGCATGTCCGCCGGCGTGCCGGCCGCATCCAGGGCGGCGGCAAACTCCGGGACACGCTGCTTCAGCAGTTCCCCGTATTTCGGATCGATCCGGGCGATGAAATCCTTCTCGTGCCGGCGCATCATCAGCATCGCGATCGTCGCGGCGGGCACGTCAACCTTGCTCAGCCTGTCCTCGACGTTGTGGACACTGTTGCGGAGCTGGCCCAGCAGCCCCTTGTCCTCGTCCAGGCCAACCACCGTGACATCGTCCGTCAACCCTTCGAATGCGGTGCCATAGGCAAGGATATCGGTGCGTATCTGCCGCAGGATCTCCAGATCATCGGTATGGCCGGCCAGTTCCGTGCGCAGCGCATCGGTGACGTTTTCCGCCGCCGTCATCGCATCATCATGCAGTTGCGTCAGGTGCGCGTCGTGCCGCAGCAGAAAATCCTTCTCATACCGCCGCGCCTGCAACAGGTCGATGCGCAGGTGGTTGTCCAGGTCGGTGGCGTGGCGAATGCTTGCCGCGTCAGCAGCGATACGATCGATTTCGCCCCCCGACCACTGGTTGATGCCAGCCACGAGCATCATGCCGAATATGCCGACCATCCCAAGTATCGCGATCTGCCAGCCGAGTCGGCAGCGCGACAGCAATCGGCTCATGAAAAAATCTCCGCAAGAAAGCGTTCCCGCGGAACCATAACCCGGTTTTTCCTAACAACAGGTTAAGCAAACCAGCCGGCCTCGCCCGCGCCGCGGCCCGATCCAGGCCGCAGCCTATTCGCTGGTCGCCGTCACCGCCGGAACCAGGCGGTCATACCCCTTCCAGCGATAGATCGCCGCCGACACCGCCCAGGCCGCCACGAAGATGCCGACCACGGCAAATCCGAAATCCGCCAGATCGGCGTTCAGCCCGGAGACGATCGACCACACGCCGCCCTCCAGCCCAAACTGATCCGCCACCAGGCCCAGCGCCTCAACCCCGCCGATCAGCAGCGCCACCACCACCGAGGCCGCGGTGATCGTCAAATTATACCAGAGTTTGCGCAGCGGCCGGACGAACGCCCAGCCGTAGGCGCCAACCATCAGAATGCTGTCGGTGGTGTCCACCAGCGCCATGCCGGCGGTGAACAGCGCCGGGAACGCGAGCGTCTGCCACGCCGACATGCCTTGCGCCGCCTGGGATGCGGCAATGCCCAGCAAGCCGATCTCGGTCGCGGTGTCGAAGCCGAGGCCGAAAAGGAAGCCCAGCGGATACATGTGCCAGCTTCGCGTCACGCTGTGGAACAACGGCCGGCACAGCCGTGCCAGTATCCCGCCACAGGCCAAAGTCGAGTCCAGGCTGGCCACATCAAACGAGGCACCACGGGCCACCTGACGAAAGCCGCGCCAGACTCCGCGCAGGATCATCAGGTTGACCAGCGCGATCACCAGCAGGAAGACCGACGACACCAACGTCCCGACGATGTTGCCGACCGCGCGGAATGCGTCCAGCCGGTCCTGCATCGCGGCTGTGGTCGCGGCGATCCCCAGCGATGCCAGCACCACGACGGTCGAGTGCCCGAGCGAAAAAAAGAACCCGGCGTCGATCGGCCGCCTGCCGTCCTGCATCAGTTTGCGCACGACATTGTCGATCGCCGCGATATGGTCCGCGTCCACCGCGTGACGCAGTCCGAACACCCAGGCGAGCAGCGCCGTGCCCAGCAACGCCGGCCGGTCGGCGAAGGCATGCCACGCCCAGGCCCAGGACGCGATATTGACGGCAATCAGCAGCGCCACAAGTCCGCCGGGGCGGTTCCAGCCGCCCTCGTCCCGGACGCACATTCTCGCTGCCAGCCCGACCATCGTCCCCGCCACGCCCTCGCCTTCGTCTGGCCGCAGCAATGCAGAACGTATGGCCTTCCGGCAAGTGGGCAGGCGGTTCATGCTCGCGGAGGCGAGCGGTTCACGTTGACGCGGAGGCGCGGGTGCAGGCATTAGAGGCCCCCGTGCGCGCCTGTAGCTCAATTGGTTAGAGCTGGCGGCTCATAACCGCTCGGTTGCAGGTTCGAGTCCTGCCGGGCGCACCACGCTCGCCTCATGCCGGATGAAGCGCCACCACCTCCTCGGTCGTGTGGCGCGCCGCGATCACCAGATACACCGCCGGCAGCACGAACAGGGTGAACAGCGTGCCGATCGATAGCCCGCTGGCGATCACCAGCCCCATATTGAACCGCGACGCCGCCCCGGCGCCCGAGGCCGTGATCAGCGGCACCACACCCAGCACCATCGCCGCCGTCGTCATCAGGATCGGCCGCAACCGGATCCCGGCCGCATGCACGATCGCGTCCACCTTCGACATCCCGGCCCGCTGCGCCTCGTTCGCCACCTCGACGATCAGGATGCCATGCTTGCTGATCAGCCCCATCAAAGTCACCAGCCCGACCTCGGTATAGATGTTCAGCGACGCGCCGCCGAACCCCAGACTGATGAACACCAGCGCACCGGCCACCGACATCGGAATCGACACCAGAATCACCAGCGGATCGCGAAAGCTTTCGAACAGCGCCGCCAGCACCAGGAAGATGATGATCAGCGCAAGTCCGAACGTGCCGGCGAAGCCGCTGGATTCCTGCACGAACTGCCGCAGCGGACCAGCATAGTCGATCAGCACGTCGGACGGTAAATCCTGCGCCGCGATCTGCTCGAGCGCGTGAAACGCATCTGCCTGCGACACGCCGGGCGCCGGCACGCCGGAGATCGTCGCTGAATTCTGCTGCTGGAAATGTGTGATCGTCTCCGGCACGGTTTCCCGGGTCACCCGGGCAATCGCCGAAATCGGCACCGGCGCGCCGCTGATCGTGGCGATCGGATACCGCATCACCTGATCGATCGTCAGCCGCGAGCCTTGCTGGACCTGCGAGATCACTTTGTATGACCGCGACCCCAGGCTGAAATAGTTGGTATAGGCGCCGCCCAGCAGGCCGCCCAGCGCGCTGCCGACCTGGCTCATTGACAGGCCAAGCTGCGCTGCCTTGTCGCGGTCGATCTCAATCACCGCCTGCGGCGCATCCACCTTCAGATCGCTGTCCACGAACAGGAACAGCCCGGTTGCCGTCGCGTCGGCCAGGAATTTCTGCGCCTGCGGGTACAGCGTCGAAATCGGCTGCGTCGACTTCAGCACGAACTGGATCGGCAGACCCTGCGCACCCGGCAGCGCCGGCGGCAGGAACGCCACGATGCGCTGGCCGGCGACGGTATTGAGCTGGCCCTGCAGCGCCTGCTGAATCTGCGTCGCGTTCCGCCGCCGCTCATCCCAGGGTTTCAGCGTGAGGCCGGAGATCGACAGGGTCGGGCTGATCACCTGAAAGCTCTGATCGCCTTCCGGCACCTTCGACAACATCGCCTGCACCTGGTCGGAGAACATCTGCTTTTGCTGCAGCGTTGCATCGGGCGCCGCGCTCGGTATCAGGATGACCACGCCCTGGTCCTCCTGCGGCGCCAGTTCGCTGCTGGCGCTGCCGTACAGGAAATAGATGCTTCCGATCACCAGCCCGGCGAACAGCAGCGTCACCGGCAAGGTCCGCAGACTGCCGCGCAGGCGCCGTTCGTACCATCGCTGCGTGCGGCCGAACACGCGGTCGATCAAGCCGGTCAGCCGGTCCGACCAGCGTTGCGCCTTGCCTTGAGGATGCGGTCGCAACAAGAATCCGCACATCATCGGCGACAGCGTCAGCGCAACGATCGCCGACATCGTCACCGCGCCGACCACGGTGAAGGCGAACTCGGTGAACAGCGCACCGGTCAGGCCGCCCTGGAAGCCGATCGGCACGTAAACCGCGATCAGCACCGCCGTCATCGCAATGATCGGGTTTGCCAGGTCGCGCGCCGCGCGCATCGCCGCATCCCGCGGTCGCATGCCCTCTTCCAGATGCCGGTTGACGCTCTCCACCACGATGATCGCATCGTCCACCACCAGCCCGATGGCCAGCACCAGCGCCAGCAGGCTCAGCAGGTTAATCGAGAACCCCAGCACCAGCATCACCGCAAACGTGCCGATCAGAGACAGCGGAATCGTAATCACAGGAATGACGACCGACCGCGGCGACCCCAGGAACGCGAACACCACCAGCGTTACGATCAGCACGGTTTCCGCCAGCGAGCGCTCCACCTCGGTGATCGAGCTGTTCACGAACACCGTGGAATCATAGATCACGTCGCCCGAAAGTCCCGCCGGAAGCTGTTGCTGGATCGACGGCAGCACTGCCTTCACGCCGTCGATCACCGCCAGCAGACTCGCCGAGGGCACCGTCTGGATGCCGATATAGACACCCTTCTTGCCGTTGTACTCGACGCTCGACTCGTAATCGTCCGATCCCAGAACCACTTTGGCCACATCGCCCAGCCGGATGATGCCGCCATCGACCTGCCTGATCACCAGGGCCCGGAACTGCTGCGCGGAATGCAGTGTCGTGGACGCAGTCAGGTTGAACTGCACCATCTGGCCCTTGGTGGTGCCGATCCCGGCTACCACGTTGTTGGCAGCCAGCGCCGTGTTCACATCCGCCGCCGTCAGCCCGTACGCGGCCAGCTTCGCCGGGTCGAGCCAGGCGCGCAGCGCAAAATTCTGCTGACCCAGCAGCTCCGCCGTCTGCACGCCGGGCACCGATTGCAGCCGCGGCTGCACGTTGCGCACCAGATAATCGGTGACCTGGTTCGGGCCCAGTTCGTCACTGGCAAAGCCGATGATCATCGCGTCCAGCGACTGCCCGATCGCCACCGACAGCACCGGCTGCTGCACGCCCGACGGCAACTGGTTCAGCACCGAGTTGATCTTCGCGGTGATTTCGGTAATCGCCTTGTCCGGATCGAAGTTCAGCACCAGGTTGGCAACGATCGTGCTGGTGCCGGACCGGCTGTTCGACGACATGTAGTCGATGCCGTTGGCCTGCGCGATCACATTCTCCAGCGGCGTGGTGACGAAACCGGCCACCGTTTCCGGATCGGCGCCGTAATACACCGTGGTGATCGTCACCACCGCATTCTCGGTCTTCGGATACTCCAGGATCGGCAGCGCATAGAACGCCTTCAGCCCGACCACCAGCAGCATCAGACTGATCACGCAGGCCAGCACCGGCCGGCGGATGAAGATATCGGTGAATTTCATCGGATCACTGATCCTGCACCACGGGGGCGGGGTTGTCGGTCGGTTGCACCGCGTTGTCGATTTTCACCTCCGATCCGTTGTGCAGCTTCAATTGCCCCGCCGTAACGACAGTGTCGTCGGCAGTGATCCCCTTCAGGATGCTCACCTGATCACCGCGCGATGCGCCGGTCGTCACGAATTGCTGCCGGACCACCTGCTGCCCGTTCTCCGCGTGCAGCACATAGACCAGCGATCCATATGGATTGAACGCCACGGCCGCCAGTGGAATGGTGACCAGCGGACGCGCCGAACCGGTCGCGACGGAAACGCCCAGATACATCCCCGGCAACAGCTTGCCATCCGCGTTGGCAACAGTCGCCCGCACCTGCAGCATCCGGCTGGTCGGATCGACCTTGGAATTCAGCGCCATGATCGTCCCTTCGAACGTCCGCCCCGGATAAGCGTCGGCGGTCACCTCCAGCTTCTGCCCGACCGCGATTTCTCCCAGCGCCTGCTGCGGCAGATAGAAATCGACGAACATCGGATCGAGTTGCTGCAACGTCACGATCGTGGTCCCCGGCGCGAGATACTGGCCCACATCGACCTGCCGCACCCCCAGCCGCCCGGCGAATGGCGCGCGCACCACTTTCTCCGCCATCACTGCCTGCTGTGCCGCGACCTGCGCCCGCGCTTCCTTCAGATTTGCCGCATCGCTGTCCACCGTCGCCTGCGCCACGCCGTGCGCCGCCAACTGACGTTGATCGCGTTGCAGGGTGATCGCCGCCAGATCGGCGCTCGATTGCAACTGCGCCAGCTTGGCGTCGTCATCATTCGGCCGCAGCCGCAGCAGCACCGCCCCGGCCGGCACGTCCTGCCCCGAAACAAAATTGATCAGGTCGACCACCCCGCCGATCTCCGCCGCCAGATCGGCGCCGTTCGACGCCCTGGCCGATCCCACGGCCGACTGGTTCGGCTGCCATGGCTGCATCGAGGCCTTGGCCGTCGCCACCACCGGCAACTGCGAGCGGATCGTGGTCACCACGTGCTTCAGAATACCGGCCTTGAACTGCTGGAACCAGATCAGGCCCGCCGCCAGCAGGCCCACCAGCAACAGCATCACCAGCATCCGCAGCCACAGACGGGGGCGGCGCTGCGTCGTGGTGCGCGGCAGGACGGTCGTGTCGTTCATGGAAATACCCCACAGCACCTGGCGACTTTCGCGTCCACGTCGGTCCGGTTCCACCAGCCGCCGCCCAGCGCCTGGAACAGCGCGACGGTGTCGGTGAACCGCGCGGCCCGCGCAGTGATCAGACTCAACCGTGCTGAGAAATCCGACTGTTCGGCCGTCAGCACATTCAGATAGGTCCCGGCTCCCGCGGCGTATTGCGACCGCGCCACCGCCAGGCTGGCCGCCGCCGTCTTCTGCGCCTCCAAAGCGGCCTGTAGCGTCTCGGCATCCCGCTCGATCGCCACCAGCGCATTCGCCACGTTCTGGAACGCCGTGTTCACCGTGCTGCTGTATTGCGCCGCCGCCACGTCCAGCGCCGCCTGCGCCGCGCGCCGCCGCGCCGACAACGTGCCGCCCTCGAAAATCGGCTGTGTCAGACTGCTGGCGATCGTCCAGACGATCCCCGCCGGGGTGAACACGTTCGCCAGATTGTTGCCTTCCCGGCCGTAGCTGCCGGTCAACGAGATCTGCGGCAGCATGTTCGCCGTCGCCACCCCGACCGCCGCGGTGGCCGAGTGCAGCAGCGCCCCGTACGCTCTGATATCCGGCCGCTGCTCCACCAGTTTCGACGGCAACGAAACCGGCAATTCGACCGGCAGCGCCAGGCGGTCCAGATCGAGTGTCGGCGCCGAGTACAGGTCCGGATGCAAGCCCAGATAGACCGATAGCTGATTCCGTGTCTGCTGCAACTGCTTGCGCAGCCCCGGCAGCGTCGCGACCTGCGCATCCAGCAACGACTGCTGCTGCAGCACGTCCACCTCGCTGACCCCGCCCAGCGTGAAGCGCTGCCGGGTCATGTTCAGCGCGTCGGTATCGGTGCGGATGATGTCGCGCGTGGTGTCGATCTGCGCTTGCAATGACGCCTCGGTGATCGCCGCGGTCACCACATTGGCGGCGAGCGTCAGGTCGGTCGCCTCCAGTTCGAACCGCTGATACTCGGCTTGCGCATGCAGTTCTTCGATCTGCCGGCGGATGCCGCCGAACGCGTCCAAGGTGTAGGACACGTTCAGCGTGCCGGTATCCAGCGAATACGTCGTCGAGCCGCCGGGGACCCCAAACCCGGCCAGCGACTCGCGGTCCTTCTGCACCCCGACGCTGCCGGTCAGCGTCGGAAACAAGGCGCCCTGTTCGGCCCGCGCGGTCTCCTTCGCCTCCCGCAGCGTCGCCTGCGCTGCGGCAACATCGGGGTTGGCCTGCAGCGCCTGTGTCACCAAAGCGGTGATCTCCGGCGAACGGAACACCTCCCACCACGCGCCGGGGATATCCCGGTCCGGCACGAACGACTGCGCCGACCCGCCCGGCGTCGCCGCCGCAATGGTGCGATCGGGCAGGGCGGCCTCGGTAAACCGCAAGCTCTCAGGCGCAGCCGGCGCATGGAAATCCGGCCCCGCCGAACAACCGGCCAGGAGCGCAAAACCCAGAAGGGTTGCAGCGGAACGCATCAGTGAGACATATTCCTATACCAACGCGTCCAGTATGTCCTATGCTGGACCTACGAGTCCAGTATCGGAATCGAGAGGTAACCGCTCGTGGCACCTTCACTGCTCGCTCATCGCTCCGGTCGGCCCAAAGACAGCACCAAGCGTGAGGCCATTGTCACGGCTGCGCGTGGGTTGTTTGCCAGCCAGCCCTTCGATCTGGTCACGATGGAGGCCGTTGCTGCGCATGCTTGCGTGTCGAAGATGACCGTGTACAGCCACTTCCACGACAAGGAAACGCTGTTCGAAACCATCGTCGCCGCGACGTCGGATCAAATGATCGCGGCCCTGTCAGCCCCCGAACTGGACGACGATCTGCGGGATCGCCTGATTGCGGTGGGCGTCGCGTTCCTGGAGGTGATCCTTGGGTCCGACATCTGCAAAATGTCACACACGCTGCCGGGCGCCCTGCGCGCCAACCCGGTCCTGGCGGAGCGGTTCTACGCCGCCGGCCCCGGTCGTGTGCGTGCCGCCCTCGCATCCATCATCGCCGCCGCCGCGGCGCGCGGCGAGCTGAAAGTGGATAATGAGGACCACGCCGCCGACGACCTTGTCAGCCTGTGGGAAGGCAGCATGCCGGCCAGGATCGCTTTCGGCCTCGCCCCGCTCAGCACGCCGCCGGAAATCCGTCGCCGCGCGATCCGCGGCACCGATGTCTTCCTGCGCGCCTACCGGCCCTGACGAAAGGGCGCCCAGCCTACCCCGCCACGGCGCCGGCCGCTTTCCGCGTCGCTGTCACAGCCTCCCGTGCCGCCCGCGCCATCAGCCCGCTGTCATTGGCAATGGTGCACAATTGAAAACCCATCTGCATCATCCGCGCCGCGTATGCCGCCGACCCGTTGTGCAACCCGGCAAACTTGCCGTGCCGTTTGCACGACGCCAGAAGCTTGCCGTAGATCTCCAGGATGACCGGTTCCTCGCGATCCAGGATCGGAATCATCCCCAGCGACAGACCCATGTCCGATGGCCCGATATAGATCCCGCTGATGCCGGGAACGCTCAGGATCTCGTCGATATTGTCGATGCCGGCCTGCGTCTCGATCATCGGAATGATCAGGATTTCGGCATTCGCCGTCGACTGATAGCTGCTCGCCTCCCCATACATCGCCGCCCGGATCGGCCCGTTGCTGCGCTTGCCCATCGGCGGATACAGGGCAGCATCCGCCAGCGCCTTCGCCTCGGCGGCATTGTTCACCATCGGGCAGATGATGCCCATCGCGCCGCCGTCCAACGCCTTGCCGATGATCCCAGGCTCATTCCAAGGCACCCGCACCAACGGTGTCACCGGGTGCGCCTGCATCGCCTGGAAGCACTGCACCATGGACTGGTAATCCTGCACGCCGTGCTGCATGTCCACCGTGACGCTGTCCCAGCCGCACTGCGCCATCACCTCGGCCGAGAATCCCGACGGAATCGCCAGCCAGCCGTTGACGCTGGCCTTGCCGGCATCGATGCGTGCCTTGAGTTTGGTCGGCATGAATACGTTTCTCCCGTGATCGGTAACATCGGCACGCTAGGCGCGGGTCGGCACAGCGTCAACGCAGTGCCGACCGCCGTTAAACCATTTTGACATAGATCATGGACACCTCGCCGCGTGGCTCCTGGAATCCGCCGAACAACCCGAGGAGTACCGGCCAGGATGAACCGCAAGCAACGCAGTACGCTCCACGCTCTGTTCAACCACCCGGTCAGCAGCAACATCGATCCGCGCCTCGCCTACGCCATGCTCGAAGCGCTTGGGGCCGAGGTTACCCACGGCGGCCACGGCCATATCGTTGTCCGGCTGAACGGGCAGACCCATGGCTTCCACGATGCCCACCACGAATTTTCCAAAGACGAGGTCGTGACGCTGCGCAAATTTCTGGAAGCGGCCGGCATCGACCCGGTTCGCGACTTCCCGCTTGACGCAACCGCCGCCTGACGCAAATCCGGACATGGAATAGGACATGGCGAAACCACTCGCTCCGCCGGCTTCCAACGGCATCACGATCCCCGTCACCAACGACAACGCCTCGGTCCCGGACCCTGCGGTCGCGAACGCACCCGACCCGGCCTCCGCGGCGCACGCCATCGCTACGCTGAAGCACGATCCCGCCGCCATCAGGCGCCTGTTCGAATCCGGTGAGTATCCCTACAAGTCTTCGATGCGCACCGCGCCCTATGAGGCGCACATGCTCGAACTCCAGCGTGAACTGCTGAAGGCACAGCGCTGGGTCGAGAAAACCGGCCAGCGCATCGTCCTGCTGTTCGAGGGCCGCGACGCCGCCGGCAAGGGCGGCACCATCAAGCGCTTCACCGAACACATGAACCCGCGCACCGCCCGTGTCGTTGCATTACAGAAACCGACAGAACGCGAACGCACCGAATGGTACTTCCAGCGCTACATCGCGCACCTGCCCGCGGCCGGGGAAATCGTGATGTTCGACCGCTCCTGGTACAACCGCGCCGGAGTCGAACGGGTCATGGGCTTCTGCACCCCCAACGAATATCTGGAATTCATGCGCCAGTGCCCCGACCTCGAGCGGATGCTCGTCCGCTCCGGTATAACGCTGATGAAATTCTGGTTCTCGGTCAGCCGGGAGGAGCAGCGCCGCCGCTTCGCCGCCCGCGAAACCGATCCCTTGAAGCAATGGAAACTGTCGCCGATCGATCGCGCCTCGCTCGACAAATGGGATGACTACACCGAGGCGAAGGAGGCGATGTTCTTCTACACCGACACCGCCGACGCCCCCTGGACGATCGTCAAGTCCGACGACAAAAAGCGCGCCCGTCTCAACGCCATGCAGCATCTGCTGGCGCAGATCCCCTACGACGGCAAGGACCGCAGTCTCGTCACCGGCCCCGACCCGCTGATCGTCGGCGAAAGCGCCCACGTGATCGGAATGGACCTGCACATCATCGACAAGACGGTTCACCCCGCACTGAAGCGAGGCCGCGAGGCGAACCTGACCTGATCGCTTCTGTTACAGCAGTCCGTACTGTACCCTCTCGCGCTTGGCGAGCAGCGGCAGCGCTTGCTCCAGAATCAGCGTTCGAAAATGCGACGTCTGCTGATGCGCCTCGAATGCCGCTGTGTCGGTGAATACTTCGTAGAACAGAAACTGCGCCGGATTGGTGACGGACTGATGCACCATAAGCAACGCGAGCCCCGGTTCCGTCCGCGCCAGCGGCGCGAAACGCGCAATGATGTCGGCAGCCGCCTCGATCTCGCCGTCACGAACCTGCCACGCGACCGTAAACGCGAGCCGGCTGTCAGACCGAACTGTTTGCATAAGGACCTCCTCATTGGGTTGGCTACGCGACACTATTCCCGCAGCGCTCGGCCCGCACCGCAGAACGCTTCGCACACGGCCGAAGCAATCGCCGGCGTCAGCCGTCGCAATCAGCGTTTGATCGCCGCGTTCGCGCCGGATACCGTCCCCCGATCGACCGCAATGGACACGATAAGCTATGGCAACCTCTGCACGCAGCCCGGCCAGGCCGTCATAGGATGGATCTGCATCTCAGCGGAAAAATCGCTCTCATCACCGGCCCCGCCAAGGGTATGGGCGCCGCCATCACCCTCGCCTTCGCCCGCGAGGGCTGTGACCTGATTCTCGCCGGCCGCGACACCAACGCCATCGCCCCCGTCGCCCAAACCGCCGAAGCCCTCGGCCGCCGCGTCCTCGTCATCCCGTGCGACCTCACTGACACCGCCCGCTGTCAAGGCATCGTGGACGAAGCCATCGCCGCCTTCGGCCGCATTGACATTCTCGTCAATGTCGCCGGCGGCGCCGGCCCGATGGGCAAAACCGGCTGGGAAACCACCCGCACCGAATTCGACGACATCGTCACCCTCAACATGACTGGCTGCTTCAACACCATGCGCGCTGTGCTGCCCCACATGATCGCGCGCCGTTCGGGACATATCGTCAACGTCGGCGGCACCTTCGGCATGCGAGGCCGTGCCGGCCGCATGGCCTATTCCGCCTCAAAATGGGGTCTCCGAGGCATCACCAAATCCATGGCGCTCGAAGCCGGTCCGTATGGCATCAACGTCAATCTCGTCGCCCCCGGGATGGTCGACGGCGACCGCTTCGGCACCAAGGTCGTCCCCACCGCCGCCGCCAAACGCGGCATCTCCGAAGAACAGGCCGTCGCCGAACACGCCCACGAATACGCCCTCCGGCGCATCACCACCGACGAGGACGTCGCCAACGCCTGCCTGTTCCTCGCCTCGCCCGTTTCCCGTCAGATCACCGGCGTGGACCTGCCGGTGGATGGCGGCTGGGCCGTGCTGTGAGTCGCGCCATGAAAACCGTAGACCTCTTCATCCATAACGCCGGGTGTCAGGGCCATCCGGCAGCTGTTGCCCTCAGGAGCCCGCATCGATCGCCGAAGTTATGCCGCCGCCGCGTCCTTCATCACCCCGGCCAGAA
>Ga0302320_10021772_pt1 | contig 12698 bp, 12 predicted proteins | sample Bog_T0_3_FD_202130 | JGI IMG/M metagenome (GOLD analysis project Ga0302320, IMG submission 202130) | Peat permafrost microbial communities from Stordalen Mire near Abisko, Sweden - Bog_T0_3 | ecosystem: Environmental > Terrestrial > Soil > Wetlands > Peat | place: Sweden: Abisko, Stordalen Mire...
GGGGAAAAGAAGGCAAAAAGGATCCGCTTGGCCGTGATGGACATGTGGCGAGCCTTCGGAACCTCGACCCGTCGCAATGCCCCGCAGGCGGCCATCCTGTTCGACAAATTCCATGTCCTTCGCCATCTCGGCAAAGCGCTCGACACCATCCGCAAACGCGAATACGGTCGGCTCCAGGGCAAACCGCGCACGTTCATCAAGGGTCAGAAATATACCTTGCTTGCGCATCCGCAGAATCTCACCGGCAGCGCCCGGAAGAATCTGAAACTGCTGCTGGCGGCCAACAAGCGCCTCAATACGGCCTACGTGTTGAAGGAATCCTTCGGCCAGCTCTGGGATTACAGCAGCGAGGCGTGGGCCCGGAAGTTCTTCGAGAACTGGCGGGCGCAGCTCAAATGGCAACGCCTGAAACCCTACGAGGACTTTGCTGACATGATCGAGCGGCACTGGGATGGGATCGCGGCCTACTGCAAGCCTGAGAACAAAGTATCGCTCGGCTTCGTCGAAGGACTGAACAACAAGATCCGTGTTCTTCAACGCCGGGCCTACGGACTTCGTGACGAAGACTACCTCCGGTTGAAGGTCCTGACCTGCATGCTGCCTAAGATTTGATCGAAAAATGACCAAATTTCACCCACACTAAGTCCGGAAGACCCGGCATTTTTAATGAGGACTCCGGCGCTCGCTCCCTTGCCGATCCCGACCATGATCGACATCGGGGTCGCGAGACCCAGTGCGCACGGGCACGCGATGATGAGCACCGACACGGCGGCAACTACCGCGAGCCCGAGCGCCGGTGCAGGCGCCCAGATCATCCAGCCGGCAAACGCAATGGCGGCCGAGGCCATGACCGCCGGGACAAACCAGGCAGCGACGACGTCGACGAGACGCTGGATGGGTGCCCGGCTGCGCTGCGCGTCGGCGACCATATGGACGATGCGAAAAAGCATGGTATCCGCGCCGATTTTCTCTGCCGTGATCACGAGCGCGCCGGTGCCGTTGATCGTGCCGCCGATCACTTTGGCCGCAACCGACTTTTCGACCGGCATCGACTCGCCGGTCATCATCGATTCATCGACTGCGCCGGCTCCGTCGGCCACGGCGCCATCCACGGGAACGGCATCGCCGGGTCGCACCCGTAACCGATCTCCTACGTGGACCTGATCGAGTGGCACTTCCTCATCGGTGCCATCCGCCCGGATACGCCGCGCCGTCTTCGGTGAGAGTTTCAGGAGCGCCCGAATGGCATCGCCCGTCTTCTCGCGAGCGCGCAACTCCAGCACTTGGCCCAACAAGACGAGAACCGTGACTACCGCGGCAGCTTCGTAGTAGACGGGAATTGAACCGCCGTGCTGACGAAGACCGGGTGGGAAAAGGGCGGGGGCACAAGTCGCGATCAAACTGTACGAGTAGGATGCCCCGACCCCTAAGGCAATCAATGTGAACATGTTGGGCGAGCGATTCAGCACCGACGCCCAAGCGCGTTGAAAGAAAGGCCACGCGCACCAGAGCACGATGGGCGTTGAGAGTACGAACTGGATCCCCATCGAGGCAGCCACGGACACGTAGTGGTCCAAATTCAGCACGCGCAGGTGGCCCCCCATTTCCAATATGAAAATGGGTGCTGCCAGGACAGCCCCGATCACGAAGCGCCGGGTCATATCCTTGAGCTCGAGACTTGAGCCCTCCGCCTCCGGTATGCCCTGCGGCTCTAGCGCCATGCCGCAAATCGGGCAACTTCCGGCCTCATTGCGTCGAATTTGCGGATGCATCGGGCAAGTGTAGATAGTGCCTTGGGCCAGGGGTGGGCTTTGAGCAATCGGCACGCTCTGTCCGGATCGAGCGGTCGGTTTAAGATACCGAGTAGGGTCCGTAATAAACTTCGTTTTGCAGCCCACGCAACAAAAAAAGTAGCTCTGCCCATCGTGCTCAGCGCGGTTCTTGGCGGCAGATGGGTCCACCAACATGCCGCAAACGGGATCTTGGGTTCGTGCTGCCGCTGGGGACGTCGCGTCGTTGGCGGCATCCGGATTATTCGCGGCGGGTCCGCCGCAACGGCGCTCTTGAGCAGCCGGTTTCATGGGGGCTCTGGAATGCTCGGTTTTTTTCATACCCTAGTTTAGGCTTTGTAAATAGGGGCGGGAGTCGAGTTGTGCCCGAATAATCGGCCAATTTCAGACTGTGCGTTGCCGTACATACGGTGGCCGGGTAAAGCGCTAGCATGAAGCTGCGCTATTTCGGCGTATGGTTCCCTCTTTACCTCCAGTATCGGATCGACGTGACCGAATTATCAGCCACAGCTCGGCGTCTATTGAATGAAACGGATCTAGCACCCTTGCGCGCCCCATGTGCCTAGCGGTACCGGTGCGGGTAGTTGGCCTGCTCGGCAATGATTGGGTCGACGTCGAAGTGGGGGGCGTCATCAGCCGAGTCAGCATCGCGCTGATCGAAGCGGTGGCGCCAGGTGATTATCTCATCGTACACGCCGGCTTCGCGATTGCCCGGCTGGACGTCGAGGAGGCGGAGAAGACTCTCGAGCTGTTCGCGGAAATGTCAGATCAACTGCGAGGCACGCCGCATGCGTTACATTCGCGGGTTTCGTGACGGCGGCGCAGCGGCTGCGCTCGCGCATCTGATCGGTACCGAAGTCGATGCCGATCGTGACTACCATCTGATGGAGTTCTGCGGTGGTCACACCCACGCCATCTTTCGCTACGGCGTGGAGGATTGGCTGCCGAAGAACGTCAAATTGGTCCATGGACCGGGTTGTCCTGTCTGCGTTCTCGCAATGCCGCGATTGAACGCGGCAATCGAGGTCGCATTGCGGCCGAAGGTCACGCTCGTCAGTTACGGCGACATGATCAGAGTGCCGGCATCGCGCGGCCGCAGTCTGCTCAAGGCCCGCGCACAAGGGGCGGACGTGCGTATGGTGTATTCCGCGCTCGAGACTCTCGATATCGCGGCGGCCCATCCTGAGCGGGAAATCGTCTTCTTTGCGATAGGCTTCGAGACGACGACGCCGGCCACCGCGCACTTGATCCAGGAGGTGCATCGTCTGGGGCTGAAGAATCTCAGCGTCTATTGCAATCATGTCGTCACGCCGGCCGCAATTCAAAGCATCCTGGAGGCGCCACAGGCGCCGGAATGGGGTCAGGTCCGTATCGATGGCTTCATTGGGCCTTCGCATGTCAGCGCCGTCATCGGCAGTGCTCCTTACGAAGCTTGTGCAGCGTCCTACAGCAAGCCGGTGGTTATTGCGGGGTTCGAGCCGCTCGATGTGATGCAGGCGGTGTACATGTTGATCAAACAGATCAACACCGGCCGCGCATGCGTCGAGAATCAATTCACGCGCGGCGTGACCCGTGAAGGCAACCGCAAGGCACAAGAGCTCGTTGCCGAAGTGCTGGAACTGCGGCCGAGTTTCGAATGGCGAGGACTCGGTGAAGTGGACCATAGTGCCATGCGTATCAAGACGGCCTATGCCCAATATGACGCCGAGAAGCGTTTTGACATGCAACAGAAGCCGGTTCGGGAAAATGCGGCCTGCCAGTGTCCATCGATCATTCGCGGACTGAAGAAGCCCATGGATTGCAGCATTTTTGGCACAGTGTGTACACCGCGCAGTCCGATCGGTTCTTGCATGGTGTCCGCCGAGGGAGTCTGTGCCGCTTACTACAAGTATCGGCGGGTGCACAGCAGTCCTATGCTCGGCGCGGATGCCCGAGAAATGCCCGCTTGAATGATGCGCAGCGCTGGAATATCGGCGGCTACGTCCAGGGTGTCGGATATCGTCCCTATATTTGCCGATTGGCTCGATCTTTACGGCTTACCGGCTGGGTGCGGAATAATTTAGGGGCGGTAGAGATTCATGCCGAGGGCGCTGCCGAAAGCCTGGAGGCATTTGCTCACGCCCTGTTTTCACGTCCTCCGCCGACTGCACGTGCTCGAGTGCTCGACCGAAGGTCTGTGCCGCTGGAATTGAGAGCGGCATTCACGATTCTGAAGAGCGCGACGCAGGGGGAGCGTCAGGTGAGCCTGCCGCTCGACTCAGCTTCCTGCGCTCAGTGCCTCGATGAATTGAATGATCCGCAGGCACGGCGGTATCGGTACCCCTTCATCAATTGCACGCAGTGCGGGCCGCGTTACACCATCATCCGGGATCTGCCGTACGACCGCGGCAACACGACGTTGAGCGAGTTTGAGTTGTGTGCGGCTTGTGCCGATGAATATGGGAATCCGGAGGATCGCCGCTTTCACGCGCAGCCTCTCGCATGCGCCGAGTGCGGGCCGACGATCGTGTGGGTAGCCGCTGGCCAGGAGCGCGTTCGCGAATCCCACGCCCTTGCTGCAGCGGTTGACGCCTTACGTGCAGGCAGGATCATTGCCGTAGGCGGCGTCGGGGGATATCACCTCATGTGTGATGCGCGCAGCGAAGCGGCCGTGCAGCGGCTTCGGCAGCGCAAGGGACGACCCGCAAAGCCTCTCGCCGTGATGATCCCCTGGGCGGGAGAGGACGGATTGGCCCAGGTAAGATCGGTTGCAGTCGTTGGCCGTGAGGAGTCGGCGGCTTTGGCGGACACGTCCCGCCCTATTGTCGTCTTGAGGCGAACTCCGCAATCCCCCATTTGCGCCGGCGTCTCGCCCAACCTGCGCGACATCGGTGTCATGCTGCCATACAGCCCGCTGCACCATCTGTTGCTCGATGACTTCGGTGCTGCGCTGGTGGCGACATCGGGGAATGTGCGCGGTGAGCCGGTGTTGACCGAACCCGACGAAGCGCAGGCCCGCTTGAGTTTCATCACGGACGGATTCCTGCATCACAACCGGCCGATTGCACGGCCCGCGGAGGACCCTGTATGTCGACTCATGGCGGGGGCGGTACGACCGCTCCGGATGGGGCGCGGCACGGCGCCGATCGAGATGGAACTGTCGACCCGCGTGGACGTTCCGACTCTCGCCGTGGGTGCGTACCAAAAGAGTACGGTTGCCCTCGCATACGGATGTAGGGCCATTGTCTCGCCGCATCTGGGCGATCAATCCACGCCGCGGGGGCGCGCGATCTTCGCGCAGACGGTCTTGGATCTGCAAAGGCTCTACGGAATCCGTGCGGAGCGAGTGCTGCACGATGCTCACCCACAGTTCCCATCAACGCGCTGGGCATTGGATGGCGAACTGCCGGCCACTGCAATCTGGCACCACCTTGCGCATGCCTCTGCCGTCGCAGGCGAATATGGCAGAGAAGCGCCGATGCTGTGCTTTACATGGGACGGTGCCGGAATCGGATCCGATCAAACGCTGTGGGGAGGAGAAGCGCTATTGGGAAGTCCAGGGCGCTGGCGCCGAGTCGCGAGTTGGCGACCGTTCAAACTTCCGGGTGGCGAGCGGGCAGCGCGCGAGCCGTGGCGCACCGCGTTGTCCTTGTGCTGGCAAGCCGGGGTGATCTGGACACCAGGAATTGCTGGCGTCGAACCTGTACTGCATCAAGCCTTTGACCGCGGCTTGAACTCGCCTATCACGACGTCCGTAGGACGTCTCTTTGATGCGGCCTCGGCCTTGAGTCATGTGTGCATGGAGTCGAGCTTCGAGGCGGAGCCGGCGTTGCGGCTCGAAGCGCTATGCCAGAATCCCGAAGAGCCCCTTGCGCTGCCACTCGGGCGCGACGAGGCGGGAGTGTGGCGCAGCGACTGGGCGCCTTTGCTGGCGTTGATGCTGGATAAGGATCTTACACAGCGCGTCAGAGCCGCCCGGTTTCATTCGAGCATGGCCCACGCTCTTCTGGCGCAAGCCATCGCCGTGCGTGAGCAGGAAGGGATCGATTGCGTCGGACTGGCCGGGGGCGTATTCCAGAATCGAATCCTGACCGAGCATGTACTGAGTTTGCTTGCGACGGCGGGATTTGAAGTCCTTGTTCCGAAATTACTACCACTCAACGATGCGGCCATCAGTTTTGGCCAGATCATCGAAGGAAATGCGTCTGATGCGTAGCAGGACTAATCTCAAAGATACCCACGTGAGTTTTGCGCACGGTAACGGCGGACGTTTGATGCATGAGTTGATCGATGAGGTGTTCGCTCGCGCGCTGAAGAATCCATTCCTCGATACGACGACCGATGCAGTCTCGCTGCCCACGCCGATTGGAGAGGAACTGGTGGTGACGACCGATGGGTTTACGGTCAAGCCGCTCGAATTTCCCGGAGGGAATATCGGCTCTCTCGCGGTCCACGGCACCGTGAATGATCTGGCGGTGGTGGGGGCGAAGCCTCGATTTATGACTGTGAGCGTCTTTCTGGAAGAAGGCCTCGATATCGAGGTATTGCGTCGGGTGACCGACTCGCTGGCCGAGGCCGCGAGTGAATGCAGCGTCTTTGTGGTCGCCGGAGATACCAAGGTGGTCGGACGGGGAGAATGCGATGGCATCTATCTGTCCACCACCGGCATTGGGTTCAAATCCTCGGAGCGTCGATTCGCGCTGGATCGAATTCAGGCGGGCGATCGAATTCTGGTCAGCGGTCCCGTCGGCGAACACGGGGCCGCCATCATGCTTGCACGAGAGGAATTCGGCTTTCGCGGAGAGCTCAAGTCCGATTCGGCCAGCGTGTTGAATGAAGCTCGAGAACTCACGGGCATCGTCGGATTGCGGTTCATGAGAGATCCCACTCGCGGCGGCCTCGCCACCGTTGCACACGAGATTGCTCGCGCCACCGGTTTGGGCGTCCGGCTGGTCGAGGCTCAAATACCCGTCAACGATGCCGTCCACTCGGTGTGCGAAATGCTCGGGTTTGACCCGCTCTATATGGCGTGTGAGGGAAGGCTGGTCGCGGTGGTGGCGCCCGAGGCCTGCGACGCGGCGCTCACCGCTCTGCGGCGGGTCGCACCGTCCGCTGCGCTGATCGGAGATATTCGAGCCGAACACCCGCAAGTCGTGTTGGAGACGTCCTTTGGCGGACAACGCGCGCTCGATGAGTTGGAGGACGATCCGCTGCCAAGGATCTGCTGACTCTCCGAGATCGTCAACACTAGGGACTCATCCGCCGATCCAGCGGCTCGATGCCCGGTGGCGCTGTAGAATGGGATAGCCTGCGCGCCTCAATCCAGTCGTAAAACGCTCCGAGCCCTGCGCCGGTCCTCGCCGATACAGGCAATATATCGATCGTCGGGTTGACTCGCCTCGCGGCCTCGGCGCAGGCCTGCATGTCGAACTCGACGTGAGGCAACAGATCGGTCTTATTCAGCAACATGAGGTCCGCCGCCGCAAACATATTGGGATACTTGAAGGGTTTGTCTTCCCCTTCAGTCACCGAGAGCACAACTACTTTGTGTGCCTCGCCGAGATCGAAAGCCGCGGGACAAACAAGGTTGCCGACATTTTCGATAAATAACAAGCTGCCGGGAATCAGGGAAAGCTCATCGAGCGATTGAGCGACCATGTGAGCATCGAGATGACATCCGTTGCCCGTATTCAACTGCACAGCGGGCGCGCCCGCCCTGCGTATGCGATCGGCATCGAGGGAGGTCTGCTGATCCCCTTCGATCACTGCGATCGGTCGGCGCGATAGTATATCGGTGATGGTTCGAACCAGGAGCGACGTCTTACCCGAACCGGGACTGGAGACAAAGTTCAAGGCGAATACATCGGCAGCACGCAGCCGCAATCGGTTGATCTCTGCAATCGCATCGTTTTTGCTGAGGATGGCACGCTCGATCCTGATCGTGCGTGCCGGGCTCCAGCCTGGAATATGCACTGCAGCGAGACCGGCGCCAAATTCGATCGATGGGGCGTGTGAGTGGTCACTCGAGGCGTAGGGGGGAGTCGCCAAGGCATGGCTGTGATCGCCCACGCCATGTGAGTGGGCATGATCACCGCCTCCGCATCCGCAAATGGCACACATCATTCGACCTCGATTTCAGTGAGTTGTAATTCGTCGCCCGCTGTCAGGCGAAGCCGCGCGCCACCACACACGGGGCAGGGAGCGTAGCGTTCGGTCAGTGCTACACTCGCCGCGCAATCAGCGCACCAGCCCTCCCCTCGGACGGTGTCGATATCCAGCCGGGCACCCTCGGCAACGCTCCCTTCCGCAATGATCGCGAAACAGAAGCGCAGCGACTCTGCTTCTGCCGCGGCTAATGCACCCAGCGTGAGGCGGATCATGCGAACGCGGCCGAAAGGCCGTTTTCGATGTTCAGTCTCGACGCTTTCGATGATGCTCTCGAGCATCGACATTTCATGCATACCCGCCGGCTTTTGAATGGGCCGCCGAACCCAGCTTGAAACGGGCTTTGAGCGACTGGATGACGATTGCGGCGTCGACCGGTTTCATGAAAACCCCGCTGATACCGAGATTATGCAGGCTGGTCGAGCCGACCAGCGCATCACTCGCCGTGCTGATGATGTAACAGGGAATCTTGCTGCCGAGTGCCTTGAGGCGTTCGGCGATCACGCGCCCATCCGCGGCTGTATCACCGGTGAGTTCGGCGAGAATCGCATCCGGTTGGATTCGCAACGCAGTTCGTTCGGCTTCCTGGTCGTTAGCTGCTTCACCGACCGAAAAGTCGGCGGCCTCGAGCGCCTTGCGTAAAATTGCCCGCCCATGAGGGTCCGCATCGACCAAGAGAATGGTCCGACGGCGGTTTCGTAAGCCAACATTCATGCCAAGTTCATCGCGACTGGCGCCTGCAGCCGACCGGTCAGCATGGTAATGGCTTGGCGCATGTTATCGGTGGCACCGGCCGTGAGTTGTTCGATGAATTCGAATTCATAGCCGCGGATTCCGAGCAGGAACGCCTTGGGCGACTTGCCGTAATAATGCTGTGCAAGGGCAAGCACCACCTCGGGACGTACCAAGTGGCTGGTGAAGTCGAGTTCAAATGCCGGCGACAGGCTGTTGAGGGCATAGGGAGACGCGCCAACTTTAGTCGCATCCACGAACCAGACTGCATCGTGTTCAGCGACGTCGATCGCATCCTCGATGTTGAGCTGATAGCTGTCGTACACAGTCAAATGGGTCATCTTGAGTTTTTTCATCTCCTCGGCTACCGCTGGGCCGAGACCGTCGTCTTGCCGCCCTGGATTGCCGTAGCCGATGAGCAGAATTCGGGCCTGATCTTGCAGGGCAGATTCCGACACTATTCGCACGTTCATTCTTTGATTCGCTGAGCAAGGACGGACCCCTGTGCATTCTGGAGAGTCACGATGAGGGGCATGTCCCCAATGGCATGAGTCGCACAGGAGAGACATGGGTCGTAGGCCCGTATCGCCACCTCGATGTGATTGAGCAATCCTTCGGTGATCTCGTGCCCGTTGAGGTATGTCGCCGCGACCTGTTTGACAGATCGGTTGATGGCCTCGTTGTTGTTGGTGGTCGAGACGATGAGGTTCGCGCTGGTGATCTTGCCGTCCGTATCGGCCTTGTAATGGTGGATCAGCGTGCCGCGAGGCGCCTCGACGATCGCGATACCCTCCGCTCGACGCTGGCCTGTCACAACCCAGTCCGTGCCCTGCAGATCGTCGTCAAACAGCAGCTCCCGGATCTTCTCGCCGCAGTGGATCATGGTGATGAGACGCGCCCAGTGGTATGCAAGCGTGGCGTGAACGAGTCCACCGCCCCCGAGCGCCATGAAATCCTTGCGTGCGGCCTCTGCGAGCGGCGTGTCGATGAATGCGCAGCAGTTCAGTTGGGCGAGAGGGCCCACCCGGTACCAACCGTCTTGAGTGCCCAAGGAACGGATATAGGGGAACTTTGCGTAGCTCCAGGCGCGGACTTCCTCACTGAGATAGTCTCTGTAATCGCGTGCTTCCATGGCCTCGAAGATGGACGTGCCGTTCGAGTCGATGGCACGCAGCACGCCGTCGTAGAGCTCCATCTCCTTTTCGGGACCGACCAAGCTCACGTAGCTCGAGCGTATGTTCGGAAAAGTCTGGTAGAGCTGAGCTTGCGAGTGCACCAGCCGCTGGTGCATCACCAGGGCTTCGCCACACCAACCGATGATCTGATCGATATCCCGGCGCAACGCATCCCGATGCTTCAAGTCCAGGTTTTGATTGACGCCGCCTGGAACGCACAAGCGTGGGTGGATGCGCCTTCCCCCCGTCGCGGCGATCACCTCCTGCCCGAACTTGCGAATCAAGATCGCCCACTTGCCAACCTCCGGGAAGCGCTCGATCACTCCGAGGATATTGCGCTTGCCGATCGGTGACTCGATGCCGAGCAGCAAATCGGGCGATGCGAGGTGGAAGAAATTCACGGCATTCGATTGCAGAATTTGGCCGTAATGCATGAGCCTCCGCATCTTCTCCGCGGTCGGCGTGAGCCGGTCCACGCCGACGAGCATGTCGATCGCTTTGCCGGCGCAGAGGTGATGGCTCACCGGGCAGATACCGCAGAGACGCTGCACGATCACCGGAACTTCCGAATACATTCGTCCGCGGATGAATTGCTCAAAGCCGCGAAATTCAACGATGTGAAATCGCGCCCGTTCCACTTCCCCGGCGGCATCGAGTTGGATCGTGACCTTGCCGTGACCTTCGACCCGGGTGACGGGATCGATTACGATCTTGCGTGGCCCGCAAGCCGCCTGTACGTCGTTCACGACGGTTTCCAAGCTTCGTTGAACATGAAGTGCCCCGACCAGATCATTCGTATTTCAAGAGTTGGTAAGGCAGCGAGGGTGCTTTCCCGGCCAACAGTGCTTTGAGGCCTACCCAGATCGTGTCTGCCGATGGCGGACACCCGGGCAGGAAGTAATCGATCTTGACCACCTCATGCGCCGGATAGACACGATTCAATAGCAAGGGCAAATCCGGGTCATTGGGAATCATCCCTTTGCCCTCGACGGTACTCGCGCTGATAAACACCCGTTCCAGGCACTCGCGCAGGGTATAGACATTGCGCATCGCGGGTACGCCGCCGTTGACCGCACAGGCACCGACCGCGACCAGGACACGACAATGCTTGCGAAATTCGCGCAATTCGTAAACGTTTGACTCATTCGAGCACCCGCCCTCGATGAAGCCCACATCCACCATGCGATCAAACTGCTTTTTGTCATCAAAGGGCGATCGGTCGAGGTCGGCGAGGTCCATGAATTCGAGCAGCCGCTCGTCGATGTCGAGCAGCGACATATGGCAGCCGAAACAGCCGGTCAAGGAGCAAGTGGCGAGGCGTGGTTTGGACATAGAGTAGTGGGGAAGGTCGCCTCAGGTCTTTGCCTGGGGTCGCTTGGCCTCTATGTCGCTGCCGATCGGCGATGAGTCGAAGCGGCGCCGGCCGTTCGGAACCCGATAGCTGTCACGTTTGATGACGATACATGCCACTGGGCAGACGCTCGCCGCCTTATCGATGGCGGCCATGTCCGTGGCACCAAGACCGCCCTCGGCATCGACATTGAGTCGCATGACGATGCCGCGGCCGTCGAAGCCAAAAACGGATTTGCCGTCCTCTTGTTTCGACGCTTCAATGCAGCGGGAACACAGAATGCAGCGGCTGCGGTCCAGATAGATGTCGGGATGCGTGGCGTCAATGGTCGTTCGCGGCCAGAGGTACGGGTCGGTGGGCGCAACCATGCCGAGCCGGTAACCCAAGGCTTGGAGCTCGCAATCGCCGCTTGCCACGCAGTAGGCACAGCTGTGATCGCCCTCCAGGAACAGCATCTCGATGATGCGTCGGCGGTCGGCGGTCAACTGGGGTATCTCGTTCTCCACGACCATGCCGTGCACGGCTGGCGTCACGCAGGCGGCATGGGGACGGCCATTGATATTGCACGTGCACACGCGGCAGGTTCCCGCGGGCGTCAAGTCGGGGTGCGAACACAAGCGGGGAATATAGATGCCCGCCGCGTCGCAGGCCTGCAGCACCGATTGACCTTCTGCGACGGGGACTTCTATCCCATCCACGCTGATCAGAATGGGTTCCATTGCCGTTAGCCTCTCTGCGCGACCGGTTCGCGACCTTGAACGCTGACTGCGTCGCGTAGCGCAATCTGCAGGTCGACGGCAGGCACGAAGACTTCAGGGCTGAGCCGCGCCTCGTAGAGTTCTGGAAAATTCTTCAGTGTCGTCAGTATGGGATTGGGCGCGGTCTGCCCGAGGCCGCAGCGGCTCATGCGCGCGACGGTTTGCGCAAGAGAATCGATCGCGCGGATGTCGCCAAGCGTTGCTCGTCCGGCCACGATCTTTTCCAATTCGCGCTTCAGCAACTGGGTTCCAACGCGGCAGGGCGCGCACCAGCCGCACGATTCGTCGACGAAGAAGTCGGCGAACTGCAGCGCGATATCGAGTACGTCGCGACTTTGATTGAATATCATGGTTGAACCTCCGGTCGAGAGGTCCTCGTACGCAATCGTGCGACCGAAGTCCTTCGGCGCTATGGCTTCGCCTGACGGACCACTCATCTGCACATATCCCGCATCATTTACGCCGATGAGATCCAACAGTGCGTTGACGGTGATGCCGAAAGGCACCTCATAGACACCCGGCCGGGGGCAGTCACCGGAGACGCAAACCAGCTTGGTGCCGCTCGATTGCTTGGTGCCTAGGTGCAGAAACCAGGGTGCACCCGCCTGCAGGATGCGCGTCGCGCACGCGTACGTCTCGACGTTGTCGATGACCGTGGGTTGCTTCAAGTAACCATGCTCGGTCGGAAAGGGTGGGCGATCGCGCGGGGTCCCTCGCTTACCTTCCATCGATTCGAGAAGGGCCGACT
>Ga0302320_10021774_pt1 | contig 12698 bp, 14 predicted proteins | sample Bog_T0_3_FD_202130 | JGI IMG/M metagenome (GOLD analysis project Ga0302320, IMG submission 202130) | Peat permafrost microbial communities from Stordalen Mire near Abisko, Sweden - Bog_T0_3 | ecosystem: Environmental > Terrestrial > Soil > Wetlands > Peat | place: Sweden: Abisko, Stordalen Mire...
CGACGTCGACCGTGGCGATGCTGTCGATACCGCCCATGTACTCAAGCGCGCCGTTCTTGTCGATCACGAACATATGCGGCGTCGTCTTCGCATTGTAGAGGCGCCCCACGGTTCCCGTCGGGTCCAGCAGCACCGCGGTCGGCGCGGCATTGCGCGAGCGCGTCAGCGCATCCGCCGCCGGGCCATTGACGAAGCCCTGCTTACCCGGCGCCGAAGACACCACCGTCAACCACACGACGCCGCTTTTTTGCGCCAGCGTCTGGATGCTTTGCATGTTGCCGCTCACATAATGTTTGCGCGTGTACGGGCAGTCGGCATTGGTCCATTCCAACACCACGGTCTTGCCTCGATATTGGCTCAAGCGCAGCGCCTCGCCCTTGCTGTCGAGGGCGGTAAAATCTGGCGCGGGTTGACCGATTTGCAGGCTCGCGCTCGAGGCTTGGGCCGACCAACCGGCGAGGCTTAAGCAGAGCGCGAGCATGAGCCATGTTTGGTTGCGCGCGGTGCACGGTTTTACTATCGATGTATAAGTGCTCATTTTCAAACCACACTGAATGACTGGAGTAAGGCCGGATCGACATGTTAGTCGCGTCCGGGCGTCAATAGGTTCCCCGCCGGCGGGCTTCCCTGGCACTTTGGCGATCCTGCGCTTAGAGTACCGCCTCTCGGAAAACCGAGTGGATTTACGATGCGTTTAGGGGCCTAAGTGATGAGTTTCGGTAACGAGTACGGCGTGATCGTGATCGGCGGCGGGCACGCCGGATCCGAGGCCGCGCTCGCGGCTGCGCGCATGGGACTGCGGACGCTGCTGCTCACCCACAACATCGAGACTCTGGGCCAGATGAGCTGCAATCCGGCCATCGGCGGCATCGGCAAAGGCCACCTGGTCAAGGAAATCGACGCCCTGGGGGGCGCCATGGCTCTGGCCGCCGATCACGCCGGCATCCAGTTTCGCACCTTGAACTCGAGCAAGGGACCCGCGGTACGTGCCACGCGCGCGCAAGCCGATCGGCAACTCTACAAGCGTGCCATCCGGCACATGCTCGAGACCCAGCCGAATCTGACGTTGTTCCAGCAAGAGGCGGCCGACCTCATCGTCGAGGGGGAGCGCGCGGTGGGCGTCGTCACCCAGAGCGGCATCGAATTCCGCGCGCGCGCCATCGTGCTGACCGTCGGCACCTTCTTGGGCGGCAGAATTCACGTCGGGCTCGAGAACCATCCCGGCGGCCGCGCCGGCGATCCGCCCTCCTTGAGCTTGGCGGCACGCCTGCGCGAACTGAAACTTCGGGTGGGCCGCTTGAAGACCGGCACGCCGCCGCGCATCGATGGCCGCAGCATCGATTTTTCGGTGATGCGTGAACAGCACAGCGACGATCCGCGGCCGGTTTTCTCTTACTTGGGCGGGCGCCATCTGCACCCGCGCCAGATGCCCTGCCATATCACGGCGACCAACCAGCGCACGCACGACATCATTCGCGCCGCGACCGCGCGTTCGCCGCTGTTTACCGGTTTGATCGAGGGGGTGGGCCCGCGCTACTGCCCGTCGGTTGAAGACAAGGTGGTGCGCTTCGCGGACAAGCACGCGCACCAGATTTTCGTCGAACCGGAGGGGCTCGACACCCACGAAATTTATCCGAACGGCATTTCCACGAGCCTCCCCTTCGACGTGCAGCTTAAGTTTGTGCGCAGCATCGCCGGATTCGAGAACGCGCACATCACGCGGCCGGGCTATGCCATCGAGTACGATTTCTTCGACCCGCGCGACCTCAAATTCAGCCTGGAGAGCAAACTCCTGCACGGCGTGTTCTTCGCCGGCCAAATCAACGGCACCACCGGCTATGAAGAGGCGGCGGCGCAGGGTCTGCTCGCCGGCGTCAATGCCGCGCGCCTCGCCACGGGGCGCGAGCCGTGGTGCCCGAAGCGCAGCGAAGCCTACTTGGGCGTGCTGGTCGATGACCTCATCACGCGCGGGGCTCCCGAGCCCTATCGCATGTTCACCAGCCGCGCCGAATATCGTTTGAGCCTGCGCGAGGACAACGCGGATCTGCGTCTCACCGCGCAGGGCCGCGAGCTCGGCTTGGTCGATGACCGCCGCTGGTGCTTCTTCGAGCGCAAGCGCTCGGCGGTTGCCGATGAGCTGTCGCGCCTCGCCGCGACCGTGGTGCATCCGGCCGACGTCGACGCGCGGTTGCTCAAAAAACTCGGCGCGCCGCTCACGCGCGAAACCCATGCCTTGGATTTGCTGCGCCGTCCGCAGTTGGCTTACGACGATATTCAGAGCGTGGCATCGGGTTCCGCGGCGTGGCGCGACGATGAGGCTCTGGCCGAACAGGTCAAGGGGCAAGTCGACGTGCAGGCGAAGTACTCCGGCTACCTGAAGCGCCAAAGCGAAGAAATCGAGCGCCAGCGCCGGCACGAGGAATTTCGGCTGCCGCGCGATATCGACTATGGCGACGTCGGCGGATTGTCGAACGAAGCGCGCCAATCTTTGCGCGACGTTCGGCCCGAAACCTTGGGTCAGGCCGCGCGCATCCCGGGACTCACTCCGGCCGCCGTGTCGCTGCTGCTGGTCCATCTGAAAAAGCGCGACTGCGCCGCCTAGGACTCGCCATGAGCAACTTCTACGACTTTGCGGTACAGGGACTCGACGGCCGCCAGGATATCCTGACGCCGCTGCGCGGTGAGGTGACCTTGGCGGTGAACGTCGCCAGCAAGTGCGGCTTCACGCCGCAATATACGGGGCTCGAGGAGCTCTACCAGGAGCTGCGGGACAAGAAATTCAGCATCGTGGGATTTCCCTGCAATCAGTTCGGCGGGCAGGAGCCTGGAACGGCCGCGGAAATTCACAGCTTCTGCTCGCTCACCTACGGCGTGAGTTTCCCGTTGGCGGAAAAAATCGACGTCAACGGCCCGCGCCGGCATCCGCTGTACGCCTGGTTGACCGCCAAGGACAATGGCTTTCCGGGCGACATCGGCTGGAATTTCGAGAAATTCCTGATCGCGCGCGATGGTCGGCTGGTTTGCCGCTACCCGTCGGCCACGAAGCCCACGGACCCCACGTTTTTGCAAGACCTGGCCGACGTTTTATAGAGGACGCGCCGGCGCTGCGCCCGATGCACGCGCGCAAGTGGCATTTTGTGCGTCCACTCTTTAACATCAGCGCTCCATTTGAACCCCGCGGCTCGGAGAATTAGATGCTGTCTCGATTGAATGGCATGGCGTGGCTGGCAACGGCGTTGAGCTTGAGTTGGTCGCTCGGTGCCTATGCCGGAGGAAATCCCGCGGAAGGCGAGAAGAAGTTCTATACCTGTTTCGGATGCCATGGCATCGAGAACTACCGCAATGCCTATCCGGACTACAGCGTGCCGAAGCTGCGCCATCAGAACGCGTCGTATATCGTCGCGGCGCTGCAAGAGTACCGTAGCGGCGAGCGCCCGCATCCGACCATGCACGCGCAAGCCGCGTCCTTGTCCGATGAAGACATGGAAGACATCGCCGCCTACCTGCAGGGCGCGGAACCCGTGAAAGCCAACAGCGTCGTCAAGGGTTCGGTTCCGAAGCAAGTGGCCGCGTGTGTTGCCTGTCACGGCGACAACGGTCTCGGCGTCGAGGCCCCGCTCACGCCGAAGCCGGCCGTGATCGCCGGTCAACACGTCGATTACCTCGAACAGGCGCTGACCGCCTACCGCAATGGCCGCCGCAAGAACGTGGTGATGGACGGCATGGCGCGGCTTTTGACCAGCGATGAAGACGTCAAGATTGCCGCGGCCTATTTCGCGAGCCAGACATCGCCGTTGGTTTCCGCAACCACCAAGAACTAGCGCGACGTGCCCGCGGGCTCACTTGCTCGCGACCAAGAATTGCGCGAAGGCCCGCAAGTACGCTTCGCGGTTCGCGAGCTTTGCGAAGCTGTGCCCCTCATCGCCGGCTTGCAAGTACCAGACGTCGCCGCCCTTGCTGCGGATCCGGTTGACCAACTGATCCGATTGGCTGGGGGCGAGCTCCGCATCGTTCTTGCCGTGCACGACGAGCAGCGGCCGCACGATGCGTTCGGCATTGGTCAGCGGCGATATGCGCCGCAGGAACGAACGCATGTCCGGATCGCGTTCATCGCCGAATTCCGCGCGGCGTTGGTTCTGGCGATACGGCGCGGCCTCGCCTAGAAAGCTCACGAAGTCGGCGATTCCCGCCATGTCGACGCCGCCGCGCAGGCGCTCGCCGAAGTTGACCATGGTTGCGAGCGCCAAATATCCGCCGTAGGAATCGCCCGCGACGACCACATGCTTGGCGTCGAACGAATTCTGCAGGCTGAGCCACACCAAGAGCGCACCGACGTCTTTCACCGCATCCTCGCGCAATACGCCATTGTCGAGCGCGAGATAGCCCTTGCCGTAGCCCGAGGAGCCGCGCACATTCGGCGCGACCACGGCGAAGCCCAGTTCGTTGACCACGAATTGCACCCAGGGATCAAAGCCCGGGCGGTACTGCGACTCCGGGCCGCCGTGCAGCAGCACCAGCACCGGATGAGCGCCCGGCGTCGCAGGTTCGTAGATGTACAGCGGGATCTGCCGCTCGCGGCTGTCGAGCCGATCGAAGGTGGGAAACTGCGCGAGCCGCGGCGTAATGAACTTCGCGAGATCGACCGCGCCCGCTTCGCTTTGCGTCCAGGCGACCAATTGGTTCGCGGCGACGTCGAGAACATAGGCATCGCGCGGACGATTGGGCGCCGCGAAACCGAAGGCCAGGCGCTGGCCCGGCGCATCGAAACTCAAGGAGTTGATGAGGCCGGCGGCCGGCAGCCGCGGCGGGATCAAGTCCTGGTGCGTGCGCAAATCGAGCAGGTTGAGCTTGTCGATCCCCGCCTCGTTGCTGACGTACGCCAAATAATGGCCGTCGCGCGACAGCGCGAGATCCTGGATGTCCCAGGAAAGACGGCCGGATATCACGGTCTTCTCGTTGTTGAAAAGGTTCACGTAACGCAACTGCGTGAACTCGCCGTCGCGATCCGAAATGAAGTAAACGCCCTGACCGTCGCGCGAGAATTTTGCGCGCCGGATCGCAACCTTGCCCGGCGCGGGCTCCACTTCGCGCTTTTGCCCGGAACCCAAGTCCACCACATACAAGTACGACTCGACCGCCGAGACGGTTTTCAGCACCAGCAACTTGCGGTCATCCGGCGACCAATCGAGCGGATACCAGGCGCCGCCATCGCCGCTGACCGCGAGCCGCGGCAGCGCGCCGGTCGCGGGTTCGACGATATTGATGTCGTAACTCACGCCGTCGCGAGCGGTGCTGAAAAATGCAATTTCGCGCCCGGCGTTGGACCAGACCGGGGCGCCGTTCACCGACTTGCCGTCGGTCAGGAGTTTCACCGTCGGCTCGGCGAGGTGCTGATAATAAAGCTGCGTTTTCTGGTTGCCGCCCGCGTCCTTCAAGTACACGAAGGCGCTGCGGCCGGGATCGGGCGAGAATGCCGCCTGGGTGATCGGCTCGTGCAGGAACGTGAGTTGGCGACGCGCGCCCCCCGCCTGCTCGAGCAAGTGCAGCTGCTCGACATCGCCGAAGCGCGTGCTGATCAAGAGCTGTCCCTTGGGCGAGAAGCCCAACGGCGTCGCCTCGCGGGCGCTGAGATAGGCATCTAACTTCTCGGACAAGGCCGGCGCGGTGTCCGGAATGTTGTCGAACACCAGGGTGCCGCGCTCGATGCGCGGCAGCGCAGCGCCCCAAGCGCCGCTCACCAACGATGCCGCCAATAGCAGCTGAAAAAAGACTCGCGTCATTCTTTGCCTATGTTCTCACACGTCGGGGATAATGGAAGCAATGGCCAGCTATGAGCATTTGCTGAAATCCTACGACGTCGGCGACCAGCTCGATGAGATTGCGAGCGCGGATCCGCCGGCGTATCTGCGACGTTGTCTCGCCGAGGGATTTTCCGCATCGACGTTGAGCTGGACGCGGATCCAACAACTCGCGGTCTGCGTGATGGTGCTCGATGCCGTCGCCAACGGCCGCGACTACGAGTTGTTCGAACACGAACTCATCGCCGACTGGCGCATTCATTATGCGAGTGCCTGCGCGAAGCTGAAGGACAACGGCGTGCAGGCACTGCACCGGGTGCTCGAGCACGATCGGCCGCAGGACGCGGACGCGGCCGCCGAAATCGAACAACTCGCGAGCAGTTTGGCGGCGCCGAATGGTTGAACCTCGCCAGCGGCGATGGGCGCGTTGCATTTGCTTAGGCGCCGGATTGCTGTGGGCACTCGCGGCCTGCCGCACCGCCGCGCCGCCGGCACCACCGCCCGCGCCGCCGCAACCGCCGGCCGACAGCTCCTACGATTGGCATGGTCTTCTGATCGCGCCGTTCGGCAGCGTGCTCAAAGACGTCCCGGCGACGCTGCACGAGGTGCTGCTGTTCCACGATCAGGCACGCAGCGCCACCGCGGACGACGATGCCGAGTGCTATGGCACGGACAGTTCCCCGCCCCGCTTCGTCGGACAGACCCCGGAGGAGTACGTGCTCTGCTTCAAGCGCGATCGATTGGCGCGCGTTCAAGCGACGGTGCGTTTGGCTGCGCTCGACGCGTCCCAAGTGTTCGCTGCTGCCTGCGCGGGATGGCTCAAGAATGCGGCGGCGCCCGACGTCCCGGCCGGCGACGCCCCCACCGGCGACGCCGATGCCCCCGCTTGCGAAGGCAGGGATGGCGCGATTCGCTTCAGCGGCCGGCTGCAGGCGCCGGGATCGGCGGAGCCGCCGGCGGACGACATCGCCTTGACCATGACGCTCGACAGCGCTCCGAGTCCGTAAGGCCAGTGACCGCGGAGCCCGAATGCGAACTGCTCATCGCTGGCGCGCATGACCTCGGAATCGAGTTGTCGGCCGGCGGTGTCGAGGCGCTCAGGCGGCTGGTCGACGAACTCGAGGCCGGCAACGCGCAATTCAACTTGACGGCGATTCGCGATCGGCCGGGCATGCTGCGCAAACATGTTCTCGACAGCCTGAGCGTGCAGCCCTACCTTCGCGGCAGCCGGGTCGCGGATATCGGTACGGGCGCGGGTTTCCCGGGCCTGCCGCTCGCGATCGTCAATCCGGAGCGGCATTTCGCCTTGATCGAGGCCACCGGCAAAAAGGCGCGGTTCGTCGCGCAAACGGCGCAACGCCTGGGATGCGACAACGTCCTGGTCGAGCATACGCGTGCGGAAAACTATAGGCCGCTGCGACTTTTCGATACAGTGGTGGCGAGGGCCGTGGCGTCGTTGGCGGATTTCGCGGCCTATGCCGGACACTTGTGCGCGCCGGGCGGCAGGCTGCTGGCGATGAAGGGCAAACGACCGGACCAGGAAATTTCCGCGCTGCCCAAATCGTTTCGCGTGCTGGCGGTGCATCGGCTCAAGGTGCCGGGCCTGACCGACGAGCGGCACCTGGTGGAGTTTTCGAGCAAATCATGAAGCGCGTCATCGCAGTTGCAAATCAGAAGGGCGGCGTCGGCAAGACCACGACCGCAGTCAACCTCGCGGCCTCGCTGAGTGCGACCAAGCGGCGGGTGCTGCTGATCGATCTCGATCCGCAAGGCAATGCGACCATGGGCTGCGGCATCGACAAGCATGCCCAGGCGCGCACCAGTTGCGATGTGATGCTCGGCGATTGCGCGGCGATGGAAGCGCTGGTGCCGGTGGAATACGGCGGCTTCATGTTGATGCCGGCCAATCAGGATCTGACTGCGGCGGAGGTTCGCCTGCTCGGCATGGCGAACGGCCGGGAGTTCAGATTTCGCAATGCGCTGAAACCGGTACGCGAAGATTTCGACGTGATTTTGATCGATTGCCCGCCGTCGCTGAATATGCTGACCTTGAACGCGCTGGTGGCGGCGGATTCGGTGATGGTGCCGATGCAATGCGAGTACTACGCACTCGAAGGCTTGAGTTCCTTGATGCAGACCATCGAGCAAGTGCGCGCCGGCCTCAATCCTGAATTGGAAATTGACGGTTTGCTGCGCACCATGTTCGACCCGCGCAACAACCTCGCGAACGAAGTGTCCTCGCAGCTGATCGAACATTTCGGCGACAAGGTGTTTCGCACCATGATACCGCGCAACGTGCGATTGGCGGAGGCGCCGAGTTTCGGCAAGCCGGTGCTGTTCCACGACAAGGACTCGCGCGGTGCGCTCGCCTATCTCGCGCTCGCCGGGGAGATGATTCGCCGCGACGATTTGCCGTCCGCGCCCGTATAATCGCCGCGAATACCCGCATCGTTAACTGGGAAGTCGCATGTCCGGCAAAAAGCCGTCTCTGGGTCGTGGCCTTGCTGAGCTCTCCCCGTTCCTCGCGAGGCGGGATGTCCAAGGCAGCGCGCCGCCCGCGGCCGCACCGCCGGTGCTGGCCGGCGAACGCCTGGCGAGCCTGCCGCTCGATCTTTTGGCACGAGGCAAGTATCAGCCGCGCACCGATATGCGGACCGACTCCTTGAGCGAGCTCGCCGATTCGATCAAAGCGCAAGGCCTGGTCCAGCCGATCCTGGTGCGACCGCTCGGCAGAGCCAATCCCGGGGAATCGCAACGCTACGAAATCATTGCCGGCGAGCGGCGCTGGCGGGCGGCGCAAATGGCAGGACTCGCGGAGATTCCGGCGGTCATTCGCGATGTGCCCGATGAGGCCGCGGTCTCCATGGCGCTGATCGAGAATATTCAGCGCGAGGACTTGAATCCGTTGGAAGAGGCCGGCGCACTGCAGCGCTTGGTCGACGAGTTCGGGTTGACCCATCAGTCGGCAGCCGAGGCGGTCGGCCGTTCGCGCGTCGCGGTCAGCAATTTGTTGCGCCTGTTGGAGCTCGCCGACGAGGTCAAGGCGTTGCTCGAGGAGCGCCGGATCGAAATGGGCCACGCACGCGCGCTCTTAGGGCTCAACTCGCGTCGGCAACAGATCGAGGTCGCGGGCTTGGTCGCCAAGAAAGGTCTTTCGGTACGCGACACCGAGGCATTGGTGCGCCGCATCATCTCGCCCCCTGCCGCCGCAGGCGAGCCGGGCGCACACGACCCGGATATCCAGCGCTTGGAACGGGAGTTGGCTGACAAGTTGGGCGCGAAGGTCGCCTTTCAGCACTCGGCGTCCGGCAAAGGCAAGCTGGTCGTCAGCTACAACAGCCTGGATGAGCTCGAGGGCATCCTCGGTCACATTCAATGACATAAGCGGGGTTTCGCTACCTCGGGAAAACGCCTTGATGGCGCGGAGCCGCCTCTCTATAATGCGCCGGCAATTTTCAGTGGCGGCGGCTGATATGTGCAAATCGAAGGTAGCGCGCCGTTTGCCAGGCCGATGCCAAGCGTCGGCGCCGATCTGGTTCCCTTCGCGATGAATGACGTTCTGGCTCGGAGTTACCGGCTGGTCGTCCGCGTCGTGCTCCTTCAAACAGGGTGCGCGGTGTTGGTCGCGTCTGTGTTTCTTGTGGCGAAAGGTGCTTCCGCCGGGCTCGCGGCACTGGCGGGCGGCCTAATCGTAGCTCTCGGCAGTGTGCTTTTCGGATGGCGTGCGTTCCGGCCGGGGATCGCGGGCGCGGCGACGCTGAGCACCGCCATGGTTGGCGGCGTTGCCGTGAAGTGGCTTTGGTTTGTCGTCGCGTTGTACGTGGCATTGGCGCGTCTGAAACTCGAGGGAGCACCTCTCTTGATTGGGCTGGTTGTGGCCCAATTGGGATATTGGGTGGGACTGATTCGGCGCAAATGACCAGATCGAAGATTGAGGACTTATGCGTTTTGGAATGATGATCGAAGAAGACTCAGCGGGCGGGGTGACGGGCTACATCAAGCACCACCTCACGCATTTGACCGTGAACGAAGGGCACGGCGTCTTCTGGTCCATTCACCTCGACAGCATACTGTTCACCCTCGGCATCTCCTTCCTGTTCATCTTCGTGTTGTCCTTGGCGGCGCGCCGTGCCAGCAGCGGCGTGCCCGGCAAATTGCAGGCGGCAGTCGAGCTGCTGGTGGAATTCGTCGACGGCATGGTCAAGGACACCTATCACGGGACCAACAAGTTCATCGCACCGCTTGCCATCACGATCTTCTGCATCGTGTTCCTGGAAAATTTCATGGACATCCTGCCGGTGGACGCGCTGCCCGCCGCCGCCAAGCTGTTCGGCGTGGAACATCTGCGCACCGTGGCTACCGCCGATTTGAACACCACCGTCGGCATGGCGCTCGGCGTGTTTCTGTTGATCCAATGGGTGGGCATCACGCACAAGGGCGTCGGTACCTTCGCCGGTGAATGGTTCACGGCGCCGTTTCACGCGCACAGCGTGCCGCTGAAGATTCTCCTTGCGCCCATCAATTTCATATTCCGAATCATCGAAGAGCTGGTTCGTCCGCTGTCGTTGTCGATGCGCTTGTTCGGCAACATGTATGCCGGCGAGCTCATCTTTTTGCTGATCGCCTGCTTCACGCTGGACGCGACGCTCAACCACTTCTCGACGTATGCCTTGGGCGGAATGCAATTCATTGCCGGCGTCATCTGGACCGGATTCCACTACCTGATCATCACGCTGCAGGCGTTTATTTTCATGGTGCTGACCATCGTGTACGTGGGCATCTCAGCCGAGAAACACTAGATTCGATTCATTCAAGATATTAAAGACCGGAGACAATAATGGACAATGTGACCCAAATCGCTCAACTCATGAGCTCCACCGTGATTGCAGCGGGCCTGGTGATCGGCCTGGGTGGCGCGGGCGCCGCGATCGGTTTCGGCCTGTTGGGCGGCAAGTTCCTGGAGAGCTCTGCGCGCCAGCCGGAACTGACCAACATGCTGCAAACCAAGATGTTCATCGTCGCCGGTTTGCTCGACGCCGTGCCCATCATCGGCGTCGCCGTCGGCTTCCTGTTGCTCTATGCCAATCCTTTCTTGGGCGCCCTCGGTCTCAAGTAAGCATAGCCGGCGCCGCGTCGACGGCGCCGATCTAGGAGTACGCAATGAACTTAGCTCTAACGCTGGTCATCCAAGGGGTGGTTTTTTTCCTGGTCGCCTGGGCGGTAATGAAATTCTTCTGGCCGTTCCTGATGAATGCCATCGAGACCCGCCAGAAGAAGATCGCCGAAGGCCTGGCCGCGGCCAGCAAAGGCGAGAAGGAACTGGACGAAGCCGCGGCCCGCTCCAAGGAAATCATCCGCGAGGCGCGTGATCGCGCGGCGCAGATCGTCGACTTGGCCGGCAAGCGCTCCAGCGAAATGGTCGAGGAAGCCAAGGGTACGGCGGCGAGCGAAGCACAACGCTTGGTCGCGCAGGCGCGCGACGAGGCGGCGCGCGAAAGCACGCGTGCCCGCGAAGGCTTGCGTCGAGAGGTTGGCAAGCTCGCGGTCGAAGGCGCTTCACGATTGCTGGGCCGCGAAATCGACGCCAAGACTCACGCCGAGTTATTGGATAACTTGGCTGCCGAGGTTGCCAGTGGCTGAGCGAGCCACCATCGCACGGCCCTACGCGAAAGCGGCGTTCGAGTACGCCCGCGATGCGCGAGCCTTCGGCGAATGGTCGCAGGGGCTGGCACTCGCGGCGCAGATCGTCGAGGACCCGCGGGTCGCGCCGCTCACCAAGAATCCGCGATGGACCGCCGAGCAATTGGCGACCCTGGTGACGGATGTCGGCGGCAGCAAACTGGGCGCCGGCCTGCAGAACTTCGTGCGCGTGCTGGCCGAGAATCACCGCTTGCTGTTGTTGCCGGAAATAGCGGCGCACTTCGAAGAGCTGCGCTCCGCCGCCGAGAACACCGTCGACGTGCAAGTTCTCTCCGCGGTGCCGCTCGATGCGGCACAAACCGCCAAGCTCTCGGCGGCACTCTCGACGCGGCTGAAACGCACGGTGCGCATGCAAAACTCGGTCGATGCGACGCTTCTCGGCGGAGCCGTGGTGCGGGCGGGCGACCTGGTGATCGATGGGTCGCTGAAGGGCCGCTTAGAACGGCTCGCTACGGATTTAACAAGTTAAGTCGCGGGCGCTAAGGCCCGCAGCAAGAGGATCGATATGTCCATTAAGGCATCGGAAATCAGCGACCTGATCAAGGCGCGCATCGACAAGTTCCAATCTGCGACCGAGGCGCGCAATGTCGGCACGGTGGTGAGCGTCACCGACGGCATCGTGCGCATCCACGGTCTCGCCGACGCGCGTTACGGCGAAATGTTGGAATTCGTCGGCAACACCTTCGGCCTGGCGCTGAACCTCGAGCAGGACTCGGTCGGTTCCGTGGTGCTCGGCGACTACAAGCACATTTCCGAAGGTTCCGAGGTCAAGACCACGGGGCGCATCCTCGAAGTGCCGGTGGGCCCCGAACTTCTGGGACGCGTGGTCGATGCCCTCGGCAATCCCATCGACGGCAAGGGTCCGGTGAATGCCCAGCTCAAGTCGCCGCTCGAGCGTGTGGCGCCCGGCGTCATCTTCCGCAAGAGCGTGTCGCAGCCGGTGCAAACCGGTCTCAAGGCCATCGATTCGATGGTGCCGATCGGCCGCGGCCAGCGCGAACTCATCATCGGCGACCGCCAGACCGGCAAGACGGCGGTCGCCATCGACACCATCATCAATCAAAAGGGCACCGGCGTTAAGTGCGTGTACGTCGCCATCGGGCAGAAGCAGAGCTCGATCGCCAACGTGGTGCGCAAGCTCGACGAGCACGGCGCGATGGGACACACCATCATCGTCGCGGCTTCCGCCTCGACGCCGGC
>Ga0302320_10021775_pt1 | contig 12698 bp, 10 predicted proteins | sample Bog_T0_3_FD_202130 | JGI IMG/M metagenome (GOLD analysis project Ga0302320, IMG submission 202130) | Peat permafrost microbial communities from Stordalen Mire near Abisko, Sweden - Bog_T0_3 | ecosystem: Environmental > Terrestrial > Soil > Wetlands > Peat | place: Sweden: Abisko, Stordalen Mire...
GCGCCGCCGAGGGTCTGCGAGCCGAGGAGGACGTGGATGCCGAAGGCGCGGCCCTGGCGCACGATGCGGTCGAAGAGAAGTGAGGCGCCCTGGGCGATGGTGTCATCCTCGATGAAAAATTCCTGGAACTCGTCGATGAGCAGGAGCGTGCGCGGCATCGGCTCCGTGCCGCCGGCGCGCTTGTAACCGGCGACGTCCTGCACACCGAGCTTGCGGAACATGTCGCCGCGACGCCGCAGTTCCTCGTCGACGCGCTGGAGGACGCTGAGGGCGAATTCGCGGTCGCTCTCGATGGCGACGACTTTGGCGTGCGGCAGATGCTTGGTGGCGTAGCACTTGAACTCGACGCCCTTCTTGAAGTCGATGAGGTAGAACTGGACCTGATCGGGACTGCAGGTGAGCGCGAGATTGGTGATGATGACGTGGAAGAGGGTCGATTTGCCGGAACCGGTTTTGCCGGCAAAAAGGGCGTGCTGGCGCGTGCCCTTGCCGATGGCGAGATATTGCAGCTTGGTCGCGCCGGTGCGGCCGATGGCGACGCGCAGTTCATTGCTCGTTTCCTCAATCCATTCCTGGCCGGGCGGCGGCGCGACCTGGGAAAACGGCACCTGGACGCGGTTGGAATCGATGCTGGCCTTGCCGATTTTGTGGACGAGATCGACGGCGAGCGCGGGGGCAACCGGCAGGTCGAGCGTGAGCGTAACGCCGAGTTCGGCCTGCTGCTTGTTGAGGACGAATTCGGTTCCGGCGCGGCGGAGGCAGAGGCTGCTCTTGCGCAATTCGTCGGGCACAAAACCGTCCGGCATGGGCTGGCGCAGGTCCCAGTGAATGAGGGTGAAGATGCCGCAGCGCGCGCCGCTTTGGGCGATGCTTTGCAGCCGTTTCGCGGCGATGTCGCTGAAGTTGGCGGGGAAATCGGCGACGACGAGGAAGTGATATTTCTCGGCGACGCTCCCGGCCTTTTCGTTGTACTCGGTGATGGTGGCGTACTCGTTGCGCAGGTACATCTGAATGACCTTTTCAATGTGCTCGCTGAGTTCCGCGAGGCGCTCCTCGATCTGGTCGCGCTGGGTCCAGATGCGACGGTTGATGAGGCTTTCCTCGTAATCAGCGAGGTGCATGAGGCCGGCAAAATTCTGGCCGAGGCCGACGGGGTCGATGATGGTGAAGGCGAGCTTGCCGGGCGGCGTGGTGGAGAGCAGGCGCAGGATGATGTTATTGATCGTGCCGATGAGGGACGCGCCGCCGGAATCCTTGGTTTCGAAGAGGAGCGAGCCTTCGCCGGGGAAGGTGAGCGAGAGCGGCAGCGAGACTTGCGCCGGGCCGGGCAGAGCGAGCCGCGGATCTTTCGGCATGGGCGTCGGCGGATGCCGCAAGTCAAGGCCGAGGCGACCGAATTGGGTCGCGGGAGTGAAGGCGGTGGGTGGGGTCCATGCTTCCACGAAGGCGGCGTCCACGGCGGGAAATGCCGCCGTCGCCGCTGCCTGGATGGCGTCGATCTCGCGGTAGATGGGCGTGATCTCGCGCTGCCAATCGGCGACGATTTCCTCCCAGCGCGTCGTTTCCTGCCCGGAAAGCGCGGCAATCTCGGTGTGCTGCTTTTCGTTGATCTGCTGGTCGACGACGGCGGCTTCACCGGAAAGTTTTTCATGCCAGGCCTGTCGCTGGGCCTCAAAGTACTGGAGCTTGGATTGGAAGCGGCGCTCGATTTTGTTGGTCAGGCGGGGCAATTGATCGCTGATCTTGCGCTTTTGCTTCAACTCGAATTCCTGTTCGACTTGGTCCGCGCGGCCCCATCTCTCGTCGATCGCGGCGCGGGCGCGTTCGTACTCGGCCTCGATTTGCCGGCGCGCGCTCTCGCGTTTCGCGGCCATGGCGGGCCCGGCGATTTTGCTGCCCTGAATAATGCGCCGTGCGGTGACCAGCCCATGAGCGACGACGCGCGCGGCGGGCCCGGCCTTGATCCAGCCGATCAGGTGCACGAGCCAGATCGCGACGAAGACCGCCCCGGCGGTGCCGGCGACCGCGTAGCCGGTGGAGTTGACGCCGACTTGCCAGAAGGCCACGCCGCCCGCCGCCGCGATGACGAAAAAGAGGGCCCACAATGGCACCTTGGCGAAGAAGCGCGGCAGCGCGTACCGCTCGAACATGTCGAGATGCTTCTCGGCCGATTCGAGATGCGCGGTCACGTCCTGCAGAAGCTGGTTCAGCGACGCGTCGGCGGTCAGGGCTAGCGGACGCCGGCGGCGCAGCGAGAAAAGGAACGAGACGTAACCGCTGAAGTCGGAGCGCGCGCGGTTTTGGATTTCCAGCAGCGACTTCCAGTTCACATCCATCTTCGTACTGAAGCCGGCGTAATCGGCGTCGGCCTCGGTCAGGTCGGCGGCCATTTTCCGCTCGGCCCGGTAATTTTGCATCTGGAGATCGCCCTTCCACTTCGCCTTGATCTCCTGGGCGCGAGTGGGGAGGCTGCGCAGCTGGGCCGAACTGTATTGCTTGATCCGGGCGATGCGCGAGTCGTGGATTTTCCTCACCCGTTGTTCCTCCGCGCTGAAATAGCTCTCGACCTGGGTCATCTGCGCGGAAAAATTCGCTTCCTTCGACGCCGTCGCTTCCTGGGCGGCGCGACTCGCCGCATGGCGGCGGCCACCCAGCTCGCGGCTGAGAACTTCCTCCCTCTTGGCGAAACGGGCCACGGTCTCCTTCAGGTTGCCCAGGAGATTAAGACCGTGTTGGACGCGCAGATCGACCCCGCTATTCACAGTCGCTCCTGACCCTCTTGAGCAGCAGATCGATTTCCTCCATCGCGTTGCTGGCGGTGGCAACCTGCACGGGCAAATCCTCCAGGTAGGTGTGCTCGAACTGCTGGCTTTTCACATCGCGCCAGTAGGTTTTCGTTTTCTCCCATTCTATATTAAGAATGCGGGCGGCCTGGAGCAAATTGGATGCACTTCCCTGGGTCGCGCTCATGAGGTTGATTCAGGGCTGGCCCCGGGTTCGGTGGACTCGGTTGAAGAAGAGGGCGCGGAGGCAGGCATCGCGGTCGGGGAACCCGACTGGGCGTAAGCCTCCAGCGTTTTTTGCACGTTGACGAGATAGGCGATGGCGTTGGGGAGTTCGTTGAGCGAGTGGCGCAGGCTTTCCATCCGCTTGACGACCGGATCGGCCGCGGTGTCGAAGTTCTGGCCCCACGCCTTTAACTTCCGCAGTTTCTGCTCCACTTCGCCGAGGTCGCGCTGGGCCTTGGTGACGGCCATCTGCCGGGCCATCTTGGCCGATTCATTGCCGCCCGCCATCCGCGCGCTCATGAGCTCCTGCTGCGCCTGTTCCAATTGCTTCGTGCGCCGGCGAAACTCGCCTTCCCAATGCGTCCGCTGGTCGTGCTGCACCCACTGGCGCGTGCGGCGGACCTCCTCGCCGGCCTCGTCGAGAGAACGGCGCGCCTTCGTCAGGAAGACGATGAGGCTGGACCGAAACGAGTCGAGCGCCTCGAGCGAGGTGATGTTGGCTTGGGTCGGCGTCGCCATGGGGAGCTATCAGCGTTGGTCGAGGTACTGCTCGATCCGTTCCGCTTTTCTCAGGAGGTAAGGGGTGTGTTTATCGGACACTTCCATGAATTTGCGCAGGACTTTCATGGTGGTGATAAATTCCTCGGCGAACTTTTCGTGGTCCTGGTCCTGCCAGGTCGCACCGAGCGCGGCAAACCTCGCCTGCAGCGCGGCGGCCCGCTGTTGGACGTCTTCATTGAAGCGCTTCAATTCGGAAGCGAAACGCCGGACCTCGGCGGGGTCCATGATTGCCTGGGCCATAATGTTATCTCGGGGTTAAGGATTGTTTCGTGAGCGTAAAAGGGGCGGGGCGAATGGACCTGCGGACGGCAGGTGAGGACTCGACCGGCCTTTATTTTAAATTTACCGGGCCGCGCCTTTTTGTCGATGTCGGAGACGAGCTTGCTTTGGCAGGATCATCTCGTAAGTTGAGAGAAATTAATCCTATATTCCAAGCTTATGACTACTTCCAACCCAACGCTCAGCAACTTCGGCAAAGTCGGGGCCATGGGGATCAACTACGGCTCGGAGACGATGACGGTCGAAGGAACGATCAGCAAGACGGGCATTCTGGGGGCGATCCTCCTGCTCGCTTTCGGCTTCACCTGGTCGGGACTCTCGGCCAGCAACCTGCCGGCGTCGATGCCCATTATCGTCGGGGCGCTCGCCGGATTCGTCGTGGCGATGATCATCATTTTCAAGCCAACGACCGCGCCTTACCTGAGCCCGGTCTACGCAGGGGTGGAGGGAATGTTGTTGGCGGCGATCAGTTATCCGCTGGAGCTGGCCTACCCGCACATCGTGCTGCAGGCCGCTTCGCTGACGATCGCCACGCTCTTTGCCTTGCTGATCGCCTACCGGACCGGGCTGATCGTGGTGAATAGCACCTTCCGCTCGGTGATCATCGGAGCCACGATGGCGATTGCCGTCTACTATCTGATCGGCATGGTTTCCATGCTTTTCCACGTGAATGTGCCGGGGATGGGCTTTCAGGGTGGCTGGCTTTCGATCGGGATCAGCGCGGTGATTGTGATTGTCGCCTCGCTGAACCTGGTGCTCGATTTCGACAACATTGCCCAGAATGCCGGATCGGCGCCGAAGTACATGGAATGGTACGGGGCGTTCAGCCTGATGGTGACGCTGATCTGGCTTTACATGGAGCTGCTGCGTCTGCTGGCGAAGCTGCGGCGGAATTAACGTTTTCGACAAACGTGCTAATTGAATTTTAGCTTAAGCAAAGAGAGATCATCTTCGAACTCCTCGGTGCCATGTTGGAGACGCATTTGCCGGACGATCGTCTCGATGGACGGGCGATCTTTCTGGAGAAATTGCGCAAATTCGTCCCAAGACTGCCAGGTGCCGTCGGGCCGCGCGATCTCGTAAACGCCGTCGCTGAAAAGGTAGAGCTCAGACTGCTCGGAAACCTGAATTTGGGCTGAGGGATATTCCAGGTCGGGCGCGACGCCCACGACAGGACCGCCACTGCGCAGGCTTTTGCTTTCACCCTGATCGGAAATCAGCACCGCCGCATGTTGGCCGCCGCTGGCAAAGGTCAACATCCTCAATGGCTTATGATAGACGCCATACCAGATGGTGAAATATTTGTCGTTGTTGCGGCTCATCGGGAACGCGCGATTGAGGCCCTCCAAAACCGCACTGGGATCGTAAAAATCGGTGACAGAAAGGAGCTGGGTGCGCAGGACGTTGAGGACCGAAATGGAAAGCAGGGCCGAGCCAACGCCGTGGCCCGAGACATCGAGCAGGTAGAGGGCGAGCGTTTCGGAGTCGAGCCAGTGATAGCCAAAGCCGTCGCCGCCGAGGTGCGAGCACGGCAGATAGCACCCGTCGGCCTCGATCTTCCCAGCGAGAGGTTCGGGGAGCAGGCTGCGAACGTAGCCGGCCGCCTCGCCCAATTCGCCCTCGAGGCGATGTCGGGTCTGTTCCAAGGTGACAAGCATGTTCTGCAACTTTTCCCGGGCGAGTTTGAGTTCGCTGATGTCGTCGACAGTGCCTTCGTAGTAGAGGAAATTCCCCGCCTCATCGTAAATGGAGCGGACATTTTCCGAGATCCAGATCGTCTTGCCGTCCTGCCGGCGCACCTCCGATTCGAAATGGAGCACCTGCCCTTTTTCCTTGATGATGCTCATGAATTCGCTGCGCCGATGAGGATCGACATAGAGCTGGGTCGCGATGTTGTCGACGTTGTTGGCCAGCTCTTCGAAGGAGCTGTACCCGTACATCTTCACCAGCGCCGGGTTGGCCGCAATGTACTTGCCTTCGAGCGAAGTCTGGAAGATGCCTTCCAGCGCATGTTCAAAAATGCTCTGGTACCTGCTCTCGGCCAGGCGCAGGGCGTGGTCGGCCTCCTGCCGTTTCTGGATTTCCTCCTGCAGGACCCGGTGCAGGCGGATTTGCACGGCGTTGGAAGCCACCCCTTCTGGCGCTCTTTTTTGCGCAAGCTCGATTTTATTGAGAGCGGTGGCCATGACCCGGCAGGTTGCAGCTTATACTGTGCCCGGCTGAGAGGTTTCGAATGGGGCGACGGGACGCGACCGTTCGTTACCCAAAAATAATGCGCAGGGTCGGTTTGTCCAATGCTAGGTGCGGGAATTCGCCCTGCCGAGGGGAAGCTCGACGTGGCGCCGAGGCGGGCCCCGGAGCGACCGGAAAAATCGTGCCGCGCACATTTGCCACATCTTCGAGATGAGTTAGCGTTATATAGCTAATCAAACTGAGGTCGTGCCATGACACTAACGCGCGAAACGCTCCACATCCTGCTCGTCGACGATGACGACGCGGATTGCGATCTGCTCATAATTACGCTCAAGCGAGCAGGCTTCACCTATCGCGTCACCCATCTGCGGCACGGCGAAATTGCACTCCAGTATTTCAGGTATGTGAAGGCGACCGGCTCAGTCGTGCCGCATGTCGTGCTGCTCGACATCAACATGCCGCTCATTGGCGGGGTGGAAGCGCTGAAACGGCTGCGGGAGGAATCGTCCTTTCGCGACTTGCCGGTCATTATGCTATCGGGTGCCGACCAGCCGGACAACCGGCGCATGACGACGCGCCTGGGTATCTTCCGCTTTGTGAAGAAACAGCCCAATAGCGCCAATGTCATTTCCGCTCTGGACGACTTCATCGGCTTTTACAATCGCGTGGCCAATACCGAGACGGTGGGTGCCGCCGGAGCCTAGGGGCGAATTATCCTCAACACCACGCGCCTTCACTCCTCCCAGCCCGTTACGCAACTCCCCAGGTGACTCTCCAAGAAAGAGTCTCGCGTCACTCCTTTTCGACCACTAATCTCCGCGGCGATGAAGAGAGCGCTGACCATGGGCCTTTCTGCCGCCGTATTATTGGCCTTTCTCGTAAGCATGGGCCTCGACTTCGTCAATACGACGCGTAGCGGGGCGACCGATCTTCGCGGCCGCATCGTGGGCGTGCGGCTTCTGGAGCACGGCCTCGACCCCTATACCTACAAATGGCATGAGGGAGCGCCGCCGGAGTATTGCATCGCGTCCGACAATCCCAATTCTCCCGTCAGCGGAGTCACGGTCACGCCGGCGCTCCTGATGCTGCATGCGCCGCTGGCTTTGCTGCCGTATGGCTACGCGCGGTTTCTCTTTCTGGCCCTCCAGTGGCTGCTCCTGGCCGGCACATGCTGCCTCTGGCTTCGCGCCTCCGCCACTTCGTGGCAACGCTGGTTCATCGTTTTATTTGCCACCGGCTTCACCTATACCGTTGCATGGCGACTGCACTCCGAACGCGGACAGGCCTACCTGCTTCTCACGTTTGTATTCGCATGCTGGCTGACGGCCACGCTCAACCCCAAATGGAACAACAACTTCGTCGCCGGATGCCTGGCAGGTTTTTTAGCCGCACTACGCCCGACCTATCTGATCATCGCGCCCTTCCTGTTGATGCATCGCCGGAATCAGTTGGCCGGATGGGCGGTCGGCCTGCTGCTGGGCGTTGCCTTGCCGTTGCTCATGAGCCCGGTCGGCTGGTCCGATTTTTTTGGGGGAATGCAAATCCACTTCGCCCTGTACCGCGCGGGCATTCACTTTCCCCACACGGCATCGAACTTCCCGGCGGCCATCGAAGGCATGCCCGCGACTCTCCTCGCCGGTTATTTGCCAATCCCAGCCCATGACTTCTCTGGATATGGTTTGCTGCGCCAACTCGGTTTCATGGCCGTTCCCGGGCTGTTGATGAATCTGGCCATCGCCGTGCCGTTGGTCCTCTGGCTGTGGTGGACACGCCGGGAATCCGCCGGGCGGCTGTTGCCGGCGATGGCAGCGTGGTTGCTTCTCGTCGATCTTTTTCAACCGGCACCGCGCTATAGCTACTACGATGTGATCATTCTCAATGTCGTGTTCGCCGGCCTGGTAACGACAGAAAAAATTCCGCGGGCGATTTTGCCCTTCGTTTTGGGGATTCTTCTCGGCTGGGTCGTTTATTACCTCCAGCCTGGTCGCCCCGCCTGGATCGATCTGCCGGAAGATTTCTTCACGATCGGCGCAATCATGTTTCTTTTTCCATCCCCCACGCCGAGCAAAAACATCACCGATCCGCCGGTTGGTCATACGGCAGAATCAGAACTTCGCCTCTGAAACAAATGGGCGACCGACGGGGCTCGAACCCGCAACAGCCAGAACCACAATCTGGAGCTCTACCATTGAGCTACGGCCGCCATTAAACCCGCCAAACGAGTGATTTCTCGAAAGAGAGATTCTCGTAGCGCGGAGGTAAAGCTTAATTTTTACCGGGCTGGATTCAAGCCTAATCCGATACGGGCTGGCGGGCAGTCGCGAAAACGCGCTAGTCTATTGCGATGAAGATTGTCGATTCGATGGCGGTGATGCAACGCGTGAGCGCGAAGTGGGTGCGCTCGGGCGAGGCGGGGGGGTTGGTACCGACGATGGGGGCGTTGCACGAGGGGCATTTGAGTTTGATCCGGCGCGCGCGCAAGGAATGCCAGCGGGTGGTGGTAAGCATTTACGTGAATCCGACCCAGTTCGGGCCGAAGGAGGACTTGGCGAAGTATCCACGTCCGCGCGAACAGGATTTGGCGTTGTGCCGCAAGGCGGGCGTGGACGTGGTTTTTGCGCCGGAGAATCTTTATTTGCCGGATCACTCGACTTTCGTGGAGGAGACGATGCGCTCGCAGGGGCGTGAGGGCGCGAGCCGGCCCATCCATTTTCGCGGCGTGGCGACCGTTGTGCTGAAATTATTGAATTTGGCGCGGCCGACAAAGGCTTACTTTGGGCAGAAAGATGCGCAGCAGGTCGACGTCATCACCCGCATGGTCCGCGACCTCGACGTGCCGGTGAAGATTGTCGTCGTGCCGATCGTGCGCGATTTCGATGGCGTGGCGCTGAGTTCGCGCAATCGGTATCTTTCGCCGGAAGAGCGCGCCGTGGCGGTTGAATTCGCGCGGCTTTTGCAGCAGGCCGTCCGGAGAAAAAGCGAACCGGTGGGCTGGCTTCGGCAGCAGCTCAAGAAAGCGACCGGGCTGAAGCTCGACTACGTGGAGCTTGCCGGGAATCGCCTTTGTGCCGCGGTGTATGTCGGGAAGACGCGGCTCATCGATAACGAGCGCATCGGCTAAATTACGGACACTCAATCGCGTGCCCCGCGACTTCTTCCGAGGCGACCGTGCGGGCCCAAGCGTCGGCTTTGAGGATGTCGTCGAGGGCCGGGTGCTCGATGTTTTTGTGGCGTTTCATGACGGCCTCGACGATATGCCAGATGGCGGGAAAGAGAATTTTACCGTCAAGGAAGGCGGGCACGGCGATCTCATTGGCGGCATTGAGCACGGCGGGGAGCGTGCCGCCGGCGGTGCCGGCTTCGCGGGCGAGGCGCAGGGCGGGGAAGCGCTCGGGATCGGGCGACTCGAAAGTGAGCTGGCCCATGGTCGCGAGGCAGAGCGGCTTGAGCCGGTTGGGCAGGCGGTCGGGATAGGTGACCGCGTACTGAATCGGGAAGCACATGTCGGAATGGCTGAGCTGCGCGAGCTGCGATCCATCGACGAATTCGACCAGCGAATGGACGATGCTTTGGGGATGGACGACGACATCGACCTGGCTCATCGGCACGCCGAAAAGCCAGCGCGCCTCGATCATTTCGAGGCCCTTGTTGAAGAGCGTGGCGGAGTCGATGGTGATTTTGCGGCCCATGTTCCAGGTGGGATGCTTGAGCGCCTGCGCGGGGGTGACTTTGCTCAATTCCGAGGCGGGCGTTTTGCGGAACGGTCCTCCCGAGGCGGTGAGGATGAGACGCCGGATGTGGCGCGACGGTTCGCCGACGAGACACTGGAAGATGGCGTTGTGCTCGCTGTCAACCGGGAGGATGGCGACCTTGTGTTTCGCGGCTTCGCGGGTCACTTCCTCGCCGGCCATGACGAGGATTTCCTTGCTGGCAACGGCGATGTCCTTGCCCGCGCGGATGGCCGCCAGCGCCGGGGCGAGGCCCGCCGTGCCGACGATGGAAATGAGCACCATGTCGGCTTCGGGCATCGTGGCTAGTTTGATCAGGCCCTCGGGTCCGCTGTGGCTGGCCGTGCCGAGAGGGAACTGGCCGCGCACGGCGTCGAGTTCCGTGGTGTCGTAGAGGGCGACGGCGCGCGGCTTGAATTCCGCGGCCTGGGCCAGCAGCGCCTGCGCGGAGCGTCCCGCGGCGAGGCCGACGATCTCCATGCGTTCGGGAAGATCGCGCGCGACTTTCAACGCGCTCTCGCCGATGGAGCCGGTCGAGCCGAGAATCACAACACGTTTTTTAACACTCATGGGATAAAGATTAGCACAGGCAGAGGCGCGTTAATTGGCCTTCTTGGTTTCGAAGACGATTTCCGGCGTCAGCTTTAGTTTCGGCTGGCCGTCGACATCGTTCTCCCCGCCGGGAACCACAGGCGACGCACTGCCCTGGTTGAGAAAGACCACGCTCTGCGTGGCCGATTCGTCCGGCTTAAGATCGGGAAAGTCGACCCATTCCCCGTACTGCGACAGCGGATCATCCTCCGGCAGCGTCCTCAAGTTCGAGTTGCCGCCGTCCTCGTCGCCGAGCCGCAAGCCGCGGAAGGGACGCACATGAATTTGCACGCCCGTCGCTGTGGCATGGCCCACGTTCTTGAGGGTTACATAGACGGTAAAGCTGCCGGTGGCAGGTTCGCTCTGCTTGACGGTGTAGGAGGTCTGCTCAACGTAGGCCCCGTCATGCACCACGGACGCGGCGGCGGCAGCGGCGTGCGCGGAGGCGCTCGAATTGGTGAACCAATATTGTTTGTTCACCGGATGGTTGGCCGCATCCTGCGTCACTCCCTGGTCGTAGCTATAGAACTGCCAAAGAAGCATGACCCCAACGAATACCCAAAAGGCAACGATGAGCTTATTCGTAACCGACATCGCACCTGTTTACCTCCACTCGCCGCGCCGGGCAAGCTTCGGCCTTGTCGGGTGGGTCGCGATTTCCTTTGCGTCCCCTATGCAGACGGCGGAAGATTGCCGCCCCCACCCTTGTATTCGCCCCGTGCGTCAGGCAAGTTGAAAGACTGCCTATGTCGAGTTTTCAAAAGACCTTTGAGCGTTGGATGAATTCGCCCGCGCTCAAGGAAATCGCCCGGAGTCCCGACGCATTTTCGCTGGGCTATCTTCCGGCTTCCGCGCAGGCATTTGTGCTGGCGGCGCTCGCCCGTCTGGCTCCGAAACAGACCTTCCTCGCGTTGACGCCGGGCGTGAAGGCGCAGGAAGAGCTGGCCAACGATCTCGAAGCCTGGGACGCGCCGCATCTTTTTTTCCCGCAAGTGGAGGCGCCGACTGCCGAGACGCTGGCCGATCCCGAGGCTTCGGCGGAACGGTTGGCGGCACTGACCCGGCTCTCGTCCGGTTTTGCGGGCGTCGTCCTGACTACCGCGCGCGCGGGCGAGCAGGTGTTGCCGCAGCCCGACGTCTTGAGAGGACAGCGGATCAAGCTGGTGAAGAATACGCATCTCGATCGCGATGGATTGTTGCGCCAATTGCTGGAAGCCGGTTACACCCGCGAAGCGCAGGTGCAGGGGCGCGGTCAATTCAGCGTGCGCGGCGCGGTAGTCGATATTTTTTCGTGGGATGCCCTGCGCCCGCTGCGCACCGAATGGGTGGACGAGGAGTTGATTTCGCTGCGCGACTTCGACGTCGACGCGCAACGCTCGGTGCAAACGCTCAAGACGGCGGAGATCAGCCTGGCCGGGCCGGGCCTCGGCGGTGAAACAGGAGATGCGGCGACGTTGCGCGATTATCTGCCGGACGGTTTTCTGACGGTGGAGTTGGGAGAAGAGGATATTTCTGGAGGGTCAGCCTCCGGCCTGACCCTGACCGAAAATGAGCCGAACGAGCAGGAAGACAGCGACGGTCATAGACCGCCGCTACAGTCTGACTTCTTCGCCCACGATTTTCTTCACGCGCCGCGCGGTGACTTCATCCTCCAGGAAAACCGGCGCGATCTTTTCCTCGATCACCTGCGCGATTGGCTGAGTGAAAAATGGGAGATCGCGATCTTTTGCAACAACGAGGGCGAGCAAAAGCGGCTTCAGGAAATTCTCGCCGAGGCGCAAATTTCCGGCGACGGGATTACTTTTCTTCAGCGGCCACTCCTTCGGGGCTTCGTCTGGCCCGCAGGCAAACTGGTCGTCCTGAGCGATGCGGAAATCTTCGGACGCTACCAGACGTTGCGCGCGTTGCGGCAACAGGAGCGACTCGTCGGGCTGCGGAGCCAGCATCAGGCGCTCGACTTTACCGAGATTCAGGACGGCGATTACGTGGTGCATCTGCATCACGGCATCGCACTTTATAAGGGAGTGACGACGTTGCCGAGTGCGCCGGAGGTAGGGACGCGAGTCCCTTCGCGTCCGTCGAAGGAACCGGAGGGCGGAGGATTATCGACGGACGGCAGCGGAGTGCCGTCCCTACCCTTGGAAGGCGCGGAAGTCCTCGTGCTCGAGTTCGCCGAACAGAGCAAACTCTACGTCCCGGTCGAGCAATCGTATCTCGTCACCAAGTATGTCGGCGTGGGGCGGCGGCATCCGCCGTTGGACACGCTGGGCGGCTCGCGCTGGGAGCGGGCGAAAATCTCGGCGCAAAAAGCGGTGATGGATTACGCCGCGCAACTGCT
>Ga0302320_10021776_pt1 | contig 12698 bp, 12 predicted proteins | sample Bog_T0_3_FD_202130 | JGI IMG/M metagenome (GOLD analysis project Ga0302320, IMG submission 202130) | Peat permafrost microbial communities from Stordalen Mire near Abisko, Sweden - Bog_T0_3 | ecosystem: Environmental > Terrestrial > Soil > Wetlands > Peat | place: Sweden: Abisko, Stordalen Mire...
GGATGCGGAAGGCGGACGGCACGAGGTGGAGGTGATAGGTTTTCGCGGTCCGCATGTACTGGCGATGCCGCTGAATGCAACCCAGGGAATTCGCTATGGCGACGCACTTGCAGCGCTTGGCGTGGTGCCCAAAATGGAGTTGAGCGAGCAGATGACGGGGCGCATTCTGGATGCGCTGGGGAGACCGCTGGACGGGCGTGGCCCGTTGCGCATCGGGGAATCGTGGCCGTTAGACGGCGTTGTGCCGAAGGCAATGGATCGGGAGCCAATACGAGAGCCGCTATCGACGGGCGTGCGTGTGCTGGATGGAGTACTTACGGTCGGCCGCGGGCAAAGAGTTGGAATCTTTGGCGGCTCGGGAGTGGGCAAGAGCACGCTGATCGGAATGATGACACGCAATACGGCGGCCGACCTGACCGTAGTGGGATTGGTGGGGGAACGTGGCCGAGAGGTTCGCGAGTTTCTGGAAGATGCTCTGGGAGAGGAGGGGAAAAAACGGTCTGTGGTGTTGGTATCGACATCGGACCAGACACCGTTGCTGAGGATGCGAGCTGCGCTTGCGGCGACTTCCGTTGCGGAGTTCTACGCATCGCGCGGCCTGCATGTGCTTTTGGTGTTGGACTCGCTGACGCGATATGCGATGGCGGCGCGCGAGGTCGGCCTGGCGGCGGGCGAGCCACCGGCCAGCAAAGGGTACACGCCATCCGTGTTTTCGCGGCTTGCTCGATTGGTCGAGCGCGCGGGAAACTTCAAGAAGGGCAGTATAACGGCCTTCTATACCGTACTGATGGAGGGCGACGATCAACAAGACCCCTTGGTGGATGCAGTGCGTTCCTTGCTGGACGGCCATGTGGTGTTGTCGCGTGAGATGGCCGCGGAGGGTTGGTATCCCGCGGTGAACATACTAGATTCCATTAGTAGACTGATGCCGGCGGTGACCAGTGCGGAGCATTACAAGAAAGCCGGATTGGTGAGGCGTCTGCTGTCGGCCTATGCTCGTTCGGAAGACCTGGTCCGCATTGGAGCATATAAGGCCGGGGCAGACAGGGAACTGGATCAGGCGCTGGCTGCAAGACCCATACTGCGCGGCTTTCTAGAACAGAAATCCGGCGAGCGCATGAGCATGGCGCAATGCATTGCGCGGATGCAGGCGCTGGAGATCGGCGCGTGAGTGGCAAAGCAATTCGTCTGCGCCGGTTGCTTGCAATTCGTCGGTTGAGCGAAGATGTCGATCGCAGAGCTTTGGCGCAAACGCTTGCCTCGGTGGCAGAAGTGGAGGAAGCGATTACCCGGCAGGGGACGGTCCTGGTAGATGTTGGGCGGGCAGCGCGGGAAGCATTGGCAGCGGGCGATCGCGCCGAGTGGCTATTAGCCGATGCGCAGAGAGAAGCGGCCGGATGGAACAGGAAACGCCTGGGAAGTCTGCTTGCATCGCGCGCCGTTGCGGTGCCGCCAGCGATGGAGAAGTTTCTGCATCGCAGGCGCGAGCATGAACAAATCAAGCAACTCGTAAGGAACATGAAGCAATCGGAGGAGATTGAGGATGGCCGCAGGCAGCAGCTCGACTCGGACGATTGGTTCCTAAGCAGGCGAATGCGCAGCTTGGTTGGCGGAAAATAGTTAATCCCGTTGAATGGGCAGTGCTTGGGACGATGAGCGGCTTATGGGGTATGCGTTTCGCTTCGGTGGGCCCTTTCCACCTGGCGATCTACTGCCCGCAGAGACGTCTTACCGTGACACGATCAATGCGATATAGTCCCCATGGATTATGAACTGTTGCTAATATGCGGCGACTTCCGAACAAATACTTTGGCGGCTAAAATGCTGCACTCTGCATGTTGAGAGGCGAAGCATCATGCACGCAACACAACCAAGTCGCATGGAAGCTCTATCGGCGACTGAGCCGCTGAAGATGAGCGGCGTGGCGTATCGATCTACAGCGATGCATGATTTCAGGCTGTCCTGGCAAAGCGAGATAACGGCGATAAGCGCCCATACCGTTGTGCGGACGGCAGAGGAAAGCAGCAGTGCTAGTCGTTCGATCAAGCCCGATCGCGCTGCTGCAGACCAGAAGAATTTAGCGCGGTCGAACGGGGTCACTTCCTCCACAGAGCCGAAACGGCAGTCGAAGAGCACGCCCAGGAGCGACGGAGCATTGAAGCCGGCTTCAGAGAGCGCTGCGGACAGCGACAAGAAAGAAAGATCGATGGCGCAAAGCGACGTGGATGGAGCTAATATCCCCGGTAAGCCAATCGTCTCAGATGCTTCAGCAGTGCCGAATGGAAAACACGGCATCTTCGCAGTTTCGACTACGAAGGCGAAGGAGACGGAGAAGAGTGTGCAGATGAAGCCGCTACATGACGGCGCGCAGCAGCCGGGGACAACCGCTGCACTCGAGATAGAACCCCCTACCATAGCGGTGAATGCTGCGAACTTAGCTGCGGCGCAAACAATCGATGCTCCGACGGCGGCAAGGCTATGTGAAACCACTAGGCGGAGCGGTAAGAACCATGTGTCGACAGTAGGAATCAATACAACCCTAGAAAGGGTTGCACACGCGGAAAAAGCTACAGCTCTGTCAGCGGGCCGTGCGCCAGCGAAAGAGAATGTGGCGTCGGTCTCCACGGATACCCCAGCCAAATCCGGGCACACACAGATAGATGTGACACCCTGTGATAGCAAATCCACCAGCCACGTGAGTATCAATGGAGTGCCATCGACGGCGACCATTCAGCAATCGAGCGTAAACGGAGTCTCTGAAGTTGCAGCACATTTGTCCGATCATGTGGCAGAAAGTGCGCCTACTGCGGGAGCGGATCTGCGATCCAGTTCAGCATACGCGGCGCAGGGAAGCACTGTCGCACGTACGCCAATGGTTACGGCTGGGCCGGGTCTGCTTGACGTTCGTGTGTTCGACGAAACGCATGGTTGGTTGCGAATTCATGCGGAGCTTGGAACGAGCGGAGCGGTGAACGCGTCACTGACCACCAGCGCTACGGCGCATGAAGCCGTACGTGCAACGTTGCCGGCGATGGCGAGTTACCTGATCTCGGAGGCTGTGAACGTCAGCAAGCTTGCGGTGCATAGCGCGAAGGAGACATCCGCCCCAGTGAACCTTGAACAAGCCCCGGGGCAACAGGACGGAAACTCTGCGGGGCGAGATGGCTCGCGCAATGAGAACGGCACGGCGCAAAAAAGTGTTGCGAGTTTCGACCACGATGCGGGCGGATTGTCGACAGCCGATTCGAAGGCTGATACGGGCGAATCGATTCTTGACGCAACGGGTCTAATCACGGCCATGACAAATTCTTGGACGAGTGGAGTTTATGGCGCGCGGCAGTGGACTGGATCGGCAGCCTGGGAGTGGCGAATCGGAAATGGGAGCTGGTTGAATATGCACGCGTAGTCGACCAATTGAAGAGACGAGATCCAGGTGGAAGATTGCGGGCTGAGTTAGTCAACAAACCACTGGGATTAAGAAAAGAGAAATCATGAATAGCATTCAGCAGATAGTGACAAGTTCAAACCAAATGTCCAGTTCGGCGTCGGGTGTGGCAAGCGCCATGTCGAAGCCGAGAGCGACTGCGCGGACAGATTCCAGCACAGCAAATGCATCATCCGCAAGCGATGCGACGATTACGGCAAACGATTTTCTGACCCTGCTGGTAGCGGAGATGAAGAACCAGGACCCGACCCAGCCGACCGATCCGAACACTTACATTACCCAGATGGTGGACGTGAACAGTCTGCAACAGCTGGTGAGCATTAACTCGGGCATATCGTCGCTGGATACGGCGGCGGGGGCAACGACATCGTCGACCGCTTCAATCGTCAGCGGTACATCGCCGGCGACCAACGCGCAGGCGATGGCACTGGTGGATGCGATGCCTGCAACCTCCAGCAACGGTCAGAGCGGGAGCAATACAAGCGGAATACCAATATGGGAAAGCGGCACGAGCAATTAGGCGAGGGGCTGTCTTCGGCAAGCCAAACGCTTGTCGGGCAATATGAGCCAGGGACTAAACCAGATTTGTAACGGTACAAGGAGAACGGCATGCCATCTTTTTCGATTGCACTGACAGGGTTGGAAGCAAATTCGGTTGCGCTGGACACAATCGGCAACAATCTTGCAAACCTGAACACAACGGCGTTTAAGGGACAGACAACAAGTTTCTCCGACCTGTTCTATCAAAACATTGGCAGTACCGGATCGGGGGACGCACTACAGGAAGGACTCGGAACGCAGGTCGCCGGGACGAACACCGACTATTCGCAAGGGTCCCTTTCGACGACGACAAACTCGACCGACATAGCGCTCAATGGGGGCGGATTTTTTGTGGTGAACCAGAAGGGGTTACAGCAGTTGACGCGCGCGGGAGACTTTCAGCTTGACCAGAGCGGCAACCTTACCACAACCACTGGGGACGGTGTGATGGGATACGCAGCGGCCAATGGAGTGGTTAATACCAACACGCCACTGACCACTCTACAGATCCCTGTGGACGCAACCCAGGCTGCGCAGGCGACGCAGAACTTTGGCCTCACGGCGAACCTGGATGCGGCAACTGCAGTGGGCGGAACCTTCTCCAGTACCATCACGATGTACGACTCGCTGGGAACAAGTCATGCAACAACCGTAAACTTTACCAAAACAGCGGACAACACTTGGAGCTACGCTATCTCGTTGCCGGCAGGCGATGCGACGGGAACTCCCGTCAACAATACTGGCACGCTGAAGTTCGACTCGTCGGGCGCGTTAATAACGCCTGCGGCCAATGTTACAGGAATATCATTTCCAACACTGTCGGACGGCGCGAACGACATGACGTTCAATTGGGATCTATACAACTCAGCCGGTGCGCCACAGATTGGGCAGACGGTGGGAACCTCCACCGCGACAGCGAGTACGCAGAACGGGTTTGCCAGCGGCTCTTATGAGAGCTTTTCGGTGGATTCGGCGGGAGTGATCTCAGCCGGCTTCTCGAACGGGCAGACGCAGACCATCGGTCAAATTGCCGTTGCATCGGTAACCAACGTGGAGGGGCTGACTGTCGAGGGCGGCAACAACTACCAAACTACCGCTGCGTCGGGCGCGGCCAGCGTAGGGGCGCCTGGAGCGGGTGGTCGCGGATCGATTGAGGACGACACACTGGAACAGTCGAACGTAGATATATCGACCGAGTTTGCAGATCTGATTGTTGCGCAACGCGCGTTTGAAGCAAACTCGAAGACTGTAACGACCTTCGATACAGTGACGCAAGAGACGATCAACATGATCCACTAAATAGTTACCTCGGCAGCGTCATGCATCGATGGACACCGACACTGGCAGGTTTTCGTGCCGTGACCATCGATGTCCGTGGCGCTTGCATATTTTGTTGGGTGAAATGTTGCTAATCATTGCAAGTATCTTTTGGCAGCACTCGTGCAGATGTCCTAAGCATCATGGCATTGATTCCCGAGCTTCGTCCGACCCATGCAGGAATGATACAAGGCAATGCGATTTCCATGGAAAAAACTGCAGTCGGGCCTGATTTGCAGTCGATGGAGACCCATCCTGCGTGGCCGATGATTGCGCGCATGTCTCTACAGATGGCGGTGCGAATCTCCCTGAGCAATTTTAAGGTGCGCGATCTGTTGTCGCTGCAATGCGGTCAATTGATTGAGAGCGTCTGGGTGGCCAGCGAAGAGGTGCCTTTGAAGGTGGGCGCATTGCAACTGGGTTGGGGTGAATTTGAGCTGATGAATGGGCGAATGGCACTGCGTCTGACCAGACTGGCTTAGCAGTATCGCCCGGAATGAGCAGGTGGCTGTTGCCGCTGATGAGAGAGGACGATGGATGGATACCTTATTAAAGGAGGCACCGCATGGAGGAGTTTATGCGCCGGAAAGTGGATTGGCGGCGTGGCTTTTTGGATGGCTTCGTACGTCGCTGCGGGTAAAGATTACGGGAATAGGCAAAGCGCGGGCAAAGCCGCATCTGGAACTGGTGGAGATGCTGCAACTGGGCGGCAAGCGGCAGTTGATGCTGGTTCGGTGCGACGGAGAACGCTATCTTCTGGGAGCCGGCGAAGGCGGCATTCATTCGATCGTGCGCCTTCAAGTCGACGCGCCAATGGGTACTTCCTGCGACGCGATGAATGCGGCATATGCCAGAGATCTTTCGGGTACGCCGCAAACACGTGCAATGGAGATGCGATGCAACTCTTGATCTCATGGTCCAGAATACCTGCCTGCCGATTAGTGACGCGGGCGATCGCAACCACCTTGGCGCTATTCGCCACGGTGCAGCCGATGCGTGGAGAGTGGATGCAACTTTCCGTCCGGGAAATGAGCGGGCAATCCTTCTGGGTATCTTCCTTACATCCTGTTACCGGAAAGCTGCCGCAGTTCGCCACGGCAAAAAAAATTGTGCAGCCGTCGCAGTCCACAGCAACTGTTGTATCGAAGACAAAGAAAACGCTGTATCAATCGCCCGGGGCCGTGCCTGCCCCATCGGGAGATTTGGGACTAGAGAGCATTGCGGGTCAATTAAATGGCGGGCAGAGTACGCCATGGTCGATTGTGATTGGGCTGACGCTGTTAACTCTGCTTCCGGCCCTGTTGCTGTCGATGACGCCTATGGTACGTCTGCTGGTGGTCTTCCATTTTTTACGCCAGGCCCTGGGCACGCAGACTGCACCCTCGAACCAGGTGCTAATGGGACTGGCATTGATGATGACGTGGTTTTTAATGCAGCCGGTCATGTTGCAGGTAGACCAGCAGTCCTTGACCCCGTACCGCGCGGGAACGATTACAGGGGAAGAAGCGCTGGAAGCCGGCGCAGCTCCGGTGAAGGCCTATATGCTGCGCTATGCGCGGGAGAAAGACCTGATGTTGTTTGCGTCGGCGGGAATGACAATACGTCCGAAGACCGCACAGGACCTTCCGATGCAGGTGGTGGTGCCGGCATATATGTTGAGTGAACTGAAGGCCGGATTTCAGATTGGCGCAGTATTGTTTCTCCCGTTTCTTCTAGTGGATCTGGCTATTGCAAGCATTACAACCTCGGTGGGCATGATGCAACTGCCACCGGTGGTGATCTCCACACCGGTCAAGATTCTTCTGTTTGTGATGGTGGATGGATGGAACCTGCTGGCGGGCTCCTTATTAAAGAGCTTTTGAGCACGAAACAAATTGGAGTTCGAAACGAGGGCGCATGGGACCGGACATGGTGGCAGAGATGGCCCGCAATGTTTTAGTGCAGGCACTGATTCTATGCGCTCCGTTGCTGATTGTGGCGTGCCTTGTCAGTGTTGTGCTGAGCCTGGCGCAGACATTGACCGGCGTACAAGAACAAACGCTGACGGTAGTACCACGTCTGTTTGCCGTATTTGCTGTGACGGTAGCAACCATGCCGTGGCTGGTGCGACGGCTGATGACGTATACGGTGGCGTTATGGACGGATTTGCACCGATATTTGGGATAGACGAGAGAGACATGCAGATACAAGATGCAAGCGTTGCATTGACCGGACAACCGATGACATCTTGGCCTGGATTTCTCTCCGCGGGCGTGCTGGTGATGGTGCGGATGAGCGGACTCATGGTGTTTGCGCCACTCTTCTCTTCGGCTGCGATTGCCCCGCGGATCAAGGCAGGATTCGTAATTGCGATGACGATCCTGCTGGCGCCCGTCGTGGGAACACTTCCCCAGGCGCGCGTGCGGCTGGACATGACGGGGCTACTAGGAGAGCTCGCCGTTGGATTGATCTTTGGCTTTGCCTTGTCGCTGATGATGGAGACGCTGCTGTTCGCGGGACAGGCGCTTGGCATGGAGTTCAGTTTCTCATTGGTGAATCTGCTCGATCCGAACAGCAATATCGAGACCCCGGTATTGGGACAGTTATTGAATTGGATGGGTTTGCTGGTGCTGATCGCAGCAGGACTGGACCGAACTGTGCTGGCGGCTGTGATGCACAGCTTTGCTGTGGTGCCGGTTGGCCAGGCCGTTATGAAGGTGCAGAATGGCGCGGCATTGGCCGCGATGACGGGCGGTGTTTTTCAAGCAGGCCTGCAACTGGCGGCCCCTGTGATTGCAGCAGCGCTTGCAGTTGAGGTTGTAGTAGCGCTGGTGGGAAGAATATCGCCGCAACTGCCGGTGATGCTGGTGAGCATTCCGTTAAAGACCCTGGTGTCGTATGCAGTGTTGATTGGCTCACTGGCGGTATGGCCAGCCTGGATTGAACGACATTTTGTGGCCCTGCTGGACCGGGCGGCCAAGCTGGTGGCGACATGAGTGAGAAGGGCACAGAAAAAGCGACTGAACAGCGCAAGGAAAAGGCGCGCAAAAAAGGCGACTATGTGCACAGCCGCGAGTTGCTGAGCGCGCTGGCAATGCTGAGCGGTGTATTGGTGCTGGGAGCTTCGGCGAAACAGTTTCTGATTGGCTGGTATCAGGTATACACACGCAGCCTGATGCTTGGGATGGGCGATATTGGGACGGCAGACCTTGACCGCGCGGCAGTCAGGATATTGACCCCGTCGCTTCTGCCTGTGGGGTTGGTGCTGGCGGCAAGCTTTAGCGCCGCGCTGATGGCTGGAGTGGGCCAATCGGGCGGATTGAAAGTCAACAGCGAGGCTTTAAGCATTAAGCCGGAACGGCTCAATCCGGCGACCAACCTGGGAAATGTCTTTAGCCTGCGGTCTTTGACACGCGTGGGGAAATCACTGTTGCCCGCGCTAATAGTGGTTGGGCTGGGTATCAAGGCGATGCAGGAACTGATACTGCCCATGCCGGTAATGAGCGTGGCGCGGCTGCCAGTGACGCTGAATGCGTGCTACGCACTGATGGTGAAGACGGCCTGGGTGATGGTGGTGTGGTCTGCGTTGGACTATGCGGTGGAGCGGATGTCCTGGAACAAGAAGTTGCGCATGACCAAGCAGGAGATGCGGGACGAAGTGAAGGAGACGATGGGCGATCCGCAGGTAAAAGGCCGGATTCGGCGGATCCAGAACGCGATGCGGCGGCGCAAGGTAAAGGCGGACATGTCGCGAGCCAGCGTTGTGATCTCCAATCCCACGCATTATGCGGTGGCATTGGAATTCAGCTTCGAGCAGATGCTGGCGCCGACGGTATTGGTAAAAGGACAGAATCTGCATGCGCTGAGGATTCGGGAAGAAGCGCGTTGGGCCGGGGTTCCGATTGTGGAGAACCCGCCGCTGGCACGGTCTTTGTACCGCGGCGTCGAGGAAGGACAGCCAATTCCCTATGAGTTGTACGCAGCAGTGGCTGGGATTCTGGCTTTTCTGTATCGACAGCAGGTGGAGAAGGCAACTCGCGATCGAAGGGCCAGCGCAAATCCCGAGAAGAAGCCGGTAGCGGCAGTGAAGTCAAGTTCAAGCGCCGACCAAGGAATCAATGGGGGTGGGATGTGAGCCTACAATCCGCAAAAGTGCAGGGAGGATGGACCAAGGCGAAGCGCAATGCGCTGCTTCTTCCGGTCGCCGCGATCAGCATGGTATTCGTCATGTTGATTCCAGTGTCGAGCTTCATTCTCGACATCTTATTGGTGTTGTCGTTGACGGCGTCGATCATTGTCTTTCTGACCGCAATCCAGGTGCGCAAAGCGGTAGACTTTAGCGTCTTTCCGACTCTTCTGCTTTTGTTGACGCTCTTTAGGCTGTCGTTGAACATTGCCTCCAGTCGCAGAATTCTGTTGCATGGGCATGAGGGCACACATGCCGCAGGCAGCATGATCGAATCGTTCGGGCAGTTTGTGGTTGGCGGAAATTATGTAGTCGGTTTTGTGCTGTTTCTTGCCTTGATTGCTATCCAGTTCCTGGTGGTGAGCCACGGGGCGGTGCGCACGGCAGAAGTAACCGCTCGATTCACGTTGGACGCGCTCCCGGGTAAGCAGATGGCGATCGATGCGGACATGAACGCGGGGCTGATCGATGAAAATGGAGCGCGCAAACGGAGGGAGGCCATCGCCCGCGAGGCTGAGTTTTACGGAGCAATGGATGGCGCGGCCAAATTCAACCAGAGAGACTCGCTGGCAACGATACTGATTACGGCCATCAATATCATTGCAGGCCTTGCCATCGGCGTTCTACAGCAGGGTGCGGACCTGATGACGGCGGTAAAGACCTACACGATTCTTACTGTAGGCGACGGACTTGTAACTATGATTCCGAGCCTGTTGGTAACAGTGGCGGGCGCGATGGTCCTGACGAGGGCGTCCTCCTCGGGGCAACTAGAGGCGGAACTGGAGACGCAACTATTTGCGCGCAGAAATTCGTTGTGGATTGTATGCTGCGTACTTCTAGTGCTGGCTTTAGTGCCTGGAATGCCGAAGATCGCATTTCTGCTAATGGCGGCAGCCATGGGAGTGATGGCGCAACGTGTATCCGAACCGGAGACAGATTCGACGGTGGCCGGAACATTGCAGGTTGGCGGTAAAGCTGTGCCGGAGGGTGCTGCATCGTCGCTGAATACAAACCTTGCCGGGTTGCTGAAGATAGATGATCTGACCCTGGAGATTGGCTTCCAACTGATCTCGCTGGTGGACGAAAAGCAGGGAGGACAGATGCTGAACCGGGTACGCAGTCTGCGCAGGCAACTGGCGAGTGAGCTTGGCTTCATTGTTCCGCCGGTGCATATTATGGACAATCTGCGATTGAAGCCAAGGGAGTATGTGGTATCGCTGCGCGGCACCGAGATTGGACGATGGCAGACAGAACAAAACTGTATTCTGGCGGTCAATGGCGATCCAAAGGCACGATTGATTGCGGGCAAGGTGACGCAGGAGCCTGCGTTCGGGGTGTCGGCGCGATGGATTGCGCCGGGGTTGGAGGAGCAGGCTTTGGCGGCGGGCTATTCGGTGGTAGACCAGACGACGGTAATTGCCACCCATGTGGGTGAGTTGATCCGCAGAAACGCGCAGGAGTTGCTGGGACGGCCTGAGTTGAAGCGGCTATTGAATGCTATGAACGAAAGCCATCCCAAGCTGGCGGAGGAGTTGACGCCCAAACTGATGACCCTGGGCGAGGTGCAGAAGGTGTTACAGCAATTGCTGCGGGAACAGGTATCGATCCGCGATCTAGGGGCAATCTTGGAGATATTGGTGGACGCGGCGCAACACTCCAAGAGCACGGTATATCTGGTGGAGACCGTGCGCCAGGCAATCGGACGATCACTGGTACATCCACTGTTGGACGCGGATGGAGGGCTGCGTGTTCTGGTATTGTCTCCTGCTCTCGAGCAGGAGGTCACGGGAACGTTCGATCCTGAGAGCGCGGCGCGGTTGCTTGGCGACGGAAGCAGGCCTGCCCCGGCGGCATTTTTGCGCCGGATTGTGGAGTCTGTGAAGCAGCTTACCGGAGGCGGCCCTCTGACGGCCCTTCCTGTGCTGTTAGTACCGAGTCCGGCGCGTTATCACATACGCAGATGGCTGGAGCCCTTTCTGCCTAAGGTAACGGTGTTATCACCGGCTGAGATCCCTTCGATGGTGCGGGTGCGAAGCGTTGGCACCATCGGCTAGAAGCGGATCAGTGAAGTGACGCTCCTAGAATTTGAGATGCAGAAGATCAACACGGAAAGAGAGAAAGCGAAATGGAAAAGCATTTGGACCAGAGTGAAATCGACTCGATGTTTGCATCGGCCCTGGTTGCCGAACCGGTGCTGGCGAAGGAAGCGCCACTGAAGAATCAGGCTGCGGGAAAGAACTACATTGCGTACAACTTCAACCGCGATGGCCAGATCAACAAGGAACAGATGCAGGCGATCAGTACCGTCAACGATCTATTTGCGCGGAATCTGACCCACAATCTGGGAGCGTGGTTGCGCACCGAGTTTGCGTTGACGCTGGTTTCGGCAGAGCAACTGCCTTACTCGGAATTTATGGAGAGAATTGCCGAGATGACCTATGTTTGTTCGGTGCGCCTGGACCCCCTGGATGCTCTCGGCGTGCTTCAGATGGATCTCTCCATGGTGCAGCCCATCGTCGATTTACTGCTGGGCGGCGTGGGCCGTTCAGGGCCGATGCGTAAATCGACGGAAATAGAGGAGGACATACTGTTATCCGTGATGGAGATCGTGATGCGCGAACTGAATCTGGCGTGGCAGCCCGTGGGATTGAAGTTTGCCTTGGAGCGGCGGGAGACGGAAGCGGAGCTTATCCACATTATGCCGATGAGCGAAAAAACGCTGAACATCAGCTTTGAGATGCGCATGCCGGAGGTGCAGGGATCGTTAAACATGTGTTTGCCGGCAGTGGTACTGAACACGATCTTGCGCAGGCTAATCGGAGAACGGGACAGACCGCGACGGCGCTCGGCGGAGTCCCGGTCACAGATGACAAGGCTGATACAAGACGCGCGATTCGGAGCTGTGCTGCAGTTTTCAACCATGCGATTGAATGCGCTTGAACTTGCCAATATGACTCCGGGCAGTGTATTGCGACTACCTCTGCCGTGTCAGGCCATGGCGGAGTTGCGCGTCGGCGGTTTGCCCATTTTTCACGCCCAGCCTGTACGCTGCGGAGAGCAACGCGGAGTGCAGATCCAGGCATATACCGACGATGCGCAACGAGGGGGCTTGGTGTAGACATAATCGGCTTAGGAGTTGTCTCTATAACAAGGCGTAAGTTTACAAAACCACGATCGGAAGGAGTAAGCGATGGAAGAGCCAATTGCAGAACAGGCCGCAGAGCAGGAACC
>Ga0302320_10021777_pt1 | contig 12698 bp, 10 predicted proteins | sample Bog_T0_3_FD_202130 | JGI IMG/M metagenome (GOLD analysis project Ga0302320, IMG submission 202130) | Peat permafrost microbial communities from Stordalen Mire near Abisko, Sweden - Bog_T0_3 | ecosystem: Environmental > Terrestrial > Soil > Wetlands > Peat | place: Sweden: Abisko, Stordalen Mire...
AAGACGGCCTTTCCACACTTTTCTTAGGTTCCTACTCACCCAAATCGACAACCAGCCTGTGAGATATGCGGGCTAGCACTCCAAAGCCTTCAGTGCGACATTGTCGAGAGCGGCTGCGGATCTCTGACCGCCCTTGTCCCCGGCCTTCCTCAGTCGCGAGCCGTAGTCACCTCAAAACCGTGAAGAAGATTACTCTTATGTATATTAGATAGTTACTGCTGCCCGACATAAATAGTTACCCTGCATGCGATCTGCAAAATATACCAAACAAACGAGATATTCATCCCAAAACGAGCAAAGGAGCACATCAGGCAACGGGCGATTTTAACTAATCTGGCTACGGATTAGAAAGAGTTGACTTGATGAAGTTCACGAACTCAATTGGGCCCTTGGTTTCCGCCGCAGTTCTCGGGGTTTTGGCTCTTAGCCTGGCTTCCACTCCTGCGGCCGCATCCACAGCAACAGCAACTTTCCTCGTCAGCACATCAGTTGCCGCGACCTGCACAGTCTCGACGACTCCCCTGAGCTTCGGCTCTTACACGGGCGTTCTGTCCCAGGCAACCGCCACTGGAACCATCACCTGCACCAACACCACCCCCTACAATATCGGCCTCAGTGCCGGATTGTCGACGGGCGCGACCGTGACGAGCCGCAAGATGACCGGTCCTGCAGGAGCTTTGCTTGCCTATTCACTCTTCAGTGACTCCGGGCGCACGCTCAACTGGGGCGTGACGATCGGCACCGATACGGTGGCCGTGGTGGGCAACGGGCTTGGACAGCCTGTCACCGTCTATGGACAGATTCCGGCCGGGCAATACTTCGCACCGGGCCTCTATAGCGACACGATCACAGTTACCGTCACCTACTGATCATCGGACCGCGAGGATCTGGTAGTCGCAACCTTGAAAAGTCGTCCTGAAGAAGCGTCCGTGCGCATGTCATTCGGTAAACCCAAGGGCCTGCACAGCGACGCCTGGTTCTGAAGAGAGAGGTGCCACATGAAGTTCCTGAATGTTGTGAAGTTCGCGCTCCCCGCGGCTGCTTTTGGTTTCCTGGCGCTGGGCCCGGCCTCGGTTCCAGCCAGCGCAACCACCGCAACCGCAACCTTCCTGGTTACCGCCACGGTTGCATCCACCTGCACCATTTCGACGACACCCCTGGCCTTCGGCTCCTACACGGGCGCGCTTTCCCAGGTCAACACAACCGTAACGGTCACATGCACCAACACTACGCCCTACAATGTCGGCCTCAATGCCGGACTGGCGGCGGGCGCGACCGTAACCAACCGCAGCATGACCGGTCCTGCCTCGGCTTTGCTGAGCTATCAGTTATTCCGTGACGCCGGGCATACCCTCAACTGGGGCGTGACGATCAGCACCGATACGGTAGCGGTGACCGGCAACGGGGCCGCCCAAGTGCAAACCGTCTATGGCCAGATTCCCGCCGCGCAGTTTGTGGCCCCGGGAGCTTACACCGATACGATAACCGCCACAGTTACCTATTAGCTGAGGGCGCCCGCGCGCTCAGTCCTTAGGCTGCCTGCCTTTGCTACAATGAGGGCACACCTTGAACTGGGATATTGCCGGGAGGCCTCACTATGAAGCGCCGTAGTGCTGTCGAGTTCGCACTGCTTGCTTCCCAAGTGGGATTCTTGGCTCTGGGATTGTTTGCCCTGTCAGCCAATGCGGCGACCGCGACAAGTTCGTTCGCTGTCTCCGTAACGGTTGCGTCCACTTGCCTGGTTGCAGCCACCTCAATGGGTTTCGGTACCTATACCGGCCAGGTGGCTCCTGCCTCATCCACGGTCTCAATCACTTGCAGCAACTCCACTCCCTACAATGTCGGCCTCAGCGCCGGATTGGGAACAGGTGCAACAGTGACTGCCCGCAAAATGACTGGTCCTGCCTCCGCCCTGCTGGCGTATGGGCTCTTCCAGGACGCCGGACATAGTGTCGGCTGGGGCGTGACCGCGGGTACGGATACAGTGGCCGGAACTGGCAATGGGGCTTCCCAGCCAATCACCGTCTATGGTCAGATTCCAACGGCGCAGTATGTCGCACCCGGCGCTTACGCCGATACGATTACCGTCACCGTCACCTACTGACCACCGGGCGCCGTTACCCAACGAGGTTTCGATGATTACGCGCCGAAGTGTGCCGGCAGGCAGGTCGCTTGCCGCACTGCTCATTGTTTTTCTTGCCGCCGGCGTGGCAAGTGCGCAGTCGTTGCGGGTTATGCCCGTCAATATTCAGATGGCGCCGGGACAAAATGCCACCACCCTCACGGTAATCAACGAGGGCAGCACCGCAACGGCTATCCAGGTGCGTGCTTACGCCTGGAACCAGTTGGACGGGACTGACCAACGCATCGATACCGATGAGCTCCTCGCGAGTCCGCCCATTGCCTCCATCGGGCCGGGAGAGACTCAGGTCGTACGCCTCGTGCTGCGCCGCACGCCGAAGGGCCGAGAGGCCACCTATCGTATCCTGGTCGACCAGATTCCAGCGGCCGCTGCGCCGGGCATGGTGCAGGTTGTCATGCGCATGTCCATTCCGGTATTTGCCGAGCCCGCCACGCGCGCGGTTCCCCATGTGCAGTTTCACATCGAGCGCGACGCCGGCCACGCTTATCTGGTCGCCGTCAACGATGGCCTGCGCCATGAAGCCATCCGCGGTGTAGTTCTGTCGGCTGCGGACGGCGCCCCCCTGAAGAACGACTCCGGCGCATCGCCCTATGTTCTCGCTGGCGCAACTCGGCGTTGGCCCATTGACGCGCAGGCTCCCCTGCCCCCGGCAGGCGAGTCCTTGCACATGAAAGCTCACTCGGATGCAGGCGCTCTCGATCAACAGGTGCGCGTTGTCGGGATCCCATGATTCTGGCCTCGCGCCCGCCCGGTGGCTCCTCCATGCCACGAGCCTCGCACTCGTGCTGACCCTTATGCCGCGGCTGGGCGCAACCTCCGCCGCAACCACCGCCATAACCACCGGCCCAACCACCGGAGCAACCTCCAGTGCAACGACCGGAGCAACCTCCAGTGCAACGACCGGCGCAACTTCCAGTGCAACCACCGGCGCAGAACCCAGCGCGGCTGGTGGCGCTGCCGCGGCTGCTCCTGAGACAGAACTTCTTGAAGTCTATGTCAATGGTCATTCCATCGGTAAAGTGGGCGAGTTCACCCTATACCGCGGCAAGTTGATGGCGCGGCGGGCAGAACTGCTCGATCTTGGCATACGGGTTCCCCTCGCGCTGGCCAAACCGAATGCCTCTGCTGCGCCCCCCGTCTCGGGCCCATTGATCAGCTTGTCTGACCTACCGGGGCTGACTTGGCGCCTCGATGAAAAGACCCAGACGGTCTACATCACAACCACCAATGACCGCCTCATCCCGGTGCAGTTGCAGCTCGATGCGAATGAGAAGGCCACCGGCCGCCGTGTCATCGAGAGCGGCACGGGCATCACCCTCAACTACGACGTTCTTGCTACATTGGCCGCCGCCCGGGACGGCGGCACTGGTTCGCTTGACCTGCGCGCGTTCTCGCCATGGGGTGTACTGAGTTCCGACTGGCTCGCCTATGCCGGCGCAACTTCCAACGGCCTCGGCACAAACACGGCGATTCGCCTCGATTCGACCTACTCGTTTGCCGACGTCAATTCCCTGCGCCGCTATAGCCTGGGCGACTTTATCACAGGCGGACTTGGCTGGACACGGCCGGTTCGCCTCGAGGGCATCCAGGTCCGTTCCGATTTCAGCATGCGCCCCGATCTTGTTACTTTCCCTCTGCCCTCCATCGGCGGATCGGCCGCGGTTCCTTCCACCCTCGACCTGCTGGTAAACGGCGCCTCAGTGATATCGAGCCCCATCGACGCCGGCCCCTTCGAGGTCTCGCAACTCCCAGTCATTTCCGGGGCCGGCACCATCTCGATGACCCTCACCAATGCGCTGGGTCAACAGGTGACCGTAGACCAGCCCTTCTATGCCAGCGCCACCCTGCTGAAGCCGGGCTTGCAGGTCTTCTCAGCGCAAGCGGGGCTGGCAAGGCGTAACTGGGGCTCTGTAAGCAACGACTACGGCAAAATCGCCGCCACTGCGCTCTATCGCCGTGGCCTCACGCCCATCGTCACTGTCGAAGGAACCGCCGAAGGTACCCCTGGCGCGGTCATGGCCGGCGCCGGCGCCGTGCTCCAGATTGCAAGCCTCGGCGTGGTCAATTTCGCCGCGGCGGCCAGCACCGGCTCAAGCCACACCGGCGCGCAACTTTCCGCCGGCGCGCAGCGCATCGGCAGGGTCTTCAGCCTGGGCGTCTCGGCAACCATCGCCAACCGGCACTACCGGGATGTTGCGGCACTGAACGGGGACGGAATACCGCGCAAACAGCTCAGCGCCTTCACCAGCCTCTCTCTCAGGCGAATTGGCTCCGTGGGCGCAGCCTACGCGGGGCTTGACCAGGATGCGTCTCCAAGTTCGATCCAACTGAATCTAGCCCCGGCCGAGCACTCCCACATCTTCTCTGTGAACTTCTCGCGCTCGTTCCGCCGCGTCTCAATCTATGTCTCCGAATTCCGCGACTTGGCCAATAGCGGCAATGGCGGGCTCCAGGCCGGCGTCACCATCCCTTTCGGCAAGCGCAGCTCGATCGACATCAGTGGAACTTCGCAGGGAACCGGACAGATCGAAGTGCAACAGCCAGCGGCCATGATCGGCGAATGGGGCTACCAGGCCTATATCTCCGCCGGCGACAGCACCCACGTATTCGCCCAGGGGCAGTACAAATCCCCCTGGGCCCTGCTTTCCGTCGGCGTCGACAGCGGGGGCGGGGCCACCACCGCGCGCATTGAGAGCCAGGGCGCGCTCTCGTGGGTTGACAACGGCCTCTTCCCGTCCAACACCATCTTCGACAGCTTCGCCATTGTCGACACAAGTCCCATGGCCCATGTCCACGTTCTTCAGGAGAACCGCGACGTAGGCAGTACCGGCCTCAAGGGCCGCCTCCTGGTCCCCGACATGCGTTCCTTCGATCTGAACCACATTGCCATTGTTCCGACGGACATCCCGCCCGACAGCGCGGTTCACGACAATACCCGCGAGGTGCGGCCCCAGGATCGCTCCGGCGTGGTAGTCAGGTTCGCGGTCAAGATCACTCATGGCGCTTTGCTGAAATTAGTGGATGCGAACGCGGCACCGATTCCGCTCGGCAGCACTGCCACCCTCCGCGCCACCGGCGTCACTGTTCCGGTGGGCTTCGATGGCGATGCGTACGTTGAGGATCTCAGTCCGCACAACGAAGTCACCGTGGAACGCATGGACGGACGGCGTTGCACGGTCGCCTTCGACTACCGGCCAGTGCCCGGAGATATTCCGACGATCGGACCACTGCGCTGCATGGAGCCAAAACCATGATCAACAAACTCGCAGTGGCGGCGCTGTTGCTGCTCCCCTGCGGCACACAGCAGGCTGCGGCTGCGGCGCAATATTGCACGGGCTATGCCTCCACCTTGTCATTCGGCAGTTACAATCCCGCAACACCCGTATCTGTCACCACCACAGTGACGGTCAACTGCTCCAACGGTCTTGCGTATCATGTCGGTCTGAATGTCGGATATGGAAGTGGCGCCACCACCACCACCCGGATCATGAATAGCGGCCCATACCTTATGAGCTATGAGATGTTTCGAGATTCCGCCCATACCCTCAACTGGGGCAACAATCCCCCCACTGACACCGTGAACGGTACCGGCACCGGCAGCCCCCAGGCGCTTACTGTCTATGGCTTGTTGCCGGCAGGCCAGTATGTGAACCCGGCCACCTACACCGATACGATCACCGTTACCATTACAAGCAGCCTCAGCCCCACCACTTTTCAATTCGGTGTCAACGCCACCGCTCTATCCACCTGCGCCGTATCCACTACACCCCTGAACTTCGGTACTTACTCGGGCGCGTTGACTCACGCTACCTCCACCGTGACGGCCACATGCAGCAACTCCACCACTTACAATATCGGCCTCAACGCCGGGCTGGGGGGCACAACCGTGACCAGCCGGAAAATGACCAGTCCGGCATCGGCCAAGCTGAACTACGCGATATTCCGGAACAGCACCTGGACGCAAAATTGGGGTATTACCATCGGCACCGATACAGTGGGCGGGACAGGTAATGGGACGGCCCAGGCGGTCACCGCCTATGGCCAGATGGCGGCCGGGCAGTCCGGCAATCCGGCCACATACTCCGATACGATCACTGCGACAATCACCTACTGACGCTGGCGCCGCGAGGAGGCTGGCGCGAGAATGGGCGAGGGGAACATCGCGTGGCCTGACGCTGATCCGCAGATTCTTGCATCCGGAGAATGGTTGACTTGGCAATTCGAGATGATCTGCCAAAATCGCAAACTGAACGAGGTGTGAGCAGTGCGTTGTTTAGGCTTTGAAAGCATCGCTGAGACTGCGCCCGTTCCCTGGAAAGCGGCCATGATTTCCGAAATCACAATTGAGATCCGTCCTCACCCAGCAGGCGCCGCAGATCTATTTGCTCGACGAAGAGGCCTGCATCCGCTTCAAACTGCGCGCGTAGGTCCGCGGAGGGAGTTGGATCGCTATCGAGCCACTCACGTCTTAGCAGAACAGGAAGCCGCCTTCCGCTAAAGGCAAACGTGAGATTGGAAGTTCGCGGCGTCAGAAAGACAAATCCGTCATGACCGGGTCTGGCAAGATGTACCGAGCAATCGGTGTTGGAGCAGGTTGACTCCGCGTCATACTGGCGGCTGATACCGTCGTCGTAGAAGCTGGTGACGAAGTGAACCGGCAGCGCCTGTTGCGCGGTCGCATCGAAGCCGCCCGTCCACTGAGCTTGTAATCCCTGAATGAACTTGCTATCGGAAACAAGATGCTCGGCAGAACCCACCCAAAGTCCGAACGTCAACACCCGCGCCGAGTCCGCTCTGTCCGGTGAAGTGGAGTACTCGGCCATTGCGAGCGCAATCATTCCGCTCGCGTTGTGCTCGGCCCAGGTGCGGGTGAGCTTATAGGAGCCCACCACCGGGGGAAAGCTGCTCAAAACCTGCTGTTCATCAGGCCGCGTCGCGAGCCGTGGAATGGATGATCGGAGATCCGGAATGATGACGGCCATAGCAAGCGCAAAGAAGCAGATTGAGCGCGCAACGGCAGCGTAGACGAACGGCCAGGATGACTGGCGGCTCTCGGATTCTTTGATGGCCGCTGCCAATGCTGCCTGCTCGGCGCCTGACGCGCAGGCTGGCTCAAGCGAACGGATGAGCAGTCCAAGACCGGCGGCGGCAAACAGAAACAAGGTGCAGCCGATCATGTAGTCCACTTCCGTACCGACTCCCTGAAGCGCGGGGAAGCTGACCCCCACGCGGTAGTAAACCACCAGCACGCAGAGCCGCAGCAGATTGAGCGCATAGCCAAGAAGAAAGGCTGACAGCGAGACCAGGATCAACGAGCGGGGCCGCAGGTGGCGGGCATAGCCAAAGATCAATGCCAGATAGCCAAGCGTTATGGAACCACGAACGCCGTTGCAGCCGGGCGCGATAAACATACCAAAGTCAGGCGCAAACATCATGCGCAACTGCACGCCGGTCGGCTGTAGATCCATGAGGTGAGCAAAAGACCGCGCCGTGGAAGCCGACAGGTTCTGAAGCGGCATGTCCACCAGAAGGTTGAACGCTTCAGGAACCGGATTCACAAATAGAAGAAGGCACAGGGGAGCAATTGAGGCACGCAGCAGGCGAGGTCCGCCGAACAACAGCACCGCTCCCACTCCGTAAAGAAGCAATACTATACCGCGAATCATCAGGCTCTGACCGTCATACGAGATGACCACGGCAGAGTCAGCGATTGCTCGCGCGAGCAGGATGGACAGAGCCACAGGCAGAAGCGCCCAGAAGGTGCCGTCCATGCGCCAGCCGAGCCGGCGCCAGGCAGCAAGAACGCCCACGCACGCCACAATCGGCAAGGCCGCTCCAATCGAGCGAAGCGAGTCTGTGGCCCAGAGGTGGATCAGATTCAGCCAGAGTGGAAGCAGCGAAATGCTGCCAGCAGCCACCAGCATCGTAGCGGCCCCTGCGAAGAAGGCCGCAGGAAGCCGGTTGAGCGACCCTGTCGGGATGGCAATGCGGGTCGCGCGCTGAAGATCGACAACCTCGGAATTGTCAGGGAGAGCCGAGATACCGCAGGTGAGAGTCCCGCTGGGGCGCACTGAGCCATCGGTCTGACCGGAATGGGTCTGGATGCCGGTCGACATTACTTCCTGCGGCTACGGCAGAGCACCTTCTTAAGCGCGGATGAGCCGTAGAATATGCCCGCAGAGCCCAAGAGCATGAGGAAAGCCGTAGGGGCTTCAGGAGAGTCGACACATCCACCTTGCGCATGAAGCGAGCTTGCAAAACCAAGAAGAGCGAGAGCGGCAAGAATGGTGTACCGGATCTTGAACATTGGGCTACTCCTGTTTACTTGATTCCCGTCTCGTTTGGTTCTTCTTGTGAACGATCAGCATGGAACACAAAGCCTCAACACCGGCCATGACTGCATTTTTCCATTTAGCCGGCCCTCTTACTGTTCACAAATGCACACCCGAGACGCTATGTGCCTGATAGCACGGAATAAACATTGTCCAGAAGCGAGGCTTGTCTTGAGCACAATCGCTTCATTCAACGCATTCATGCAGAGATTCTGTTGGGCGATGTCTCGCGGACAGGGCGCACATAGGCATTCAACACAACCTGTGAAATGCCAGGGTAGCGAGGATCGCCGACAAGATTCCGTGTGCGATTCTGCTCAGACCGGTAACCGATCTCGCGTTACCTTCACTGCGTGAAGTAAGCGTGGATTCTGTGCTGTTGACCCCCAAGCACAGCAGCACGCAGTCCATTCGGCCAACGTTCTTCATTTCCTCTTTTTCCTCTACGCACGGAGGCCCTGCCAACTTACCAAGGAGTTCCGCATGACAAGCGCCAACCGCCATTGCCTCGCCCCCCTCAGCCTTCTCCAGCTCACGCTGTTCTCTTTGGCGCTGCTTGGCGCAACCGGATGCAACCTGAATTCGGGCCCCGGCGTGTCTTCTCCAAGTCCATCCACATCCGTGACCATTCACGGCAGCGTCTTCGGCGGCCAGCAGCCCGTGGTGGGAGCAGCGATTCAACTCTACGCGGCAGGCACTCCGGCTTCAGGCGGGGGCTATGGCCAGGGAGCAACAGCGCTTATCAGTGGAACGCTGCCGACCACCGATAGCAACGGCGCCTTCAACATCACGGGCCGCTATGCATTGCCCTCCACGCCGAGCCATTTCTACATCGTGTCCACTGGAGGCAGTCCGGGCAACGGCAATCCGGCCAATCCAAATATCGTACTGATGGCCGCAATCGGCGATTGCACCGCCACGAGCACATTGTCTTCCTCACTCTTCATCAATATCAACGAAGTCACGACGATGGCCACTGTCATTGCGCTACAGCCCTTCATTGCGGCGCCTACAGGCATTGTGGGCGCACCTGTGCTTATTGGCGCGCCGGCCGCCAACGGCAACGATCTGCGCACGGCCTTTGAGACGGCCAGCACCCTGGCAAGTATCGCTACCGGCGCTGCTGTGAGCCCGACTAACAGCGGCAACCAACTGCTCAATACGCTGGCGGACATTCTGGCCCACTGCGTGAACTCAAATCCCGGAGGCGACAGCTTCTGCTCCACGCTCTTTGTCTACGCCACGCCCCCCAGCGATACCGCCGCAGCCGACACGGTTCAGGCGGCATGGTATATCGCCCAAAACCCCACCAGCCGTGTTTCAGAGTTGTTTGGGCTGGTGAATCCAAGTCCACCTTTCGTGGCACTCAGTTCTGCGCCGACGAGCCTCGCAGTGAACATTCCGCCAACAGCGTTGGTGGCCTGCTTTGCCGTGCTTGGTGGATCTACCGTCACTAACACAGGATCGACCGTAGTCACCGGCGGAGATCTGGGTCTATATCCCGGGACCTCGGTTACGGGTTTTCCGCCAGGAAATGTCACCGCTCCTGCCGTTCAACACGTCACTGACTCTGTGGCGCAGAATGCCCAAGCTGACTTAACCGCTGCATATGGCTACGCTGCGGGGTTGCCTGCAACAGCAGCACTCCCTGCGGATATGGCAGCTTCCACATTCGCCCCGGCAGTGTATAGTAACGCGGGCGCTGTCGGCCTATCGGCCGGGACCGTGACTCTGGACGCGCACAACGATTCAAGCGGCGTATTCATCTTCCAGATTGGGTCCACACTCACGACTGCGTCAAATACTCAGGTTGCCCTGGTCAATGGCGCCCAGGCTAAGAACGTCTATTGGCAGGTTGGCACCTCAGCGACCCTCGGCACGGGGTCAACGTTCAGCGGGACCATCATGGCGCATGCTTCCATCACTTTGGGGACAAACGCAACGCTTCAAGGCCGGGCATTGGCAAACACTGCCGCTGTTTCACTAGACGGCAACGTCCTGACAACCCCATAAGCGGGGAGACAGGAGTCGGCGAACCTCAATCCCCGAGCAGCGTGAACTGTTCTTCTTCCCAGCAAGCCCGGCGCCATTTGCGTTCTTTCCGGAATTGGAGTGCCTGTGTTCCTTGATCTGATTGAGCGGAGTGCAGCAAAGCCGAAGTGTTCTCCGCACACTTGGCCCTTGCGTCTGCTTGAGATCTTGATCTGCCTCTGCGCCGGTTTGATAGCGGGATGCGGGGGATTTATTGGCCCATCTTTGAAGGGCGTCGTCCATGCCGGGCAGCAACCGGTGACCGGGGCAAGGGTTTATCTCTTTACCGCGGGTGCATCCGGGCTTGGCTCGGCATCCCGCTCCTTGCTGAATGCCTCAATGATGGGCGTGAGCACAGACGGCACCGGGGCTGGGTACGTGACCACCGACCACAGCGGAAGCTTTGAGATTGCCGCCGACTGGAGTTGCGCAAAGAGCACGGATCAGGTGTATATCCTGGCGATCGGCGGAAACCCAGGACCCGCCAATGGTACCGGCAATGCGGCTCTAGCCATGATGGCGGGGCTGGGCACGTGCAGCACTTTGCTTTCGACCTATCCGTCCCTGGTTATCAATGAAGTTACAACAGTGGCCTCCGTGTGGACACTGCGGCCCTTTATGGCGGACGCGTTCCATCTTGGCTCATCTGCCACCAATGCCGTTGGATTATTGAATGCCTTTGCCCAGATTCCGAATCTTGTCAACATCGCAACGGGTCAGGCGCTTACCAGAACCTCGGCGCGTAATGGCGCAGTTCCGCAAAGCAAGATAAACACGCTGGCGGATATTCTGGCGCCGTGCGTGAACTCCGCGAGCGGAGCGTCCGCGGCCTGCGGCGGCCTTTTCTCAGCCGCTGCGGCTTCAGGCAAGGCCCCGCCATCCGACACAATAGCAGCGGCGCTTCTTATAGCGCAGAACCCTGGTCTCAATGTGTCAGCGCTGTTTAGCCTTTCTGCTGCGACTCCGCCATTTGTGCCAAAGCTCGCCAGAGCACCGAACGATTGGCTGCTCTCTGTCACTTTCACTGGCGGGGGACTCAATGGCCCAACATCGCCCGGCGTGGATGGCTCGGGCAATCTGTGGGTATCGAATTATTTTGGCGGCGTCTCTGAATTCTCTTCGCAGGGCGCGCCGCTCTCGGCAGCCGGCTACACGGGCGGAGGATTGAATGAGAGCTTTGGACTGGCGATCGATCCCGGAAACAGAATATGGATTGCCAATGAGCAGAGTAGCGCCGGCGTGAACCGCGGCCTGGGCGCCGTGACTGTGCTCGACTCAAAGGGCCAGCCGCTTTCCGGCAGCAGCGGTTACTCCGTCGGCGGAATCTATTTTCCCATCGGCGTGACAGCCGACCCCAACGGCAACATGTGGGTCGTCGACTATGGCGACTCCAGGGTGACGCTGCTCAGCAGCTCCGGGACTTCGCTTTCCGGCGCAACTGGCTGGGGCGCAGCGTCGCTTGATTTCCCGGTGGCGCTTGCGATCGATTCCCGTCACAACGCCTGGGTCGCAAACCAATCGGCCAACACGATTACCAGGATTTCGGCTGACGGGGCAACCAACACCGTTATTACCTGCTGCGAGGGCGCATCCGGGATCGCGACCGATCAGCACAACAATGTATGGGTGGCAAACTACTTCGGAGACAGTATCAGCGAAGTTAGCAACAGTGGTATTGTGCTCTTGAACCGAATTACCGGCGGGGGCGTGCTGCACCCTCAGGGCATCGCAGTGGATGGCAACGGTACGGTCTGGGTTGCGAATTATCGAGGCAATTCCATCTCAGCCCTCAGCGGTGCTTCCAGCCCTTCCCCAGGAACATTTCTCTCGCCTGTCAGCGGCTTCGGCACAGACGCCTCGCTGCTGGAGCCCTACGGACTAGCCATCGACGCCAGCGGGAATGTATGGGTTTCGAACTCCGGCAACGACACCATCACGCAGTTCCTGGGTGTCGCCACGCCCATCAAGACGCCTCTTGCCGGTCCCCCCTCCCTTCCCTAGCCAGATGGAGTCTTGACCAAGCAGTGAATGATTCTCAACTCTATTCTGAATTGGTCCGCGCACATGCGATGGAAGTGGTGTCATTGTGGCTGTCTATAATCAGCACAATCCGGAGTCGTTCCCCCCAGCATCGTAAGCGTCCTGTCTCCCCCTCTGGCATAGATGCAGGGTGAGCGTTGACGCTTGGTTCA
>Ga0302320_10021780_pt1 | contig 12697 bp, 10 predicted proteins | sample Bog_T0_3_FD_202130 | JGI IMG/M metagenome (GOLD analysis project Ga0302320, IMG submission 202130) | Peat permafrost microbial communities from Stordalen Mire near Abisko, Sweden - Bog_T0_3 | ecosystem: Environmental > Terrestrial > Soil > Wetlands > Peat | place: Sweden: Abisko, Stordalen Mire...
AAAACAGCTCAGAATCCTTGCTAAAAGCTACCAACCGGATTACTGCCTGCGCGCCCCAGTTCGAAAACCAGCCTGAAACCCGCTGGATCGGCCTAGGCGAAGACGCTATGCCCGACACGCACCTAGATGTTGGGGACCTTGGCGGGTACTCCTTCATCATAGACTCCCATCAGAATCGCCCCGGTGCGTCCGGGGTGCAGACCCTGTTTCTCTATTCAGAGACGGGGTGATTCTGAAGGAAAGGAGGTCACTATGCCATTTCAATTCGGTCCTTGGGACTTTACCCAAGCGGGAATCAATCGAGTAGGGGAGATGGGCGGCGTGTACGGACTTGCTAGGCCCACCCTAGCTAACCGTGCACGCTTCACCATCCTCTACGTGGGAAAGACTGGAAACTTGCGGGCGCGCTTGAGAGAACATCTCAATATCCCGCCAGCTTCTGGAATTACCCACTTCTTCGCGGAAGCACACGGCACCGATGCGGTTCGGACTCAAAGAGAAGTTTCTCTAATCCAAGAGTTCCAACCGGTCGGCAACACCCTCCACAAGTGATCGGCAGGTTCCATCGAACCGGCCAGTCGCTCGATCGAAGAATAGTTTAAGTCCGCCTACATGGAGTACGGAATAGCGCGCTCCGGTAGACAGATAGACAGTTTGATCTGAGATCGGGTCAACGTACTCAAACTCTTTCAACCTGGCCGGGCTGTGAAGTAGATTCATGGCTCGGCCGGCTAGGACGAACACCGCATTCTTGGTGGTTTGCCAAGAGAATTGATGACGAGTTCTTGACGTTGAATCCATTGGCGAAATCCTAACACACGAATTTTATTTGTAGATGTGCAATTTGTGGGAAGGTTTGTCCCACGAATATTGGACGACAGTCACGTGGGCATCATCGGCAACCATGGCTTCAATCATCGGCCCCAGGTTCTCAGCATTGACCCGCTCTGCATGACGAGATTGAACCTTGCCGCCACGTTGCAATACGGATACGCCTTTTTGCCTTCGACTGTCCGGCTCTTGCGCAATCTGCCGCCGACGTACGTTTCATCGATTTCAAAGATTCCCGGTAGCTTGGATGACAACGGTTCCTGGGTCATCGTTTAGCGAATCCGATGAGCCATGAACCAAGCGCTCCTGTCACTTTGAGCATTCTGTGAAGCTGATGGGCACTCATGCCCTTCTTGCTTGCGCGCAGCAGATGGTAAGCCAGCAACCATTTGCACAAGGGGATATGGCTGTCTTCAAAGATCGTTCCAACGGTCACGGTAAACTGCTCACGCCATCCTCCGCACTTCCATACGCCAGCGCGGATATGCTTGCCCTTCTTGGACTCCTGAGGCCTCAAGCGATAGGCGTTATTGTTCTCGCCGCAGTGCGGGCAGATCGGTCCATTGGGCTAACGGAGGCTCTCGATTTCTCTTCGTCGCTAAAGTGCTGGGCCAGTGTGATTAGATTGAGTTCGCCGTGTTCCATATCTAGACAATAGGATGCCTCGGGTCCACAACGCAACGCATGTCCCGGTACACTCAGACTCAGGCGCGGGTCGTCGAGCGGATCGACAAGGGCTGAGACCCGATTGGCTAGGGTAGCGGATGGAGATTGCTTTCGACAGCCTGGCGCGCCGGTACCGGGAAAGTTTGCAACTAACTTTTCCAAGGTCTGGTATCCGAAAGCCTAGCAGGAATCGAGCCGCCTTCCCGCGCTGGCGAACCGGGGGCTTGGCGATCCGGCTGGATGGAACCATAGGGGGTCCACCGCCCTGTGTCGTCTACTGCCCTGTGTCGTTTTGTGTCATGGTTTGTGTCATCACCCTGCCATCCCTGCCCGTGTCTGACCGTATCAGGCAGTGTCACTCAGGCACACACAAGAGGCAGCGAACATGCGCGAAACCCGCATGAACACTGCCTCTCTGTGTCGCCTCGTGTTTCTGTGTGTCTGCCTGTACTGATTCGCCCTTGGAAATGGCATGGAAGAGGTCATCGGTTCGATCCCGATCAGGTCCACCAAATAACCCCTTCAAAATCAAGCATATGTCGGAGGCGGAGCGCTCCCTCCCTTCCATGACTTTGTGTCATTTTGTGTCACGCGCGCGGAAGGCTTCCGCCGACTGCTGACACTCAAAAGACCTAAGGATCCAAGCGTTTTTCACAGCCTCCCAAGCGGAACCCGATCCCCGGAGCACAGAATTGGAATTCGACGGTGGAACAATGTTCCACCGCACGAATCTCATGATTGATCGCTGATCCGCAGGATTCGTGAAGCGCAATCGAAACAAAACTTCGCTGAGCCGTCACAAACGCTCAGAGCGAGCCACTTGATACCAGAGAACACTCAAGGAGAAAGAATTTGCGCACCAACCTCTCTCATTTCGCTGCGGCCATTGTGCTCAGGAAACTGCACACCTTCGCCGCCGTCACCATCCTGTTCGGGCCCTGAAAGACCTGGTGTGCAAAGTGCGTGCAAATTGCTTCATGCTCTTGGTTCCTGCGTAACACTTGCGGTAACTTCTGACCTCTGGACAGGTCTCTTGAAGAACAGTTCAACCTCTTCTTTACGCCACTGACTCGGAAGTCATTGAGACAGTTCCCATAGCAACTTGAGGAGTTTCGGATGAAGGTCTTCCGCTTACTATTGCGTGCGGTCTTGGTGCTCTTGGCACTTTTGCTCAGTGTTGCATTGGGCGCCGCCACTTTCTATGGCATGGCTCCATTCATTGACAACATGGTTCTACTTGCCGGCGCCGCCCTGCTGGTTGCGGGATTTGTCGGTGGTCTTGGCACTCGGTGGGCAACAAGACATCGGGTCGCAACACGCATAGCATTCGTAGGCTGGCCGCTCTTGATGCTGGTCGCGATTGTTGTGATGTTTCGCGCCCCAGGCAAACAGCCAATCCCAGTTCCGCCGATGCCTGACATGCAATACTGGGCGCTGGATACCGGCTCCCGCATTGCTTACACCAGGATTCCCGCCCTCGGCTCGGTGCGTCGCACGCCCATCGTCTTTCTCCATGGTGGACCGGGATGGTTGATCTTGGACAGTGACTTCGCTTTCTGTAGCCAATTGTCTAAGTTGGGATTCGATGTTTACCTCTATGATCAGGTGGGGTCCGGCCGATCGTCGCGTCTACCCGATATGCGCCAATATGGCACCGCACGGCAGGTGGCCGATTTGGAAGCAATTCGCCTAAAAATAGCGGCTGACAAGATGGTTATCATTGGTCAATCATGGGGAAATACCCTTGCCGTCGATTACATGGCGGCTCACCCAGGCCACGTGGAGAAAGTAATCTTTTGTTCTCCCGGCGCAATGTGGGATGTTAGTCGTTTGCGATTCGACTATTCCCACAGTGCCAGTGTCGGCGAGGATCCGGGGTTCACACCTGCCATCCTGGCAGCGCTTCTGTTGACTCCGCGCAACCCAACGATAGCGAAGCAAATTGTCTCGGATCCGGCGATGGAGGCTTTCATGGACGCAATGCCCACGAGTGTCAAAGTCGAAAACAACTACTGCGCCGGGGATGAGGCACGCATTCCGAGGGAGCCAATTGTCGGCTCCAACAACTACGTCAACAAGGTTGTGTTCACAAGTCAGAAGTCGTATCCAGACCCCCGTCCGGCTCTGCGTGGCGATCCGACCCCAGTGCTTGTTCTGCGAGGTGCATGTGATTTCGTGCCTCTAGCATTCGCCAACGAATACCTGGCCACGTTCCCGCAAGCGCGCATGGTCCAGATACAAAATGCGGGCCATGCGCTTTATGAGGCACAGCCTGCACAAGTCAGTGACGCTATGGCATCTTTTCTGAGCAACTGATAGGCTGAGTCGTCGAGCTTTGCCCAGTCCGAAAGCGTTCCCCGCGGCGGCTCAAGATGTTCGCAGGTCACAGGCTCAGAAGCGGCTTGATCCAATCGCAATTCTGGACGACTTTGGGAACCGCAGTTCGTAGAACGCGGGCGGAGATGAATAAAAGAACGATCGAAATTGGCGGTCAACATGCGCATGCAGACGGAGGTCCCCTTGCAACGAAAGACCGCTTTCGCTCTACTTCTTTGCTGTATTGGCCTATTGTTTTTGCCATGTTTGGGACAAGCGCCTTCCACCTCGGGCATGCCAACGAAAACAAGCTCCGCGGCGAGCGCAGCGGCCACTGGCAATGGCAAGCCCGCTGCCATCGACCTGATCGAACAGGCTCGGGCGGATTTGGCCAAGGCCGAAGCCGAGCGCCCGATCGACCCTGAAAAGGTCGTGAAAGCCCTCTGCCTCCTCGCACAGCGGCAGTCGATGGCGCAGCGCATCACCCAGGAGACGATCGACCTTGCACAACGAGCAACGCGGGAAGCGGAAGCGGCGCGGGGCCGTGAGTCTCTTCTCTATGCCGAGGCCTTGTCCAGGCTGGCCCAGGTTTATACCTATCAGGATCATGCCGAACAGGCCCGTCCGTTGTCCGAACAGGCTCTTGAGATAGCCCAGCGGACGGGACCAGGAACCCTCGAACTTGCCACGGTGGCCGACGGACTCAACAGGGTCTGCTTTAGCTTGAATGACCTTCCCTGCTCTCTGCGTGCCGCAAAGCAGTCTGTTGAAGCCGTGCGTGCCTCACATCTCGCGGACCATCTCTACCTCGCTTCCCTCCTCCAAAATCAGGCGCAGATCCAGATGGCGCTGCAGGACACACCGGCCGCCCGCGCCGCGATGGAAGAATCGATCAGCCTTTGCGATCAAGAGACAAAGGTGGCGCCTTCCATGGCGGTAATGGAGAGCAATGCATCCGCCTTCTATCTTCGAGTCAATGAGCCGGAGTCCGCGCTTAAGCACCTGGAGAAGGCGAAGGATTACACGTATACCCAATACGGGGCCGACAGTGCGCAGGCCGGTCGTATCTCCGAATACCTCGCCGAACTCTACAGCAGGTCCAGCCGCTTGCCAGAAGCTCTCACCGAGTTTGAGCGAGCCAATGCCCAGTTTGGCCGCTGGTATGGACCCTCGCATACCGAAACAATCAGGATGGAGCGGGGGTATGCGGAGGCTCTCGCAACGGCGGGCCGCATGGAAGATGCGCTACAGATGGCCAGTCGCGCGCACGAGGCGCTGCGCGAGCACTTGAGCCTGGCCATCCGGCTCATGCCGGAACGGCAGGCCTTGGCGTTGACCGAGTTGGGGGATGACACGATGGATATCGTCCTGTCCATCGAACTGCGGAATCCAGGCCTCAAAACAGAGGCCGTTTTCCAGGAGGAGATCCGCTCCCGCGCCCTGGTGACCGAAGAGATGGCACAGCGCGCGGCCAGTCTCAGTCGGACGAACGATCCCGAAATTGCGGCCCTTCTCAAGGACCTGGAGAGAGAGAGAAGCGCGATTCTGGCCGCTCACACTGCTTCCCCGGGAACCGCTAACCTGATTCAGCAGTTGCCTGAAGCCACCAGCCGAATGGAGCGCATCGAACGCACGCTGGCCGAGCGTAGTGTCGCCTTCCGCGCCAACCAGCGCACACACAGCGTGGCTCTCGACGATGTCCGCCACCAACTGCCGACTCACTCCGTGTTGGTCTCCTACGTTGGATTCCATCGGAATTTGTTTGACGCAAAGCGGAACATGAACCTCGGCCCTGCGTGGTACATGGCCTTCGTTCTCCGTCCAGATTCAAATAAGATCGATCTCTTCGACCTTGGCGAAGGCAAAGGAATCGATGCACTTGTCCTGAAAGCACGCGCAGCCGCAGAGAGCGAAGCGCACAGTTACGGGCTTGCTTCCCGACGCAACGAGCGAGCCTATCGGGAAGCCGCGGGAGCTCTTCGCCGACGCATATGGGACCCGCTCAAGGCTGACGTTGACGGTGCCAAGCTTGCACTCGTCGTGGCCGATGGGACACTGAATCTCATCCCCTTCAGCAGCCTTCCCGACGGGAAGGGTTACATGGTTGAACACGGACCAGTGATCCACATGCTTACCAGCGAGCGCGACCTGGTCCCGGAGAGTCAGCCGGAAAAGAAGCACGGGCTTCTGGCGATTGGAAGCCCGGCCTTCGACGACTCCAACGCGGTCTCGGCGGTTTCCGCTTTGCGCGACGCGCCTGTTTCCTGCGACGCTTTCCGCAAGGTGGAGTTTCAGCCCCTGCCCGGTGCATCGGTCGAGGTAACGGACGTTGCCTCGAGTTGGCGACGGTGGAACAATCGCGAACCCGCAATGCTGATCACGGGTGAAAAGGCTACCCGTGGCCGCTTTCTCGACGAAGCCGCGCAAAGCCGCGTGCTTCATATTGCGACCCACGCCTTCCTGCTTGAAAAGAGTTGCGGCAACGGCAACCCCCTGCTTCACTCTGGCCTGGTCTTCGCCGGCGGAAAGCACGGAGAACCTTCAACCATTCTCACTGCCCAGCAGATTGCTTCGCTTGACTTGAGCGGAGCAGACTGGGCCGTGCTTTCGGCCTGCAACACCGGCAACGGAGAACTTAGAGATGGCGAAGGCGTTCTCAGCCTGCAGCGCGCCTTCCGCGTGGCCGGGGTTCGCAGCGTCGTCATGACCTTATGGCCGGTAGACGATCAGACCGCCCACGAGTTTATGCACAATCTGTACGCTGAACGCCTGAGCCGTCACTCTTCAACCGCGAATGCACTGTGGAACTCAGCTCGCATGCTGCTCCTGAGCCGCCGCGCGGCTGGAAAGAGTACTCATCCTTGGTATTGGGCGGGATTCGTGGGTTCGGGTGGATGGGAGTAGCGCCAATTCTTCCGATGCGCGCAACGCGGACCGAAGCTGTGGGGAGAATGGGTGGGTCATAAGCATGGTCTTCTTGCCGTCCATGTCCAGGGGCGCTGAAGAGTCTTCTCATTTCTCCATCCACAGCGCACTCGTGATGATCCGTGGATAGTAGCGACTCGCCTTGCCTTCTCCTGAGACAATCTGGTCACAGCAGGCCCAATACGAACTCCCTTCGGTCTGCCACTTGACGTGCGCCGCATCCGCCCTGCGGAAAACTTCGGCGATTTTAGGATCGGCATCCAAATGGAACACCCTGCGGGCGACGTGCATGAAGAGCCCTATCTTGCTCATCCACGAGTTATTGCTGGTCGAGGAGAGCTTGATGCCGCCGTCGGCAAAAAGATTGCGGCGCTGGGGGTCGAGCAGCAGTGTGCGCGTGTGCTCCTTGAGGACTTCGAACATCCGTTTTTCTGTCTCAGTCCCATAGATCTGGTCAAGCGTGCAGCCGGCAAAGCCCGCGTTGACGAAGTAGAGCGGGTAGACACAGCCCTCCACCGCGGGGAGAATGCGCGAAGTGTAGCCGGGATTGGATTTCTCGAAGATAGCCGGAAGAACACCGTCTACCGCCTGATCGCACACAACCGCGGCAACCTTAGCGGCGAGCTCCTCACAACGAACCCGTCGGGCGGCATCGTCAAGTTCGCGGAACATGAACCCCAGGGACCGGTAGGTTGCCCAACTCTTCACGGCGATGTAAATGTTGTTCCGTGTCTGCGCCAGCGAGTGATCGAGCGAGTCGTAAGTGGTAATCTCCTGACCGCCTGCGCACCGGCAGCTGTCGAACTGCGCGAATCCAACGTCGCCGCTTCGGTTGATCATGCTGGTCAAGCAGGCATCCATCACTGCCTTGTTGTTCTTAAGCCACGCTATGTCGCGGGTCTTGGCCACGTAGCAGCCCGCGGTTAGAACCCAATTGCAGAGTTGCTCTGTCGTCATATAGCTGAAGCAGCCGGTCAGGTTTGCCAACTCGTAGCTGCTGCGGCCTTGCGGCGAGAAGTTATTGTGCGCGCCCATATCGTGACAGAAGCTGATACCGCCGGGCCTCGTGTCATACGGGCGGTTGAGTTGAGCTTCATCGGGCGGTGGCGGAGTTTGGGAGGGATCCACCTGCAGAGTTTCGATCGAAGGGACGAAATCAGATTTGTAGTCCTTTACCTCATCGGTGTAGCTGTAGCGCCAAACAAAAGTGTCGAGCAGGTTACGGACCAGCCAGGGGTTATGTTCCAACTCCCAGAACACGTGATCGACGGCCAGATCGAGCGTGTTCATCATGCAGTATTCGCCCTCGTTCACGATCCAAAGCGGCTGGCCTTCGAGCTCCAGCAGCTGCGTGCTTCCGTAGTAGCTGTGGGTGGCGTGCGCAATGAGGAAGCGCTGGTCGTCGGAGACAGCCGCGCTGTCCAGCTTGCTGTCGAGCGACTGTGCCTGGGCCACAATGTTGCCAGCGTGATCAAGCGCGGTCTTGAGAACATCCGCGAGGCCTTTGAAGTAGCGCGTGTAAAGGTAGCGGCCTTCCAGTCCGTTGGTTTGGATCCCCTCCAGATAAGAGCCGAGGGCGATAGTGATCCCGTACTTTTTGCCCGCTGGGACTTCAAATCCAAACCCAGGGCAGGAACCCAGCAGGTGAACCGGATTGTGCACCTCACGCACGCCGTCGCTGGCTGACCAGCGCATGAAGATGAAAGGTGCGGCATCGATTTTCACCCCTTCTTCCGAGGTAGTGAAATCGAATAGCTCTGCGGCGCCGCCGGCCTCGCGACGAAAAGCAAATGCCAACCGTCCATTGCCCAGATCCTCGTCGAGAATCCGGCTACCGGGTCGTGCATGATTCAGGGCAAACATCGCGGTCCGCGTAGCGGTGCCGGAGGTGTTGTCGAGCTCGAGGCGCGCAATGACGGCAGGCAGCAACCCTTCGCGAATTCGCTGTTCGGTTTCAACATGGGGATCGGGAATCGCTCCAAAAGGCGAATAGACCGTGAAGGTCAGCTCTTCGGCCACCCATTGGTCGCTGGCCCAGCCGTAGGAACGCGAGAAATCGCCTTCCTTGAACGCCACGGCGTCTGGCTTGACGTTCTGCTCTGCGGGACCGGCCTGCTCCACCAGAAACGCGTCGGCAGACCGATCCACCGCGGCAGTGTAGAAAGGCAGGCACTTCAACGTTGCGTCCGAGTGGCGATCGCCGTCTTTGAAGCCGATGAAGACCTCCTGGTCGCCAGGCTGCCCGATCTGCAGGCCGATGCCACCGCGGGTTCCGAAGTTGCCGCAGGTAAAGCTCATGAAGGCGCCCATGGGCGAATGCTGGGCATTGAAGCCCAAGTGATAGGCGAGCGATGCACGTTTAGTCACGGTTGTTCTCCGCAGCGAATTATAGCCGTACGCACCCTCCTGCCAACGTCCGATTTTTTATCGCCAAAGCCCGCAGTAAAGCGATATAGTTTGGTGACTTCAATCACAGCCGGCGCGCGTAGCCTGGAAGATGATGTTGGAAGTTTGCTGGGTCAGCAGGAAGCTCCGGCCGGTCTGTGTATTTCGTTGCAGGGCTCGATGAGAGAGGGTACGATGAGCGGCAATCGCACAGGTCTTGCATTCTCAGAGAAATTTGGCTATGGCCTTGGGGATATGGCGGCCAACTTCGTATTCCAGGCGATGATGGCCCTGCAACTGAACTTCTATACCGACACCTTCGGATTGACGCCCGCCCAGGCGGGCACGATGTTTCTCATTGTCGGGCTGGGAGCCGCTGTCTTCAATCCGGTGATGGGGGTTATTGCCGACCGGACCCATACGCGCTGGGGCAGATTTCGCCCGTGGCTGTTGTGGACAGCGCTGCCCTTTGGCGTGATCGGTGTTCTGACCTTTACCACCCCAGATTTGAGCGCCGGCGCAAAACTGATGTATGCCTGGGTGACATATCTCCTGCTGCGCCTCATCTATACAGCCAACAATGTACCCTATGCATCGCTGACCGGCGTGATGACGGACGATCCCAACGAGCGCACCAGCATTGCGTCGTACCGGCAACTGTTTGCCAACGCGGCGGGATTTATTGTGCAGAGCCTTGCGATTCCAATGGTAGTCTTCCTGGGACGTGGCAGCAGCGCCCGCGGTTATCAGAGGACGATGGGAATCTTTCTTGTGACAAGCGTACTGATGTTCTTGATCGCGTTTGCTGTAAGCAAAGAACGGATTCAGCCCGACCCGAAGCAAAAGTCGTCGGTCGGTCAGGATCTTGGCGACCTGTTGCATAACGGACCATGGATTGCGCTCTTCCTGGTAACGACCTTCTACTTCGTCGCCCTCATGATTCGCGGCAGCTTGATGCTGCCCTACTTTAAATACTGTGCCGGCAACCAACTGCTCTTCAGTTGGTTCAACGGCTTCGGGTTGACGGCGCTCCTGATCGGTGTCGCTTGTTCGACTGCGCTCACCAAGCGGATCGGCAAGCGTACGCTGTTCGTCTGGAGCATGCTCTTGACGGGCGTTTTCTGCATCGCCCTGTTCTTTATCCCCCCGACGGCGACAACCGCCATCATTGCCGTTGAGGTAGCACGTCAATTTGTCTACGGCTGCTCAGGCCCGGTTCTTTGGGCGATGATGGGCGATGTGGCCGACTATGGCGAATGGAAGACCGGACGCCGCGCCACGGGCACAGTAACCGCGGGAGTGGTGTTTGCGCTGTGGATCGGGTTGGCACTGGGCGGCGCGATCGCTGGCTGGCTGCTTTCCCTGTATGGCTATCAGTCCAATGCCATCCAGACCACGCATGCGTTGATGGGCATACGCCTGATCGCCTCGGTGTATGCGGGCGCGGCCTTCCTTGCGGCCGCTGGCTGCCTGATGTTCTACGGCATCAATATGAGACTCAACCTGACAATCTCCCACGATTTGAGTGAGCGCCGCAAGACTTTTACGGTGTAGTGCGAAGCGGCCAGCGAGAGTGGTTTCGCAATTCGGGGTGGATTCTGTGCAGTGAAGGGCTTTTTGCGGGTTCAAGAGAACCGGATGAAATCGGATCGTGATTGGAGAGAACTGAAATGCAACAAGGCAGCAGTTTACTTTTTATTTCGATTTTCTTGTCGAGTGTCGCCGCCATTGCGCAGGCTCCCGCACCTGCAACGCTCAAGGACGCATTCCGCGGCGCCTTTCTTGTGGGCGTGGCAATGAATGGAGATCAGATCACGGGCAAGGATGCACGCGGCGACGCCATCATCACGCGGCAGTTCAACTCCATAAGCCCCGAGAACGTGTTGAAGTGGGAAGTCATTCATCCTCGGCCCGATGTCTACGACTTCTCCCTTGCGGATGAGTATGTGGAGTTTGGGCTGAAGAACCACATGTTCATCGTAGGCCACAATCTCTGCTGGCACTCTCAGACTCCCGACTGGGTATTCAAAGATGAAAAGGGCAGTCTCCTCACCCGCGATGCCTTGCTGCAGCGCCTCCACGACCACATACAGACGGTGGTGGGCCGCTACAAGGGGAAGATCAACAGTTGGGATGTCGTCAACGAAGCCTTGAACGAGGACGGAACTCTGCGTCAGTCGCTCTGGTTCAAGATTATCGGAGAGGACTACATCGTCAAGGCATTTCAGTTTGCACACGATGCGGATCCCACCGCTCAATTGAACTACAACGACTACAACCTTGAGACTCCAGCAAAGCGCAAGGGCGCGATCGCTATTGTGAAGAGGTTGCAGGCGGCTGGCGTTCCGATCGCGGTAGTCGGCAACCAGGGACACCTGCACCTGGACGGGGCGTCGGCCGCAGATGAAGAATCCACCATCACGGATCTGGCGGCCAGCGGCGTCAAAGTCGCGATCACAGAACTCGACATCGATGTGCTGCCATCAGCGTGGGGACGCACCGCGGATGTCTCGCTCAAGGTTGAAGACACTGCCAGGCTCAATCCCTATCCAAACGGCTTGCCCGACAATGTTCAACAGGCTCTGACAAAGCGCTATGCCGAGCTCTTCGCTGTTTATTGGAAACATCGCGATGTGGTCAATCGTGTGACTCTGTGGGGCCTCACCGACGCACAATCGTGGCTGAATAACTGGCCCGTCAGAGGACGAACATCCTACCCTCTGCTCTTTGACCGCAACGGCCAGCCAAAGCCGGCATTCCAGGCGGTGCTCATGACAGCAACGAATTGATTTTCCCTAGGAGCCTGTCGGCCATAGTGCTATATCCAAGGCGAGCCGTCCGTTTTGAGTCCTGGTTTCTGAGCCTGGCCGCGCAGGCAGTAATCCTGTTGGTCGCGCGTTGCGAGCTTTCTGCACCGTTTCAAATAAAACGCCCATTTGCCCGCCGTTTTATGCCATTTCCAGAACCCAACCTGCCCGAAACAGCCTCAGCAGGTTGCTGGCCGCGCAGACCAGTCTCCACTCGCGGCCAACATTCTGTTTTCCGCGCAAGCTGAAACGACGAAAGCCGCGCTGTTCCTTGATCTGTCCGAAGACTGGCTCGACGATCGCCTTGCGCATTTTGTACACCTCGCGCCCGTCCGCGGTTCGTAGCTTGTAGTGCATCGCCTCTTTCGGCCTCGCGCCGGCAGGTGGCGGATCGCCGATCGGCTCCGGCGTGTCGCTATGCTTCTCGCGGCCTGTGGCCACGTACAGATCAACGTCCTTTACGGACTCTTCGGTCACATTAGCTTCGCTGAAGTAGCCAGTGTCAGCGCTGACCTTCTCCGGCATCTGTTCCAGATTCGCCACGATCTGCGCAATGCCCAAGTTTGACCAAACCAGCCTTCTCGCACAGCAAAAGGGCTTGAGTGAACAATCCGGCTAGCGCCTCTAGATGACGCTTGCGGAACTCGGCGATCGTGTCGTAGTCCGGGTGCTGGTCGCCGGAAAGATAACGGAAGGCCACGTCCTCGAATGTGCGTGTCTCAATCTTGCGCGAGCTGTACACGCCCGTCGCATAACCGTACAAAAGA
>Ga0302320_10021781_pt1 | contig 12697 bp, 8 predicted proteins | sample Bog_T0_3_FD_202130 | JGI IMG/M metagenome (GOLD analysis project Ga0302320, IMG submission 202130) | Peat permafrost microbial communities from Stordalen Mire near Abisko, Sweden - Bog_T0_3 | ecosystem: Environmental > Terrestrial > Soil > Wetlands > Peat | place: Sweden: Abisko, Stordalen Mire...
AAAAAAGTGCCATTATCGCAACACGGGATGTTTGGATTGGTGGATGAATGGATTGATGGATTGTGGGAATCTGGAGGGCGAAGGCAGTTCCACAAATGAGTTTATCCAGAAATCCTGCAAAAGCGCTATTAGAACGGCCTTGACCAGCCTACGCCAAATTGGAACTGGCCGCTGCTGCCGTTGTATTTGTCGGTGGTGATGGGGATGCCGTAGTCCAAGCGCAATGGACCCAAATGAGGAATATTTAAGCGAATGCCCAAACCGGTATTGCTCAAAACCCGGCCGGTGTCGAGGCTAAAGGAGTCGGCAGACACCTGGCCGGCGTCATAGAAGACTGCGAAACGGAGGCCGACGCCGCTCGGCTGCTCAAAGATGGGAACACTATATTCGATTGAGCCGAACCAATAAGTGTCGCCGCCGATGGGTTCATCGGGCACGCCCGGCGCGTTCGGGTCATAGGGTTCGCGTGGCGAGACGTTGCGATATTTGAAACCACGCAGCGAATACAGGCCGCCCAGGTAAAACCGGTCGTAGAAGGGGACATCGCCACCGCTTATGCTGTTGGCCGCACCGGCGCGACCGCCAATTTCGACCACGTGTCCGGGCAGGAAACCGGGGAAATACCATTCAGACGTCAGTTCAAGTTTATAATAACTCGAATCACCGCCGGACAATTCGCCCGTCAATTCCGTGCGCTGCCCGTGATTCGGCAATTGCACGCTGTTGCGAGTGTCATACGCAAGCGAGCCGCCAAGCCGGCCATACACCTGATCGCCGAGCTGCTGGATGATGGCGTTTGGCACGTTCCGTCCAAAAGGCTGCTCGCTGTTGTTGGGGTTCATCCCATGCGACGTGGTGTACCACCCGCTGTTCAAGTCAATACCCACGTCTTCCACCGTGGCGCTGACGCTGCCGATGAGGAAGTCGCTGCCGAGCGCGCGGGTCAGGCTGAACTTTGCGCCCGTGCGGAATTCGTCATAAATGTTATTTGGGCTTTCAAAGTCAAGCTCGTGCCGATAAAGATCAACTCCCAGGGACAGCTTGCGGTTCAGGAACCACGGTTCCACAAATGAGAGTTCATAGTCCTGCCGCTCGGTGCCGAGCTGCACGCGCAGCCGGATTTTCTCGCCGCCGCCCGTGAAGTAGGGCGGGTGAAAGAGGTCGAAATTCTCCTGGGAAACTTCCGCGTAACCCACCAGCGAATCAATGGAACTGAACCCGGCACCCACCGTGAAATTGCCGGTGTTCTTTTCCTCAACGTTGATGATGAGGTTTTTCTCGCCGGGGGTGGGCGGATCAATGTCTTCGGTCCGGGTATCCACCTTGTCAAAGAAATCGAGACCTTCGAGGCGTTGTTTGCTGATTTTGACGCGCACCATGTCCAGGACGTCGCCGGGTGAGATGGCCAGTTCCCGGCGGATGACCTTGTCCTTGGTCTTGAGGTTGCCCCGGATTTCAATTTTTTGAACGCGGTCTTTTTCGCTGTCGTCAACGATGAATTCCACATCCATCGTGCCAGTATCCACATTGGGCACGCGGTTGATGCGAAGAGCCCTGCCCTCCGAAATATCAATGTAGCCCTTGCTGCCGTAAAAATCCTCAATCAGGTCGTTGTCGCTGTTGAGGCCATCCGGGGTGAAAACGTCGCCAGTATCCATGGGCAGGCCATGCACGCCGAGCTTGGCCTTGGAATGCTCAAAGTCATGGGTCTGATGGAGGCCATTGACGATTTCCGCATCAGAAAAGACCTTCGCGCCGGTGATTTTCACGCTGCCCACCTTGTACTGCCGGCCCTCGTCCACGTAGTACTTGACGTACATGATGTTAGTGGTGGGGCGATCCAGTTTGACGTCCTTGATTTCAAAATCCAAGTAGCCGTGGTTGCGGTAGAAATCCGCCAATCGGTCGCGGTCGCCGTCGAAATCATCCTGCTGGAAATAACCTGAGCCGGTGAGCCAGGAGAAGGACCAGCGGCGTTTGATTTTGAGCTCCGAGCGAAGCTGCTTCTGCTTGAAACTGGTGGCGCCGAGGAACTCGACGTCCTTGATTTTCACCTTGGGACTTTCGTCAATGTGGAAAATGACGATGCCGTGGCCGGTAAGCTCCTCGATGTTGAGGACATATTTGACCTTGGTGTCGGCGAGGCCGTTTTTCTCATACAAGCTCTTGATGTCCTGGACGGCGGTGAAGACTTTTTGTTCGTCCAGCGGCTCGCCCACCTTGAAGGTGACCTTTTTCTTGAGCTTGGAATCGCTTAATTTTTTGTTGCCCTCAAAGCGGATTTCCGTAATGCGGGGACGCACCTGCACGACATAGGTCAGCACCACCCCGCCGTCATCCGCCTGGTCCACCTGGACGCGAATGTTATAAAACTGGCCGGTTCCGTAAAGCAGGTGGACATCATCCTCGGTCAGGCCCGGCAGGTAGCTGACGCCGGCCTTGAGCCGGATATTGGAGCGCACAAACTCCTCGCTCACGGACGCGGGGCCGACGAACTTGACGTCCACGCGGTCAATTTTTGGTCCCGTGGTCTGGGCGAGCGCAGCGGTCGCGCAGCCCAGCATCACGGAAACGCCCAGAGGTTTGATGATGGATTTCATTATTTACCGGCCCGCAGGCACGTCTTCGTCGCTAAACTTTGCCGCACTTTCAAAGCGCGTGTATGGTTTCAGGAACGTCAGGTTCACGTCACCGGTCGGCCCGTTGCGCTGCTTGGCGATGAGGAAATTCACGGCCACGCCGTCGCTTTCTTCCGCGGCGGGCGCGTCTTCATCATCGCCCGCATTGGGCTTGTAAAGCAGTCCGACCAGGTCGGCATCCTGCTCAATGGAACCTGACTCGCGCAAGTCGCTCAAACGCGGCTTGCGGCTCTTGTCTTTTTCCAGCTCGCGGTTCAACTGAGACAGCACGATCACCGGCACGTTCAATTCCTTCGCCAGCGCCTTGATGCCGCTGGAAATATCGGCGATTTCCTGCTGCCGGTTTTCTTGCGCTCGCCGCGCAGTAGAATTCAGAAGCTGTAAATAGTCAATGACAAAGAGCTTTATTCCGTGCTGCTGGTGCATGCGCCGCGCGCGGGCGCGGAGCTGGAGGATGCTGAGACCGGCGGTGTCATCAATGAGCAGCTTGGCGCCCGCCAGCCGGCCGCTGGCCGACATGAGCTTGGGAAAATCCGCCTCGCTCATGAAACCATCGCGAATGCTCCGCATGTTCACGCGGGCGAGCGAGCACAACATGCGCAAAATCAGCGAAGCCGCGCTCATTTCCAGGCTGAATACACCCACGGGGTGCCCGAGTTCCAGCGCCACATGCTCGGCAATGTTCATGGCCAAACTCGTTTTTCCCATGGACGGCCGGGCGGCCACAATAATCATCTCGCCGCCGTGCAGGCCGTCGGTCATCTTGTCCAAGTCCGGGAAGCCGGTGGCGATGCCGCTTAACTCGCCCTTGCGGTTGAAAAAGTGTTCGATGGTTACCAGCGCCTCGTTGACGAGCTTTTTTACATCCTGCACTTCGTTCTGTTCGCGCGATTCGTTGACATGCAGGATCTCCTTTTCCACCTCGTCCAACAGCTCTTCCACGTCGCCTTCGAAATCATAAATACGGCCGACGACGCCGGTGCAGGTTTGGATAAGCTTCCGCAGTAGATATTTTTCGCGGACGATCTCGAGATAATAGGCCAGGTTTGCCGCGCTGGGCACGGCATCCTGCAATTGGCTGAGGTAGGTGATGCCGCCGACCTGCTCCAAGAGTTGCCGGTCCTTCAGATTTTGCTGCACGGTGATTAAATCAATCGCGGCGCGCGCATTGAACATCTCCGTCAACGTCTCATAAATCGTTTGGTGCCTGAGATCATAAAAGGCGGATTTTCCATCGTCCTTAAGTTTTTCGATGCATTCGCCAATGCACTTGTTGGGATCCAACAAACCACAGCCTAACACGCCTTGTTCCGCCTCCACGCTGTGCGGCGGCAGGCGGTCAACATTGGTTAAGCCGGCCGACGCGCGGCGGTCGCCCTTTTGACGGCGGGAACGTTTTAAATCAGTGCCCCCACCGCCGGAACCTCCGGCTGCAGGGTCGGAAACGGAATCAATCATGCTTTAAGAGACTAAATTTAAGACGATGCTACAAACTTGTTTTATTCGGACCCCACCAAAGTTCTTCACAAATGGCGAAAATAACCAGCAGCAGCCAGCACCGTTGCGTTCGACGGCTGTGGATATGTTTATGATATTCTTTCTCACACAAATTTGCCCGGCAGATTTGGATGGAGCGCGGTTGGACATCTATAATTAAGTAATTCGGTTTCAGTTTTAAAAAGTGGAGCGACTGATCCAGTTTGGCAAACAATTAGGCAAACCGGACGGAGTGAGCAGTTCTCTGTGCGGCGAATACGCTGACAAGAGGCGGCGCGCACGGAGTGACGCGCCCTACCAGATTATTTGTCACCCTGCGCACAATGATTTTTTTACCTTGAACAGGCTTGAACAGCCTTTAATAGGCTTGAATCACCTTGAATTCGCGGAGCCCCGAATTCCAGCTCGGACAGGTATTGACGGTGCGGTGGCCGGCCGCCCGATTGGCGGGTCATGCAGGCCATGATCGGCTTCCGGGCGCTGGCGCGGGAAATTCTTGTAGTGACATTTCCAAATGGCGGCAAACTATGTCAAAGATCATCTTGCGGCAATAAACTATCACAAATTGATATTATGGCAAGTAAATTATTATAAATTATGTTTTAGCGACGTATTTGGAATGCAAGGGAGCATCCGCTGACACTGAATTTCTGGCGCCATGAATGAGAGTTGACCGGCTGGTGACGATCAATCCAGCCTATGCGGTAGGAGGGTTCGGTTAGCGGCGCTCTCCCGAGACGCCGCTACGGGGGCGGTGGTCAGGGGGATTGGAGCTTGTAGAACAGGGTGCCGCTGGGGTTGAGCACGTTGAGGTAATTCGTTCCGCCGATGGTGCTCCAACTGGTGTTGGTGGACCATGACAGGGTGGAGGCCAGGCTGTTGTTCTGGTGCAGCGACCAGCCCGAGACGTTCTGCCAATAGACGGTTACCGTGTTGCCGGAATGGCTGATGTAAAGGGTGGGTGCGCCGCCGGTTTGCACCACGGAGATCAGAGCCCAAAATCCGCCGGTGAGGGAATAGTTGCCGCCGGTCATGGCGCCGCTGGCATCCGGCTGGCCAATGGTGCCGCTGACAGTGTAGGTGCCACCCGTGCTGGTGCCGCCGCCGCCGGCGATTTTATACCAGTCAATGGTGTAGCTCTGGGCGCGGGCAGACAAGCCAACGCCAAGCAGGGCGGCGAACGCAACGAGAAACGCAAGGCGGAAGGTTTTTGTTTTCATGGCATTTGATTTTTACCTGGCTTGGGGCGGTGCCAGCTTCTGGAATTGTATTTTAAGCTCATCGAGTTCTGCTTGCAACTCTTTGATTTTTGCGTCCTTTTCGTTCAATTTTTGGTTCAAACCTTGAATTGCCGCCAGCGCCACGCCGCCTTCGTCCACGAAGTAAATCATCCGGCCGTCGGTCCCCAAGCCAAAGGCGTCCTGAAAATCCTGGGCCATGGGGCCCACATGATGGACGCCGGCCACCTCATTGGTGTAACGCCAGCTTTGAATCGGCAGTGCCGCCACCCTGGCCAGAATGTCCTCCGGCCGCACGGTCCCAAAGTCGGTTTTGAGGTTGCGGTCGGAGCCGAACCCCAGGGAAGTGATCGTGAGGGTGTTGCCGTTGGTGCCAATCGAAATGCCGTTGCCGGGCAGCAATTGCACGTCACCTGTCAATCCGTCAAGGCTGGTGACAGCCTGATCTGGTGACACGCTGGCTGCGACACCCGCTGAATAGGCATATATTGCCTGAGGCGTGGGTGCCAGCGGTGTGGGAGGATTTAGCTGTGTAAACGGTCCGCCGCTCGATGGCTGGACGGCGAGACTCAGCCAGGATGCTCCGCCATAGAAAGTGTCCGGGTCAAACGGCAGGGGTGTGGTGAACAAGCCATTCACCACCTGCACGGACTGTGTGAGCAAGGGGCTCAAGGCCAGGCCATTGCTGGGTGCGTCCATCAACTGGGCACTGAAATTGAAGGCACCGTTGAGGAACCCGCCATTTGGCAGGGGAACCGAATTGCAGCCGAAGTAGCCTTGATACACAAAAAAAGGAATGTGAATTGGCACAGGATAGGCCCAGTCCGGAGGAATACTTGGCACCACTGCGCCAACGTTGACGCGGGTTTCATTGGTCCCGCCGTTGGCGTTGGGATAATCATCAATCACGGTTACGGTGCCGTATCTTCCCGGCGTGTCAGAAACCATGCCGATCGTAGTGGTGGTCTGGCCGGGCAAAAGACAGCCGCTGCCAAACGTGAAGGTGGCGTCTCCCAGCGATGCGAGGGTGGCCGACGTGACGTTGACGCTGGTTCCATTGGTAAGCAGCAGCACGTCGTATGCGCAAGCGAGCGGCGGTCCGAAATGAACCAGCAACTTGATGCAATGGCTTGGCGACAAAGACAAGCCGCTCAGGTTCACGGTATAAGTATAGAAATAATGGTCGGTCAGCCGGACATTATCCGCCACTTCAGACTCGCCGCTGGTGACAAAGCCCGTCCCGGCAACGCCTGTGAGGGTAAAAGTGTTGCTGGCAGTGAGCGGCGAGGGCACCAGCAGCGTATCATCCCAGCAGGGGCCTCCGGGGATGATGAGATTCACCTTGCCGACGGTCAGAGTGGTGTCGGCGCGCGCAGCAACTGCCGCAATCACGCCACAAACGAATAGTGCAAGGATTTTTTTCATACTTCAGTCCTTTCATTGTTTTATTAAATGGGAATTGGATGGATCAAGGCGAGGCTTCCTGACTTGGCGGACGCTTGATTTCCAAGCGGCAAGCGCGGGCAAAACGGGATTGAATCCATGGTGGGACCGTTGGAAACAATGGGTCGCCAAGGCCTGTTTTCATACGTGTCTCGGATTGGTCAGTTTGAAATTTTGCCTCCCCCGAAAGACGTCTCCATTTTTTGGGAGCCAAACTTTCAAAACGTTTTTACTTATCAATCAGATCAGAATTTATTTCAAGAATTATTTGTTCACAGGTGGAGAAGCATTTCTCAAAAAACGGGAAAAACAAAAATTCGTCAAAAAAGGGTTGTCCGGTTTCCGCCAAAACCTGCCTTTATCAAGTACTGCGAGCAATCAATGAAATGGGGTTGCTGCTGGCATAGGCGGCGGACAATTCCGAAGCCGCATTTGCGGAACTGGTTTCCTGGCGCGGCGGCCTCGTTTACCCCGCGGCAGGTGCGCGATGAGCAACTGGGTCCGTTTCCATTCTGTGGTTCATTTTGGCTGGATGAGTGATTCATTGAAACAAACTGCTGTTGGCACTGTCATATCAGTCATGAACTTTCGCCGGGCATTTACCTTGGTTGAGCTGCTGGTGGTGATTGCGATTATAGGCATTCTGGCGGCGCTGCTGTTGCCGGTTATATCCCGCGCCAAGCAACGGGCCCAGGGAGTATTCTGCCTCAACAATGGCAAGCAACTGATGGTGGCCATGCACCTTTATACAAGCGACAACCACGATTTTTATCCGCCCAATCCTGATGATGCCAACAACCAGCCGGGCTATAACTGGTGCAGCGGTTCGGCCGGCGTCGGGCAATCGGATGAATTTAACCCGGATATCATTGCCGACCCAACGCGCTCACTGCTAATCAGTTATCTTTCGGGTGAAGTGGCACTGTTCCATTGTCCGGGCGATACGCGGCAGGGGACATATCAGGGGAGCAATCCGTCCCTCCTGGGAAAGACGGTGCCGGCGGCGCGGACGTTTTCGATGAGCCAGGCCGTAGGAACGATTGACCCGGGATTCGATGCCAGTGAATTCAATGGATCGGGCTTTGTTCACAGTGGTGTGCCAACTTTGTCGGTTAATGGCCCTTGGCTGGATAATTCGGACCAGCATCACCGCAATTCTCCGTGGCGCACTTTTGGCAAGGCAAGCGACGTGGGGCCGCCGTCGCCTTCAGATTTGTGGGTGCTGGTGGATGAAGCAGTTCAGGGGTTGAACGACGCGGCGTTTGCGGTGGATATGACGGTTCCCGGCTGGCATGACTATCCAGGGACTTATCACAATTTCGGGTGTGGTTTCGCCTTTGCCGATGGCCACACGGAGTCTCATCACTGGCGGGAGGGAACCACCCGCTATGGTTATGGGGACGTGGGCAGCGGGTCAATGAACCCGTCCGACTGGCCGGATTGGTTGTGGGTGACGGCGCGGACATCCGCGAAGGTTCAATAGGAGATCCTGGAGGGCCGGTGCTTGGGGTTGGGGGAGGCTTTATGGCAGTTCAATTAAAAAAACATTCAACATTCAACATTCAACATTCAACGCCCAACATCGAGGGAATTTGCGAATAGAAGGCCCGTGGGCTGGAATGTTGAATGTTTCCGTCCGGCTACGGCGACAGTTTTTTGGAACGGTACTATCCGAAGTGTTCACTCTCGCCCCGGTCTTCTTGTTGGTCGTCCGCGGCGTGGTGGCCGGCGTGAACCCAATGGACTTCTGTATGGTCAGGTTCTTCCGGCTGCGGTCCGGCGCGAAATCCCATGGCCCAGTTCATGGCTTCGCGCAGTTGATCCATTGAAAATGGCTTGTCCAAGAGGCAATTCACGCCGGGAATGGGGTGGTCGTCCACATGGATCTCCTCAAAATTAGCAGTCACCATGATGATGGGAAGTTCCGGCCACCTTTGTTTGATGAGTGCGGCCAGGTGGTCGCCTCGCATGCGCGGCAGCCAATATTCGGCAATGATGAGGTCGAAGGGGTCCTTGGCGAGCATTTCCAAGGCGGCTTCTCCCGTGTAAGCCGTCTGGACTTTATGCCCGTCAAATTCGAGCAGTAACGCAAAGCCGGTGTTCAAGACGAGGTCGTCGTCCACCACCAGAATCCTAAATTTTGGATTCACATTCATTATTGGAACACCACTTTTTACCGGCGAGACAGAAATCGTTATTGCTCCGCCCCGGGCATCAAGGCCCGCCGGCAGAGAGACGTCGGTCGCCAGATATTCACTACTCGAATAATAAGGCCAGCTTGACCTGTGCCAGATTCCTGAAGAGAACTTAAGCCGCGGCCCGAAAGGCAGGGAAAATCCTCATATTACAAAGCGTTTTGCATCTTATTAACAACTTATCAACAACTTGAAAAGCAAGCCTTTCCAAAGGAAATTTACTGTAATAGTGTAAGGTCCTCCGACACATACGGATTAGGGTGGAACGACTGCATCAGGAAAGAAGGGCAAATAAAATTGTCGGTTTTTTCCGGTGGGCGCACACTTACCAGCAGATGCAGCCATTGGACGACAGCTTACTATTGCGCCAATTCGTGGAAAACCAGTCCGACGAGGCGTTCGCCGCGCTGGCCGAGCGGCATATTAACCTCGTTTACTCGATTGCCATGCGGCAGGTGGGCAATCCGCATCATGCGGAGGAAATCACGCAGGCGGTGTTTGTCATTCTGGCAAAGAAGGCGGCGCAATTGCGGCATGACAAGGCGCTTTCCAGCTGGCTGTTCCAGACCACGCGTTTGACGGCGAACAATTTCGTGCGCGGGGAAATCCGGCGGCGGGACCGCGAAAAGGAGGCGTATATGCAATCTGTCTTGGATGAACCGGGGGAGGACCTCTGGCCAAAGATCGCACCGTTGTTGGACCGCGCCGTCGCGGACCTGCGGGAAAAGGACCGCCAGGCCATCCTGCTCCGTTTTTATGAAGGCCGGAATTTGCGCGACGTGGGCGAGGCCTTGACCGCCAGCGAGGACGCCGCGGAGAAGCGGGTGACTCGCGCGCTGGAAAAGCTCCGTAAATTTTTCATCAGGCACGGCGTGAATTCGACGACCTCGGCCATCGCCGGGATGATTTCAACGAACTCCGTCCAAGCCGCCCCTGCGGCGCTGGCCAAAACGGTTACCGCTTTGGCGGTGGCCAAAGGCACGGCGGTTTCAGCTTCCACCCTAACCCTCATCACAGGAACATTAAAAATTATGGCATGGTCAAAAACTAAAACGGCAATCATCGCCACGGTGGGCATCTTGCTCGCCACCGGCGCCACTACTATTGCAATCAAAGCCGTGAATGCGGCGAGGAACCGGAGCGCATTGGCCACAATGCAAGGCAGTTGGGAGGGCACGCTGGATGTGGACAAAGTGCATCTGCGCCTCGTTCTGAATATCGTTAAAACGAACGACACCTATCTGGCCACCTTGGACTCGGTGGACCAGGGCGCAATGGGAATCCCGGTGACCAGACTGGCGGCCCGGCCGGATTCTCTCCACGCCGAACTGCCCGCCTTGGATGCCAATTATGAAGGGGCGCTCAACGCGGACAAAACTGAAATGTCCGGCACCTGGAAACAGGTCAACCGGTCCTTTCCTTTGAACTTGAAACGCACCACGGACGCGGACAAAACTGCGACCTTGGCCCCCGACGAATATGTCCAGCGGGCGGGTTCCGATTTGCAGGGTGCGTGGGAGGGGTCATTGACGGCCGGGACCGTCGCGTTGCATTTGAATTTGAGGATTGCCGAACTGACGGACGGAACATTCCACGCCCAGATGGACAGCGCGGATCAGGGGGCCAAAAACCTGCCGGTCACGGCGTTGACCTATGATAAACCCACGGTCCATTTTGAGATGGATGCCATCAACGGTGTGTTTGATGGAAATGTCAATGGGCGGGATGATGAGATAGCGGGCACGTGGACTCAAATGGGCAAGAAGCTGCCCTTGACCTTCCGGCGTGCCCAGACCAATTCCGATTCCGCCGCCGGGACAGAACCGGATTATGGCCAAGGTGCCAGCTATCAGGTTCAGGGCCACTGGAAAGGCGTGCTGAATGTTAACCATGTCTCACTGCACATCGTGTTCCACATTGCTGTGCTGGCGGATGGTTCTTATTCGACAACGATGGACAGCCCGGATCAGGGCGCCAACGGCATACCGGCGGCCAAGACACAGTTTACATATCCGAATCTTCGGCTGGAATGGCCAGCCATAAACGGGGTGTTCACGGGAAAACTGGACAATGGCAAGCTTGCCGGTACTTGGAAACAAGGCACGATGGCGCTGCCGTTAAAATTGGAGCGGGAGCCGGCGACGTAAATGTTCTTTTGGAAGACGTAACAAATTAAGTTTGCGCCGCGCGAAGGATTTTACACGTGTGCGGGGCATTGTACAATGTCCCCCTGTAAATTCGTGGCATGAGCGGAAGGACAGCTTAAAATTTTTTGAAGTAAAAGTCGTCGCGGCTGACGCCGAGGTCCTCGACAATATCTGCAATGATGCCACGCGGCACGTCGCCTGAATGTCAGGCAAACGTAATGAGCCGGTCGGGACGAAATGGGTTTGAATAATGCCGGTGCCTGCCGGCAGTGCGGAGAAGTTCGCAACCGATCTCGCGCAGGCGGCGTTCAAGTTGACGGCAATTCCAGGAGGGATACTTTCCCACAATCAGGCGGCGAGAATGAACTTGTCACGGAAGGCTTCGGGAATCGGTCGTCCGGTTTCAAGAAGCGCCTCAAGATGTACCTTGGCGGCTTGTTGAAACCTCAGCATGGCCTCACCACGGTCGCGTCCATGTGCATGGCAGCCGGGCAGCAGCAGCGATTTGGCAATCCACACGCCGTCTTCGTCCCGCCGGAGACGTATTTTCGACAATGGAACAATCATGGGCTGTAAATTAACTCATGCGGGGTCGAGCGCAAACCATTTTACATGGCGCGCACAAATTGTATAATGTCCCTCTGTGAATTCGCCGAAGCGGCAGCGCGTGGTTTGTGGGATGAGCGGAGGAGTTGATTCCTCCGCCACGGCGGCGCTTTTGCTGGAGCAGGGCTTTGACGTCATTGGCATCACGCTCAAGCTGTGGCCGCAGGATTGCGTGAACCGGGCCGAGGACAAGTGCTGCGGCCCGCAGGCCGTGACGGATGCGCGCGCCGTGTGCCACAAGCTGGACATTCCCTATTACCTCATTGACGAGGCGGCCGAATTTCAAAAGCACGTCATTCAATATTTTGCAGATGAATACAAGGCCGGCCGCACGCCGAATCCGTGCGTGATGTGCAATCAAAACCTGAAGTTTGGCCGGCTCATCAACCGGGCCGACCAGCTCGGGGCGGATTTTATTGCCACGGGACATTTTGCGCGCGTTGAACGGGTGGGTGGGGCGCCGGGCAGGTATTTGCTCAAGCGGGGACGCGATTTGCGGAAGGACCAGAGTTACTTTTTGTTTTCGCTGCGGCAGGACCAGCTTGCGCGTGCGATTTTTCCGCTGGGGGAAATGACCAAGAGCGATACGCGCGAGGTGGCGCGGCATTGCAACCTGAAGACGGCGGAAAAGGAGGAGAGCATGGAAATCTGTTTTGTGCCGGACAATAATTACGGCGGCTTTCTCCAGTCGGCAAACCTCGTGCAAAAGCATCGCGGCAACATTATGGATGTTTACGGCCAGGTGCTGGGGCAGCACGAGGGCATTGAATTTTACACCATTGGTCAGCGGCGCGGCTTGGGCATCACCACGCCGAAGCCGGTCTATGTGGTGGAACTGGACGCGGAGAACAACCGCGTGGTGGTGGGTGATGAAGCGGCGCTCGACCGCGATGAGTTTACCGCCGACCGCTGCAACTGGCATCCGTTTGAAA
>Ga0302320_10021782_pt1 | contig 12695 bp, 14 predicted proteins | sample Bog_T0_3_FD_202130 | JGI IMG/M metagenome (GOLD analysis project Ga0302320, IMG submission 202130) | Peat permafrost microbial communities from Stordalen Mire near Abisko, Sweden - Bog_T0_3 | ecosystem: Environmental > Terrestrial > Soil > Wetlands > Peat | place: Sweden: Abisko, Stordalen Mire...
AGGAACTTCCCAAGACTCGAGATGAGCTGGTTCATTCCCTGCAAAAGAAAATTCCCGAACTGGATCTCGCCTATCAGAGCGCTATGGCAAAAGCGCCAAAAGATCCTCGCCGTTGGAACGCAGCCCTATTCTTGAAACAACTCTCATGGAATCGGCAGGGACTAGGTCTTCCCTCATCCGGAATTCCCATCCCAAGCACGGAGGAAATTCTCAATGCCCCAGATGCATCTCAGGAGGTCAAAGCCGAAACAAGCTATGGACTGCTCATGCGTAGCTTCACGAGCACCGACACCTCCGGGAATGAAACATCTGCATGGATCAGCAAGGCGAACCAGTATGTCAAAGACTACGCAGGAACGCCGTTTGCAAGTCGTATTCAGAAAAGAATTGATGCCTTGAAGACCCTTGAGACTCTGAAAGCCAAACCCGTCGATCTGAAGTTCACCGCCCAGGATGGGACGGAAGTGGATCTTGAAAAACTCCGGGGCAAAGTCGTCCTGATAGATTTTTGGGCCACTTGGTGCGGCCCATGTGTCGGGGAGATTCCCGAGGTGCTGAAGACCTATCAGAAACTGCATGATCAAGGTTTTGAGAGCGTGGGCATTTCCCTCGATAATGACAAAGCCAAGCTGGAATCCTTCCTGAAGGAAAAGGGCATGACCTGGCCTCAGTATTTCGATGGAAAGGGATGGCAAAATGACATCTCCTCCAAGTTTGGAATCAATTCGATTCCCACCATGTGGCTGGTGAATAAACAGGGGATGCTGATCAGCACCGATGCCCGAGGGGATCTAGAAAATCAAGTCACCAAGTTACTGACGGAACAACCGCCAAAAAAACCTTAAGGCATCACCATTCCTACTTCTGCTTTGGTAGCCGTCTGTTTCCTAAAGGCTGCCATAGTGGTGCTCTACTGCGTTAACTCATGCCGCTGCTCGCATCCAGCTATCGTGCGCCGCTGGGATTCTCCAATGCCCATGTGCAGACCATTCTGCGGCGCTCTTCCGGCATGTTCCCACGATCACGCGTGAGAGGGAACGCATCGAGACCGCTGACGGAGACTTTCTGGATCTCGATTGGAACCGAGCGCATCGCTCGGAGTCCCTTGTCATCATCACGCATGGATTGGAAGGAAGCAGTCGCAATGCCTCCATTCAGGGCATGGCTTCCACCTTTCATCGTGCAGGCTGGGATGTCCTGGCCTGGAATCTGCGCGGATGCGGCGGCGAGCCGAACCGGTTATTGCGCACCTACCACAGCGGCTCGCGGGACGATCTGGAATGGGTCATAGAGCATGCGGCCCCGGCCTATCAACGCATCGCCCTCGTCGGCTTCAGCATCGGAGGAAATCTCACGCTCAAATACCTCGGCGATCTTGGATCCTCCATCAATTCCCGCATCCTCGGAGCCGTCACCTTCTCCGTCCCGTGCGATCTCGCTCCAGCGCCAAAGCACTTGAGCGCCCAGTCAACCGCATCTACATGGAGCACTTCCTGCGCGATCTCCGCCGCAAAATCCGTGATAAGGCCAAAGAATTCCCTGGGGCAATTTCCACTGAACGCCTGAATCACATCCACACCTTCCGGGAATTTGATGGCACCTACACCGCACCCCTCAATGGATTTCTCAGCGCAGAGGATTATTGGGCAAGAGCCAGCAGCAAATTCTCACTCGCCGGCATCAGCGTGCCGACGCTCCTGATCAGCGCCCTCAACGACCCATTTCTCGGCCCTGAATGCTATCCCACCGAAATCGCGGCGAGTCATTCCATGCTTCATCTCGAAATGCCCGCAAGCGGCGGTCACCTCGGCTTCCTCAACTTCAGCAAGGAATACTGGTCAGAACGCCGAGCCGTCGAGTTTCTGCAGAACATTGCTAATGCCTGACAGCCGAGGCGCTTTTCACCTGAGCGACCTTGGCTCTGACTTTCATCGCCACACCCTCGTTGTGGACTTTACTCAGACCATCTCCGGTCAGATCACGGTCTGCACGGGAGGTGTGAATTCTGCTCTGCATGGCCGCCTCCGAGAGAAGGCGCGTGCGGGACTTTTGTGCTGTTGTACTCATAGGGGTTAAGTTGACGATCCGCCCAAATCCCCGGATGTCAAGAACCACACGAACATCTAAGCGAGAGCGCTATGCCGACAGAAAAAGATTCACAGGGATAAAAGGGATAGAACTACGACATTACTCGTAAACGCGCTCACCGACCCCTTCCTCGGAGACAAGTGTTTTTCACGACGGGAAGCCAAAGCCCATCTCCACCTGTATAATTGTCAGAGGCCAATTTCGTTTCCGTTTTCTAACCCTCTTTAGAGGATCTGAATTGCGGCATGCAAGGGCAGATCCTCTGAGGAAGAGCCGACCAGTACTTCGTAGGTGCCGGGTGTTACAGTCCATTGTTTTGTCTTGGGATTCCAATAGGCCAGATCCTTGCGATTGAAGGAAATCGTGACTTGTTTGCTTTCACCAGGTGCCAGCTCCGTTCTGGTAAATCCTTTCAGCTCACGGAGTGGACGAGGCTCCCCTCCCTCAGGTGGGGTAATGTAAAGCTGCACCACCTCCGCACCGGAGCGAGCCCCGACATTCTTAACGGTCGCGGTCGCCGTGTAGGAGCCGCCGGAGCCTTCTTTTACTTCCAAACCGGACAATGAGAAGGTCGTGTAGCTCAAGCCGAATCCGAACGGGAAAAGTGGGGCGATCCCTTTTTTGTCAAACCAACGATATCCCAAAAAGACCCCTTCCTTGTAGGTGTTGTGGTAAGGCTTGGTCTGGTAGTCAGGGTAATTGCCATAGGCGGCACTATCCTCCCATTTTTTCTCCCAGGAAAAGGGGAGTTTTCCCGAAGGATTCACCTTGCCGAATAAGATCTCGGCAATCGCTTTCCCGCCGTTTTGACCAGGATAATAGGCTTGCAGGAAGGTGCCGACCCGATTGATCCAATTCGCTGTTGCCACACTTCCGCCTGCATTGAGGATCACCACGGTCTTGGGATTCAATTTCGCTGCGGCCAGGATCGTCTCCTCCTGCCCCGGCGGCAACTGATAGGGGCGATCACCCCCCTCGCCTTCCTGATCAAACTCGGCCGGATTGGCATCGTAATACTTGAAGTCCGGTGCCTGTCGAAAGCCCGTGCAAACAACCACCAGATCGGCTGATTTCACCTCGTCCAGATATTCTGCTGGAATAGCGGGTGAGCCTTCCGCGCCATTGGCATCCAATGCCTCGGGAACTTTGGTTCCGTTGCGGTTCACAATCCTCTTCCAGGGGATTCGGATGATTGTTGCATCCGATGGCAGAGCCGACCGAAGCCCCTCATAAACGCTGACGGAATGAAGCGGTTCGACAAGTGCACTGCCACTCCCTCCCATAACTGCCGGATCGGCATTACGCCCCAAAAGCACGACTTTCTTTACCTTTGCGGGATCAAGCGGCAGGAGCTGGTGGTCATTCTTGAGCAGCGTGATCGATTCGCGAGCACCGCGCAGTGCCATCGCATCGCTTGCAGGATCATCCAACGGAATGGAGAGATCCTTTTGGGGGCGGTCCAACCACCCCAAGGTAAACGCGACGCGGAGCTGCCTCCGCACTTTGTCATCGATGGTGGCTTGGGATATCTTTCCGGCTTCGATAAGCGGCACCAGATTATTGGAATTGAACAGCTTTCCATCCGGCATCTCGATATCGAGCCCGCCGTTGGCCATTCCCATGGCATCATAACAGGAGTCCCAGTCCGACATGACGACTCCCTTGAATCCCCATTCCTTTTTCAGAATCTCGCTCAGAAGCCACTCATTCTGGGAGGCATGAATCCCGTTGATCAGGTTATACGAACTCATGACGGCGAGCACTCCCTTTTCGACGACAATCTGAAACGGCTTCAGATAGAGTTCGCGAAGAGTTCGCTCATCAACATTGGAACTCAGGTGAAGCCGATCCACCTCCTGCTCGTTGGCGACAAAGTGTTTTGCCGTCGCGCAGACGCCTTGGCTCTGAATCCCTTGGATGAAACGCGCTGCCATCTCTCCTGCCAGAACCGGATCTTCCCCCAGATACTCAAAATTACGCCCGCAAAATGGTGCGCGATAAAGGTTCATTCCGGGGCCTAGCAAGAAGTTCACCCCGCGCGCCCGGGAGTCGCGGCCAAGACAGATCCCGACTTGTTCCGCAAGATCAGCATCCCAGGTGGCAGCCAATCCGATGCCATTGGCGTAAGCAGTCGATCTGACGCACCTCACTCCCATGGAGGCATCGCTCATCAAAAAAGTGGGAATCCCCAAGCGCCGGTTCTCCTTCAAGACAAACCCCTCTCCACTCAGCATCTCCAACTTCTCCTCCGTGGTGAGCCGAGCGAGCAAATCCTCCACCCTCTTTTCGACAGGTGCTTTCGGGTCCTTGTAGATTTCTGCGTTCTCCTGAAGAGCCGCAGAGGCATGGGAGAGAAGAAACACTACGGCAACGAGTAAACTGCCTAAACGGGGGGGCGTCAGCACTTGGTGTATTTTGGGGATGTTCTGCCTTATCCTGCTGGGAAGTTCAGCAAAGAAAAGTGGGTTTGGCCGTAGTGCCAGTAACATTAGCAGTTTGGAGAACCTCTTACAAGTGGCTTAGGTGTGAGGTGCATAGGCTAATAGACGGAAGGCATTTAGGTCAGAATAGATCGGGTAGCAGTAATAACTGGGCGACGCCAAAAAGCGACCATACTAGAGAGCGACCCACTTAACTCGGCTATGAAGACGCCTTCGGAGATTTGAACTCGGGCGTGCTCACGCCGCTCGCCCCTTGAGGGGCTGCTCGTTCCTCGCAGTCCTACCTCCTTTGACTCGCTCGCGCCGCTCGGCTCGCCCTCTTGGGCTGTGCTGCTGCACAGTCTATCCATGCCGTTCCCACGACTATGTATTCGCAGTCGGAGGTTTCCAGAGGGCGGCATCGAGACAGGCCCAGAGATGGATGATCCAACCCATGAGGATAAACCAAAGTAGTCCTGTGAAGACAAAGAAGAGGACCGCTGGGAGCAGGCGCCCCTGAATTAATTGTCCAAGTCCCGGAATGAAAAAGCTCGCGAGAGAAGCAATCACATTCCCTGCTGATCCCTGACCATTTTCGTCTGCACTCATGGGGAAGATGTCGCTCAAAATCAAGGCGTTGTCCAGCGCTTCTCTTTTGGTTAAGAAATGCCCCAGTCCAAAGCAACTCGCCGCCAACAGGCCCAAGGATGAGCGGCTGATATTTTAGATGTGGGGCAAGGCGTGAGAGCGTAGCGGTATCGGGCATACCGCAAGCGAGCAACAACGCAGCCCCGCGCTAAAAGATCCGCCGCTACTCTCCTCGAAGCATGGCTTTCATCCTAGCAAACGCATCCTCCGACTCTTCATCACTCAGAGGCTGGGAGAGGATTTCATCCACACTCCCCACTTCAACTCCCTCACCTTGAAGTTCCAGAAGGAAGGGACTGGGGCTGCAGGAGGAGACGCTACCGAATTTTCTCCGCGTGGCGCAGTGCGTGATCGTCAGGCGGTGACGGGCGCGGGTGATGCCGACATAGAGGAGTCGGCGTTCTTCCTCGACGGTGCCCTCGGCCTTGGAGCGCTCGTGGGGCAGGACGCCATTCTCCGCGCCGACCAGCCAGACATCGGGAAATTCGAGTCCCTTGGCGGCGTGCAGGGTGATGAGGGTCACGCCCTCGCGTTCCTCGGCCTTCTCCTCCTCTCGCTCCTGTTCCAGGGCCAGGCCATCGAGGAATCCGCGAGCCCCTTCCTTGGGATGGCGTTGGCAATATCCAGCCAGGGCGTTGAGCAGCTCGTGCACATTTTCCTGGCGGTTGTCAGCCTCCTGCTCGCTTTTGCAGCTTTTTTTCAGATCCTCAAAGTAGCCGCATTCTTCGAGCAAGCCGCGCAGAAGGCCGGACACATCGGCTCCCGGCGTCTGAAGCTGGATACGGTAGGCACCCCAATCCTCCGTGAAACGCTCGATGGCGGCGCGGGTGCGTGAGGAGCTGACTTGCAGGTGCTCTGGATCATTGAGAACGGCCAGGAGGCTCTTCCTGCTTTTCGCCCCCGACTCGGTGGCAAGCTGAAGGGTGGCACTGCCGATGCCGCGCGGTGGATTGGAGAGCACGCGAAGCAGGGCATTGTCATCATCAGGATTGAGCAGGGCACCGAGATAGGCGACGACATCCTTGATCTCGCGACGGTCAAAGAAGCTCTTGCCGCCGACCACGCGGTAGGGAATGCGGCGCTCTCGCAGCACTTCCTCAAACTGCCGCGATTGGGCGTTCATCCGGTACAGGATGGCAAAGTCGGTCCAGGGACGCGCCTTGGCACTCTGCGGCCCGGCAGCCTGGATCTCGTCGGCGATGAATTCCGCCTCGGTCTTGTCATCGTTGGCCAGGAGGATGCGAACGGGATCTCCCTCTTTCCGGTCGCTCCAGAGATTCTTGCCTCGACGCTTCGAGTTGTTGCGGATCAGGCGGTTGGCCACCGAAAGGATGACATCGGTGCTGCGGTAGTTTTGCTCCAGCTTGATGACTTCGGGATCGGGAAAGTGCCGTTCAAATTCCAGCAGGTTGGCCGCCTCGGCACCGCGCCATCCGTAGATACTCTGATCGTCGTCGCCGACCACGCAGATATTGGGGCGCTCATCTCCGGCTAGCAGGCTGACCAATTCGAGCTGGAGCTTATTGGTATCCTGAAACTCATCGACCATGATGTGCCGGTAGCGGGCGCGCCACTCATCACGGGCCTCGGGATGGTCGCGCAGGAGGATGCGGGCCTGGAGCAGCAGATCGTCAAAGTCCATCGCATTGAGCGTGCGGAGTTCGTTCTGATACTTGGAAAAGAGGCTTCCGAGGGCCGTGTCGATCGTCTCCGGTTCGGACATGCCGAGATTCTTGGCCTTGCTAATGATGTTGCGGGCCAGGTTGGGATCGATCGGGTCCTGCTTGTCGTGGATGCGTGCGGCAATTTTCTTCACCAGCCCCATCTGATCTCCTTCGTCAAAGATGCTGAAGTTCTCCTTGTAGCCGAGCAGGTGGGCATGTTTGCGCAACAGGCGGACGCAGAGTGCGTGAAAGGTGGAGAGGGTGATCTGCTTGGCGGCTTCCGAGCTGACATTGGCGGCTACGCGTTCGCGCATTTCCTTTGCGGCCTTGTTGGTGAAGGTCACCGCCAGAATGGAGGAGGGAGCGACTCCCTGCGAGACCAGCCAGGCGATCCGGGCGGTAAGGACGCGGGTCTTCCCCGTTCCGGCACCTGCCAGAATGAGCATCGGGCCATCTCCGTGTGTGGCTGCGCGGAACTGCTCGGGATTAAGATCGAAAAGGCGAAAGCCGCTCATGGGTGAAAAATGAAGAAGGGCGAAGGGGAGTAGAGATTAATCAGGAACTCAGAAAGCAGAAGCGGTGGGTATCAACCCAAAAACAAAACGCACGGATGCCGTCTTGTTTCTTTTCCAGAGTTCCTGAAGAAATTCGCTCAGGCTGGCTTTTGGAGTCCCTGAGCAAATTCCCGCACCATCCGGGGATAGAGTTCGTGCTCGGCGACTTGGATGCGGGCGTGGAGGGATTCTGCGGTGTCATCGGCCAAGACAGGCACGATGCTCTGGCCAAGGATGGTGCCGGTATCGACTCCTGCATCGACAAGATGGACGGTGCAACCGGTTTGCGGCACACCTGCTTCGAGAGCCTGACTCCAGGCTGCAAGTCCACGGAAATTCGGGAGGAGCGAGGGATGGATGTTGATGATCCGTCCGGGGAAGGCCTTCAAAAGAGACTCCTTGATGACGCGCATGTATCCGGCAAGGACGATAAAATCGACCTGAGCCTCCTGGAGGAGTTGGACGAGCTCCGCCTCAGCCTCTGGTGCCATCTTGGTGCGGAAGGGGCCGGGAGCGACAAAGTGGCCTGGAATGTCAAAGCTCTTAGCCAGATCGAGAATGCCGGCGTTCTCCACATCGGAGAGGACAATCACCGGTTCGCAACCGAGCGTTCCCGATTGAAAGGCCTCGGCGAGGGCGCGGAAGTTGGAGCCTTTGCCTGATCCTAGAATGCCAATTCTCATGGTCGTTAAAAGAAAACACCCAAGCCGAGGAGCTTGGGTGTGTGCATGAATCTGATGCCCTGAGTCTCTTTGGTGAGACTGCGGAGCAAGAGAGGCTTAGTTGGCGGTTACTGCCGTTTCGACAACAGCAACGGGATCAACATTGACGCGACGACCAGCACGGTCGAAGCGAACGGTGCCGTCAACGAGCGAGAAAATCGTGTAGTCGCGTCCAAGTCCGACATTGCGACCTGGGAGATACTTGGTTCCGCGCTGACGGATGATGATGTTGCCAGCAATCACGGCCTGAGAGCCGAATTTTTTCACGCCGAGGCGCTTGCTGATGCTGTCGCGTCCGTTCTTGACGCTTCCCTGTCCTTTTTTATGGGCCATTGTAGTAGGGTGTTAAGAGATGATTAGTGATTAAGCGAAGCTTTGGTGCTTAAGCGAAGCTTTGGTGCTTAAGCAGCGATCTTGGTGATCTTCAGCTTGGTGAGCTGGCGGCGATGACCGACGGTGCGGTGATAACCTTTACGGCGCTTGAACTTGAAGGCGATGACCTTCTCATCCTTGAACTGGGAAACCACTTCGGCCTTCACAGTTGCTCCGGCCACGAGTGGTGCGCCGAGGGTGATCTTGTCGCCATTAACGACGAGCAGGACATCACTGAAGGATGTTTCTGTGCCGGCTTCGACAGCGAGCTTTTCGACATTCAGGATGTCTCCCTCGGAGACGCGGTACTGCTTGCCGCCGGTTTGGATGATTGCGTAGGACATGGGAAATCTTTGGAAAAGGAGGGAGATGGTGCCACAACAAGAAATGATGTACAAGAGAAATTTTACTTGTCACGCAGAGGCGACTTCTCCTGATTTTCAGACCGTCTTTTACGGCGTCTTGTAACGAAGGCTCACTAGTCGGAAGGCCCGTTCCTTCTCTTCCATGCTGTAAAAACTCAGCTCCAGGGCGACGACCGGCTGCGACCAATTGTAGATGATGAGCGTGTAGGAGGAGCCCGTGGGGGCGGCAGGATCGGCAGGGGTTTCCTTGACCTTGTTCACCAGCAGCATCCCTGCGCCGTAGCGCTCATCAATACGGCGGCGCGTCCGGTCAAAAAAATCGACCGCCTTGTCCCCGTCCCATAAGGCTTCGGAATAGAGCAACTCGACTTCGATCAGGGACCCGTCGCGGAAGGTGAAGATCGATTTTTTGAGGAGCGGATCGGCGATACCGAGTCCCTCGGCCTCGATGACGAGCTTGCCGGGAGCTTTTTCCGAACAGGCAGTTTCGCTTGCTTTGACCGCGCTGATCATCCCGTGAATCTTCTCGGGACTATCCCCCCAGCAGAGGGAGTAAGGTACCTTGATTTCAATTGCGCCGGTCTGCTGGGCATGACACGGAGTCAGCAGGGCGGCGCCCATGAGCAATAGGAGCAAGGCGGACCGCGTGGCGGCGCGTTGAAAACTCAGGAATCGAAAGGCCATGAAAAGGGGAAACTAATTGCTTCCGGGCGGCATTGGCAATGATCCCGCATGGAGGGGGACTAATTGATCCAGGCCTGAGAGAATGATGGAGGTCGTTCCCTCTGGTGAGATAAGGAGCAATTCCGCCTCGCCTGGGCTGCTGAGCCGATGCAGTTCGACACGAGAGTTCGTGCTCTGGGAGTACTCATCCAGAGCAAGAGAGAACAGGGGAAGTCCGGCGGCGGTGACAAGCACCCCCTTATCCATCAGGCGCGCCGAGATCGTCAGCTGCGGACGCTTCTCATTCTCAAAGAGCGCATCGCGTGCGGCCATGACAATGATGCGATTGCTCCGAAAGGGATGGAATGCCGGGAGCGCCGTGTCAAATGGGGTGGCGAATGGTGCGGAGTCATTAGTCGCTTCTGACACCTTAGGGCCCGTCTGAAGGCGCGAGTCCTGCATCCCGGCCATCCTTTGGGAAAAGCGAGGAAGTGAGGCGGTCAGCTTCCCATGCACGAGGCCGAGCGCGTCATAAGTCCCCTCCGGCACCGGCAACCCAGAATCATCCTTCCCATCCCAGCTGATGAGCAAACCGTTGAGTCCGGCCGGGATGGTCTCAATCGAGGCATCGCGGTAAAGCAGGCGTACAAGCCCTCCCTCTGGCGAAAAAATACCCAGCGTCAAGGGCCCCTCCTTTTCCGGCAGCGCCAGGGCAAAGCGGCAGAGCGATTCAGGATTTGTCGAACTGATGCTCTCCTGAGCACGATCCTGAGACATGCAGCGGTGAGGTGTGGACAAGAGCGCCAGCAGCAGAACGGCACTCGCACCATACCAGCCGAGCTTTCGCGGGATAAGTTCTTGTTGTCTTCTGTATTGCTTGCTCTCCATGCTGCCCTAGATTCTGGATCATGCTTTCCTCACTCCCCAAGAACTTTCGAGCAATTTTCCTCAGCCCTGCCCTTTTTGTCCTCCTCCTTGGAACTTCACAGGCCGCCACGGGAGCGATGAGTAGCGCGGCGGCAACCCAGGCGGCCGCAGCTGATTTTCAGAATAAGAAGTACGACAACGCCCTGCGTGATCTTGAACCATCACTTCAGGCAGATCCCCACAATGTCGAGGCGCTAAACCTCAAGGGAGCCATTTTGACCAAGCAGAAAAACTACGACGCGGCGCTAGCCTGCTACAAAGAGGCTCTCCAGCTCTCCCCTGATTTCTTCCCCGCCAAATACAATGTCGGCGCACTCCTGGCGCTCCGACATGAGTGGAATGCCGCCATCGATTACTATCGCTCCCTCCTTATCGAGCAGCCAAGCAACGAACTCGTCGAATACAAGCTTCTCCTTCTTCTCCTCCACGAGAATGCAGCGCCTGAGTTGCAGGCAAAACTTTTCGCCACCGACCTCCCGACCAATACACCCGCCTGGTACTATGCTACCGCGGCACGATACTACAAAAAAGGTAACGCCTCGGAAGCCGCCAAATATCTCGACGCCGCCAAAAACATCTATGCCGATAAAACCGAGATCTTTCAGGAAGAACTCGACGAGAGCGGACTGAATGAACGCAAATAATCCGAACCAGAAAACACTGAAACGCTGACACGCTAAAAAGCTGAAATGAAAAACGAGAACAGAAGTCGAGGGACGAGAGGCGATGGTCGAGAGCCAGAAGGAAGCAACCGAAGCTCCTGCACCTCAGAAGCTCTCGACCTTCGACTTCCCATCGGCCTCTGCTTTTAGCTTTTCAGCTTTTTAGTTGTCCCAATTTTTCCCTGCCCCTCTCTTCCCCAACTCCCCTCTTCCAGCTCCCAACTCCCATTCCCCATGTCTCCATCCATTCTCGTCACCGGCGGCGCAGGCCTCATCGGTAGTGCCCTCATTCATGCTCTCAATCAGCAGGGCAAAGAGGACATCCTCGTGACCGATATCCTCGGCGAGGACTTGAAATGGAAGAACCTCGCCCCGCTTCGCTTCCATGACTACATGCAGTCCGACGCCTTCCTGGACCTCCTGGAATGCAAGGCCGAGGCGCTCGATTCCATCCGCACCATCTACCATCTCGGAGCCTGCTCGGCCACGACCGAACGCGATGCCGGCTACCTTATGGAAAATAATTTCGGCTACACCAAGACCCTCGCTCAGTGGGCTCTCTCGCGAGGCATCCGCTTCGTTTACGCCAGCTCGGCGGCGACCTATGGCGACGGCACCCTCGGCATGGACGATGGCACCGACCATCTCGACACCCTCCGTCCGCTCAATGCCTACGGCTACTCCAAGCACCTTTTCGACCTCCATGCCAAACGCAATGGCTGGCTAGAGCAGGAGGGAGGGATCGTCGGCATCAAATACTTCAATGTTTTTGGCCCCAATGAATGGCACAAGGGAGAGATGCGCAGCCTTGTTGCCAAGGCGTATGACCAGATTTCCAAAACCGGCAAAGTGAACCTCTTCAGGAGCCATCGCCCCGACTACCGAGATGGCGAGCAAATGCGCGACTTCGTTTATGTGAAGGATGCCGTCGCCATGACCATCCATCTGGCCGAGACCCCATCTGCCCACGGACTCTTCAACATCGGCACGGGAACCCCCCGCACCTGGATCGATCTGACGACCGCCCTCTTCGCGGCCCTTGACCTCAAACCGCAGATCGAATTCATCGACATGCCTGAGCACATCCGCAATCAGTACCAATACCACACCTGTGCCGATGTCTCCCGACTCCGTGCCACCGGATGGAACTCCCCAACCACCTCACTCGAAGAATCCGTGAGTGATTATGTGCGACATTATCTTATACCAGGCAGACACCTGGGGGACGAGGCAGTTTGAAAATAAGGGGGAGTTTCGGACTTTCGGGAAACTCGCTCGACAATGTGCTCACCAATTCTCCGCTGGAGAATGAACCGGGGATTTCAAATCTTCGTGGAACAAATGACCTCCGTTCGTGAAAGTTTCCGACTTTAGTTTTCCCATTGCAATTTTTTGAGCCCCTTGCATAGTGCATTTGCAGTAGCACCCAGTTCTGACTTTTGCCCACCCCGGCCACGGGCGGCAGCGTGTCACAGTGAAAGCAAGAGAGTCGAGAGTCGAGAGTCGAGAGTCGAGAGTCGAGAGTCGAGAGTCGAGGGACGAGGGACGACAGCCTGAGATCGAAAGTCAAAAGACGGAGATCAGCAATTAACAATCTGAATTCTGTGACT
>Ga0302320_10021783_pt1 | contig 12695 bp, 11 predicted proteins | sample Bog_T0_3_FD_202130 | JGI IMG/M metagenome (GOLD analysis project Ga0302320, IMG submission 202130) | Peat permafrost microbial communities from Stordalen Mire near Abisko, Sweden - Bog_T0_3 | ecosystem: Environmental > Terrestrial > Soil > Wetlands > Peat | place: Sweden: Abisko, Stordalen Mire...
GGGTGTTGGTGGCATCCATTATTGCCGGGCCCCATGCGACAGGGCCGCGCCGAGGAAGCCGTTGGGGAAGAACAGAATCACCAGCAGCGCCACTGTGGAGACGATGAAGGTCGCGAGCTCGCCGGTCGGCCGCAAAAACTCGCCGGCGACGATCAGGAAGATCGCGCCGAGCGCGGCGCCCAGCACCGTGCGCCGACCGCCGAGCACGGCGGCGACGATCACCTGCACGCCGACGGCGATATCGACCACGGTTCCGACCGAGGCGGTGCCGAAATAAAACACCAGCAACGCGCCCGACAATCCGGAGAAGAACGCGCTGACGACGAAGGCGGCGAGCTTGTGCTTGACGATGTTGAAGCCGAGCGCGCCGGCCTGCACCGGATCCTGGCCGCTGGCCTGCAGCACCAGCCCCACCGGCGACTGCGACAGCCCGTACAGGATCACCGCGCTGATGGTCATGAACCCCAGCGCAATCCAGTAATTGGCGCCGGCGTCGATGGTGATGACGTCGGGAATGGTCAGGCCGATCTCGCCGCCGGTGAGGCTTGCGAACACCACGATGAAATTCTGCAGCATCAACACCGCGACCAGCGTGGTCAGCCCGAAATAGGGTCCCCTCACCCGCAACGCCGGCAGCGCCAGCACGAAGCCGGCGACCACCGAGGCCATCGCGCCGAGGAAGATGCACAGATAGACCGACCAGCCCTTTTCGTTGTTGAGGATCCCTGCGGTATAGGCGCCGACACCGATCAGGAAGGTCGGGCCGAAATTGACTTCGCCGGCGAAGCCGAACAACAGGTCCCAGGACATCGCGAACACGCCGAAGTAATAGGCGACCGTGAGCAGGCCGAGGATGTAGCCGGAGACATAGAGCGGCAGCGTCGAGGCGATGACGACAATGCCGAGCGATATCAAAAACAGCCGCGATTTCATGAAATCGGCCATGCTCATCGCCTCCCGAGCAGGCCCTGCGGCCGGATGTACATGACGATGACCAGCAGCAGCAGCGCCGGAATGGTGCGATAGGCCGGCGAGACCAGATAAGCGGTGAGCGTTTCGAGGTAGCCGACCACGAAGGCTGCGATCAGCGAGCCGGACACGCTGCCAAGCCCGCCCAGCACCACGATCGAAAACGCGCTCGCGGTCAGCGGACCGACGCTGTAGGAGCTGACGCCGAGGAACATGCCGAGCAGCACGCCGGCGATGCCGGCCAGGATGCCGTAGATCGCCCAGACCACGATATAGATGTTGGTCAGTTCAAGTCCGAGCAGGGTGACGCCGCGCGGATTCATCGAAGCCGCCAGCACCGCCTTGCCGGTGCGGGTGCGGTTCACCATGAGCCAGAGCAGGCCGATCACCAGGCAGCAGACCAAAGCCGTGAAGATCTCGTTTTTCGGCGTGCGCACGCCGAAGATATCGATCACGCCCTCGACGATCGGCAACACGGTCTTGGCGTTGTTGGTGAAGAAATACGCGATCAACTCCTGGATCATGATGCCCCACAGCAGCGTGCCGGTGAGGACGAAAATCTCCTTTTCCTCCTTGGGAATCTGGGACGATTTCTGCAGCGGCTGCACCACCGCGAAATAGGTGACGAGTGCCGCCACCAGTGCCACCGCGATGCCGACCAGCGCACCGAAATAGGTGTTCATGTGCAGCAAGCTCGCCGCCGCCCACGCCGCCACCGCCGCCAGCACCATGATGGCGCCGTGCGAAAGGTTGAGCACGCCGGAAACGCCGAAAATCAAGGTGAAGCCGGTTGCCCCCAACGCGTACAACGCGCTGATGGCAAAACCGTCGATCAGGATCTGGAAGGCAAGCATCTATGATGGCCGCGGCAGCACCGCTGCCTCACTCTGGAATAACTTGATAACGTCACAATCGCGAAAATGCTCCCGGGCGAGCCCGGGAGCATGATCACAGGAGGGTCAGTTCGACGTGACCTTGATGAAGCTCGGGAACTTCAACTGGCCCTTGGCGACTTCCTTGGGCCAGACGGCGACCTGCTTGCCGTCCTGCCATTGCAGCATCAAGCCGGTGATCAGGCCCTTGCCGTATTTGATGGAGTGGGTGAACTGGTCTTCCTTGCCGTAGAACTGGGTGCGGCCAATGGTGCCGACCCAATCGGTCTTCTCCAGCGCTTCGACCAGCTTGTCGGCGTCGGTCGAGCCGGCGCGCTTGATGGCGTCGGCGATATAATAGACTTCATCATACGAGGTGTAGCCGGCGTAGGACGGGAAGTTGCCGAACTTGGCCTTGAAGCCCTGCGTGAACGGGAGGCTCTTTTCCGTCACCGGGACGTCCGGGCCGGACACACCCTGATACAGCACGCCTTCCGCAGCGCCGTTGGTATCGGCGCCGAAAGTGGAGTTAGTGGCTTGCGAGCTGATGCCGAGCATCGGGATCGGCACCTGCTGGTTCTTCCACTGCACGGTCGGCTGCACGCCGACATGCGAAATGCCCGTGATCATCACGTCGGGCTTGGCGCCCTCGATCTTGTTGAAGATCGGTGTAAAGTCGGTGGTGTCCGGCGAGAAGCGGATGTGATCGAGCACCTTCAGCCCGATCTTGGGCAGGCATTCCTCGTATCCGACGTCGAGCGGCGTGGTCCAGGCGGCGTCCTCGCTCATGATGACGGCAGTCTTCATGTGCTTCTGTTCGACCAGCAATTCCTTGGCGGCGTCGCACACCGACAGCGCAAGGGCTGCCGAGGTCAGGTAGCCGTGGAAAGTGTATTTGTTCTTTTCATAATCGTTGTGGACGCTCTTGCTGATCTCGTTGGAGGCAGCGCCCGGCGTGATGAAGGGCGTCTTCAGCCGCGAGGCCCAGGGTTCCAGCGCCAGCACCACTTCGCTGATGTAGCTGGCGATGACGATGTTGACCTTGTCCTCGTTGACCGCGCGCTGGAAGGCGCGAACCGAATCCGCCGAGGAGGAATGGTTGTCGTAGGTGATGATTTCGATCTTGCGTCCGTCGACGCCGCCCTTGGCGTTGATTTCGTCGGCCGCCATTTGCGCGGCCTGCGGGATCGAGGCGCCGGCGATGGCCTGGGCCTCCGCGATCACGCCGATCTTGATCGGGTCGGCGGCAAGTGCCGAACCCGCCGTCGCCAACAGGCCAAGCGCGGTGGCGCCGAGCAACCTGCGCAAGGACCGGAAAACAGGAGGATGGGATGTTTTTGCCATTTCGTTTCTCTCCACTTGATGAGCTTGTCGCTGCCTTGCGGTCATTTTAGCGGTGGGCGCGCATGCGGCAAGCGAAACCGCCACGTTAACCCTGCCGCGATGCTGAACTAAAGTAGGCCCTCGCGGTCCGCGCCGACCGAAAGTCGCCGGGCGGGAATGAACCAGGCGACGTACAACGCCGCGCCGATCGCAACGTCGCTTTGTCGCTTTGTCGCGAAAGAGGTTCCAATCCGGGAAAAAACCATTGAAATATAAGCCGAATTTGTCACAATCCGGTTGATGAAATCGGGCCCAAAACCGACGAAATTCGCAACCGCACCCGGTTCGATCTGCTAGCAATGCGCACGGGCTGACCAACGGCGATCCGGATCGAGGAAAACGGTGCGACTTTTTCGAATGCTGGCCGGCGCGCTGCTGTTGTTGCTGCATCCAGCTGCTGCCCAAGCCCAGACCATCTGGGACATGCCGACCGAATATCCGCAAAGCGCCATGCCTGGACTGGGCGTCACCACCTTTGCAAGGCACGTCGATGAATTGAGCGGCGCAAGGCTGCAGATCCGGCCGAGCTTCGATGCCGCGAAAGGCATTCGATCGGCGGATATGCTCACCGCCATTGCCGAGGGCCGGGTGCAGGCCGGCGACGCATTGACCGGCGCGCTGGAAGCGGAAGATGCGATCTTCGCGCTGCCGATGCTGCCGTTTCTGGTCACTTCAGTTGCGGATGCCAAGCGGCTGGCCGAGCTCGCCCGGCCATATCTCGCCGCAGCCTTGCAGGCCAAGGGGGTGCGGCTGCTCTATCTGACGCCCTGGCCACCCAGCGGCATCTGGTCGAAGACGCCGCTGAAAAGCCTTTCCGATCTCTCCGGCCTCTCGATCCGCACCTATGACAAGAACTCGAGCGAGATTTTTGCCGGCGTCGGCGCCAGGTCCGCATCGATCAGTTTCGCCGACACGATGCCGCGGCTGGTCGACGGCAGCATCAACGCGGTGCTGTCGTCGGGAGACGGCGGTGCCGGCCGCAGGCTCTGGCAGTATCTCCCCTGTTTCAGCGCGATCACCTATACGCTGCCGATCTCGATCGCCGGTGTCAGCCAGGTCGTCTATGACGGATTGCCGCCGGACTTGCGCGAAGCGGTCGACACGGCCGGCCGCCAGACCGAGAGCGAATTGTGGCTCGCGCTCTCGACACGGCAGCAACAGAACTATGCGCGGATGCGCGACAACGGCGTGACGATCGACGATAGTCCGGCCGCCGAAGTCGTCGCCGCGCTGCGATCTGGAGCCGCGGCGGCGCGAGAGGCCTGGTGCGCCAGAGCGGGACCGACCTGCCAAAAGATTCTCGACGCCTTCAAGGCCGGCAAATCCTGATGCGGTCGCGGCGCTCAAAATCGGGGGCGATGTCTGACGTTGCGGCACAAAAGACATCCGGCTAGGCTCAAGCGATCGCGAACGAGAACGAGAACGAGAACGAAATAGCTGCGCCAAAGCTGCATCTGACAATGGCCAACCATCCCGCACCAAAACAGGGCGCCTTTATCGCCCGCGATTTCCGCTTTCATACCGGCGAGGTGATGGACGAGGTGCGCCTGCACTACACCACCATCGGCGAGCCCTCCGGGCAGCCTGTCGTGGTGCTGCACGGCACCAGCGGGTCCGGCGCCGGATTGATTTCAGCCGATTTCGCCGGAGAGCTGTTCGGGCCCGGCCAGGCTTTGGACGCGCAAAAATATTACATCATCCTTCCGGACTCGCTTGGCGCCGGCAAGTCGTCGAAGCCGTCGGATGGTCTGCGAACGAAATTTCCGAAGTACAGCTATGGCGATCAGGTTCAGGCCCAATACCGGCTGGTGAAAGAAGGTCTCGGCATCTCCCATTTGCGCCTGGTGCTCGGCAATTCGATGGGGGGATCGCAGGCCTGGATCTGGGGAACGCAATATCCTGACTTCATGGACGCGCTGGTGCCGATGGCGTCGCAGCCGACCGCGATGGGAAGCCGGAACTGGATGATGCGCCGGCTCATCATCGACGCCATCCGCAATGACCCGGCCTGGAACAACGGCAATTACACCGAGCAGCCGCAGGCGTTCCGGATCGCCAGCGTGTTTTTCGACATCGCCACCAACAATGGGTCGATGGCGCTGGCCAGGACCGCGCCGACGCGGCAACTCGCCGACAAATTCCTCGACGAACGGCTGGCGCGGCCGTTTACCACTGACGCCAACGACATGCTGTATCTCTGGGATTCATCCCGGGACTACGACGCCTCGCCGGGCCTGGAAAATATCCGCGCCGCGGTGCTCGCCATCAACTCCGCCGACGACGAGCGTTATCCGGCGGAGACCGGGGTTCTCGAGCAGGCGCTCAAACGCTTGAAAAATGCCCGCGCTTATTTGATACCGGCCTCCACCGAGACGCGCGGACACGGCACCACCGGCATGGCGAAGTTCTGGAAGCAAAAGCTCGCCGACTGGCTGGAAACTGTTCCAGAACTCACGCCGGCGCATCAGGATTAGAATCTTCGCCGATCACAGCGGGTGATAGTCGCGGCTTGCGCTACGCATCGAGGTCGCAAGCTCCCCTCCCCCCGCGCGCATCGCGCGTGGCGGGGAGGGGGAAGTGCACCGTCCCGTCTACTTCATCGCATCATAAACCGCGAAGGTGTAGGCGCCCTCCGGCTTCTTGGTGATGACGGGATCCGAGCCGCCCGACATCAGGGTCGCGACTGTGCGGTCGTAATCCTTGACATCCAGTTTGCCGTCGGCGGGGCCGAGCAGCTTGGCGATTTCGCCCATCATCCGCTTCTGGTCCTTTTCGGTTTTCGCACCGGTGGAGTCGCCGGCGAGGATGATCTTCACGGCCTCGTCCGGATGGGCCTTGGCGTATTCCCAGCCCTTCATCGAGGCCTTGACGAATTTCGCCATCTTGGCCACGAACGCCGGGTCCTTGAGGTTCTTTTCCAGCACCCAGAGGCCATCTTCCAGCGTGGCTACGCCCTCGTCTTCATATTTGAAGACCACGAGCTGGCTCGGCTTGTAGCCGCCGTCGATCACCTGCCAGTATTCGTTGTAGGTCATGGTCGAGACGCAGTCGGCCTGCTTCTGCAGCAGCGGATCGACGTTGAAGCCCTGCTTGATGACCTTGATGCCGCCGGGCGAGCCGTCGGTCTTGATGCCAAGCTTCGACATCCAGGACAGGAACGGATACTCGTTGCCGCCATACCAGACGCCGATGGTCTTGCCCTTGAAGTCGGTGGGCTTCTTGATGCCGGTTTCGGCACGGCAGGTCAGCTCGAGGCCGGACTTCTTGAAGGTCTGGGAGATATTGACCAGCGGCACACCCTTTTCGCGCGACGCCAGCGCCGAGGGCATCCAGTCGACCACCACGTCGGCGCCGCCGCCGGCGATCACCTGCGGAGGCGCGACATCGGGCCCACCCGGCTTGATGGTGACGTCGAGACCGGCGTCCTTGTAGAAGCCCTTTTCCTTGGCGACGAAATAACCGGCGAACTGGGCCTGCGCGACCCATTTCAGCTGGATGGTGACGGTGTCCGCCGCCTGCGCTGTCGCCAACGACAAACCGATCGCCATGCCGGCTGCGAGTGCCACTATCTTCTTCATTCGATACTCCGAGCTTCTGAGAACCGCCGAGTCAGGTTCGATAGGATGGATGCCAGAAAGTGGTCGCGCGCTCGGCGAGCGCGACAAGTCCGTAGAACGCCATACCCGCGATCGCGGCGAGAGCGATTTCCGCCCACACCATATCGATCGCCATTCGTCCGGCTTCCGTCGAGATACGGAAGCCGATTCCTTGCGTCGGGGTTCCGAAGAACTCCGCAACGATCGCGCCGATCAGCGCCAGCGTGGCGTTGATCTTCAGCGCGTTGAAGATAAAAGGCAATGCTGCCGGCAGATAGAGTTTGCTCAGGGTCTGGCGATGGTTCGCGCCGTAGGATCGCATCAGGTCGCGCTCGATATGCCCGGACGCCGACAGACCGGCAAGCGTATTCACCAGCATCGGGAAGAACGTCACCAGCGCCACGACTGCGGCCTTCGACGGCCAGTCGAAGCCGAACCACATCACCATGATCGGCGCCACGCCAACCAGCGGCAATGCCGAAAAGAAATTGCCGAGCGGCAGCAGGCCGCGGCCGAGAAAAGCGAAACGCTGCGCGACGATCGCGACCAACAGCCCCGCGCCGCAGCCGATCACATATCCGATCAGCACCCCGCGCACGAAGGTCTGGACGAAATCGGCGCCAAGGGTCGGCAGCGACGTGACGAATTTTGCCGCCGCCGCACTCGGCGCCGGCAGGATCACCGTGGGCACGCCGAGGCCGCGCACCGCTACTTCCCAGAGATAGAACACGGCCGCCCCGAACAGCAGCGGTATAGCCAGATTGAAAATGCGGCGCCATCTGTCGTCGCGCGGGCGCTGAGCGGCAAGCTGGACCACGCAAAGCGCCGCGCCGAGCCAGACCGCAAGCACCATGGCCCAGAAACCCGCCGCAGCCGAGCCGGCGACATTCGTATCGCGCAACAGCGCCAGTGTCGTCGCCGCCGCGCACAAAACGCCGGCGAGGCCGGGCACGATCGCGCGCGCGCCTCCGATCCAGCCGCTGAACGCAAACAACAGCGCCGCAGCGAGCGTCAATGCCAGCAACAACGGCCGCGCTGTCAGCGCGGCGGCCGGCTCGCTCGAGAGCGGCAGCACCAGCGCCAGCAGCATGGCCGCCGCGGCAAGGACAAATCCCAATCTGAGCTTGCGCCGGTTCAAGGCCGAGCTCCCATGCGCACGCCGACGATTCGTTCCGTCAGGTCCACCAGCGCGATCAATCCCGAGGCCAAGATCGCGGCGGCCAGCAGCGCCGACCAGATCTGGATGGTCTGCCCGTAATAGGATCCAGCCAGCAGCCGGGCGCCGATGCCGGCCTCGCCGCCGGTCGGTAATTCGGCAACGATGGCGCCGATCAGCGAAATCGTGATCGCGACCTTGAGGCCAGCGAACAGATAGGGCACCGCCGACGGCCAGCGCAGCTTCGACAGCACCTGCCGCGGCGTCGCCGACCAGGTCCGCATCAGATCGAGCTGCATCGGATCGGGCGCGGTAAACCCCTTCACCATCCCGATGGTGATCGGGAAGAAGCACAGATAGGCCGAGATGATCGACTTCGGCAGCAAGCCCTGCAATCCAAGCGCGCCGAGCACCACGACGAAAATCGGCGCCAGCGCCAGGATCGGAACCATCTGCGAGCAGATGATCCAGGGCAAAAGACTCTTCTCCAGCACCCGGCTGTGCACGATGCCAAGCGCCAGCGCGATACCGAGCAGCGACCCCAGCAAGAAGCCGAGCAAGGTCGCCGACAGCGTCACCGCGGAATGATAGACTAGGCTGCGCGGGGCGTTCGGCGCATAACCGAAAACCGAATCGACGAATGCATCGATGACCTGGTGCGGCGCCGGCAGCAGCGGCCGTTCGGCGCTCATGGTGCCGGCAAGCAGGTCGGAGACCGTGTATGGCGTCTCCTCGCGCTCGAACCCGTCGCGAACCAGATTGAGGTTCATCAGCACGGCGGCGACATACCAGATCGCGATCAGCGCCAGCACGATGGTCACGATCGGCGCGTAGCGTTGCACCAGCGGATGGCGCCGCAGCGCGCCGGTTCCTGACGCCGGGAGGGCGAGCACACTACTCGTCATAGGAATGCCCCGCCCGCAATCCGACCCGCACCCGCTGCGCGATCCTGAGGAACTCAGGTGTTTCACGGATTTCCAGGGTGCGCTGGCGCGGAAAATTACAGTCGATGATATCGATGATGCGCCCGGGACGCGGCGACATCACCACCACCTTGGTCGACAGGAACACCGCTTCCGGAATCGAGTGGGTGACGAACAGCACCGTCTTTCCGGTCTTGTCCCACAATTGCAGCAGCTGCTCGTTGAGATGATCGCGCACGATTTCGTCGAGCGCGCCGAACGGCTCGTCCATCAGCAGCAGCGCCGGATCGAACGACAGCGCGCGCGCGATCGAGACCCGTTGCTGCATGCCGCCGGACAATTGCCAGGGATATTTGCGCTCGAAGCCGGTGAGATTGACCAGCGCCAGATAACGCGCCGCGCGCAATTGCTGCTCGCTATCGGAAAAACCCATGACCTCGAGCGGCAGCCGCAAATTCTTCTCGATCGTGCGCCATGGAAACAACGCCGGCGCCTGGAACACGTAGCCGTAGCGGCGCTCGAGCCGCGCCTGTTCGGCGCTGACGCCGTTGACGAGCAGCGTGCCTGACGTCGGCTGCTGCAGGTCGGCGACCACCCGCAGCATCGTGGTCTTGCCGCAGCCGGAGGGGCCGATGAAGGAAACGAATTCGCCTTCCGCAATCTGCAGGCTGACATTCGACAGCGCATCGACCTTGCCGTCGCCGGTATCGAACGTCAGTGAAACATCGCGAACGTCGACGGCCAGGCGCTGCGGCAGTGATCCCGATTGAGCCGTGGCATCGGCGATTCTGTTCATGCGTACCGGTTCGGTCAGAGCGGCGAACGGCGCGCCGCCGTCCGCCTGCAGCGTAGCGCGCCGATCAACCGGCTTCAATGACTTCGGCATTTGCATCGCCATTTGCAAATAGTGGCAAACGCCGATGCAAATGGCGCGCACAATGTTTGCGCATGCGGAGATATTAATGGGCAAGCGCGACCATCGGAGCCAAACATACCCCTATCGGATTTTCAGATAGCCAAAAAATGGCCCGGTATTTTGACTTGCGGGGGCCACCGCCTCATACTTTGCCCGCCGCGTCCGATCCTGGCGTGGAGTCATGTTTCGATTGCCCGCACCCGAGCGCCATGAAGCCTGCCGCCTTCAAATACATCGCCGCCAGCTCGCTCGAGCATGCGCTTGCGCTCAAGGCGGAGCACGGCGATGAGGCGAAATTTCTGGCCGGCGGACAGAGTCTGCTCCCGACCATGAACTTCCGTCTCGCCCGGCCCGGCATTCTCATCGACATCAATGGCATCGAAGCGCTCGCCGGCATCGATCCGTCCGGCGGGACCACCCGCATCGGCGCGCTGACGCGCTACCGGGCGCTGCAGCGCGACCTGCGTTTTGCAAAATCCTTTCCCGTGATCGCCGAAGCGCTGCCCCATATCGCGCATCCGCAAATCCGCAACCGCGGCACCATCGGCGGCAACCTGGCGCACGCCGATCCGGCTTCGGAGCTGCCGGCGATCATGCTGGCGCTGCGTGCCAGAATGCGCGTGCAGTCGGCCGGACATGAACGGTGGGTCGAGGCATCGGATTTCTTTGTCGGCGGACTGACGACCGATCTGCAGCCGGAAGAGATGCTGGTGGAGATCGAGTTGCCGCCGGCAAACCCACGCACCGGCTCCTGCTTCATGGAAATCGCGCGCCGGCGCGGCGATTTTGCCATCGCCGGCGTGGCAACACTGATCACACTGGACGACCGCGACCAATGCAGCGATGTCAGGCTGACATTTTGTGGAGTGGGCGAAGCCCCGGTCGACGCCAGCGTGGCGGCCAGCGGTCTGATCGGACACCAGATGACCGAACAGGCCGCGTGCGATGTCGCGGCCGCGGTGCAGTCCATGATCGATCCCGGCGGCAACGTGCATACGACCGTGGATTATCAGCGCCATGTCGCCGGCGTTCTGACCGAGCGGGCCCTGCTGACGGCGTACCAGCGGGTGCGACATGGACACTGACGATCACGACATTACGCTGTCGGTGAACGGCGTCCGTTACACCCGCCGCGTCGAATCGCGCCTGCTGCTCAGCGATTTCATTCGCCACGATCTGGCGCTGGCCGGCACCCATGTCGGCTGCGAACACGGTGTCTGCGGCGCCTGCACCATCCTTCTCGATGGCGTGCCGGTGCGCTCCTGCCTGATGCTGGCGGTGCAGGCCAACAACCATGAAATCTCGACCGTCGAAGGTCTGGCGGACAAGGATGGCACCTATCACCCGCTGCAGCAGGCGATGCATGATCATCACGGTTTGCAATGCGGCTACTGTACGCCCGGCATTCTCATGACCATGAGCGCGTTTCTCGACGAAAATGCCGCGCCCGGCGAGGACGACATACGCGAGGCGCTGTCGGGCAATTTGTGCCGCTGCACCGGGTACCAGAACATCGTCGATGCCGTGATGGCGGCGGCGTTGCAAATGCGGGGCCGCTAGCGATGTCCAGCCGCACCTTCGGCGAACCGGTCAAGCGCAACGAGGACCGCCGGCTTCTGACCGGCCAGGCGCTGTTCATCGACGACCTCGAACTGCCGGGGATGCTGCACGCCGCGTTGCTGCGCAGCCAGGTCGCGCACGGGCGTATTCTCAAGATCGATGTGTCCAAGGCCCTGCAGCGGCCCGGCGTCGTCGCGGCTTATGTTGCCGGCGACCTCGGCGACTACTGGCGGCCCGGCCCGGTCCTGGTGCCGCCGCCCCCGATCGAGGGCATTGTTTTCAACGCACGCACCCAGGTGCCGCTCGCCAGGGACAAGGTCCGCCATGTCGGTGAGCCCCTGGTGATCGTGATCGCGGAGAGCCGCTATATCGCCGAGGACGCGCTCGACGATATCGACGTCGAGCTCGAGCAATTGCCCGCGGTGGTCGATCTGGAAAAAGGATTGAGCGCGGGATCGGTGCTGGTTCACGACGACGTCGGATGCAACGTCTCGGCCCATGTCCGGCAAATCAAGGGCAATTATGCCGCCGCGGCGGCAAAGGCCGATTGCATCATCAAGCGCCGCTTCCGCTACGAGCACGGCATCTCGTCGCCAATCGAAACCCGCGGCGTGGTGGCGCAATGGGACGGCCGCGCCAACCAGATGACGATCTGGGATACCACGCAGGCGCCCGTGTTCGTCCGCAACGGCCTTGCCGGCATCCTCGGCCTCAACGAACGCCAGGTCCGGGTGATCGCGCCCTTCGTCGGCGGCGGGTTCGGGCCGAAGATCATGATGTTCTACCCGGAGGAGGTGTTGCTGCCCTGGGTATCGATGAAGCTGAATCGGCCGATCAAATGGATCGAGGACCGGCTGGAACATTTCTTCGCCACCACCCACGAGCGCGGCCAGATCCACGATGCCGAGATCGCGCTGTCCCGCGACGGCCGGATTCTCGGCATCAAGGACGTGTTCCTGCACGACGGCGGCGCCTACGATCCCTACGGCCTGACGGTGCCGATCAACAGCCAGTGCACGCTGCTCGGCCCCTATGTGGTGCCGAACTACGACAGCACCTTCACCCAGGTGTTCACCAACCTGCCGATCGTGACGCCCTATCGCGGCGCCGGCCGCCAGCATGGCGTGTTCGTGATGGAGCGCCTGCTGGACTTCGCCGCGCAGGAACTGAACATCGACGCCATCGAAATCCGGCGGCGGAATCTGATCCCGCCCGATGCATTTCCCTACTCGAACGAAATCATCTACCAGGATTTCCAGCCGCTGGTTTACGACAGCGGCAATTACGAGCCCGTGCTCGACATGGCGCTGGAAGTCATCG
>Ga0302320_10021784_pt1 | contig 12694 bp, 8 predicted proteins | sample Bog_T0_3_FD_202130 | JGI IMG/M metagenome (GOLD analysis project Ga0302320, IMG submission 202130) | Peat permafrost microbial communities from Stordalen Mire near Abisko, Sweden - Bog_T0_3 | ecosystem: Environmental > Terrestrial > Soil > Wetlands > Peat | place: Sweden: Abisko, Stordalen Mire...
GGGGCTCGAAGGCCGGAAAAACAGGGATCAGGGATCGGAAAACAGGGGCAAAGGCGGGGCGATGGAATTGGCGAGGGTGCGGGTTGCGTTTTGCTGGACGATTTTGGCATGAGAAACACCTCTACTAGGATTGTGCGCCAGAAGGGGGTAATTGCCTGCACTTGTGGCATGGGTGGAAGTTGTTGGATTTAGGTAGGTTAGTCAAGGTAAGATGGGGGAGGGGCTTGCTTTTTTTTGGGTGGGGTATGGGGAATCGGGTTGCAGGCCTGCCGGAAGGCACATTCAGTGGTTCGATCGATTTTCAAAATGCGTTTGCCGGGGCGCGCAATGAAAGGCACCAATCGCCGGCAAATGCTGGGCGCGGTGGTGGGCAAAGCGCTGGAACCGCTTGCGAAAGGCACCGGCGTGATCCAGGTGCTGGTTACTCTGCAATAAGAAATGAGAAATAACCGCAGCCCGCCAGGCCAGTCCAATTGGGCATAGGATAGTTGTGTCCGGCGGAGGATCGCTATGTGGCCTTTCGGTTCCAGTTGTGCGGCCTTGCGGGTCGTACTGATTGGCTCACTGTTGCTGGGCAGCCAGGGACCCAGCCAACAGCCCCCAACGCTCTCCATCACCACGCACGAGGTGCTGGTGGATGTGGTGGTCACCAATAAAGACGGGCAGCCGGTGAGAGGTCTTAGTGCTTCCGACTTCACCGTAACCGAAGAGAACGACCCGCAGCGTATTGCGCACCTCGAAGAACACCTTCCCATGAGCGCTGAAGACCTGACGCGCCTTAAGGCCACCCCGGCCCTGCCGCCCAACACATTTACCAACTACACGCCCATCGCCAACACCAACTCGTCGACGGTGATGCTGCTGGACGCTGCCACTGGCAGCCTTCAGGCACAAATGGAGGTGCGGGAACAACTGATCGACTATTTGAAGCACATGCAGCCGGGAACGCCCATCGCCATCTTCCAAAGGACGGACACCGAGATGCGGCTGATTCAGGGCTTTACCGCCGATCAGCAGGTGCTGCTGGATGCCGCCAAGGGCAAACGCGACATGCCCGCACTGAAAAAGCTGATTCCTGGGTCGGCTGAGGAATACCGCCGCATTCGGCTGGACGCATTGCACGAAGGCTTTCAGATGATGGGCCGCTACCTCAACGGTTTTCCCGGCCGCAAGAACCTGATCTGGCTGACTGGGGCAGTTCCCTCCTCGTACCTGGCCGATCCACTCGGCAGTTCGTTCGGCAAGTCGTTCCGGGACCAGTTCGACGTTCTGAATGACAACCCGGACGACCTGACCGATGCGCTGACCCTGAGCCGGGTGGCCGTGTACCCAATTGACGCGCGGGGCCTGGAGACTTTGCCGCAATTCCAGGCGAGCAATAACCGGGGCGCCTCCCCAACGGCCGGGATGCGCTTCGAGGCTTCCCAGGCCTTTCAGCACATGGACCTGGACAGCATTGCCGATGCAACCGGCGGCAGGGCCTACTACAACACCAATGGCCTGAAGCAGGCGATTGCCCAGATCGTGAACAACGGCTCGAACTACTACACGCTGGCCTATGCGACGACCAACAAGAAATGGGAGGGCCAGTTCCGGCACATCAAGGTCAAGCTCGAAAGGCCGGGTGTTCGCGTGCAGTACCGTCAGGGCTACTACGCCATTGACCGCGCCAAGCTGGAGCAGCGCCTGTTGGCGGCGATGCAGAAGCGAAAGGTTGCGGGAAATCCTTTCGGCGGGGATGAGTCAGGGAGTGAGGACGCCGCGGAAGGGTCAACCGCAGCGAACGCCGATCCCGAGCGTGCCAAGAGCGCCGGTGCTCTGATTCCACATCCTAAAGGCGGATTTGAGGCCACTATGCAGTTGGGGGCGATTCCGCCGACGGAGGTGGTGTTTACCGCCGCACTTTCCATCGACGACAAGGTTGTGAAGCTGGACAAAAAGGCGCCGCTTCCAGCTGACAACTACATGAGCGCGGGGTACAAGGGCAAGCCGTTTCGTGTCTACACCGTGCACATCCAGGCGGATGCCCATGCGTTCCGTCTGGCACCCGTTGCCAACGGCTTTCATCACGGCACGGTTGAGTTTGTAACGCTGGTCTTCGACCCCACGGGAACCCAGGTGAACTCGCTGCTGACTACTGCGGTGCTGAATGTGAGCGATGCGCACTATCGGCAGATGCTGGCCAGCGGACTGGGGGTGCAGCAGCAGATTGCCATTCCGGTGAAGGGCAATTACTTTCTCCGCATCGGCGTGCATGACGCAGCGAGCGACCACATTGGCGGGCTGGAAATACCTGTGGAGGAGGTTCGCGACAACGTTGCGGGGCAGGGGATTCAGAGGCCGTAGGGCAAACCCACATATACTAAGGGTTATGGAAGTTCTTTACGGCGTGCATTCGGTGGAAGAGGCGCTCAAGGCCGGGCGGCGTCGCTTTGACCATGTTCTAGTGGCGCGAGAGCGTGACGATCAGCGGCTGGAGAAGCTGACGAATGCGCTGCGCCAGGCTGGCATCCGCGTTCGCCAGGAGTCGCGCGAACAGTTGACGGTGATGGCCAAGACGCCTGCGCATCAAGGGGTTGTGGCGATTGTGCGGCCGATGGACTTTCTAAGTATCGAAGACCTTTACGCGCCCAACCCATCCGGCGCGCGCCGCCTGCTGCTGGCCCTTGACGGGGTGGAAGATCCGCAGAACCTTGGGGCGCTGCTGCGCGTGGCCGACGGCGCGGGGGTGGACGGTGTAGTCATTACCGAGCGCCGCTCCGCTCCTTTGAGTCCGGTAGCCATCAAGGCAAGCGCAGGTGCATCCGAGCACATCCGGATCGCTCGGGTGGTCAACCTGGTGCGTGCGCTTGAAGAGCTCAAGGAGCGGAATATCTGGGTGATCGGTCTGGACGAGCGCGGGCAGTCCGACTACGACCAGTTCGACTTCAGTGGCGACTGTGTGCTGGTTCTGGGCCGCGAAGGGGCCGGCCTGCACGACCTGGTTCGCAAGACCTGCGACCACCTGCTGCGGATTCCGATGGCCGGGGGCGTGAGCTCGCTCAACGTCTCCGCCGCCGGCGCTGTGGTCCTGTATGAAGCCTTTCGCCAGCGCCGTACGGCAGGCCGCCGCGCGGTCTCCAGTGACTCCTCCCGCGGCAGCGCGTCCAAACCAGGAAAACAGAAAGGCCTGGGCTCATGAAGTACCTTCTCGCCGGCAGTCTGTTGTTGCTTGCAGCCGGCCTGTCGTCCGCAGCTTTGACGGCGCAGACGACAACCTACACGCCGCCTGTTCCGGAAGCGGCGACGCCCGCCACCTCGCCTGGCCCAGCCGCCCAGACGAAACCGCCCAGCGGCAAAGTCATCTTCTCCCGTTCTATCGATTCCAACGGGCAGACCACCACCCAGGCCGGACCCGCAGCGACGCCGCCGCCCATCAAAATGACCGACGCGCCTACTGCCCAGGACGCGGAGCGGCAATCGATCACCTTCACCGACTTCGATCTGGACGTGCGCTTGCGTCCGGTCGACAAGCACATCGCTGTGCGCGCCCTGGTCACTGTGCGAAATGACGGCAACAAGCCGCTATCGCACATCCCGCTACAGATATCTTCGTCGCTCGACTGGGAGCGCATCCGGGTGAGTGGGCGGGACATCGCCTTCACCGTCGCGGTGCTCAACTCGGATGCCGACCACACCGGGCAGTTGCACGAGGCGGCCGTTCCGCTGGCGCAGCCGCTTGCGCCTGGCGGGGTGCTGCAGCTTGACGTGACCTACTCCGGAACCATCGCGCTGAACGCGCAGCGCCTGGTGGTTATCGGAACTCCGGACGACGTGGCTCTGCACTCGGACTGGGACCAGATCGGCGTCGACTTCACCGGGTTGCGAGGGTTCGGGAACGTGGTTTGGTACCCGGTCTCCAGCGTGCCTGTGATTCTCGGCGATGGTGCTCGCCTGTTCGACGAGATCGGCGAGCATAAGCTGCGCATCTCCGGGGCCCGCTTCCGTCTTCGGCTGACGAGCGAGTTTCCTCGCGGCCGAGCGCCTTCCGTAGCCCTGATCAACGGGCGGATGGCGCCGCTCACGGTCACGGATTCAGGGGGACATGGGGACGAAGTGTGGAGCGTGGCCACGGCCGACAATGGTGGAGAAACGCTCGGCTTTGAGGCGCCGAGCCTGTTCGTCGCTATCCGCACTCCGCGCAACGCCACGAATACGGTCGTCTGGGTTCTGCCCGACGATGAAGCGGCCGTGCCGGCCTGGGCGGATGCTGCAGCCGGTGTAACGCCTTTTCTGCAGGGCTGGCTTGGGCAGCGTCCGCGCTCGCAGCTCACGCTGCTCGATCTGCCGGATGCGCAGGACGCTCCGTACGAAACCGGTTCGATGCTGGCCACGGCCATTCGCACCGCCGCTCCGGAGCAGCTTGACGGCGTGATGGCGCATGCACTCGCTCATGCATGGATGGAGTCGCCGCGGGCGTGGCTGAGCGAGGGCGTTGCGCACTTTATGGGGACGTTGTGGGTTGAGAAGCAGCAGGGGCACGAGAAGGCTCTGGAATCGCTCGAGGCCGGACGGCCCGCTCTTGCACTGGCCGAGCCGGACAGCCCTGGCACCAGTGTGGGCCAGCCGCTCGCCGAGGCTATTTCTCCGGTTTACTACCGCACCAAGGCGACGTATGTCTTCTGGATGCTGCGCCAGATTGTCGGCGACGCAACGCTCTCCGCGGCTCTGAGAGCTTACGATCCGGCTGCCGATGTGAGCCTTGGCTACGGCCGCGATAACGGGCCCAGTCCTTTTGAAAAGCTGCTGGAACAGGCTGGAACCCAGAGCGATCTGTCCTGGTTCTTCAACGACTGGGTGAATGCGGACAAGGGACTGCCTGACCTGACCATTTCCAGCGTGTATCCCAATCCGGAACAGGCCGGGAGTTGGCTGGTCACCATCAACGTGGCCAACAACGGATTTGCAGCCGCACAAGTGGCCGTGACGGCGCGAACGGATACAAGCTCCGTTACGCAGCGGCTCATGGTTCCGGCACGGGGCAAGGCGCCGCAGCGGCTGCTTCTGCTTGGCAAGCCGGTCGAGGTCCAGGTGAACGATGGTACGGTTCCGGAGACGCAAGCCACGGTCCACATTGCCCGGCTTGACGACCCTGCCAGCTCGGACGCCGCTCCGAAGTAGGTTAGGTGCGGACTTCGGTGCTTTCCATTCGCCGGACTCCAGCACGCGCGAACTCGGACTCAATCGCCGCAACCGAGCCGCCGAGGTCGATGGCGCGACAGGCGTCGCGGAGCACAATTGCCTCGAAACCGAGGCGGCGCGCGTCAAGCGCTGAGTACCCCACGCAGAAATCATAGGCGAGGCCGGCGAGGAATACCCGCGTGAGGCCGCGTTCGCGCAGATAGCCGCCGAGCCCTGTTGCGGTTGTCCGGTCATTCTCGAAGAAGGCTGAGTAGGAGTCGATCCGCGGTCGAAAGCCCTTGCGGAGGATGAGTTCAGCCTTGGTGAGATCGAGATTGGGATGGAACTCGGCGCCGATGGTTCCCTGGACGCAATGGTCGGGCCAGAGGGTCTGTTTGCCGTAGCTGGCTTCGATCTGCTGGAAGGGTTTTGCGCCTGGATGTGCGGAGGCGAAGGAAGAGTGCGCTGCGGTGTGCCAGTCCTGGGTGAGGAGGATGTGCTGGAAAGCGGGCGCGAGGCGTTGGATGAGCGGCACGACCTCGTCTCCGCCGGAGACGGCCAGCGCGCCGCCGGGGCAGAAGTCGTTCTGGACATCGATGACGAGGAGGACGTCTTTAGGATTGACTTCCATTGGGTCTCCGCGCTTTGACGTTAGCAGACGGATTCCGCGATGGATAGGAAATCCAAAGGACGATTTGAATTGTTTTTCGGTGCAAAAAGGGAGTTTTGCAACGAACACCCGCCTGTAAGTCCTTTGTTTCGAGGGGGTAATTGCGTAAGCCCTTTGCCATCAACAAAAGGCCGGGGGGGTAGGGCGGTTGGGCGGTTTCGGCTTCAGTTCGGCCCCTGTGAAGGGGCCGGAATACTGCTATGAAATGAGTATGCGCCGGGGAGTGGAATTAACGTGCAAAGTTTTTGGAATTATTTTCGGGGTATGAAGAGTGCCACCAAGCGGCCGGACCGGGCCTTCTTTTCCGGGTTGGTTTTGGATTGTTAGAGGAGATGCAAGTGGCCGTTACAGGGAGAGGTTTTTCGCAACTGCAGCTCGACCTGTGACTACTGAGATGAAGGTGGATCAGACCGGGGCAGCGCGGCAAGCCTTTCTCGCCGACGGTCACGGTAGTCGAAACGCGATTTGGCGATTCTGCGCGAAGACAGGGCAGGTGCCGGATGCATGGGTGTTTGCGGGTATCCATCGGCTTGCCGGTGTGCCAGTTTCCGGCGAGTAGTGCCTGGTGGTATCCCCGGTCCCCAGATGCTAGGGACTGTCTGATTGGGAGTGTTGCTTTCCCACCCATTCGCGATAGAACTGCGAATGGATGGGGCACCCAGGCCTGGTGGTATCCCCGGTCCCCAGATGCGAGGGACTGTCTGATTGGGAGTGTTGCTTTCCCACCCATTCGCGATAGAACTGCGAATGGATGGGGCACCCAGGCCTGGTGGTATCCCCGGACCCCAGATGCGAGGGACTGTCTGATTGGGAGTGTTGCTTTCCCACCCATTCGCGATAGAACTGCGAATGGATGGGGCACCCAGGTGGGTTGCGGTTCCAAGGGACCGGGGGCACCCGCCGCGTTTACGATTACCTAACCGGGAAGCGTATGCTCCTGTTGAAGACTGGAGCGCGAACTCAACCCGGAAGATGTGCATCGCGATTCAGGGATTGTATTGGGCAGCCCGCCAGGGGCACAGGGGAGCATCGAGATGAGAAACAGCCAGGCGTGGTTTGAGAATCTTTTTCGCGATATCCGGTTTGCGACGCGCCAGTTGGTGAGGAATCCAGGCTTTGCGGTCACCGCGATCTTTACTCTGGCGCTCGGCATCGGCGCAAACGCCGCCATCTTCAGCCTGGTGGACGCCATTATTCTGCGCCCTCTGCCCTATCCGAATCCGGAGCAATTGGTGGGGCTGGGGCAATGGAGAAACCAGGCGGGCGAGGGCTATGTGCAGACGGGTGTGTCCGCACCCAACATGGCGGACATCGGCCTGGAGACGGGCATCTTCCAGCAAGCAGGCTACTACCGCTGGTCGGGTTTCAACATCACCGAAAGCAACCGGCCGGAGAGCATCACAGGGATTAAGACCTCGATCGATTTGCTGCCGATGTTCGGCATACAGCCGCTGATGGGCCGCTTTTTCTTGCCGGTGGAGATGCAGCCAGGCCACGACCAGGTTACCGTGATCGGTTATCGCTTATGGCAGGAACGGTACAACTCCGATCCGGCGATCCTGAGCAAGGCGATCGACCTGGATGAAAAGCGCTACACGATCGTGGGCGTGCTGCCTGCTCGCTTTCGTTTCACATGGGATCAAGAGATGGACGTGTTTGTGCCGCTGGCATTGACGCCCGGCGAACTAAGCGAAGCAGCGCGTGCGACTTCGCGCGACTTGCAGGCGCAGGGCCGGCTGAAGGCTGGCGTGAGCGTGCGGGAGGCGCAATCGGCAATGGACACCCTGGCCGCCAATCTGGCCACGCGATATCCGGAAGCCGACAAGGGTTGGGGCATTAAAGTGGAACCGCTGCACGCGGCTTACTACCGTCAAATGTCGACGCCACTGCTGATTATGTCGGGGGCGGCGTTGTTCGTGCTGTTGATCGCCTGCTCGAACGTTGCCAACCTGCTGCTTGCGCGGGCCGCCGGCCGCAGGCGCGAGATCGCCATACGGGTTGCCATTGGGGCCAACCGCTGGCGGCTGGTGGTGCAGTTGCTGACCGAAAGCGTGCTGCTGGCGGCGGCTGGAGGGGCGCTCGGGTTGCTGTTGGCCTACCTTGGGGATCGCCTGCTTACGCGGGAAATGACTCACTATCATCGCTTCAGTGTTCCCAATGCGAGCGTGATCGGCATTGACTGGCGTGTTCTGGTCTTCTCGGCGGGCGTAACAGTCGCCACGGGAATCCTGTTTGGTTTGGCGCCGGCCCTTTCCGCTTCAAGAACCGACTTGAGCGACTCGCTGAAAGAAGGCTCGGCAAGTTCGACGACGGAGTCGGGACGCCGCCGCCTCAACAACGGCCTGGTAGTTTCCGAGGTGGCACTGGCGTTGGTGCTGCTTGCCGGCGCTGGGCTGCTGGTAAGGACATTTCTTGGGCTTACGCAGGTAGACCTGGGAATCGATGCAACCAATGCAGTGACCATGGAGATTGACCTGCCCCACTATAAGTACCCAACCGCTACGCAGCAGACAAGTTTCTTCCGCGAACTGCTGGAAAAGGTGAGGCGCACGCCGGGAGTGAAATCCGCTGGGATTGAGCAACCGGGTTCCAATGTTTTCTTTGAACCGGAAGGGCAACCTGCGGCAGAGCCTGGACAGGAGCCGAGTGCGGGCCTCAATGTGGTTTCGCCGGGAGACTTCGGCGCCAAGGGCATCCGCATGGCGGCAGGCCGGGAGTTTGTTGACAATGACACCTCAGAGGGGCCGCCGGTGGCATTGATCAGCGAAACGGTGGCGCGCCGCTACTGGCCGCACGAGAATCCGCTGGGGAAGAATCTCACGGTTCTGGCGCATGTCTACTCGGGGCAGAGCGCCGGGCCGGCAGAGCCATTGAGGATCGTCGGGGTGGTGAAAGATCGGCGAGGGTATGACTTGTGGGAAGCTCGCGCTGACATTTATGTGCCGTTTGAGCAGCACCCCGTGTCGTGGGCCAATCTGGACGTTCGCACCGCGGTGCCGCCGATGACGGTGGTGCCGTCGATACGTGAGGAAGTGATGTCGCTCGATAAGGAACAGCCGCTGACTGAAGTGAGGCTGCTGAGCGAGATGGTGGCGCAGACCTACGGCACGCTTCGGTTCCCGATGATGCTGGTGTGGGTTTTTGCGGCACTGGCGCTGGTGCTTTCTTCGATTGGGATATTCGGCGTGATGTCGTATACCGTGAGCCGTCGCACCCAGGAACTGGCAATTCGCATGGCTTTGGGCGCAGACCGCTCGACGATGCTGCGGCTGGTGCTGCGCGAGGGTTTGCGTTTAACCCTGGTCGGCGTAGGGATTGGGCTGGTGGCGGCTCTGGCGCTCAGCCGCGTGATGGCGGGCTATGTTTATGGCATCAAGTCGACCGATCCTCTGACTTTCGCGGCTGCCGCATTGCTGCTTATGGCCGCAGCGCTTGCGGCCTGCTACATTCCGGCTCGCCGCGCCATGCGTGTCGATCCGATGCGGGCGTTGAGGACCGAGTGAACACTTTTTGTAGAGTCGTCGATTCAATCTCACATGCAGACCGGGCCTGGCCTCTGGGTGCTGGTATCAGGATGTATTTCGGAATCTTTGTGGGGGGCGCGGCTCGGGTGAGTGATCTTCTTCCGAAGTGTCTCGGGGGAGGGACAGAGGACCCCGTCCGGGGGTAAACGGGCTGCGGAAAAACTCCATTTTGGTGCGGATTTGAGATTGGGAAGCCCGCAGGGGCTGAAGAGGCTGCGGAAAAAGTCGGGTTTTGAGTCAAGATTCACAAAGAACATCCCTCGGGGGCTAAAGCCCAGCGTTTATTTGATTGGCTTTATTGGCCCGCGACCCACACTGCGTGTGGGTTTCCCGAGCCGTGCCCTCGTTACAAAGCGTGTCTATGGCTGGCTCTCGAAGAAGGCTTCTACGTCGGTGATGGAGGTGGTCATGCGATAGGGGGGGAGGCTCTGGAGGAAGGTCTGGCCGTAGCGCTGGCGGCGGACTCTGGGGTCTAAGAGGACGAGGACGCCACGATCTTCAAGCGAGCGGATGAGGCGACCGAAGCCTTGCTTTAGCGTGAGAACCGCCGCGGGGACCTGGTAGTCGAAGAAGGGCTTGCCGCCGGCTTCTTCAATGGCTCGCATGCGGGCGGCTACTACGGGGTCGCTGGGGACGGCGAAGGGCAGCTTGTCAATGATGACGCAACTGAGGGCTTCCCCCTGGACGTCTACACCCTGCCAGAAGCTGGAGGTACCGAAGAGGACCGCGTTGGGGGTGGAGCGGAACTCTTCAAGCAGGGCTTTGCGGGGCGCGGTGCCGTGGAGGAGCAGGGGGAAGTCGAGGACCGGGAGGAGGCGCTCGTAGAGGTCGCGCATCTGGCTGTAGCTGGTGAAGAGGCAGAAGGCGCGTCCGCGGGTGATGTGGAGGACGCGGCGGATTGTTTCGGCGGCGGCTTCAGGGAAGTCGGGCTCGCGGGGGTCAGGCATGTTGGGGGGCAGATAGAGCAGTGCCTGCTTGTCGTATTGGAAGTGGGAGGGGACGACGAGTTCGCGCGCTTCAGTGAGGCCGAGGCGCTTGCGCATGTGTTCAAAACCACCCTGCACGGTGAGGGTGGCCGAAGTGAGCACGACGGTTGGAATCTGATCGAAGACCATTTCATGGAGCAGTTCGGAGACATCGATGGGGGTGGCCTGGAGGAAGGTATTGCGGGACTGGGCACGGGGGCCGCGGGGGGCAGCTTTGTCTCCGCCGAAGGAGGCGCGGCGTTCCATCCAATAGACCATGTTGCTGGCGTTGGATTCGAGCAGGAACTCAAGCTCGGTGCGGAGGCGGGATACGCGTTTGCGCAGGCCGGGGGCTTCGTCGACTCCCTTCATGCCTTCCATTTCGGCTTCAAGCAGGCGCAGGGTGGCGCGGACGGCCATGTAGAGGTCGCCGGAGGTTTCGAGGAAGTCTTCTCGGCCGACGAAGGGCTGGCGGCCGTCGCCGGCCATGGGCAGCCCGGCAAAGAACATGCGGGCACGCTCGCGCAGTTGCTGGGTGGCGGCGGGGAGCTTTTCCGCGCCTTCCTTGCCGCGCAGCAGGGCGTCGGTGTCGCGGGCCAGCTCTTCAAAGCGGACGTTGCTGACGGAGAGGCCGAAGTAGTTGGAGGCGACTTCCTCGAGTTCGTGGGCTTCGTCGAAGATCACTGCGGCGGCTTCGGGGAGGATTCCGGCATCGGGCGCGCCGGTCGACTCCTGCTTGACCGACAGGTCAGCGAAGAAGAGGTGGTGATTGACGATGATGATGTCGGATTCGAGCGCCTTGCGGCGCATTTCGGTGATGAAGCAGCGGCGATAGTCGGGACAGGTTGAGCCGAGGCAGGCTTCGGTGCGGGCGTCGAGCTTGTTCCAGAGCGGGCTGGATTCGGGCATGCCGGAGATTTCGGAGCGGTCTCCGGTTTCGGTGGTCTTCTCCCAGGCGGAGATTTGGCGGTACTGGTCAATCTCTTCGAGGCCGGAGAGGATGGGCTGGGTTTGGAGGGTGACGAGCTTGTGGCGGCAGAGGTAGTTGGCGCGGCCCTTCATGTAGCAGACGCGGAGGGGGCCGAGCAGCGATTCGAGGAAGGGGACGTCGCGGAAAAAGAGCTGGTCCTGAAGGGCCTTGGTGCCGGTGGAGATGATGACACGCTGGCCGGTTCGCAGGGCGGGGAGCAGGTAGGCCAGGGTTTTGCCGGTGCCGGTTCCGGCTTCGACGATCAGGTGGCGGCGCTCTTCGAGGGAGCGTTCGACGGCCTTGGCCATCTCGAGCTGGCCGGGGCGGAACTCGTAAGGCAGCGACGATTTGGCGAGGATGCCGCCGGGCGAAAAGAACTCGCGCAGGGTGGGCAGGGTGCGGGTTGTGGTGTCGCTGGCGGCCATTGGGACTCGAACCAAACTCACTCCATCATAGTGAGCGGGGCTTGGTGCGGTCTTTTGGCGCTGCTACGCTGGTGCGCTGCCCGCTTTGATTTCTGAAACTTCGTTGATTGGCGATGCGATTTCTGTTGGGCCGAACCGCATGTTGGGCTGAAAATGGAGAAAGACGGGACGCCGACCGTCAAGCCTTGTTTCCCAGGTCGCCTGTAACTTTATGGTATGAAAAAAGGATATTGAGCCCTCGTCACAGGCCAGTTGACGACTGTGCCGGGAAAGTAAAGATCTGCCATGTCAGATACGGCAATCGAAATTCGACCAAGTGTTCGGTTCTCGACTCGGACGCTGCTGGCCTACTCGCTTTGGGTGGTCATCGCGATCCATGCGGGTCTGATTCTGGCGCTTGGCGAAAGGGCGGTGGCCGCCTCGCGGCTGGCGACAGCGGCCATTCCGGTTCTGGCCGCGGTGTGCTTTCTGTGGCGTGCGCGTCGCGTTCCTTTCCGAGAGCAGTTTGCCTGGCGGTGGCTCTCGGTGGGGGTGCTGCTTTGGGCCGGCGGGCAGGTGGTTGAGACCTTCATTGGCCGGTCGAACGCCGCCAGCAACCTATCGGTGGATGCGTCGGATTTTCTTTACATCACCGCGGCATTTCCAATCCTGCTGGCCATTTCCCGGACGCGGGAGACGGAGTCAATCCGGGCCGTAGCATTTCTGGACGCGGCACAGATCCTGCTGGCATTTGGACTTGCCTGTGTGCGCCTGTTCCACATGAGCCTGCCGCCGGAGCAGGCCGCCACGGTGATGGGGCGCATCTACGGTGCGGAATGCTCGCTGCTGGCGGTGCTCGCGATTCTGCGGCTGGTCTCCTGGTCGACGCGGGAAGAGCGTCGCCGCATCCGTCTGTTGTGCGCGGTGGTGTGGCTCTACCTACCTGTGGAACTGGGGATGGATTACGCCAGCAGCCGATGGAATCTGCGTGCGGGGACCCT
>Ga0302320_10021786_pt1 | contig 12694 bp, 14 predicted proteins | sample Bog_T0_3_FD_202130 | JGI IMG/M metagenome (GOLD analysis project Ga0302320, IMG submission 202130) | Peat permafrost microbial communities from Stordalen Mire near Abisko, Sweden - Bog_T0_3 | ecosystem: Environmental > Terrestrial > Soil > Wetlands > Peat | place: Sweden: Abisko, Stordalen Mire...
TACGGTGGAAACGGAATTAATGGCTACCACGATACTTTTCTTTTCAGTGAGCGAAAAGTCGTTATTGGCCGCGTCGGATACTATTGCGGATCTGTCCATTTCACAGAGCCAGAATCATGGATTACCGATAATGCGCTTTATGTCGCTGAGAAGGATACATCACTCATTGACGAATATCTCGTTGAAGCGTTGAGAACGCTCGATTTAAGAAAATATGCCGGCCAAGCCGCACAACCACTCGTTTCAGGCAGCCGCATTTACCCTCTAGAAATTCCGCTTCCACCGATAGAATCTCAAGAAGAATTTGCTCAGCGAGTGAGCGAAATCCGCGAATTTGAAACCAGCCAAGTCAGCAACCACACGCGTTTGGACGCCCTCTTTCAGTCCATGTTGCACCGCGCCTTTAACGGAAATCTATAAATATATGAGCCAAACATCCTATCCAAAAGGTTCAGAATGGCGTAAATGGGATTTGCACGTCCACACACCAGCGTCGCTGAAAAATAATTATGGCAGCGATTGGAATCGCTTTATCAAGGAACTGGAAGATTTACCTAGCGATTTTGCCGTGATTGGGGTGAATGACTATATGTTTTTAGATGGATATAAAAGGCTAAAAAACGAGGTAAAAACGAATGGAAAGTTAAAAAACATTCAGGCTCTGTTCCCTGTCGTCGAATTCCGTATTAAAAAATTTGCAGGGGTTCAGTTCCGTGACACCACGCGGATAAACCTACACATCATTTTCGATCCAGACCTCGACGCGGACGTTATCGAATCGCAATTTCTTAACAGCATTCAAAGCGCTTATACGCTTGCCCCAAATTGTCCGTGTCCAACATGGCAAGGTGTTGTAACGTCAGAAAGTTTAGCGGCACTCGGAGCCGCCGTAAAAAAAACAGTCCCCAAAGAAAAGTTGCCGGCTTACGCTTCCGACTTGGAAGAAGGATTTAACAATCTAAATGTGGACGAGGATGCCCTTTTCAAGCAGCTAGAAAATAATTCCTTTCTTCGCGGGCGTTACATCATAGCCGTTGGCAAAAGCGAATGGGACAAAATAGCATGGGATGATACGTCCATCGCAGAAAAGAAGGACATCATCAATAAAGCTCAATTTGTTTTTACAGCATCCGCCTCTGTCGAGGCGTTTCGTAATGCCAAAGCCAAATTAGTTATTCAGTCAGTCAATAGCCTGCTACTTGATTGTAGCGACGCACATAGTTTTACAGATTCTACCGACAAGGATCGTTTAGGCAATTGCTTAACGTGGATTAAGGCAGACCCTACATTCAAGGGCCTATTGCAAGTCGTGAATGAACCTCAAGAGCGTTGCTTCATTGGAGACGCGCCGCCAAAGCTAAATCTAGTCGCGATGAACAAGACGAAGTTTATAACCTCGATACAAATTACCCGAAAGCCGCAGGCTTCAATTCAAGAAGTGTGGTTTGACAAAATTGAGTTGCCAATTAACCCAGATCTCGTCGCCATCATTGGCAATAAAGGTAAAGGCAAAAGCGCATTGACAGATATTATTGGGTTGCTCGGAAACACTATGCAGAACAGCGAATTCACCTTTCTGTCAACCAGCAATTTCCGCCAAGTAAAGGATAACAAGGCAAGAAATTTTCAAGCCACCCTGACGTGGGCAAGCGGCGAGACGGTTACAAAAGGTTTGGAGGAATTGGTTGATGAAAGACAACCAGAGCTTGTGAAATATATTCCGCAAAACTTTCTCGAAAAGATTTGCACCCAAATTGGTCGCATTGAAGAAACCGAGTTTGACCACGAACTCAAAAAAGTAATTTTTTCTCACGTTGTCTTGGCCGACCGAATTGGTAAAACATCCCTTGACGAGTTGCTTGCTTTCAAGACTTCTGTGGCGATGGAAAAGATTGAACTTCTCAAACAGGAGCTACATCAGATAAATGACGGCATTATATCTCTTGAAGAGCAGGCACAGACAGAACATCGCGAGAAGATTCAAAATCTGCTTAATGTGAAGCAAACCGAGCTGGCAACATTGGATAAATCACAACCAATTGCGGTCATCAAGCCAGACAACGATGCAAGTAAACAACATGAGATTGCAGCTGTGTCGAAAGCTATTGACGAGGCAAAGCTAAAACTCGCTGATATAAATAAACAGATCGCGGCTGCTAACGAAGAAATAACAAAACAGACGCAGCTCATTGTCATAGCCGACAGGCTCATTGAGCGTTTGGAAAACCTTGACAGACAAGTTCAACACTTTCATAGAGAAAGTGCGGCGGATTTAGAAATGTTGGGGCTATCTGCTGGCGAAATTCTGAAATTTGAGAGTGACAAGAGAATAGTAATTAATAAAAGAAAAGCTTCCGTTTTGGCGAAAGAAAAGCAGCAAGCGCTATTGGACGCAACAAAAGCGGATAGTCTGTCCAAGAAGAAAGCAATTGTCGAAGGGGAAATCACTGTATTGCAGTCCAAATTAGACGAGCCGAACAAAAAGTATCAGTTGTATTTAGCAGCAGTTAAAGCTTGGGAAGTTCAGAAGGCAGCAATCACTGGAACGGACAGGGATGCTGGCACAATCGCATATTACGAAAAGCAATTGAAGGATCTTGCCAATGTGCCGACTGTCCTGAACCAACGCTATACGGAGAGACTGTCCAAGGCGAAAGAAGTCCATGCGGAAATTAAGAAACTTGCCAATGTTTTTCGCGCGCTTTATGCGGCGGTTAATCATTTTATTGATGAAACCCAACTTGCGAGAGAGAAGTTGCACCTTAATTTTGAAGTTAGCGTGGTTGATACGGGATTTGAAGATCGGTTTTTTCAGATTGTAAATCGGGGAGTTGCCGGAACGTTCTGTGGAATTGAAGATGGGCACAGAAAGATCGAAGAGATTTTGCATAGCCATGATTTTAACACCGATTTAGGAACTGAATCGTTTCTAACGTCAATGACTGAGGCGCTTCAATTTGATCTGCGGACATCTGATGCCAAACCAGTGCGGGTTGCTGATCAAATGCGCAAAGGCAAATCTATCTTGGATTTGTATGACCTTATTTTTTCACTGGATTTTTTACGCCCACGCTATGCTCTTAAAATGGGTGAAAAGGACTTGCATGAGTTGTCCCCAGGCGAACGCGGGGCCTTACTTCTCGTCTTTTATCTATTGGTTGATAAGAATGACATTCCATTATTAATTGACCAACCAGAGGAAAATTTAGACAACCAAACCGTATTTGAACTGCTAGTGCCTTGTATGAAGGCAGCCAAACAGCGACGACAAATCTTCATTGTAACCCATAATCCTAACCTTGCCGTTGTTTGTGACGCAGAACAGGTGATTTGTGCGGACTTGGACAAGAAGAACGGCTACCGGATGCGCTATATTCCAGGTGCAGTTGAGAATCCTGTAGTCAATAAGGCCATTGTAGATATTCTTGAGGGCACGATGCCGGCATTCGATAATCGCGATTCAAAATATTATCAGAGATAGAATTACAATTCCAAAATTTCATGCCGTCGAATAGAAAAGTTTCCGACGCACTTCAGTTACAACCCCGTGACCTTGCGCTTCTGCGCGGTCTTTTTGAATCTCGCGTCCTGACTACTGCGCACGCGACGGCGCTGTATTTTGACGACAAAAATGATGCGGCCAACAAGCGCCTACAAAGACTTAAAACCTGTGGGTTTATCGGTGAACGCCCACGACGTACGTTTGACCCATCAGTCCTTTTTTTAACTCGTAAGGGCATAAAACAGCTTGAGTCCGGGGGTGTTCTTGAAAACTACCCGTCGTTTGATTTGCCGACACTGGACCGTCGAGCCCGCGTTAGTGATCTCACCATTAGGCACGAACTTGAAGTGATGGATGTGAAAACGGCTTTTCATTTGGCAGTCAAGGCTACGCCAGTACGCTCCATCGCTGAATTTAGCACTTGGCCGCTATTGAACGAGTTCAAAGCGTTCCGCCCCGGTCGAAAGAGCACCGAGGTTGTGGTGAAGCCAGACGGTTTCATTCGTATTCACGAGACAGAGGCGGATGGGAGCAAATTCGAGCGCACGTTTTTTCTCGAAGTTGATCGCTCCACAGAATCTCAGGATGTTCTGGTTGACCGGGCCGGCTGTTATTTTGACTACTACCGATCAGGCGGTTTTGCCATGCGCAATGGCGCCACGCGCGAAAATTACAAACAATTCCCTTTCCGCGTGCTTATGGTGTTCAAGAGTGCGGAACGCCGCAACAACACTGCCGCACGACTGCTTCAAAGTGAACAACCAATTTTAAAGCAGGTCTGCCTTGCGACGCTGGTAGATGCGACTCGCGATCCGCTCGGTCTAGTTTGGATTCGACCGTTTGATTACCGCGAAGCAGCCAGGGGGACTCAGTTCGACGCGGACCTGCCGCGCGAGACGTGGCAATACAAACGCCAAGCCGAGCGCGAGGCGTTCATTGAAAAGCACATTCAGAAGCACAGTATTCTCGCTGATGAATAGACAGTGCGGCTATTTCCAATTCAGGCAGGATTCGACAAAGGCAACAAAATCGTCGTTTTGGGTCGGTTTGATTTTCTCCCACACTTCGCGGGGAATCGGAAGAGATAGGAATTGTGCAATGTCCCGACGGAATCCATCCCAACTCACAACCAATTGATCATTCATCGCATAGTGGACGCTGCTGCTATGCGCGATGACAAAGGTGACGAAAGTTTTTTCGGCCGGCGTGACCGGTTGTTTCAAAAGATTCGCGGCAGGGTTCAATACACGCGCTAGCTCTTTGTTTTCCAGGAAGACTTTCCAGACTTCGCGGTGATTTGCAGTGATGTTGATGAGATTTGCAATACGACGTGTTGTGGTGTCAGAGCGAAAGGACAATGCTGTAAACCACAAACTGCCGACAACGCCGACAGCACCCAAAAGTTCAAAAACGTGGTTGGCGACCCATCCCCAAATTTCCATGCCGCCATTCTAGCACATTTTAAAGCCCGTCGGGAATATCTCGCTTGGCGTTCACCAACACATTGCGCGGGAGGCGGATAATCCGCTCAGAAGGCCCGCAGCCAGCAGTGCCTGGCAACATGGCCCGTGCATCATGGGTAATGTCTTCCCCGATGACTGCGAAGTCGCCGTCGGCGAGCTCCCACAGGTCGGGACATTCGTAACAACCGCCGCACTGCACGCCGTTTTCAAGCGGCGTGCGTCCGACCCTGCGGTGGAATTGAATTGGCGCATTCATGTTGCCAACAATCGGCCAAGTGCGGAACAAATGCAAGAACAAAATACAGTGTATATGCGGTAGTCCATTTGCGCGGATTCGGTTTCCATGGTGATCGTGAAAATCCCGAAATATCGCAAGATTTTAGGCGAAAATATCCGCATTCATCGCCGGAGCGTGGGCTGGAGCCAAGAAAAATTGGCCGAAAAGGCCAACTTGCACCGCAACTACATTGGCGACATCGAACGCGGCGAGGAAAACGTCTCCGTCGACGCTCTTATGCGAATCGCGACGGCCTTGAAAGTAAGCTTGAGCAATCTGGTGGATGAAATTTGACGAATTTTCTCGACAGAGTCTGGGAATGCGCGTATTCAAAACAAAAACTGACGAATGACACGTCAGTTGCGAATGATATGAAATAATAATAGACGATGACTACCAACGAGCTAACTTTTGTCCTAAATGCCGTTTTGCAAAATCAGTCCAAAGCCGATTTTGGTGTGAACGAGGTAATAGCTATACTCTCTGCGCTAATCGCACTTGGAGCACTTGTTGTGGCTTGGTGGGCAAGAAATGACGCTGCTGCCTCCGCGAGGGAGGCGCAAATCGCGAACGAGCTAAACAGGAGCATTGCAACGCGACAAGGAATAATCGAACTACATATGGTTTGGTTAAACATTGCAAGTATTGATCCAAGTAACCCAGTTCCGGTTGATGTAATTAGCGCGGCGAAAGCACTTGATACAACCTCTAGCCTCTGGCTTAGCAAAGTCTTGGACCGGAACATAATCCTAAATTCTTACTGGAGCGATTTCAAGGAGTCGTACGAGTCTATTTCACAGTGTGACCAGATCATACCGGAGGATGGTCGAAAATACTCGGATTTGCTTACCAAGGAAATAACGCAAGCATACGACGAAATGCAATTTATTACTAAAGCTAGACAAACGTGATTATACATACTAATACAACAACATATGCCAAAAATAAGAAAACGATTGCCAGCAAAGAAAGTAGCTCCACATATAAAGACCGCTTACGGTGTATACAAGACAATTAAGCACTTCGGTGGAACCGTTAAGTCAAAAAAGGGTGCTTCAGTTGATCTCACCGTGCAAGTCGGGAGCAAAGGAACATATGAGCTGCGTGGCCCACAGGGCGAGGCAGTTCAAATATTTGCGGGTGGAGGGCAATCGAAAAAGGATTTAACCAAGGCTATATTGAGGCCGGCCGGAACTCCTTGTCCAATGTGCCATGGAACTGGAAGGGTTTAAAAAGCGACCTCTTGTGAGGTCGCGTGTGCTTCATGCCATGAAGCTGTTTTTCAATTGTTCTCTCGACAAGTCTGTCGGCTGTTTGCCATCGGCCAGTTTCACCCAACGCACGGCGCGATGTGGTGAAATCAGTGCCAAAAGTGTTTGAGCGTGCCGCTCACCTGCCTTGTCCCCGTCGGGCATTATCCACACCGTACCGCCGGGCTCGACCAAGGACACGATGAGTTCAGCCTGCTTTTCGGAACAGTCTGCCCCCATCGTGGCAACGACATTCGGCAGATCGTGTTGATAGAACCACCAGACAGAGGCGAACCCCTCGACGACGCCCAGGTTGTCAACTGGTGCTTTGATGCGAAAACCGTTGTACAAAAACAGCGTCTTTCGGAATTCATTGATTTGCCCCTCGCGTTTGCGCTCGCCGGGAAAACGGTAGCGGGGATTGTCTTCGGATATTGCCTCATCGTCCACGACGCGGCCGGCATAGCCGACGAGGTTGCCGTTGGAGTCTTGAAGCGGTATTGCCACCCGGTCTTTGAGCATTCCGCGCGAGCAGAACCCGAGACCGAACCGCTCGATGGTTTCCGGCGTGAAGCCTCGTCCAAGGAGATACGGATGTTTTGCATCGAGTCCCTTGAGATCGAAATCAAGCGGCTCGTTCACGATAACCGGCAATTCGCTTTTTAGCTCTGCCGGTTTCGGCGCAGCTAGCTTTTCTGCCGCCGGTTGTTTGCATTCGTCGGAGCTTCCAAGTTCCGGGCAGAAGCGTTGTTGCAGCTTGAGCGCCACTTCATGCAAAGCTGCCCCGCTTTCCGGGTCCACCTTTTCCATGAAGAGCGCGAAGTCAAGGATGTTGCCCTTTGCGCCGCAGCCGAAACACTGAAAGATCCCCTTTTCCAAATTCGCCGAGAATGAGGGCGAGTTTTTCTTTCCATTGTGATTCGGCAGCGGGCAGAACCCGTGATGTTGGCTGCCCTTGCGTTTGACCTCGACGCCGTAATGTTCAAGCACGGCGGCGAAATCGAGGCGTGCGCGGAGCGCCTTGAAGTCTATCCAGTTCTTTTTCATTCAGTAGTCCTCAGGTAAAAGCACGGTTGTCTGTTTCCGGTCCCATTCGGTGATAATCCAGAATTTGGCATTTGCCGTCGAGAAATACCTCGAACAGAGTCGCCCGCCGTGCTTCAGTGCGTTTTCATTTGCTTCCAGGTCTTCAGTATCCAGCTTCCCCCAATCGCCCCGCTCATGGCAGGACAACGCTCGCAGGATCTCATCTTGCGGAATGCTATTGAGAGCATTTGCCGTGGCGACGACGCGCCCCAAAAGGAACTTCGGGGACTGGTTTCCATTTGAACTCATAAGCCACCTCCGGTTTTGTAACTCAACCGCAGAATGAGTTGATTGAATTGCCGTTTCTTCATTGTAGTCCTTTAGGTTGCACGGCTTTGCTTTCATTTGGCGCAGAATGCCAAATCGATGCAAAGACGGATTGTTTGAATTGTGAAAGGAACAGAAAGTTCCGCTTCATATTAAATCAAGCTCCAATAAAAGCGTCAATGTAACCACCTTGAATGAAGGAGGTTACATTGACAAAACGGCTTCTTTGGTGCTATAATACCCCCAGATTTCTTCCGTTATTTCCCTCATTGAGTTGGCAATTGGCTGAAACCCGCCACACGTCGTGACGGATTTCCCTAATTGCTAACATCACGAAACCTATGAGCACTATCGGAAAGTTCCTTACCAGAGTCCGCCGCGAGAAGTTTGCGGCAAACATCACGCGGGAGATCTATCACAAGATTTTCCCGCACATGAACGGCCACGCCGATCATGGCTATCCGTTCTCATCGAATAATGAATTATACAAAGCACGACTTGAAGGTTCCACTACAGTCAGAACAATGTTGTGCGATCTAGGCTCGGCCGCCCTCAAAATGCCGGAAGCCGAATGCAATGCGTTTCTCTACGTCGCGAATCGCGACCTTGAGGAGCGGTTGCGGATGTATATCAAACTTGCTAATGCACGCAGTGCCCTCTGCGGCTCAGAGCAGCCGACACCTGTAGCAGCAGCCGCATGATTGCAGCATCAAGCAAAAACCCCGTTCCTTGAACGGGGTTTGTTTCTGGAAAAAATTCTCGGTTGACGACAAATCATTCTATTCGCTTGCCAATAGATTTTTCGATCCATGCGTGTTTTTGAGCGCGCTTATGTTCATCATTGGCGAATTCAATGTCAGCCTTTGCCTTATGTCGCTGTTCAATATCCATGAGGGCCATACCTTGATTTACCTCCATCGTGATTTCATCATCAAGGATTTGTTCAGGCGTCTTTGTCGCAGATGCCTCGGTTGGCATTTTCTTAACAATTTCAATCTTCTTTCTGAGGGTTTCTACACCAAGTTCATGTTCCAAATCACCGATTTGGTCCTTTTGCATGAGTGCTTTATCTTTCGTTGGGTCAATAACCACTATTTTGACTGGAAGCTCCAGATTTTCCAAGCGTCTTGCCGCGTGCATTTCCTGCCTATCTGTTGTTAGAAAAATCGGCTTATTGCACCCAGCATGATGACACATATAAGCTTTCGGAATATAGTGACAGTGTTCACATTCACGGACAAACGGAAATTCATCCACATTCAAATTCTTGCAGCCTTGAAAGCCACATTCCCAGGGAGTGTTGGTGTTGATGTCTTTTCCACAACGCGGACAGGCGATGACGAGCAGTCGGCTTTCCAAATAGAAATAGACAGCATATCCCAGGCCACCAGCAATCAAGACGGCAATCAACGGGTTGATGAAGAAAATCAGTATGATCAAAAGGAGGAGAAACACGCCGCCGCCGGCACCAAAATGTATGTAGGGCCGTAATTCAAAAACCCGCCGTGCTCTTAACGGTTCACTTTTTTGTATATTCATTTGCGTCGCCAACGTCGGATTTTATCTTCCACGATTGCTCTCTTTGCGCCGTACTTTTCGCGCGACCTGCGGATGATTTTATCGCGGTGATTGTGCCGGTCGCCCCAGGGCGGCAGCGTCCGCGCGATAAATGGATCACCATGTTCGCCGTCGCTCAAAATCTTGGCACAAATCTCGTGGTTGTGTAAATCGACGAATCTGCGCGCAGGGTACGCCTCTCCGAATTCGCTTTCAAGCTGTTCCGCATCTCGCTGGCCGACGCGAAAAGCGACGATCGAGCCGACATTGCCAAAGATCGCTTCCCTGATTTCCGGGCGCAGTTGATGCGTGTATTGGTGCGATAAGGTGAGGCACAGCCGATATTTTCGCGCTTCCGACAGCATGGACACGAACGAATCCGTCGCAAACGATTGGAATTCATCAATATACAGGTAGAAGTCGCGACGCTTCGATTCGGGGATGTTCGAGCGCGACATGGCCGCCAACTCGAATTGCGTGGCCAAAAGCGCGCCCATGAGATTCGCCTTGTCGGCACCGAGCTTGCCTTTTGAGACATCGGCGATGAAGATGCGGCCCTTGTCCATCATGAATCGGGCGTCAATGCGGCAGCGGACTTGCCCCAGGATGTTGCGCAGATGTGGCGACATCAAAAGCTGCCCGACCTTGTTTTGAATGGGAGCGACCATTTCATGCCGGAGGGACGGGCTGAATTCCTCGAATTCCTCCACCCAATACGCGTGGACAATCGGGTCCTTGATTTGCCGCACCACCCACGCACGATATTTCGCGTCGGAAAGCATCCGCTGGATGCCGAGGAGGCTCACGTTGTCGCAGTCGAGGAGCGCAGCAACGGACGCATATAAAATGTATTCTAGCCGTGGCCCCCAGGATTGGGACCAAACGCTTTTGAAGACATTCACGATGCCGGAGGCGATCAGATGCCGATTGTCCGGCAGCGTCTGGCCGAGGAGGTTGAAGCCGATGGGATATTCCATGTCGGCAGGGTTGAAATACACCACATCCTCGATGCGATGGCGCGGTATCAGATCCAATAGTTCACTCGCCAGGTCCCCATGGGGGTCAATGACGCCGACGCCCCTGCCGGCACAGATGTCTTGCAGAATCAGGTTGCGCAGGAGCGTGGTCTTGCCGGTACCGCTTTTCCCAATTGCGTAAAGATGATGGCACCGGTCATGGGGAAGCAGAACCAGGGGTTGATTCTGCCCCCAGATTTCCCGTACCCCTAAAACGATGTGCCAATCGTCCATATTGCCAGGCGAACCTCTACTCCAAATGAAATGCTCTCGTCGGCCTTCACGACGGCGAGAGCACCCGAATTGGCGACATGCGCTTGATTACGAATCGCCAAGGTAATAGAGGCTCGCCTGAAAACATTGCAGAAAAATTATATCATGTTTATTTTAACCCGTCTCTGGTGCGGATGACTTTTGCTTGTGCATCAGGCAATTCTTTCGCAAACTTCCTTTCAAATCCGGGAACGATCATGAACAGAATTCCTATTGCCCGAAAAATAATGTTCGCCTGCTTTTTGGCGGCCATTGCCGCCATCGTGATCTTCAGCAAGAGCCAGTGGGATCAACGTCAGGCCGTGCAGCAACAGGCAACAGCCACCTCGACTGCCGAAAAAGAAAAAAATCTCGGTTACGTTAACACGAACATTGTCCGCAATTCGGGCGAGGAAATGATTGCTGTCGCCTGTGCATCTGAAAGCGGGACCATGAATTCCGCCATCGGCGACGCACTCGCCACCCATTTCAAACGAGAACACGTCAAGTTCGTCTCCTCATTTTTCAGGCCGACCATGATAACGGACGGCTCATTCGATGCCGTTTTCACCGGCTCGAAAGAGACGTTCAAGAAGATGGATCTCGAAAAGTCCCTCGACGGGCTTTTGCTCGCAAAGCAGGATGTGGCATATTCCAAAAATGACGCACTTGACGGCGTTATCACCGCCGACATGCACGTCCAGATCGTAACCCTGCCCGTGACCGGCCAGATCGAAAGCCAGTCCTGGACGCTTTCGGCCAAGGGCACCGGCTTCAACAACGCCGACGCTCGGATGCAGGCCGAGGAACGCATCATCAAACAAATCACCGTCAATACGAACATGGCTTTAAGCCAATTCAACGCCAATCACTGATATGAAATCATACCGCATCGTCACAATCGCCCTGTGCCTGTTTGTATGCAGCCACTTCCCCGTCCAGGCTCAGGACACGGACACAGAGCTGTCGAAATTGACCGAACTCCTTGCCGGCCAAATCAAGGATCACGCCAGCAAAAAAGTGACGGTGCTTGATTTGACCGACCTTGATGGCAATCCAAGCGAGATCGGCAAATATATCGCCGACCAAATGACGGTGGCTTTTGTGATGAAGAAGCACGACTTTGCGATTCTGGACCGCGCCAATCTCAAAAGGATCATGGACGAGCACAAGCTGACGGCATCCGGCCTCGTCGACCCGGAGAACGCCAAAAAATTGGGAATGTTCGCTGGTGTTGACGCTATGATTTTCGGCAAGGTCTTCCCTGCTGGCAACAAGGTGAACGTCACTGCCACCATCGTCACAACCGACACAGCGGAAATCATCGGTGCCGGGAAGGCTTCCTTCCTTGCTGACAGCACAATTCAACAACTCCAAGCCAACGCAATAGCGAATCCCAGCAAAGGGAGCGGTGGGGATGGCTCATCGGGCGGTACGGGAGGCAGGGCTGATTTGAGCGATGATAAACCGATGGTCGTCAAAGTACTTGGGAACCTGGTCGTTGAATTGCAATCATTGAAAATTCTCAGAACAGGAGAATATCTTCTCACAATGACCCTCACTAATCGTTCCACAAAGGGCAGCCTTTGGGTCGCGCTTGCAAACAAGACCTCGCTCGTCAGCGCGAACGGCTTTGTGTATGGAAGAAGCACCGCTACGGGACTGTACTATCCGCGAGTGTTTACGCAATACGGCCAACAGCAGTTCGAGTCATTCAACCCGGCGACCGAAATCAAGCCGGGAGATTCCACCACCGCGACGCTTGCAATTTCAGCGGCCGACGAAAGGCCAGCAACCCCAGGCGTTTGCACCTTGCAGTTGCAGTTTCTTCTGGCTGATGACTACGAATTCGCCAGGAAATCCCCCAAGCTTTCATCCAGCCCGAACCTCATAACGAAGCTCGAAGCAAAATGACCGAGGGGGGTAAATCGCCTCACGGCGATGGAGTGAAAAAATTTTCACAAGAAAATCCAAACCGTCCGTGGGTGAACCCGTTGAACCTGTTTGTCGCGTGAGCGACGAGG
>Ga0302320_10021787_pt1 | contig 12694 bp, 12 predicted proteins | sample Bog_T0_3_FD_202130 | JGI IMG/M metagenome (GOLD analysis project Ga0302320, IMG submission 202130) | Peat permafrost microbial communities from Stordalen Mire near Abisko, Sweden - Bog_T0_3 | ecosystem: Environmental > Terrestrial > Soil > Wetlands > Peat | place: Sweden: Abisko, Stordalen Mire...
ATCCTTTGTGTAGGTGAGGGGAAGGTTCCCCGCTTTTATCCTAGATAAGCGCGAATCGGGGTGTAGTAGCCGAATTTGGAAATCAGTAAAGGCACGGACTGTGCAGGAAATAGCGATCCTATAAATCGATTTTGATCATGATATACAACATCATCCGGGTTTGACTGTGGGTCTGCAACTCACACTGGAAGGCGTGGTCTGATGCCTATATAAAACTCTATCTCCGGCGAGGAATAGAGACTGACAGCATAACGTCGTTAGTAGGTATGAGAAGAAAGTGGTGTCTTTCCGCAAACTAAATCTGGGAACTTCTTCGTCCGAGTATCTTTATCTCTGATATTATGAGAATTATGCCTATAATAAATATCCTTAACAGGACCAGAGCACGGGCTGTTCTTATTCTTGTTCTACGTAGGATCTTCACTAATCTATCAATTAAAGGGTCAAGGCAATGAAAGGGTCAAGGGCTCCGGATACTAAGACGGTTTCTTTCCCTGTCCATGATCCTCTATTAGAAACCATTGGTGTAAACAAAACAAGGGGAATAATATATTTCTTTTACAGACATAGGGAGAAAATGAGAATTTATTTGCCCCTTACTTATTAATAGTTTCGAGTCTTGAACTTAGCGTCGATCAGAAAGGAACTATTTATTGAGCGCATTCCTTATTGTTCTAGTGATGCTGGCTATTCTTGGGATATGCTCAGTATTGCTCACTGTCAAAGGACTATGGTAATGGAAATTCTTAGTCCTAGAAAGAAGAGATATACCAGAGGGTCTCTTATGTTAGTTTCACAGATCCGCATGTTAGCTGCTTCTTCCTCTTATTCAGTACGTTGTCCTAGGTCCCTGCAAGTACGTGATCTAGGTACTTGCTTAGGGCTCCTTCGACCTTGCTTCTACGTCATCCGCCATGTCTGATCCATAGTTCTCATGGTTTAGTAATGACTTCTGTCAAATCTTATTAGGGTTATTGTACACTAAGTACTGAAGGTAAGGAGTCTAAAATGTATTCCTCTTCCTTATGACTTACCTATATCCCATCTATATCATTGATAAGCTTCTTTATCTTTTTTCGCCGTCCATTCGCTCGCTCTTTGCTGTCATGTGTGACCTTTCTCTTTAGTAGGGGTAGAAGCAAAGAAAGGGTACATAAAGAGAACCCATAGCGAGAAGGGAACATATCGATCAGCCAGCTAGTAGGTAGGGGAAGGGCTTTTCAATTCAGAAGAGGTCACCACTTCTATAGATAAGCTACTCTATACTATATAGATAAGCCCACCGGGGTCACCTATTCCTAAGAGAAGAGAAAGGCGGATGACCTAGCGGCTGAAGCGGCTCCAGTCAAGGACGAGCCGGAGCCGTTTGATGACGAGAAGAAGCTTCTAAGAACAGTTTTTGTGGGCCAGGTGATTTTGAGGTCGAATCTGTCAGGATAAGATCAGTTCCTTTCATCAATGTGAGTTTTGTTCACTGTATTCTCGTCGCTTAAATATTCTATTATCTCAATTGAAACTTTTCCTTCTGTCCATCGTTAATAATCCACTAGGACCATTTTTCAAACATTTTTTTATTAGGTTTGGTCCATTTTGCTGAATTTTCCTTTACAATGCAATTACCAGCATTTACTTTGTTGGCTGGCAGTTTAGCAAACGTGGGTTTAGAGACGCTTTTTTACCAGTTTTCATACAACCTGAATTTATTGTGACTGATCAAATGAAACTTTCTTAATACTTTCTATTTATTTTATTTATTTTAATAGACCAAAGTTCCGGAGCAGGCAAAGTTAATGAAGAGGTAATGTTCTTCTTAATTCTGCTTTTTTTCTGCTAATATAATATATATATTTATTTTTTTTCTGACTGAACACTGCAGTGTTCATGCTTATGTTGTGTTTAAAGAGGAACAATCAACTAATGCAGCTCTGGCTCATAATATGGATAGCATTGGTAAGCTACCTAATTTATCTCATATTTCAGTTTGTACCTGCATTGAGCATGAACGGGATCTGACAGGTACAGTTGCTTGCTTAGGTTGCAATAAAGCAGAAAAGGATTTTATACCAGTAGGCATGGCACTTTTTGTCAGTTTTATGCAATAAAACACCGAAGAACCTAACAGAAATGGGCTTGATACCAGTGGATACGTATTGTTATGATGGTTCCTAGTTGAATGACTTCAATTTTATTAATGGAATTGGAGACTTCAAATTGAATACCCATATTTTCCTATCCTCATTGCATTAAGTGAAATTAGAGTGTCTTATCCTAGTTTATTCTAATGTAGTTCGAAGGGAATCATATAAGAGTTGACAGGGCATGCCCACCTAGGAAGAAGTTGAAAGGAGAGGAGGGGCCTTTGTATGATAGAGAAAGAACTGTGTTTGTTGGTAACCTTCCCTTTGATGTGAAGGTATCTCGTCTCATTCTGCTACTTTCTATTTTCAATTACTGCATGGTGTTTTTAGTTTCACAAGATGGGAATTTGACATCGAACTTCTTTGGAATTAGAAATTCAATAAAAATAAGGGATTTCAATGTATTTAGCTACGGAGTAGAAGGCGGGGGAAGGAGGTTGTCAGTTTTGATGATACCATCTTTTTCCCTAGAGATGCATTTGAACAGGAAAAAATATCCAAATATCATGCACGCCAAAGCAGTGTTTTCAAAAAAGGTATGCGCCGGAGAGGGGCGACTAACGGCCAATTGACTGGAACGGACAATTACGCGTTCTTGTTAATTTTTATAAAATTGAAAATAATTAGCTAGAATCAAATATATTTGTATCATCCAATAAGCACTATTTCTTATAATTCATCTTGTAGAGAATAAAAAAAAAAAATAAATCTAGTAGCATGGATAATTTAATTCGGGGTCACAGTTTCTGATTAAACGGCCAACTAATCTGTCTAGTTGGCTATTTCCAAAAAAATAGAGTATAGTACCCCCTATAGGAAATGGAATATTACACATATGCTCCTAACTCCTAATTTCTTAGAAGAGAACCTGAACTCTATCCCCTAGCTTTTCTGTCATTGTCTAGAAAAAAACAAAAAAGAAATTTGAAAAGAGATGCTCTTATTTTGATGTTTATGGACATGACACATGCATTAAGATATATATTTTGGCTAGAGCTAGCTTATAAACTTCTATTAAATACTGTACACCCTCATGTTCGTCTTATTTGCACTGATGCTTTTCTACCAAGCTCTTTATATGGTACTCACTCGTTCTCAATTATCTGTTCGTAGCGTACACTGGCACTTCCCACTAGACCAACCCTTTGCTTCCAAGTAGGAGCTCGTGGTCGATCCTATCAAAAAACTTTACCACGTCGCACTGAACTATCCAATCCATCTCGGGCCAGTCGTCGATAGCAAGGAAGAAGGTTCTTGCCCCCCATTACTTACAAAGGGATCCAGGTAGCTCGGATCTAGCTAGGTTATAAGGTGAAGTTCGCTTGCTGAACTTCATCAAGGAGTTGCGAAAGGTGGCCGAGCTCTTCCTGTGCTCCACAACCTTGACTTTCAGAAATGGAGAGATAAAGCACCCCGTTGGCTGGGAATGGCTGCTTCACTACCGACCATGTGATGCTCTGCTCACCTTCGTGCTTTTTCTCGTTAGATAGTACTGGAGAGCCTTTTCCGTCCTTTCCCTCCCTGGCAAAAAGCTTCTAGAGCCGAGTTGTCAGTCATCCTTATTGAATGAAAAGAAGTGGTAGATTTAGATGCACGAGCAGATGGGAATGATGTTAACGATGTTAAGCTATTGGATGTATGTTGGTAAATCTGCGGCTTTCTTTGTTTGAATCAGAGCATCCAACATGAACAAGAAGAAAGGATGGATCATAGCTATTGAAAGAAAACACAGGAAGTTCACCTCCTCGTCGTGTCAGATGCCAAAAGCACAACGGGAAGTCAAACGAGCGGATATCGGATCTCAGCAAGGTCATAAGAAAACGTTGGAATTGATCGCGTTGAATAACCATAGGCAAGGAGGAACAACACAACTCCGCTTTCTTTTTTATTCTCTTTTCTGATCAAGTAATATCGTTTCAAGGGAATCAGACTTTTTATGACAACTAAGTATGCTTCGCTTGTCTACCAAAGCAAAGAGGCCAGCCAACCGAACAAATGGAATAAGAATATAGGTCCGAAGGAACCAATGAAGGACACAAGGACGAAGCGATCGGCAACATATGGAATACCAACCTCAGGCAGCAAAGGCAAGAAGACTCTATCAGCCATTGAGTTCGCCGAAATACCCATCTCTCATCAAGAGTGAAAGCAACAGCAACACAAGCTCCGAAACGAAGAGGAGCAATAGTACCTACCTACCCACAGTTGACATGCTGTAAAAGCCTGATAGTCAACAAAGGAAAAAGACAGATCAAATTGCAGAAAGAAAAAGAGACAAGTCATGCTTGTAAGTCAAGGGTCGATAGGAAGATTGTTCAAAAGCAAGTCCCGGCGTAGGGGAGTCTATCTTAGGCCCTCTTGACGAGCAGGGGCGTCGCCGCGTTTGGTAGGCACCTGCCCCGGAGTAGGCACATGTCGAACCGGGTTAATTCTAGGTTCTTCTCTCCATCGGAACAATAGGGCCGTTATGCTTATTACTAAACTTGTTGCAGAGATGGAATAGAACCAAAGTCTATCTTTATGATCAGAGGTTGAATCGACAAATCCGCTTCACTTAAGTGCTGTAATCTAGAGTATACTGCTTTATCACCAAGGCAGAAACCTGCCAGCCTAATCCATAAAATGAACGAACATTTGGCCGGTTGGAGGGCGCAAGTATCTAGTGTAGCAATGCGCGAACTCCGTGCTCCCTTAGTCGAAGTAGTTTCAGTAGCTGACCGACCTATTACTCTATTCGCGTTAGCGTGGCTTCATCAATAGCTCAACTTACTAGCGATAGGTATACCCTTATATATAAATGACACAAAGTAGCAGCGCGACGAGCACGCACTATCCATGCCGGGCAAGCAAACGAAGAAGTCGCCCGGGGTGCTCTTTACCTGAGGAACCACATTGATTTGAATTCGATCGCCACCAATCCACCAGTTGTGGTTTGGTTCGGAAGCCGAGGAACCAATGAACCGGTACTTTTTCTACTGAACCCGTACAACTCCACTCTCATCCCAGCTAATCTTCTTGGGCTTTCCTTTAAGGCTGGTTTTGCATGCCTGATGTGTGGTCCTATTCCGAGGTCACGAGAACGTCGATGAAACTTTAATGAGACTATTAGATCGGCTTCACCGGGATCGGGATAATCGGTATTAAGAGTCCGCTTCACCGGGGCACAAAGCATAATTTCTGCTGGTCATAGAGAAGGGAAGGGAGACTACGCAGACCTTCAGTCATAGGGTTGGTACGGCTTCATTGATCGCTAGTAAGTTCTCTCAGTTCAACCTCCTCCCTCTTCCAGTAGCTACAGGATTCGGGCATCGTACCTCAGCCCGACAACTCACAACGGTCCTTTACAAACAAGCCAGACTGAATGTGGAGTCTTCGGATTCGAGTATTGTTCTTTCTCTTTTCGATACTGATTCGCGAGCTATAGCCCTAGCCTTTCTTCTTTCCCGGCAAGGTAGGAGTGGAATAGCTTAATTCGAAAGTCCTTAGCAAGAAGAATTTCACTATAAAAAAAAAGAGAGGAAGACTTTTCAACCAAGGCTATCACGGCGTGCTATTAGAGACCCTCGCCCCGGGTCTTCGTAACCCAACCCTCTGACTTGACTTTTCTCGAAGGAGAACTCCCGAGCGAAGGAAATTTTGGTTGGTTCTACAGCCAGCCCAGATTATCTACTTCTTTTTCTAGAGCTGGTTGAGGGAGCTGAAGCAGGGAATCGAAAACAGTAGTTATAGGCCGGGGACTGGTCAAAGCAAAGTAGGATGAAATTAGTATCTTCCTCTCCAAGTTGATTCTATGGGTTGACATCCCTAAGAGTCAACTGGTTCAAAGATGAATGGAATGATACTTCAAAGCCTCTTAGTAGGAAGGAAACCAAGCAAAAGGATAGAAGAATGGGTCTACGCTTTGTGAACCACCTGGATCAAGAAAGAACTAAAGACTTCAATTGGATTCCCTCCTTCGCCTGAGAAGCTTGCCCTGCCCTAGCTGGAGGTCCACCACTGGGTACTGTGTCTTCGTTGGTGGCAACCTTGTGTCCTGGAAGAGCAAGAAACAGACTGTTGTGTCCCGGTACAGTGCGGAGTAAGAATACCGGGCAAAGGCAAATGCCTCCTGTGAGCTAGTCTGGACGAAGCGTATGCTCAGTTCACTTGTCGCAATTCTTTCAACGGTTAAGGATACACCCAAGAGCACAGAATAGGAGAGGGGGGGCATAGAGCGGAGCGAGCCCGGAATGGAGCAAATCTCTAAGCACCAAGTGCGGGCAAGGCAGGAATGATAGGCAGAAGTCAAGAAATGCCAGGGGTTTTGTTTACCAATGCTACTCTATCTTATCTATGCGCCTACTTACTTCTATTTGAGTACGAAAAGTCTATTTCATATCTCGCCTAAGGCCTTCTTTTATCGATCAATCCCGACGAAAGGCCATCGCTGCAAAGAAAGATATAAAGCAAGACACCGTCGTCAATTATAGAGACCATCGGTGCCCTATCAACCTTACCTGCCAACTCCTTCGAATGATTGATTCAGTGTAGCAATAGAAAGTCTCAGTCCTTCGCTTCAGGCAGCACCACAGCCACTAGAATAGGTAGCACAGGTCACACTTCGATCTCTCCGAGCCAGCAATGAGGTTCGTTTGCCCAGCGATATGCCGCAGGCTAGCATTAGAGCTTTGAAAGAAAGGAGGACGAAGCATTGGTCACTTTTGTCGGAAAATAGATCTTTCTAGTTGCTTACAAGCTGACGCAGATGAATAGCTTTCACCTTAGTATGTATGAAGGAGTGAACCAGAAGCAGAAGACATTCGACGTAGCAATTGAGGGCGCTAGCAACAGCGAAAGAAAAGAAATCTCCTACTTACTAAAGATAGTTGAGAGTCCAAGGAATCTTACCTCGCTAAAGAAGAAATGGAATTGAGCACCCGGGAGCGAATCAAAGGAATAGTTAGAGCTTTGGGATGAAGGTCGAAATGTCTAGTTTTAATTGCTTATGCTTATATAGTTTGAATCGCCTAGCTTCGTACCAAGGCTGGTGAAAGAACCAAGTAAGAAAGTCAGCCCGTTGAAACAATTTCAATAGCTTCCTCGCTTCGCTGTTCGATACCCACTGAAACTATGGATACGATAGACCCGGGAGGGGGAAAGGGTTACTTTATTTGGGCTGCTAAGTCTTTCTTGTTGATTCCGGCAATAAAGAGGACCCTCTTAATCCTTCGTGCTCCACACCCGCCTCACTGGACCTATCCATTCGAGCTCTCTCCTCTAATCCCAACTCGACACGGCTGGACGACGCCTGTTCACTTATAACGAAATCACACGTTAAGCCCGATGAATTCACCTACAATTTCTTGATTCGTCGGTTTGGCAAGGCAGAATCGGGGCCCTTCCATTAAGGTTATATTATAGTTTCGATAGGAGAGATGCAGACCAGATAGGAATGCAAGAAGACTCGCAGAAAGTAGATTGATCGCTAAAATCAAATGCTTTCTCAGTCCCCTACGTAGTGAACAAGTATCCTCGCCCGAAGAAGCATCTAATGCAGATATAGGTGAAGCCCGATCTCAAAATAGTCGAAAAGGAGCTAGATCGCCATTTGTGAGCCCGGGACGAAAGCATTCGTATCCAATTACTAGCCACTTAATATTAAAGAAATTGATAATATTTCGTAAAAACATTCTTTTTTGAATTTGGCAATGCCAGAGATGATATAGTCAAGTGGTCAGTACTATAAGGAAGGAGTAGCAAGCGTCTCTTTTGGCTGACTCGAGCTTCTGTGACGTGTAGGAGTGAAGGAAGCCAACCTAAAGGCCATTGTGCTTCTGTGACATCTGCTAAAAGGAAGATTGAGTCTTAAGAATGGAGTTCCGGAGATTGGCTAAAGCCAGTTCCGTAGCGGCGCAATGTAGTTTTAGCGGATACTTACTTATTTTATTTGTGGGATTGGAAATTAAGGAAAGATCAAAGAAAGAAGCTCTCGTTCGTTCTACTGAACAGAACTAAAATGACCTAGTAACTACTACACCCGTAGCTCTCCCTTTTCTCACTCCTGCTCAAGCTGAATGACTGAATCCATGGAACTGAAGCGAGTAATCTTACAGTGGATTGGTAGGGAGGGGGCTTTAAGCATGTTGGACTTTAAGTGACGTATTGGCCTTGGGAATTCAGGTAAATAGCTAAGTTGGGGCTAGGGTAAGTATTAGTTGAAACTGCCGGACTAGCATAGGGAGTAGCAATAGAGATAGGAAATCGGGTTAGTAAAGTAGGCAAATAGGGATTTTTATGGGCAGTCTAACGAAACTTACTCGATTCTGTGCTTTGCTTTGACAGTTGGGAAAGGAGAATTCTACTAGGAGTTGATGAGTGAGTTCATGGATTTGAATAAGTCAATAGGTATTGATTGGTGACTAGTTGTTAGCATTGCTTGGATGTATTCCTTCCTTGTCAAAGACTAAGTATGAGTAGGGTACCTGGCATAGGCTTTTGAGTAAACGTACCTTTTCTCTACGGCCATATCTACTATCAAGTGACTTCCTTTCCTTCTCTTTGGCTTTGGGCTTGGTGGTCATAACAGATGTACGAATTAGAGGCTCCTCGTCGAGGAGTCATCTTCGACTATAGGTGCCTCCGGGTCAAGGCCAGTTTCCATCCATGGTCCAAATTGCTCCGCAAATCAGTGGAAAGATTCAAAAAGGGCACCGCCTAGCTAAGCTAAGTTGGAAGAAGATTTCAATCTTTATGCTGACCTACGTCCCTAGTATTCTTGCTCTATCATCCCACCTGGACCTAGATCTCGTGTCGGGTTTTCTCTCGTCATTTCTTGCCGAATCTGGCGTTCTTTGTTCGGTTTTTTCCCGATTCGAGTTCTGCCGGCATTTTCTTTTGGGTCCGAGTCCAGCTGGAAAAACCCATCATGAGCCCATGCTGAGTCATCCTTTTTCAACGTGGTATGTTTCGCCTCAATTTCAGTCTTTTCAATTGATTTCTCACCAGGTTTATGCTCGGTCGCTCCTTGTGTTGTCTTTTAAACAAACCAAAAAGTCAGGTAAGGTGCAGTAGAGAAACGGAACATGTAAATGGATTAGTTAATCTACTTAACAGCATACACCGTAAAGGACAGGTCTCCGTGGTGTTGCAGACTTAAACTTTGCATGCATCCCAGGGCATTTTGGTAACTTTGAAAGGACTTGTTCTAAGTTGTTCTAGCTTATAAATGATAATTTCTTTCAAATGATAATTTCTAGTTGAAGATATTCTTTGTAGTTACTTTGAGGCCATTTAGGCAATTCTGCAGCTAAGTAAGGGTGAAATTGGAATTTCAGGCATAATAGCTTTTCACCTATTTAAAGGGTCTCATGTGAAAAAGAAGAATAAGAGGAGAAGTGAGCCGAGGGCAAGATACTTCCAACTCCGAAAAGTAATAGAGGAGGAGCTAACAAAATGACAATTACTCAAAGCCAGCTCCAGTGAATTCAATGTGACTCGTAACTATTTGGATTGGCTCACAGTTTGATCCTGGGGAAATTCTAGGTAGATTTGCATTGAAATTATCTAGAGATCCGTCTCAGAATCACTACTTCAAAGTGAAAACTGAAGGCTTATTCGATTATTTCATTTCTTCCTTTTCAAACTGATGCAGTGATGAGAATTTGAAAGTGCATCGTGCTCAAAGAATATTGGATGAGGATCATTATGGTTTGTCAGATGTGAAGGAGAGGATTCTCGAATTCATAGCTGTCGGGAAATTAAGAGGCACTTCACAAGGTATATCTTTGAAAATATATGCAACTTTCTATTTGAATTTGTGGAAATTCGATTTGTTTATTTGTGTTTTGATAAGAACATTTTATTCAAAGGAAAGATCATATGGTTGTCGGGCTGGGGTTGGTAAGACCAGCATTGGCCGGTCAATTGCACGTGCACTCAACCGGCAGTTCTACCGGTTTTCAGTTGGTGGGTTGGCAGATGTGGCCGAAATCAAGGTGAATTAAGCAGCTTTTACTTTTGCAAAATGATGTGACACTCTTGGTACTTCTTAAAAAAACCATTGCACAATCATATAGGGTCATAGGAGAACCTATGTCGGCGCTATGCCTGGAAAGATGGTGCAGTGCTTGAAGGCGGTGGGGACTGCTAACCCTAAAGTGCTAATAGATGAGATCGACAAGGTACTATAATTGTGAAAAACAAATTAGAAGCTTTTAATGTGATATTCATATAACTCAATATTTCTGGTTTTTCTGCTTTAAAATCAATATAGTTAGGGAGAGGTCATTCAGGCGACCCGGCTAGTGCACTATTGGAGCTTTTGGATCCTGAACAAAATGCCAATTTGATTTATCACTACTGTTCCAATTGACCTATCAAAGGTTTTGAACTCTTTGCATATGATTTTCGAGTTACTTTGAGAGCAAATGGGTCTCCTTACGTATTCATTTCCTTTTTTTGTCTTTGATTCTGAAAGGTTCTGTTTGTTTGTACGGCGAATGTGATTGAGATGATACCAAATCCTCTGTTGGATAGGATGGAGAATATTGCAATTGCGGGTTATATAACAGATGAAAAGATGCATATTGCAAGGGATTATTTCAATTTCAATGGTTCTTTATTATTAGTCCTACATTTTCCTAACATTCTACTTACTACTTTGAAGTGCTATTTCTGTGCTTTTGTGGTTATTTAATAATCAGTTTTTATTGTGTTTTCTATTATTATATTAATGGGAGAGAGCTAAAAGAATTCATTTCTTTATATGGCCAGGTTGAAGTGACCGATTAGCATTGCTTGGGAGTCAAACACTAGGAACTCGGTAGTAGGGATAAGTCATTGCTGGAGTCTAATTAGTTTCTTTTTCAATAAGAAGTGACGAAAGAAGAAAGATAGGTGGTATGAGTTTATGAAGTTCATTCTTTTGTTAATTCTACAGGAAATGCATTCTTTTACTGAGTTTATGAAGTTTTCAAAGAAGCTGAGTATTGGCATTAGTCACCATAGGGCAGAGTACTAGTTTAAGCAAGGTATTGGCATTGACTAGGAAGTGAAGTTGTTTAAGCTAGGGCAAGTGACAAGGAAGGAGAAGTCAATTGAAACTCATAGGTTAAAGCATCAAGTCAGTTCTCAAATGGCTTAGAGTAGTCTATTAAGAAATCAAGTCAAGTAGAATAGGTTTATTAGTAGTATAGGGCCATGGCATTTACAGTTGCTTTTGGAACTAGGGATAGGTACATTCATTAGCACTAGGCTAGGCAATGGCACTAGGTAGGGTGTATGGGCAAGCTTAGGTTTAGTCAAATACGACGCCGGTATGAGTAGGCAAGGAAAGCTGCTGACTCTTAAGGTAGGCCTTTTCACCCAAGAGCAGATATGGAATGAGATGTTCGCTCAGACTTTGATAACTACTGGAGTTAGTTCATCGAATTGGCTTTTCTTGGAACTAGGGAAAGTAGTTGTTGTAAGCCAAGGACAGGACTAGAAACAGGAGCTAGGCATGGGACAGGCTTGTTAGGACTAAGGCTGCTAGCAAGGTATAGGAGTATTTAAAAGAAGCCATGGTATTCACGGATAGTAAACTACTAGCCAAGAGAAGCAAGGTGTAATAGGTCAGCTGGATAGACAAGGAACGTCAAGTGAGTAGGCCTGTAAGAAAGACCGGTATAGCAGATATGTACCGGTTTAGTACGAGTAAGCTGGCCAAGTATAGGGCTATGCGTTATAGGTCTAAAAGGAATAGGCCTTTGTTGTTGGTAGGGGATAGGCATTCACCGATAGTAGGTTGAGGTCAAGTAGGTCAACAAGTAGGTGTGATTTAGAAGCTTGGTATGCAAAGGTATATGCAGAATAGCCAAGTAAAGTAATGGGTATAGTTGTTGGTACCGGTCAAGTAGTAGCTTCTTGTTTGTGAGGAGTAGTTTACAAAACATGGAATAGCCGAGTAGACATGAACGGATAAGTAAAGAATAGGTGGGCAATGAGTGAGTACCAATAGAGGTTGCAAGCAAAGGTCAAGGAGATCTGGTATTGGCATTGACTCGGAAGTGTTAAGTCTACACCTACGCCATGTAATTAAATACCTACCTACCACATTGAATCTCAACGAAGTCTGACCGAAGCATGTAGACCAGACCGTTAAGTCTTACCGTTCGTTAAGTAATCTCTCTTTTGAAATGAGACCGAACAATATTATACTAATAGTCGTAACAGTAATCATTACACGGTTCTTTTTATGGTATCTCAACTAAGTGTCACCGAAGGCAAATAAATTGGAAAGCTCTTTGATCAAGGTAGAAGTATGAGTTAGAAGTGAATCAATAGTTGAAGTACTGGATCTCCTTGCCACAAGATAGGTAGGTGAAAGATGGGCGAAAGAAATGAAATACAAGCATTCTTCTTATAAATAAAGAAATTCCCCGCTAGACGATTAGCCTGTTGGTTTGGCATGAAATCAATTCCTAGAAGAATAAGGAAGAAGAGATTTGATAAAAAATTCACTTAGATATAGGCCGAATCGAATAAGCGAGGGCGGCTATTTCATCCAGGAATCTGGGCAGAATAACTATTTCCGCTCT
>Ga0302320_10021790_pt1 | contig 12693 bp, 11 predicted proteins | sample Bog_T0_3_FD_202130 | JGI IMG/M metagenome (GOLD analysis project Ga0302320, IMG submission 202130) | Peat permafrost microbial communities from Stordalen Mire near Abisko, Sweden - Bog_T0_3 | ecosystem: Environmental > Terrestrial > Soil > Wetlands > Peat | place: Sweden: Abisko, Stordalen Mire...
TGTCGGCATGATACCGAGGGAGCTGGAGCCAACCGGTCGGTGGCTCGGGGTCGAGCTATCAACCCTGGTGGCTGAACTGCGGAAACTCCCCAAAAGCCCTAAATCAACCCTTTAAATCGAAATCCCCTTTTTTTACCAGTGATTACCCGGTGGCCATCGAGCACGCCGTGGACCGGAGAATAATAAACAGAATCGTGCCCTTAGCGCCTGATCTTGCGGTGAAGATTTGCCCTGATGTGTCGATCGATCCTGCTTCTGCAGACCCATTCTTCTCGGGCTTTAGATACCGCCGGAGGGTGCTGGAGCAGCCTGAGGTTGAAGATCTAAATCGCCTAATTGTAAGGAGTGCGGAAACCACGGTTTTTTTCAGGGATCGCAGGAAATGGGTTCGAAAATTTGTGAGGGATAATGCGGGATACCGCATCGAGCCGATCTCTTACCAAATCCCGTTTGGAAATGGGGGTATGGTACTCGTTTCGACTCAGGACATTTGCGAGTTTCCCAGAGAGAGTTGAACGAAAATCTCGTGTCATATCGCGGGATAACGAACACCATTGGAATGGTTTTCGTCCCGCCCACCGACGGAGATCTGTAAATGATCAAGATCCGGAATCGACAGGCGACGTATTCGCGAGGGAAGTCAGGCCGGCAAGCGGCCGCAGACAAAGGATAGATCCACAAGGCCAATCTCCGCACGCACCCACTTCTCACCTGGCCCGGCTTTACATATCACTTGGTGGTCTAATGTCGGACTGTATCGCCATTCAACGGCTTCGACGCTATGGATAACCTTGTTAGCCACTTCGCGGAATGGTAACGGTTCGACGGAACCATCTCTCATTATCAGCTTTCCGCAACTGCGCACATTGCTCGTGGTTTTATCATATTCGCTGATCTTCTCTTCGTCATCGACCATCCGAAGAAGGAGGGCGAGCTCGAGCAGCGCTCTTTCTGCGCGGAGCGCGGAGGATTCAAAAAGCGTCTTTCTTAGGAATTTCCACTCTCCCGAGAACTCTTGTTCCATCATCTCCGATAACGGGCCCTGCGAATAGCAGTAACACATTACTATCGACAGATCTTCGTGGATTGTGGCCTTAAGTGGGAACCAAGCGCCGCGCATAGTGAGGAAATGATTTATAGACTGGCCTACCATCGCGATACAAATTGCCAAACCAGTGAGGCGGGACGCAGCGAAAAGACCATTCTATGATCCTCCAGTGAATGTCGGCCATACGGCATTCATGCGGCAAGATTGCGAGCGGCCGCGAGCATCTGGGTGACTCCAGTTCGCTTTGCCCTTTGTGACGGGCTTTCTAGGATGCACCGAAGAAAGCTGCCACCATTCAGGCTCTTTCGCTCCACCGTAAGAAAATGAAGCGATGAAAACCCGCTCCCAAAAAACGCTACGACTTCGGGCAGCCAAGGGACGACCGAAGCGCCGTCAAACTGGAAGACAGGGAAGCGATAGACGTCTTCGGCTGGAAGCCGGTAACCTAGAAGACGACCATTGGCTCTCGCCCTTTCGACCGCAGAGACGCGGATGCCAAGTAGCTTCGCGACTGAGCTCGATGAGATTGTGGGCCCGGCCATTAGGGCTATAGATCCAGCCTGTGCTGAAGCGCGGGCCGCTAGAAGCCACCTTACTCGTGCAACATCGCCGGGCCGCGTCTTGTTGGCTGGCTGTCGCGTGGCCACTCGAAGCATCGAAACGAGCGTGGAATCGATCGCCTTAATTGACAGCCCGACGGCGAGCTCAGGCGGTAGGTTCTGCTTAAGCGCGCTTTCGAATATTTTGCTTAGGTATCTGGAAGTCGACTTTTCCAGGCGCTTCGCCGCGGCAAGCTGTTCTTGGTTTGCCATCACAGCATCGTGGCCCCCTCACCCTCGTTGTCACTTATGATCATATTCGGAGACGGTTTCCTTGGACGGCCTTTATAGAATCATCCGGGGGCGAACCCAAAACAATCGTCACAAAATGTGGCTATTAACGGCACGCAACGTTCCCGCTATATCTCCGGCCCGCAATGCATCGAGCGGTGTATGGCCCTTAGTGACGGGGTCGGCTTGTAGGAAAAAGGCAAAGGAGGTCAGCGGGTTGAATCCGGTGATCCTCTCCCGCATGGCCCGAAGGACGTCCCCGATGCCGGGAATGAGCTGCCCATCGGGAGCAAACTGCCATCGCGGAATCAGATATCTTCCCTTTTCGTTCCTGTATGCGATGGTTTCGCACCGACGGATTCTTGAACGGAGGCCCTTGGTACCACCGGTGCCTGCGACGACAAACAGCCGGCACGCTTCCGAGGTGCCGACGCAGCCGCCTTCGGAATTCAGAAGGTGCCAAAGTCCATCCGCGGGGCTTGCATAGCCTTGGATGTATATCCGTCGTTTCATGGTTCGTTAGATTCTAACGCTTGTCTTGGGTTGGTACTGTGCTTTTCGGTGACGGGGAAAATGGATGTCTCGACGGCCTTGGTTGGAAATGGTGCAGGGCGATAAGCGGCATCTAGTCGTGTCAGATATGGAATCCTCGATTGCTAGGCGGCGTGTTGGATTGACGGTGGAGCGTCTGGGCAACCGGCTTGAGCCTCACGGGCAGTTGCTGATTTTGCCGCTTCGGCGGCATTTGAGGGCTGTTGTTCGATGGTCGTTAGGGCCTGCAAGACCAATTCGAGCGGCAGGTGTGTGTATGCCGAGAGGCTTCTCAGCGTGATTTTGACGTGCCTGTTGCCTGGTACCCGCTCGAGCCGGCCTTGGTGCAAGAGGGCATCCACCGATTGCGGGCAGACCCCGAGTAGGAGCGAGACCTGATTCCTTGAGGCTATGAGGTTCATATTCTATCTTGTAGCACACCTTTTTACGACCGGGTCTCTGCGTCTTTGGGACTTGGTTTCGGCGGAATGCATGTAGTCTAGTTATAGCATACGTTCCACCGACGGGCCCCCCCGGATGGACTGATGCTGCCTTCCGGTGGAATGGGCCCCTTTCGGTCCGCTCGATCACGCAACCACCCTGCGGCCCGGTCGGTGGATCGTATGCTAGACTCTGTTTCATGACCACTGACCACAGGGATGCCTCAAAGACGGGTGTCGAGCGGGCGCGGAAATGCTATGGCGACGCTCGATCCGGGGGATCAACAAGGCTTGGCATTTGGGTCTGCCCGGCAAACCGAGCCCTCCTGGATGCGGTCAGGGCCTTGGACTGGCGAAAGCCCGTAAAGGGTAGGGTGCCCAAGAGCCATTGGGCTATGTTGTTAGAATCTAACGGGCAGATGAATGGGCCCGAGAAGGGCCTTGATGAAGGGAAGCCCCGTCAAGCGAGCCCAAGGAAGAGGCGTTCCTCGAAGACCCCTTCAGTGCCTTCAAAGGGTGCGCCTTCGTCGGATGTCCAAACCGAACTCCAGTTGTAGGGCTGCGGCCCCCGTTAGATTCTAACGGAAGCGAACGGTCTGTGTTTGGGATCGTGGCGGGATTTTTTGCGCGAACCGTTTCGGCTTTATTGGCCGAGCCTCGCTCCGCCCACGCCGTTAGAATCTAACGAATGTACGCGGCGAAGCCGCCTTGGGCCGTTCTGAAATGGCGGGGCCGAATGCGGGAAAATCCGTGTGCGGGCAGGGGGAGCAAAGAATAAGGCAGTAATGTATAGAAATCCAATTCCAAGCCCCTCTGGCCTCCCGCAGGGCCCCATATACCGCCTCCCCAAAAGCCAGCGAAGCCCTCCCTCCGGAAGCAATCCGTCTCCGCCAGCAATCGCCTAAAACATGAGCCCGCCATCCAAGAGCTACGGCGCCAGCCGCCCGACCCTTCCTCCGGGAAAACCTCAGGCCCGCAAAATCCGGACCTCCGAAAAGCATGCTATAACGATATGATGAGCCTTCATCTAGCCGCTGTCATATCCCCATCCCAGGTCTCCTATGGGAGGCACTCCATGTATCCAGAGCTCTACAACCCTGAGGAGACAGAACCCATAGGCGACTACAAGTGCTTTGGGAAGCTTTGGGAGCATCTGAAGTCCAACTCCGATCTTCCTTCCCATGGCGAACTCCTCCAACTCGCCGGCGGTCAAAATCCTTGGACCGGCGAGAAGCTGACGGCCCGCCGTCACGCCAATTCCGAAAAGCAGCACCGCGTGGCGTACATTGACCTGGTCATTGGAGTGCCGAAGTCCGTGTCACTGTTATCGGAGATTGGAGGGGACAAGCGTATCCGGAAAGCCGTCAGTGACACCAATAAGGAGGTGCTTGAGCTGATCGAAAGGGAATACGCGGGCACGCGGCCCCGCAGGGGTTCCGACCCCGACCGCAACGGTTTCAGGAAAACGGGGAAGATCGCCGCAATCACGTTCCTCGAGAACGAGAGCAGGGATGGTGACCCGCTCCTGCATCCCCACAACCGGATTTTCAATGTCACATGGGATGAGTTGGATCCCAAGCACCCGTTCAAGGCCCTCGGCATTACCAGGCTGATGGATGACCAGAAGTTTCTGGCGGACTTCGCCATGAAGGTGCTCCAGGCGAAGATACGCGCCCTGGGTTACATGACCGTGCCCACGATGGGGGGCCGTAGCTTTGAGATCGTGGGCATCGGGCGGCCGCTCATCGAAAAGTTCTCGAAGCGGCATATGGCCATCAAGGCCGGGGTTGCCTCCCACAAGCGCAAGAATCCCAAGCCCTCCGTGGACCAGGACGAGGTCAAGCTGGAGCAGAAAATCGCCAAGAAGATCCGCCCAAAGAAGAAAATCTGGACCCAGGCCAAGCTCCGCGCCCAGTGGGACAGCGAGCTGACCCCGGTCGAAAAGCACGTCCTGATGACGATCGCCGCCAACGCCCAGGGGCTCCAAGCGCCAAACCTCGGGCCCCGTACGCCGGTCGCGCCCCCGAAGCCGGCTCCGGCCCCGAGGCCTCCCTTGGTTCCTCAGCCCGTTTCTCCGCCAGCCCCTTTCCGCAAGCAGGACCCGGTCTGGACGCCAGCCCCGAGGACCCCTGCCCCGGCCCCCGAGGTGCGGCCCCTGGCTCACCCGCCGCGGCCCGCACCGGTCACTTTCCCCGAAAGGCCTGCACCCCGGTGGCCCGAGGCCCCGCCGCCGCCCCGGCCGCAGGTGCCCGACGAGGAGCAGGGCATGCCCATGTAGCCGTGCTTCCGGAGGGGTGGTGTCCCGTTAAGGACCGGCGGATACCCCATGTTGGCCCGGGAAATCGATACGTAAGCTCACTAAAGCACTTTTTTCAGTCCAATGAGGGCGCTGGCTGCGTTAGTTTTTGGGCACCGTGCACCGCGCCAGGACAAGCGAAAGAAGCATTGAAATCTTCCCAACTTCGTGATCGACAGGATTGCGAGCGCGAGCGGGGAGCGATGTTGCCCCGAGCCCGACAATTCCTCGGCATCTTGCGCCGGACGTAGTGCCGCCGAAAAGGTGCGAAACGAAAACGGCTCCTAACTCTACCTTGGCTCCGCCTCATCAAACCCTCTCTTCAAAGGCTTGCTCTCTTCCACACATTTCACCGGCCCCCATCCCTACAAAGTGGTCCGAGACCCTCGATTTGCCATAGTCCCATTTGAACACCGCAAGCAGGCACCGCTCGAGCGCCCGCGTTGGCGGGGACTTCGACGATCACCGCCAAGCCGAAGCACGTGACGGCCGCCTAGCGGCGGCGTTTGCCAGCGTGTTTCGGTGCTTTCGGGCGCGGTCGTTTGGCCGGCCCTTTTGCTTTCGCGCGAAGTGAGGCCGGACAGGGCCACGTTTCGACCGCCTTTCGGAGCTTGGTCTGCACAAAATCGGGAGCGCGCCAGATGTATTCGGCGGCCTTGCTGCGAGCCTCAGGTGACAGCCCCTTTAGATAGATAAGCGCATCTGCGACCGAAAACGGCCTCGATCCAGTGCCCTCGGCCTCGAAGTTGTTTTCGAGATCGGTCCAGATCACGGCGTCGATTTTCGGCTCGATCGCATCGAGCCACGCTTGAATGAGCGCAATCATCTCTGGGAACTGGCCTTTGCCCTCCGCGGCGTCGCCGTTAACGCACAGGCCGATTGATTCGGAACCCTCCCGCTTCACGAGGTCGGCAATCACCTCAGTCAGCTCGGTGCGCTTACTCAACGAATAGCTCACACGGCAGGGACTGCCGATAGGAGCCGGCTGCAATACTAACGTGAGCGCACGCTTCCTGCTGGAGGAGATACGGCAAAACTCAATCGGCAGTGTCGGCCCAGTCTCCTGCCAGTCGCCAATTGTGTCTTTGAACCATGCGTGCTTAGGCTGGTCGTCCCAGAGTAAGGAGCCCCAGCCGAGAATCGCGATGTTCATAGTTTGGATGAGTGATTCGCTCGTGAGCTTTACCGCCGCCGCGCACGAGGCAACGCTTCAATCACGCAGACTAAGAGGCCGGTGGACGCGCGGCTTGATTCCGCTCGAAGCGCCGCCCGGCCCGTCGCAATATCACGAGATGATGCCTGCACACCGAAACCTCGTCGACACCAAGCATGCGCAGAAATACCGGATGTCCTGTCCTGCCTCTCTCTGCGAAATGTTGCTGAAGTTTGAAGGCGCGATCCCGGACGACACGACCACCTATCAGGACGCCGATCCGACTGGCGGAAACGGGTTCAGCAAGTTCGTCGACAAACGCTTGCCAAAAAACCTCACCATGAGGCGGATAAAGCAAGCCAAGGACTGGGAGTTCCCGGAGAAGGAAGTCCGCGCCAAGTTGGCCGCAGGCACTTCAGTGGGCGTCTTCTTGAATATCCCTGGTGAGGTGCACGGCTGGATCGTCGACAAGATTGCGCCGAACGGAGCGGGTGAAGATGAGATTCATCTCGTCTCGAAATACTCGGAAGATGGCAAGGGTCTTGGAAAACAAACCGCCATGAAGATGGTGAAGCTTGCAGATGCACCCAATCTGAAATGGTCGGATGCTGTGTATCTCGAGTCGTTGCCGGCGCCGCCGAAAGGCCCTTGAGCATCACGGACCGTTGACGTGTGGAATACCCTGCCGGAACTGATGGCCAAACCTGCCTCTTCTTCACCGCCCGTAACTGGCGGCGAGAAAATGGGCGCGCCATAGGCGGAGGTAGCATGAACGTTAGCGTTTACGGCGCTGGGAGGCCCGTTTTAATACCGCGAGACTAGTTCGTCGATAACGGATGCCAGCGCGGCGGGTGAGAGCATCGGCGATTCCGCGCTACTGCCGTTCTTCTGGCAACTGCTCAATGAACCGAAGCAGAAGCTCGATCTGCCCCAGCTTGACCTTGCCGGTGAACCATCGGGACATCGTGGGTTCGTTCACCCCAAGTATCGCGGCGATGTCCTTTTGCGTAAAAGAGTCCTTCTTCGCAGACGCCAAAGCGCCGCGCAAAGAATGTAGTATTTGATTGGCCCGTTGCATCTGAGTTACTATAGCGATAATTTAATTATTGTAAAAGCAAGAAAGACAAGGTACTTACGACTGAAACACTTCCATGCTCACCGACTGGCTGAACATCACGCGGGTCAAGGTTGAGGGTGCGGAACGTCTCTACCCCGATGGGATCGATTGGCACCTCACCCCAGGAGTGAACGCTATCGTGGGCGGGACGGGCCTCGGCAAGACGACGTTGATCTATGCGATGCAATTCGCGATTTTCGGCAAGCTGATCGTCGAGGGCGACCGAATCGAAAAGGACTTCTTCAAGGATCGGCTGACCAAGCGGACCGGTGCGGCGCTGGCCAAGAACCCGCCGTGTGTGCACGTGGAATTCAAGATCGGCGCGACGCAATTCGTCATTGAGCGCAATCTCCTGAGCGGCGCGCTCGTGACCGCGACTTGCAACGGCGCGGCGCTCAAGAGCACGCGGCTCGAACAGACCCTCGCGACCAGTGTCGGCCTCGCGACGGATTTCGCCGGCACCCTCCGGTTGCAGGAAAATCTCTTTTTCTTCGGCGAGGGACGTTACCTACTCGCATGGGAGAATCTGGTGCAGCACGAACTCGTGAATCTGCTAATGTCCGACCACGCCTCGTATGCCCGGCTGGCCGAATTGTGGGAAGAGGTCGAGTCGGCGGACAGCGAGGCGCGCAACATCAGCTCGCAAGCCGTCCGCTTCGAGAAGGACCTCGAGGAGCTGAAAGGTTTGACAGAGAAGCCCACCGCCGCGCTCGCCCGACGAAGCGCGGAAAAGCAGCGCGGGTTGAACAAGAAGAAACTCGAGGAAGAGCTTGCCGGCGTGCGAAAAAAATTTGCGGCCGACGCCCGGCATGAGGAAGACCTCACCAAGCGCATCGCCGCCGCGCACTCGCGATTCCACCAGCAACTCTCCACGCTGGAGGCGCAGGAGGGCTCGGACATGGACGAAGCCCTTCTGGCCGCGGCGCTGGCCGATCCCACGGTCGCCTCGGTGCGCCGGGCGCTCGCCGACTTTTATCGGGCACCCAACGAACGCGGTTGCCCGTGTTGCGGGCGCACCGGACTCGATCGTGCGGTAACAGAACTGGCGGCGGTTGCCGCCGCCAGTGCCCGGAACGGTAGTTGCGTGGTGTGTAGCAAAGCCCTGCCCGCTGAGCGTGCGAAGGGCGCGGTTGCAAACGGCACGGCCGGCTCGCGCGAAGCCAGCCAGCGCGCCGAGGCGTTGCAGGCGTTATTGTTCGAGCGGGAGCAGACGCGGAGCAGGCTCACGGCGCTGCGCGAGGACGAGGCCCGGCTGACGGTCGCCGTAGCGAATGCGCAAGAGGAGGAATTGGAGAGCATGCGGAGAAATCCCGCATCGGTCGCGCATTCGATGGAGATCGCGATCAAGCAGATGCGCGAGCGGGAGAAGCAGGCCCGTGAGCGCTGCAATATGCACATGGTCACGCTGAAGAAGGAACTCGCGAATACGAACGCGGTGTTCTCGAAGATCAGCAAGAACATCGCCGAGGCCTTCAAGAAATACGCGAAGCTATATTTGGATGAGCCGTGCGACGTTGCCTTCCTCGGCGAAGGCGATGTTCCCAGCAAGCGTGGCCCGCAGGTGAAGGCGCCGCACTCGGCGTTTTACCCGGTGATTTCCGGGGAAACACGGCCGTCGGCGCAGGCCCTCTCGGACGCGCAGCGCTCGTTTGTCGATCTCGCGTTCCGCATGGCGGTGGTGGAGGTGTGGCACAACCAAACGCGTAAGACTGTGACGTTGTTTGTCGAGACGCCCGAAGGCGCCGTTGACATCGCCTACATGGAACGGGTGGCGAACATGCTCCGCACCTTCGGTGAACAGGGGCACACGATGGTGATCACCACTAACCTCAATAACGACATCTTCCTGCCGGAGGTGATGGCGGCTCGCGCGAAGGCCGACCGCTCATCGCACATCCTCAACTTGTTGGTCGAGGGCAACCCCCGGCCGGTGCAACGGGCGCAGCAGCCTCGATTCGACCGGATTCTCAAGCTCGTCGCGGAGCACGCCCAGGCCAAATGAGAAACCGCACCCTTCTAGTGCTCGCGCTGATGGCGGCGAATGATCGTTTGGCGCAGCCCGCCGTCCTGCGGACGGTGCTGGTGAAGCAGGCGTTCCTCGCCGAAACGATCCGGCCGCTGTATCGGGTGTGGCTGCGCACGTTCGGCTTCGTGCGTTACCATTACGGCCCGTGGTCGGCCGACATCTTCAAGCGACTGGATACGCTCATCTGCAATGGACTTGTAGGGGTCATCAAGGCCGAACAGCGCGGTGGTAAGATGGAAGCGCATTATCGCATCACGCCTGCCGGCCACCAGATCCTCGACAAGTTCGCCGACTCCGAGCTGCTGCCGTTGACCAGAGACTTGGTTTGGGCGTTGCAGACGCTCGGCGTTGAACAGGCAACGACAATCTGCAAGCTGGTCTACGAGGAAGCGGAATTCGCCCGCCTCTTTGCCGAACATCAAGCGGCTGGGATTGGCGCGGAAACTCAGGTGCCGCTCCCCGCGGTGACGACGGCGAACAACGAGACCTTCACAACCCTTGCGGTTTTGCAGGCTTTGGTCCGGCCCGGCAAGGACCTGCCGGCGCTGGCGTCACGGGATGTCGTTCGAATTTTTCTCAAGTCGCTGGCGGCGCAGCTTCCCTCTACCAACGCGGCTAAAGGAGCGGCGGCGTGAGTAGCTCGTTGTTTACCCTGGCGCATCTCGCGACGCACGAGCAGGCGTTCGGGGCGGTGGCGCAGCGCCTCGGGTTTTCGAGTGCCGGCGACATCGAGCGATTTCTTTTCAAGGCCTATGGCAAGGCACTTCGGATGATTCCGGCCGCCAATCGTCCGAAGGGTGCGATCTTCTTTCTGGAGGCTCCCGCCGTGGCCAACGTCTTACCCAAAGAAGCCGATTTGGTTACGGCAATCGAAGTGATCCAACGCGACATCGGGTCGAAGGTCTACAGTTTGCGGCTTGATCTCGCGGCGGGCGGAACTGCGCCCCATGACCTAACAGCCGAGGAAAAAAAGATGATGTCCGGCAACATGTGGCCGCGGAGCGCGGCCCAGATGGTGAGCCGGCAGGAAAAACGCTGCGCGGTGTGGGCAAACGGTGTAGAGACGATCGCATTCCTCGACGGGGATACCTACCGCGAGACTGTGAATGTCGTCGACGAACTGCCCTCCGGGGTGTCGCGCGCCGCCGACCTGCTGCCGTGGGACGACGGGGCGATGGTGTTTGAGTTCGCGAGCCACGAATTGAACGACACGAGCCGAGCCGGCGTTTGGTGCGTGCCCGATAAGCACATTTTGTATCCCAAGCCGGAGACACTGATGAGCCGCACACTCGGCAAGTTCCTCCGGACGCGACTCGCGGGCTACTTGCAGCACGCCGACGAGCCTTACATCGAAAACTCAGGCCGCGCCGACATCGTGCTCACGCTGGTCGACGGGCGGGTCTTCATCATCGAGGTGAAATGGACTGGGCGCTCGCTTTCGGGCACGAAGGCCAACGCGGCGGCGAACGCGATTCTCGCTGCCTTGAAGGCCAAAACGAAGGGCTGGTTCACGACCTACGACGATTCGACCTTCGATGAGGGCGTGAAGCAGATGAAAATCTATTTCGCCAACGGCGGATACAACAAGGCGTTCCTGTTCGTGTTCGATTGCTGCGCGCCGGCGACCGGACGGACCCACGGGGACCATGCGATCAATCCCGCCCATGTCGCGCCGCATTCCCTCGCCAGCTTCCGGGCGCTGCGCGCGTGCGTGGAACCGCGCAAGGCCTCGAAGGTGTCCAAGGCTACCAGTCCATGATCCAACTCGACCAAACCATCGCGTCCACTTCGCCGGCGGCTGATTTCGCCGCGGTTGAGGCCCGTCCCGATTTCGCGCCCAATACCGCCCTGCCGCGACATCGGTGGTATCGGTTCAAGGAGGGTTTCAGCGCGGGCTTGGTGGCCAATTTCACCGAGGAGTTTCTCCCTAAAACGGGCGGCCGGCTGCTTGACCCATTCCTCGGCAGTGGCACCACCGCCGTTGAGGGCGCCCGGCTCGGCCACTGCATCGTCGGCATGGAGACCAATCCTTTTATGGCGTTTCTCGGCCGCGTGAAGTCGGGCAACTATGCCGGATTGCGGGACATTGAGGGCGCTGCCATGCGTTGTCTCGCCAACCGCCGCATCGCACCGGACTTTCGGCTCCCCAACGACACGACTTTGATTGAGCGTCGCGGGCTGAACAAGTGGCTGCTCAACCGCGCGGTCGCGCGTCGCTTTGAGCAGATCCGTACTGGAATCGCTGATGTCAAACCGAGGGCGCTGCGTGATCTGCTCACGCTCGCTCTCGTGTCGTGTATCGAAGACGTAGCCAACGCCCGTAAAGACGGGAAATGCTGGCGCTATCGCTCTCACTGGCGGAAGCTGAAGTTTGAGGGTCCCGCGCTAGACGATGCGTTCGCCGCCCAGGTGATCCGGTTTGTCGAGGATATCGAATGGATGCCTCGCCTGCCCGGCGATGTGACCGTTCTCCATGGCGATGCTCGCCAGTGCCTCGAACAGCTTGACCATACCGACGCGCGCTTCGATGGACTGCTGACCTCGCCGCCATACCTAAATTCCTTCGACTATACTGACATTTATCGGCCGGAAGTCTTTCTGCTTCATGCAGCGCGCAACTCCGCTGAACTGAGAAAGATCCGGTTCAAGACCGTGCGTTCCCATGTGCAGGTCGCCTGGGAAAATTCCGAGCCATTACCGATTCCGCTTCTCCAGCAGAAAATTCGAGAGATCGGGGAAGCCGATCTGTGGTGCGGTCGGATTCCCGACATGGTCAACGCCTACTTCGTGGACTTGGATCGCGTGGTAGAACAATGCGCCCAACGTCTCAAAGTTGGCGCGACCGCCGGTTTTGTGATCGCCGACTCCGCTTATAGCGGCGTGGTGATTCCGGTGGACTTGATCCTGAGCGAAATCCTCGAACGGCGCGGCTACCAAACCAAGAAGATTACGATTTTCCGGAAAACGCGTGGCAACGGCAACCACCAGCAACGCTCGGAAGAGCGACTGAAGGAGGTCATGGTCGTCGCCGAATACAAGGGCGTCTGTCGCGTTCAGCCCGCGAAGCGCACCGCTTAGCGTACGCTCAGGGCTCCCAGTATGCCATTATCATAGAACACCATACTGGCCGAAGCCGCAGAGCCCCCTACTTCGTGAGATTGCCTCGATTCAGTGGACACAAGACATCCGCGTAGAGAGTGAGCTTGTTTGGTCGCGTCCGAGGATAGGAGCCCTAAGGCTTGCCGCAGGACG
>Ga0302320_10021791_pt1 | contig 12693 bp, 12 predicted proteins | sample Bog_T0_3_FD_202130 | JGI IMG/M metagenome (GOLD analysis project Ga0302320, IMG submission 202130) | Peat permafrost microbial communities from Stordalen Mire near Abisko, Sweden - Bog_T0_3 | ecosystem: Environmental > Terrestrial > Soil > Wetlands > Peat | place: Sweden: Abisko, Stordalen Mire...
GCTCGAGAGCCAGCTCATTCCGGACCTCAACGCATGAGCGACATGTTCGCGCGCATCGATGCCTTCTTCGACATCCTGCTCACCGGCAGCATGTTGACGGAGATCGGCGCGGTTTCGATCTGCCTGCTGCTGGGATGGTTTGCCGGCGCTGCGATGCGCAACCGCTACCAGCGGCCCGGCATCCCCGCGCCGGCCGAGCTGACTCAAGGCTATCTCGCCTCGCAAATCGTGGCCGTCGCCGCGCCGGCGGCGATCGCTTTTGGACTGGTCATTCTGGCTCGCGCGCTGCTGCGCGCCTTGAGCATCGATGACACCATGCTCGAGGGCGCCATGCGCTTGCTGGGCGCCTATATCGTAGTGCGCATCGGGGCGTTTCTTTTCGCCGCCAGTCTCGGCAACAAGTCGTGGATGCGCCAGTGGGAACACCGCGTGGCGCTGTTCATATGGCTGACGTTTGCCGCCGATTATCTTGGCTGGCTCGATCCCATCATCGGCGCCCTCGACACCATCGGCTTTTCGGCCGGTAAGAGCCGCATCACGCTGTGGTCGATCATGAAGCTGTTGTTCACGCTGACCGTATTCGTGCTGGTCGCGGCGTGGATCAGCCGCTGGATCGAGCGGCGGCTGAACAAGCTGAGGAATCTTGCGCCGTCCACGCGCATCGGCATCGCGAAATTCTCCAACGCCTTCCTGATCGCCTTGAGCATCCTGATGGGCCTGAACGCCGCTGGCGTGGATCTCACCGCGCTCACGGTGCTGACCGGCGCCGTCGGATTGGGCTTGGGGTTCGGCTTGCAATCGATCGCCGCCAATTTTGTCAGCGGCTTCGTTCTGCTGATGGATCGCTCCATCAAGCCGGGCGACGTGATCAGCCTGTCGGGACAGAGCGGCACCAGCACCGAGAATTTCGGCTGGGTGCAGGAGCTGCGCGGGCGCTATGTCGTGGTCCGCGACCGCGACGGAGTGGAGATGCTGGTGCCGAACCAGCAGCTGATTTCCAACGCCGTGATCAACTGGAGCTATACCGACCCGCGCATACGCCTCAAGCTGCCGGTGCGCGTGAGCTACAGGGACGATCCGGAGCTTGCGCTGCAGATCCTGCTGTTGGCGTGCGAAGGGCAAACGCGCGTGTTGCGCGAGCCGGCGCCAGTGTCGCGATTGATGCATTTCAGCGACAGCGGCATCGAATTGGAGCTGCGTTTTTGGATATCGGATCCGCAGGAAGGCGTGAACAACGTCCGCTCCGAGGTGAATCGCGCCATATGGCGGCTGTTCAAGCAGCACAAGCTCACCATGCCGACCGCGCAGCACGAGGTTCTGGTGCATTCGGCGCGTCCGCGCTTCGATGACCAGGAGCCTGTGTGAGTATTCCACGTGGCCGGGGCTCCTAGCCAATGCCGCTGACCGTCACGCCGGGCATCATCATTCCCGACGAAGAACTCGAATGGAAATTCATCCGCTCCTCGGGACCCGGCGGCCAAAATGTCAACAAGGTGTCGAGCGCGGTTCAATTGCGCTTCCTGCTGCCCCTCAACAGCAGCCTCGGCGCCGCCGTCAGGAACCGTCTGCGCCGTTTGGCGGGACAGAAGCTGATCGACGACGGCAGCATCCTGATCCAGGCGCGCAGCGAACGCAGCCAGGAGCGCAACCGCCAGGAGGCGCTTGGCCGTCTCGGCGCCCTGATTCAAGCGGCCTTGATCGAACCGAAGATCCGCAAGAAAACCAAGCCCACGCGCGCCTCCAAGGAGCGGCGCATCGAATCGAAAAAGCGCCGCGGCAGCACCAAGCGGGAGCGCGGCGGGAGCAGTTGGGACTGATCAGAAGGCGGCGACGGTCGGCGTGGCTATCGCCCCAGGGTTACTTGCAGGATGCTGTGCCGGATTTGCTCCGATAGCACCAGTTGAGCGTCGGCGGCAACCGCCAGCAGCGGATCGCCGAACAGCAGATTGCCATGCTCCGAGGTTTGAACGACGTCGCGGCGGCGTAGCAGGCCGATGAAATCGCTGAACAGCCGCTTGTCGAAAAACTCCGGCGAGTTCAGGCCGTAAAGCACCGACAAGCGCTGCGCCATCAGATGGCAGCGCTGCTCGAGCGCCTCCTGGCCGATGACGCCGCTGCCCGACTGCAGCAGCAGCGCGATCGTGAGGTAGTAACGTTCGATGGTTTGGATCGTGGCTTCCGCAAGCGCCGACAGGCGTATCGAGTCGATCGAAGCCGACGCCGGGCGATGCCACTCGCCGCGCTCCGGGTCGGCGCGCAGCAGATTGAGCCGCGCGAAGGTTTCCAGCAGAGAGTCGACCAGGGCGCCGACCTCGGTTTCCTGCCAGCGCAGGAATAGCTCCGCGGCAATGTACGGATAGACGCGCCATACCAGGCGCTGGATGTCGATGGTGCGCATGCGCGAGTTGGCGAGGAAGCAGCAGGCCAGCAGCGAGGGCATGGCGAACAGGTGCAGGATGTTGTTTCGATAGTACGTGGCGAGCACCGCGTTCTCGGGGCTCATGCGCATGATGTCGCCGAGCGGATGCTTCAGGCGCTCGAGCATGCCCATCGATTCGGCGTAATGCGCCATCTGCTCGGCGCTTTCCCGGCTGAGCGTCACCATCGGCGAGTACGGCGCATCGCGCAGCAGCGCTTGATACAGATCGATCAGGCGCACCAGATCCGCTTCCGGCAGTGCCTGGCGCGGCGCGGCCAGCACCGCCATCGACACCAGGTTGATCGGCGTCACGGCCGCCGCCGCATTGATACCGGCGCAAATGCGCGCCGCCAGCGCCTCCACCGAGGCGTGGATCCAGGGCGGCCGCGTTTCGCCCTCCGCCGGCGGGTCGCTGCGCCAGTGCAGGTTGTGCTCGCAAAGCATCGAGTCGAGCGCGATCGGCTCGCCGAAATTGACGTGCACCTTGCCGAACCTGCCGCGCAGCGCCGCCAGCGACTTGAGCAGGCCGATCACGCTCTCCTTTTCCTTCGGCCGGCCCGACAGCTCACCGATGTAGGTTCGGCCTTCGACGATGCGCTCGTAGCCGAAATACACCGGCATGAACACCACCGGCCGCTTGGGGAAATGCAGGTAGCTGCTCACCGTCATGGCCAGCATACCGGTGCGTGGGCTTAGCAATCGTCCGGTGCGGCTGCGGCCGCCCTCGATGAAGTATTCGAGCGGATGCCCGCGCGCCATCATGAAGCCCAGATACTTGGTGAACACGACCGCGTACAGAGCATCGCCCTTGAAGGTTCGGCGCAGAAAGAACGCCCCGCCCTTGCGCAGGAAGCGCCCGATCACCGGCATGTTGAGGTTCGCGCCGGCGGCCACGTGGGGAACCGCAAAGCCCTTCCGATAGATGACGTAGGAGAGCAGCAAATAATCCATGTGGCTGCGATGGCAGGGCACATAGATGATTTCGGCTCCGTCGCCGATATCGCCCAGGTTCTCGATGTGCCCGAACTCCAGGCCGCCGTACAATCGATTCCACAACCGGCCGAGCAGCAGCGACATGAAGGTGACGAACGGCTGCGAATAATTCGCCGCGATCTCCACCGCGTATTTGCGGGCCAGCAGCAGCGCCGCCCGGCGCTGCATCCCGCGCGCGCGCATCTCCGCGCGCACGGCGCGGCGCACCGCCTGCGTCTTGATCAGCTGCGCCACCATGGTCCTGCGATGCGAAAGATCGGGTCCGATGGTGGAGGCGCGCTGCGCCCGCAGGGTGGTGCGCAGACTGCGCAGGATGCGCCGCACGTTGCGCGGCGCATTCATCCCGTCTTGCATCGCCTCGCGTAACGCCAAAGGCTCGCCGAAATGCAGCACGGTATTGCGGCCGTTGACGATGACGTTCAGGAATTTGCGAAAGCGGCCGACCAGAACCCAGTCTTCGGCGAAAAACAGGCGCCATAGGCTCGCCTCTTTGTCCGGCGCGCGGCCCCAGAAGATGGCGACCGGCACCAGATCGACGTCGAAATCCGCATATGCGGCAGCCGCCGCCACCAGCTTCTCCAGATAGCGCGGGGCGCGCGCCACCAAGCGCGTGCTGAAGAAGCTCGCGCGGCCGGCCAGCTCAAAATAGGCTGGATCGGCCCGCGCGGCGCCGATCCGCAGGCGCCGTTCGGGGCGCGGCAGGCGCAGCTGCACGCAGGCGTTGTTCAGCACGGCGAGATCCGCCTGGCTCGCGCGGTCCAGCACATAGCACACCGGCCGCGTTCCCGCGCCGATCGACGCGGCGGCATCCTCCGGCTTGATGGTGACCCTGACCCAAAGTGTCAGCGTCTTGCGGATGCTCCAGCGCCACGCACGGGCAATGCCCGCAAAAATGCTCACGGCAGCTCGCGCAAATCAGGGCGACGCGTCGCCGCGCTCTTGATTCTCCACCGCCTTGCGCGTGCGCTGCGCGTTCTGATCCACCGTCTGCTGCACGCCGCGCGCGCGCTCGAGCTGTTGAGTCAGCGGATCGAAAACGGTCTTCTGCGGCGGCGGTGGCGCGCTCGATTCTCCGGACGAACAACCTAAAATGAACAAAACCGCCAGTGACGCAGTCATATTCTGTGGCACGCTCATATGCACCCTCGGAACTGCCGGCCTTGTGGGGGCTTGAGTGTACAATCGTTGAGCGCTACCAGTCACCCGGAGTTGATGAATGGTTCGATTTTCATTGCTGATGCTCGTGGCCGCGGGGGCCTATGCGGCCGACTCCGGAGTCGATATCGACACCGCCGCCAATCTATATCAGGCGGGACAGGTGCGCGCGCAGGTTGAGGCATCCTTGGGCGCGATGCCCGCGCATGTTCGCCAGCTATTCGCTGCCGACGGCTCCAGCACGCTCTCGGAGGAGCAGCTCGCCGCGGTGACTGCCGCCGCGCAGCGCGGATTTCGCATCGATGTTTTCGAGCCGCCCGCCTTGAGCGCGCTCGCGGCGAATTTCGATCCGGCCAGCGTAAAGAAGTCTCAAGCGTTCCTGGAAAGCGATCCCGGCCGGCGCATGGTCGCCGCGGATGTTGCCGCCGCGCAGCTCGACGAAGCCACCATCGATAAGGTGATGGCCGGCTCGCTCGCCGCTCCCTCCACTCCCGAGCGCGATGCGTTGATGGATAAGCTCGAGCGCGCGTCCCAATACACCGAATCCACCGTGCAGATTTTCTTGACCATGGGACAGGCGGTGGCGACAGGCACGGCCACGGGATCCGGAATGGACTCGATCGCGGTCACGGAGCGCGCGCGCAAGTCAGGCGAGGCCAGCCGCGCGGGTCTGCAACAGAACATGCGCGAGCCGCTTCGCAGATACATGGAGTACGGCTATCGCGACCTGAGCAATGCCGACCTCAAGCACTTGCTGGCATTCTTCGGATCGCCGGCGGGCAAGCGCTACACAGCCGCGTACATCGCCGCGATGAGCGCCGGCTTCGATGCCATGGGCCGGCGTTGTGGCGAGCAATTGGGCGAGAGCCTGCGCGAGCTTGCTCAAGCGCAAATGCCGCTCGAAGGCGGCGCCGATGCATCCCCGGGCGAGGCACCGGCACTGCAGCCCCCGCCGCACCCTTAGCGCTCACAGCAGCGCGCGCAGAAAATCGCGTAGCAGCCCGCAGATGGCCTCGATTTGGTCCTGCAGGCGATGATCGGAGTTTAGGATATGCAACGCGGCTGCGTGCTCCCGCGCCCAGCGTATGCTGTTTTCGACCGGCACGATCTCGTCCCGCCAGCCGTGCACGATGGCGGCTGGGCAATCGACGTCTTGCGGCGTGTAGGCTTCGAATCCGGGCATGTAAAACGCCGGAGCCAGGAGAAACAGGCCGCGCGCCCTTAAGCGGCGCGCCGCGGCGGCGGACACATGCCCCCCCATGCTGGAACCGACCAGGACCATCGGCCCGGTGATGGCGCTGCCGAGCTGCAGTAGCTTGTCGACGCGCTTGGACGGATCCTCGATGCCCTGATAGTCCACCGATTCGACCGCAAGCTCAAGCTGGCGCGCCGTTGCAGCCATGGCGGTGATTTTCGAACCCCACGGGCCGGTTTCCTTGCCGTGCGAGAACACGACCGTATGCAAGGATCGGCTCATGCTAAGGGCGGAGCTGGACGGCCAGATTGTCGACCCAGTTGAGTTCTTCCGGGCTGTATTGCGCCGAATTCAGCCGATTCAGGCTCACTGGCTGCACCTTGGCGCCGGACGCCGATTGCGATATGCGGAAGCTGTGGAACTCCTGCTCGCGGGCCGCGGCGAAGCCGATCACCAGCTGAAATTCGTGCGGCGCCGCGCTTGCCGCGGCGCCGCGCCGATCGCAAATGAGGTAGAACGAGTCCTCCAATGCGCGCGTCCCGAAGGCTCCGGCTTCGTGCAGCTGCTCGAAAAACGCCCGTACCTGGGCGCTCACCATGTCGGTTACCTCCAAATGCGGCTGCGCCAGCGCGATCCAGCGGGTGCCTCGCACGATGCTGTTCACGATCAGCAGCGCGAGCCGGCGCGCGGCAAGATACTGCCATTCGGAAGCCCCCGCCGTCCCGGCGGCCAAGGTGCGCGGGCTCACGCCCACGCGGGCGGCGGATCGCACCGCCTGAATGGTATTTACGCCCAACGCCGCGAGCTTGATCCGCCGGTCCTCGGCGACCAGGCAGGCCGGCCGGTATCCTGGGCGCAAAACGGCCTCGTCGAGCTTGGCGGGCATCCACACGGGAACCGACTCGTCGGTCTTTGCCAGCATTCCCGCAACCGCCCCGCAGGGCGCGAAAGACTCGAAGTGCCCGCGCAACTTGTCGTGCGCGAGGATGCGCGGAAAGTACATCAGGGCGTTCTCGCTGAAGTAATTCCAATCGCGCATTCCGCGCAGCGCATCGTCGGCGGTATGCCAGCCGGAGGGCGGGTCGATGATGAGCATGGCGCGACGCTGCTTGCAGTATCGTGAACCGATCAGCAGCGCGCTCGGCCCAACGTCACGCTCGCTCGACAGCGGCGGGATGCACAGGAAATTGAAATAGTCCGCTTGATCCAGCGCAAAGATGCCGCTGCGATCGGCGCCGGATCCGATCAGGTCGTAGTCGGTGAGCGGAGCCCCGTCATCGCCGTCCGGGTTGGAATTGACATAGCCGGTGGCGAGGCCGCTGATGGGATTCAAGGTGCGATCCGGGCGCAGCTGCGGAACGGGTCCAGCCAGCTGAATCAGCTCGGAGCCCTCGAGCATCCGGCCCAAATGCCGTTCCGACGCCGGTTGCACCGACACTCTTGGAAAAATCTCCTGGTCCTCGACCTGAGCCGTGCCCTGCACCCGCACCCGCTGCACCGTCAGGTTGAACTCCGTGGTGCTGTCCGTGGGAATATTGTCGTAGTCGACGCAGGCGCGCAAAAACTCGCGCGTGCCCGGGCGAACCGCCCGCAGCAGCAGCATTGCCGCTCCCGACTTGAGTCCCAGAGTGGCGGCGCGAGCGCCGTTGACGACGCGCACGATCAGCGCCTCGCGCCCGCCGTTGTCAAAGAACTGTTCGACCGCATAGCCCAAGGGGCTCGGCTGCCAAAGGCCGCCGAACACGTGCTGGAACTCGGTGAAGCTGCCGACGAATACCGGGCGATTGACCGGACCGCGCAGCGTGCGGCCCACGAACGCGGTGCGCGCGGTGCTCAAGCGCGTGATTGTTTGGTCCGGGCCGCGTTCCTCTTCGACCTGGATTCCCAGGCTGCTCGGCGTCACCAAATTATTCCCCTAGGGCGACCTTTGTGGACTGTAACACAACTGCCGGGGCCGCCATCGGCGCCGCGCGCTCGCTTCGCCGCAGCTCCTCCTCGATGCCAGCCTGTTTCTCCTCCGCCTGCTTGCGCGCGATTTCCTCGAGCATCACCTTCAGCCACTCCGTCGTCATTCCGTGCTGGTCTCTTCCGGCGGATTGACCATTGCGTCGATGGCGGCCGCCACGCGCGCATCGTATCCGGCGCGCGCCGCGGAAAACGTGGCCTTGGCGAACGCGGCGCCGGCCGGCGTTTTCACCAACTCCGCGTACAGGGGCTTGATGAGCTTCGGACGGCCGATCGTCTTCAAATACTCAGACAGCCGCGCAAAGCTCGGCTGGTAATTGTTGCGGATCCCCAAGGTAAGCCAACTGCGCGCGATTTCCGCATTCGGGGTCTGCGTGAACTTGAATGCCTGATCCAGATCCGTGAGCTGCTTGATGCTAAGTTGCGGCGGCATGTTGTCCAGGAAGTACAGCCACTGCTGGGTGACCCAACTGTGAGTGTCGAGCATCTTTGCCGGGGTATTGCCGGCCAGCCACGCCGTTCGTACCTGGTCCACCGGCTCGAAGGCGCTGGACACCGGCAAAACTGCGTCGGCCGGAATGCCCGGCCCATACACCCACGCGTTGACGGTCTCGCGGGTCACGATGCCGGGATTCGGGTCGAGCAGGTTCTCCTGCAAGTATCCCAAGAATTGCTCGGTCGAAAGGCTCTTGAAGGCGAAATGATCAAAGTAGCCGCGCAAGAACCCATCGAAACGCTCGCGGCCGAATTTCGCGGCGAGAAAGCTCAAGAACAACCGGCCTTTCTCATAAGGCACCAGCGTGAACACATCGTCCGGATCTCGGTTGCGCATGTCCACCGCCAGCGCCTGATCCTTCGGCTTGAGCGTGACGAGCTCGTCGCGCAGCGAGCGCAGTCCCAGCACCGCCTCCATCGCCGCGCGCTGCTCGCCGTAAACCGCATACATGATGCGATTTTCCATATAGTCGGTAAAACCCTCGTTGAGCCACAGGTCGCGCCAGGTTGCATTGGTGACCAGGTTTCCCGACCAAGAATGCGCCAATTCGTGCGCAATCACCGACACCAGGCCCTTGTCGCCGGCGATTATCGTCGGCGAAATGAAGGACAGCCGCGGATTCTCCATGCCGCCCACCGGAAAGCTAGGCGGCATCACCAAGATGTCGTAGCGGCCCCATCGATACGGGCCGAACAATTTTTCCGCGGTTTCCATCATTGACTCGGTGTCCTCGAATTCCTTGGCGGCCGCCTTCAACACCGACTTCTCTGCGTACACCCCGGTGCGCGGGCCGGTGGCCTTGAAGTCGATATCGCCGACCGCCAGCGCGATCAGGTAGGACGGGATCGCCTGCGGCATCGTGAACAAGTACTCGCCGTTGCGCTTCGACTCCGGATCGTTCTGCGCGCTCATCACCGCGCGCAGATCGGGCCGCGTATGAATATGGGCAATGTAGGTCACGCGCACCTGCGGCGTATCCTGCAGGGGTATCCAGCTGCGTGCGCCTATGGCCTCGGACTGGCTGTACATGAAGGGCTTGTGCTTGCCGGCGGTTTGCTTCTCGGTGAGCCACTCCAGGCCCGTCGCATCCGGCGAGGTCCGGTAATCGATTTTGATGTACTCGACCGATTTCCTGGACGGCGGCAGCTCGATCACCAGGGCGCTGCCGAGGATGGGATCGGCTTTTTCGAAATGGAATGGCCGGCCGACCCAAACGGGTTCGCTCTTGGCCGCGGCCCCCACCACATCGGTGGCCTTCTGGGTCACATCCGCGACGCTCAGGTCGCGCGTGTCCAGCACCAGTTGCGTGGCGCGCGGATCGAGGCGCCTGATCTCCAATCCGACGACTCCGTCCAGCACCTTCCATTCGAAATTGACCCGCAGATCCAGTTCAATGTGGGTGACGCGAAACTGTTCGACGTTGGCGAAGGAATGGTAGTCGAGGCCCGGCTGAAGCGGCGTCAAGTCTTCAGCGCTGGCCGACGCGCCCAAGCCTGCCAACAACAAGCATGCACCACACGAACGCAGCATAGGGTTAGAGCCTTATTGCGAAGCTCGCATTTGTTGGGAGGCGTCTTGCGCCTGCGTCGGGGCCGGGGCCAGGGCCGGGGCGGGCTTCTCCCGCTCACCCAGCAATTCGTTGTAGGTTTTTTCGTCCACCAGCAGCCCGCTGGTGCCGTCCCAATTGGAGCCTTCCGGCAATATATCCTGCACCAGCAGCGAATTGGCAATCACCTGCTCCGCGCCCACCGCATCGCCGGTAACCGGGACGGGGATGCTGCGCGGCGAGTGCGCCAGGTCGCCGACACGCTGCCAATCGATCTCGCTCGCGTGCTCCGCAACCCGGTTGCGCAGCTTCGGGCTCAGCAGATTGGCGAGCAAGCGCTTGGGGTTCCTGCTCCAGTCGCGCGAATCGTCCTCCATGACCGCATAGGCTTGCAGGTAGAGAGTGCCGTCGCGCCAGCCAAACAGATAGGGCTGGTTGACGATGGTTACCTTGGTGCCGATCGGGATCAAATCGAAGAATACCGCGATATCCTCCGGGTACAGGCGCATGCAACCATGACTGGAGCGCATGCCCACGCCGTAGGGCTTATTGGTGCCGTGGATCAAATAGCTCGGCCAGCTCAGGCGAAATTCATATGCGCCGAGCGGATTATCGGGGCCCGCGGGGACCACTGCCGGCAGCTTATCGCCATTCTCCAGGTGCTCGTCGCGCACCGACTTCGGTACCACCCAGACCGGGTCCTTCTGGCGGCTGATGATCTTGGTCGTACCCTCCGGCGTTTTCCAACCCACCTTGCCGATGCCGATGGGGTGGGTGTACACGATCTGCGGCTCGCCCTTCTTATGAGGCGGATAGTAGAAAATCCGCATCGCGGCGACGTTCACCACGACTCCTTCATGCGCAGCCGCGGGCAATATGAATTGCGTCGGCACGACGACCTCGCGCCCCACTCCAGGCAACCACGGGTCGACACCGGGATTCGCCAGCAGCAATTCCTCGTAGCCAACATCGAAGCGGCGCGCGATGTCCGGCAGCGTGTCCTCCTTGCCGACCGTGGTTCTTTGCACATAGCCCACGATGTCACCGCCGCCCGGATCGAGCTCAAATCGGTGCGTGGCCGAGGGCTTCGGCAGCTCGATGACCCGCGGGGGCACGAACTGAGCCACCGGGGGCGCCACCGGCGCCTTTTGAAACAGCGAGCATCCGGCGATCGCGCAGCCGATGAGGACCGCCGCCACGAAGCGCTTGCGGGACGACCGTGTTGAATGATTCGGCATGGATTCTATCTACAGTAAAGTCGGCCGGTCAGGCAATTGGTTCTGCTTAAGGGTAGGCTGGCTCGTGTCGGGCGGAAAATTCCGAGCCAGCAGCGCCCCCACCGCTTCGACACCGACAATGGAGCCCAGTTCGAAGCGTCCAGCGCGGTAATGCTCCTCCATCAGGCGGCAGACGGCCTCCCACTCGGCCTGGCTGACCCGGCGCTGCAGACCTCTATCCGCGACGATTTCCACGGAGCGGTCCGCCATTTGCACATAGATCAATACCCCATTGTTGAGTTCGGTATCCCAGACGCGCAGCTCGGCGAATACCGCCAGCGCACGGGTGCGCGGAGCTGCCTGGTGCCAGATATGCAGCGGCGTCAGCGCGGTTTCCACGGCAAAGCGTATCTCGCCGGCATGCAGGGCGTCAGCGCGAGCAATGGCATGCTCGATCGCATCCAGGGTGGAACTCGGAAATAATCGACGCGTGCGCCAGTGCGTCGTTGCCAGATGCCGGAGCAAGCGGCCCACCTGCATCACCAGCCTCCCGAGGCGCCGCCGCCGCTAAAGCCCCCGCCGCCGCCGCTGAATCCACCACCACCGCCGCCGAATCCTCCCCCCAAACCCCCGCCAAAACCGCCGCCCCAGCCGCCGGCGCCCGTCGCCCAACCTCGCGTCGATCCCAGTACCAAGGCGAACAGGAAAGCAAGCACGCCGGCGCCGAGCCCGATGGCGATGAAATGGCTCAGCAGCCAGGCTATTGCGCCGGCCAGGCCGCCGGTGGCCACCGACCCGAAAAGCCGTCCGAACAGCGCGCGCAGCACGCCGCTGGCGACGAATACCACGACCAGCAATAGCGGCAGTAGATGCGGCAAGTTGCCGGTGTGCTCCCATTTGCGGTCGGGTTCGGGCAGAGGCTCGCCGTTGACCACGGAAATCATTTGATCGATACCGGCTTCGACGCCGCCGTCGAAGTCCCCCGTTTTGAAACGCGGCGCCACCGTCTCGTCGATGATGCGGTTTGCGATCGCATCAGGGATGGCGCCCTCCAAACCGCTGCCCACCTCGATGCGCACGCGCCGGTCATTCTTCGCGACGATCAGGATCGCGCCGTCATCGACCCCTTTGCGACCAAGCTTCCAGGCATCGGCGACGCGAATGCCGAACTGCTCGATCTCCTCCGGCTGCGTGCTGGGAACGATGAGCACCGCCAGCTGGCTGCCCTTCTTGGCCTCGAGCGCCGCAAGCTTCGCCTCGATGCGCGTTACCGCGGCGCCCGACAACGTTCCCGTCAGATCCGTCACACGCCCGGTCAGCGCCGGCACGGGGACGTCCGCGTGAACGGCCCAGGCAGCGAGCAGCAGGATCAGGAGTGCGGGCAACGTTAGTGCGCCGGTGCGGCGGACGACGGCTGGGCTCCGAATTCAACGCTGGGCGGCTTGGAGATCGCGGCCTCGTTCTCGACGGTGAAACTCGGCTTGGGTCGGTAGCCGAACATCATGGCGGTCAAATTTCCGGGGAAGGAACGCACCGTGACGTTGTACTCCTGCACCGCCTGAATGTAGCGGTTGCGCGCCACCGTGATGCGGTTCTCCGTGCCCTCGAGTTGCGCCTGCAGGTCGCGGAAATTCTGATCGGACTTCAATTGCGGATAATTCTCGGTGACCACCAGCAGCCGCGAAAGCGCGCTCGACAGCTCACCCT
>Ga0302320_10021793_pt1 | contig 12692 bp, 11 predicted proteins | sample Bog_T0_3_FD_202130 | JGI IMG/M metagenome (GOLD analysis project Ga0302320, IMG submission 202130) | Peat permafrost microbial communities from Stordalen Mire near Abisko, Sweden - Bog_T0_3 | ecosystem: Environmental > Terrestrial > Soil > Wetlands > Peat | place: Sweden: Abisko, Stordalen Mire...
ACTTGAAACTGTCTGAAAGGGCATAACCAAGGACTTGTCACTCAAATTATCTGTCTCAGACAAGGGGCGCAGTTCACAAATACGGGCGAGAAACTCCTGTAATCTCCAGTTTGTAGGTTCCTCAACACCCAATCGCGCGCGCCGATATTCGACAAGGCCGGCACCCGCCGTCGCCTGCCATCGCCGTGCTCGCCGTCAAGGTCAGGCCGCTACGCGGTCGCTTCGCGAACCTTGACCGCTGTGCGCGTCGCTGGCTTCTGGCCGCCATGCCTCTTTGGTGAGCGAAGGCGGCCGTCGGCCGCTTCGTCCACCAAAGAGACATGGAAACAATTCGCCACGTCACCGAGGCGCAGTCACCCCAGAAGGGGCCGAAGCGAAGCGCAGGAGCGGCGCAGCCGTTTGACGGCGGCTCGGCGACGTGGCCGCTGCCGGGCAAAGGTTTGGCCGACAGCCGACCGGCCGCGCCCTGTTCGACAGGGGCGCGCCAGCGGATTAGTTTCCCTCCATGCAAGAAGGCCAATTCAGCCGCACGGCGCTCGGCGCCGCCGGGCATCGGGCGGCGCACCAGGCGCTCGAAGGCGGCTTCTTCTTCGCCGATCCGCTGGCGCTGCCGATCCTCGGCGCGGACGCGCAAGCCGCGATCGACAAGGCGAAGGCGCAGCCGCTGCGGCGCGGCCTCAGGCTGTTCATCGCCCTGCGCAGCCGCTTCGCCGAGGACTCGGCGCACGCGGCGATCGCCCGCGGCGTGCGGCAGGTCGTCGTGCTCGGCGCCGGCTTCGACACCTTCGCCTACCGGCTCGAAGCGCCGGCGGCCTTACGGGTGTTCGAGGTCGATCATCCCGCGACCCAGGCCGAGAAGCGCCGGCGGCTCGAAGCGGCGCGCGTCGCCGAGCCTGCGCATGTCGTCTATGTCGGCTGCGACTTCGAGCGCGAGACCTTCGTCGATGCGCTGGCCGCAGCGGGGTTTGATCGCCGCCAGCCGTCGTTCGTCTTCTGGCTCGGCGTGACCGCCTACCTGACGCATGAGGCGGTCTACGCCGCCCTCGCGGCGGTCGCGGCGCTGCCGGGCGGGGAGGAGATCGTCTTCGACTACGCCGCCTCGCCCGAGACGATCGACGATCAAGCCGCCCGCACGGCGCACGAAGACCTGGCGCGGAAAGTCGCCGCCGCCGGCGAACCTTTGCGCGCCTATTTCGACCCGCCGGCGCTGCACGCGCAGCTTACGGCGCTCGGTTTCAGCGAAATCGAAGACCTCGGGGCTGAAGAGGTCGCGGCGCGCTATGCGCCGGGACGAGCGCCGACGCGCCGCGGCGCCGGGGCGAGGATGCTGCGCGCGGCGACCGCGCCGACGGCCTGAGCCGCGGTCACAGCCGCGCCTTGGCCTGGGCGACGGTGAGGAAGGTGAATTCCTGAATGCCGATGTCGGTGATCACGTCGGCGCCGAGCCGCACATTGACTTTCGTGATCAGCGCCTTGGTGAACTTGGTGAGGTCGAACGTCTCGAGGTGGTCGAAGTCAATCGACGGATCGTCGTAGACGTAGCGAAATGCTTCGTCGACGAGGAAGGCGTCGGGCGGCAACGGCGCCTTGGCCGCGGCGGCATTGTCGACGACGTAGGAAAGCTGCGCGACGATGTAGCCCCTGACCGCGCCGTCGCGGATCTTCGGGACATTGAACTCCTTGGTCTTCTTCAGTTCTTTCGGCGCCGTCGACTCGACGACCGCCGGATGGGCGGCCATGGCGCGGAAATGCGTCGTCGCGTAGCCCGCCGCCAGCGTCGTCAGGCAGGCCCAGAATCCGATCATGATGATGCGGATCATTCGTCCATCCAGTAGCGGTCCGAATACGTGCCGTCGGACTGACTGTCGCGGATCGCCCGCGTGATGATGTCGGAAACCGCGCGCGCGGCCTTCAATTGCGTGCTCAGCAGGCGACGGTTGGTCTCGAGCCGCGTCTGCAGGTGGCCGAGCGCGGCGGCGAGCGCCGGGCCGAGCTGCAGACCGGCGAGATTCGGCGCGTGCCGGTTGAGCTCGAGCAGGCCCTGACTCTTGCGGTGATTGAACGCGTCGTAGTCGACCGGCCCGCGCCGGGCGATCGCCTCGTTCTCCTCGTCGAGGGTCTGAGCGAGCCGCTCGATGACCGGCAGGATCGCCGCCGCCGGCGATTGCGGGCGGCCGTTGGCGGCGACGCGCAGGACGGCGCTCACGAACGCTTCTCGCTGGCGAACAGCACAGCGCCGCCGTCGACCTCGGCGCCGCTCGGCAGCGCCAGCGAATTGGCGCTCATCTGGGCGGTGGCGGCGTTCGCCGCGGCGTCGGCGCGTTGCGCCTTCTCCAGCGCGGCGCTGGCCTCGCCGAGCGGATGGGTGGCGAACAGGCGCTTGGCGATGCCGAGCGCGTCGGTCTTGGCGATCTGCCGCGAAACCTGGTCGGCGAGCATCGACTTCCACATGTCGCCGGCGAGCCCCTGGCCGAAAAACGCGCTCGAGTCCTTGGGCAGCATCTCGCTGACGAAGCTGTTGAGCATCACGGCCTCGAATCCGGTCTTCACCTTGGCGGCCTTGTCGTCGGCCGTTTCGGCCGCAGCGGAAAATCGCGCCCGCGCGTCGGCCGCGGACGGCCCGCTTGTTGCGGCGGGCGCGGTCGCGGCGAGCGTGTCGGCGAAGTCGGCCGCGTCGGCGCCGGCGGCGGCGCCGAGCGCGTTGAGGCGCTGCGCGACGGCGGCGGCGCGCGTCGGGTCGGCGGCCTTGGCGACCTCCAGCACGATATCCGAGGAAGCGTCGATAGCCATGGATTCCCCGTGGGTTCTTTGCGAAACGAACATCCGCCCGCAGGCTTACGCCGAGCTTGACGGCGGCTTGCCGAGCGAGCGCTCAATCAGCTCGGCGAGCGCCTTGCGCTGCTGCTGGTCGCGATACTTCGCTTCAAGCCCTTCATGAGCGCGCTCGGCGAGCTTGGCGCGCGCGCCCTCGCGAAAAGCGTGACGCGACTGGGCGGCGTAGGCGGCCTCGGCGGCGGCGATCTCCGCTTCGAGCCGGCGGATGCGCCGCATGCCCACTTCGGCCGGCGGACCGTAGGCGCAAAGGCCCTCGCCCATCGCCCGCCATATCGCGCGCTCGTCCGCGACGAGCCCGTCGCGGCGGCGACCGATCTGGGCCAGCCGCCAGCCCGCCAGTTCGTGCAGCTGCTTCCGCAGTTTGCCGATTCGCGCCAACGCTTCCAGCCGCCGCTTCATCTTGGTCTAACCCGTCTTCAGCCAGGCGGCGAAGGCCGTCATGAATTCGCTCAGCATCGGCTGGGCGGTGACGTAGAGCAGCAGCAACCCGCCAGCGACGATGAAAGGCGTCGCGACGTAAAAGATGGCGATCTGCGGCGTCAGGCGGTTGATGAGGCTCATCGCCAAGTTGACGGTGATCGCATAGAGGAAGAACGGCGAGGTGATCCTCAGCGCGACCCGGAACGACTCGGAGAGCATGCCGGCGACCTGCCGCAGCGAATAGCCGGGATCGAAGTCGACCCCCATCGGAATGGCGCGGTAGGAGGCGACCAGCCCGCGCAACGCCTCCCAATGCGCGTCGGTGATGAAGATCAGCGCCGTCGCCGAAAGAACGACAAAGGTGGCGAGCGGCGGCAGCATCTGATCGGGCTCGACCTCGACGCCGAACGGATTGGCGAGACCGAGCATGGCCGACGCGCCAACCGCCATCGCCTCCAGCGCGAGGAACAGCAGGCGGCCGAGGATGCCGATGGTCGCCCCGACCGCGCTCTCGATCACGATCAGGCGCAACGCCGGCAACGGTTCAGCGCTGAGCGAGCGCAACGGCGCCTGATCGATGAGAATCGGCGTCAGCGACAGCGTCGTCGCCACGGCGACGAACAGCCGGACCTGCATCGGGATCTGCGCGTTCGCCCATCCCGGCATCAGCATCAGGCAGCCGCCGATGCGGCAGAACAGCACGAACACCGCCAGCGTGAGGTTGGGATCGAACAGCCGCGCGATGTCGCCGTTCGCATCCACTAGGAGATCGCGCCCAACGACTTGACCTCGAACCCGCGCGCGATTTCGAGCTGCGACAGCACCGGCAAGGTCGGGAACATGCGTTCGATGATCATCCGCACATAGGTGCGCGTCTCCGCGGTCGTCACCAGGGCGAAGACGTGCTTGTCGTCCATGCGCTTGCGGATGGCGGTCGCCGCCTCGGCGGCGAACTGCTCCATCAACCGCGGGTCGATGTCGAACTCGATCACTTCGCCCTTAGCGTCGCGCTTCAGGCTCTGATGGAAGACCATGTCCCAGCGGTTGCCGAGCCGCAGCACGCGCAGCGCCCCCTGTTCCTGGATCTCACCGCAGATTTGCTGCGCCAGCCGGACGCGCACGTGCTCGACGATCTGCTCCGGTCGACGCACGTGCGGCGCAACCTCGGCGATCGCCTCGAGGATGAGGCTGAGGTTGCGGATCGACACCCGCTCGGCCAGCAGCAGCTTGAGCACCGCCTGGATGCCGGAATAGGAGATCTGCGACGGGCACAGCTCGTCGACCAGCCGCTTGTACTCCGGCTCCAACCGATCCAGCAGGGCGCGCATGTCCTTGTAGGACAGCAGTTGGGCGAGGTTGTTGTGGATCACTTCGCTCAAGTGGGTCAGCAGCACCGAAACGGCGTCGATCGGCTTGAAGCCTTCGCGCTTGACGTCCTTGAGATAGGCCTGCGAAATCGACATCGCCTTCATGCCGAAAGCCGGCTCGCGGATGTCGTCGCCCGGCACGTTGGGACGGCGGCCGTCGCCGATGATGACCAGGAACTCGTGGGTCTTGAGCTCCTGGGTGGCGACGACGGTGCCGTGAATGCGGATCTGGTAGGTCTTGGCCGGCGCCCTGATGTCGTCGGTGAGCTTGATCTCCGGCACGACGAAGCCGTACTGGCGCGCGAACTTGCGCCGCATCTTGGCGACGCGCGAGGCGATCTCCTCGTATTGCGGCAATAGCGTCGCGGTCAGCTCCTTGCTCAGGCACAGCTCGATCTCGGCCGACTTCAGTTGCTCCTTGATCGAGCTCTTCTGCTCGGCGCGCGCCTTCTCGTCGCGCGCGGCTTCGGCGACGGCGGCGAGGGCGCGATCCTTGGCCTGGCGGTTGGGAATCGCGACGCCGACGAAGGCCATCAGCCCGCCGAGAAGCGCGAACGGGATGAACGGCAGGCCGGGAATGACGCCGAGCACGAACATCATCAGCGCCGCCATGAACAGCGCGATCGGATAGCCGCTGAGCTGACCGAGCACCGCCTTGTCGGCCGAGCCGCGCGTGCCGCCCTTGGCGACCAGCATGCCGGCGGCGAGCGAGATGATCAGCGCCGGGATTTGCGAGACCAGGCCGTCGCCGACCGACAGCTTGGTGAAGATGTCGGAGGCGGCGGAGAGGCTGAGCCCGTGCCGGGTGACGCCGATGACGATGCCGCCGAAGATGTTGACCGCGAGGATGATCAGGCCGGCGATGGCGTCGCCGCGGACGAACTTCGACGCGCCGTCCATCGAACCGAAGAAGGAGCTCTCCTCCTCGAGTTCGCGGCGGCGCTGCTGGGCGACCTTCTCGTCGATCAGCCCCGCCGACAGGTCGGCGTCGATCGCCATCTGCTTGCCGGGGATGGCGTCGAGGGTGAAGCGCGCGCCGACCTCGGCGATGCGGGTCGCGCCCTTGGTGATGACCAGGAAATTGATGGTCACGAGGATGAGGAAGACGATGATGCCGATGACGAAGTCGCCGCCCATGACCAGACTGGCGAAGCCGCCGATGACGTAGCCGGCGGCGGTGATCCCCTGGGCGCCGTGGGCGAGGATCAGACGCGTGGTCGAGATGTTGAGCGCGAGCCTGAGGACCGTGGCGACCAGCAGCACGGTCGGAAAGGCGGAGAACTCGAGCGGCTTGTTGATCCACAGGGCGACCATCAGGATCAACACCGACAACGCGATCGAAAACGCCAGGCCGAGGTCGATCAGCGTCGCGGGAACGGGCAGGAAGAACAGGCACAGGATCAGCACGATGCCGACCGCGAAGGCGATGTCCTTGCCCCCACGGCCTACAGCCGGCACGCTCGCAGCCGCCGTCAACGACATCCCGGGTTCTCCACAACGCTTCGACGGCGACCATGCCCGGCGAAGCTTGCGTGGGTCTCGCCGCCGCGGCGCCGCGGCCGCCCGCCGGCGGCTGACGAAGTCGCCGCGAGTGACGTTTTGCGCCCGTCATGGCGGGCCGCCGACGCCGACCCAACCGCCAAACGACATTTCAGACGGACCCGACGCCGAAACTTGACATCCGGCCTTGGCATGGCATGACGTTCGCGCTCAGCCTGGGACGGAAGCGGTCGTTCGGCGTGGACATGCTTTGCCGGGAAATTTAGCCAACGCCTTCATTACAATAACGGCCGCGCAATGTCCAATAAAATGAACAAACTACATGAGTTGCTGATCGAACGTCTGCTTGAAACGTTTGTTACTCTAGTGGCTGTCGATGAAAACGCGCGAATCGTTATCTTGAATAAGAAATATGCCGATATATTGGGCGTGTCGTCAGAAGACGCTGTCGGGAAACCTGTGGAAAGCGTCATTCCAGGCTCCCGGATGCCCTGGATCGTTCGATCGGGCGAGACGGAGATCGCCTCTGTTTTCGTCTTGAAGAATGGACGGCCGATTGTTTGCAGTCGGCTGCCCATTCTCGACGGCGACAAGATCATCGGCGCCGTGTCTTTTGCGACCTTTACCGAAATGGACCAGTTGCATTCAGTAGTCAATATGTATGAGCAAGTCAAGAATGAATTGAAGCTCGTTAAGCTCGAGCTTAGACAGCTACGTGGCGCGCGCTACTCCATTGATCAGATCATCGGTGAAACGCCGAGCATAATCTTGATGAAGGACCTGATCAAGAAATTCTCGAAGACGCCCTCCAATCTGCTGATTTCTGGCGAAACCGGCACCGGCAAGGAACTGGTCGCCAACGCCCTTCATCAGGAGGGGCCGCGTTACGGCAACTCGTTCATTCGGTTGAATTGCGCCGCAATTCCGAAGGATCTTCTGGAATCTGAGCTCTTCGGCTATGAGGATGGCGCCTTTACCGGGGCCAAAAAGGGCGGGAAGCTCGGCAAGGTGCAGGCTGCCGACAAGGGGACGCTGCTGCTTGACGAGATCAATGAACTTCCCCTGGCGCTCCAAGCAAAATTACTGCGGGTGATACAAGAGAGGGAAATCGACAAACTTGGTGGATTGAAAAGCATTCCGGTTGATTTTCGCTTGATCTGTTCGGCCAACAAGTCGTTGCCTGATCTGGTCGCTGCGAGAGAATTCCGGGAAGATCTATACTACAGAATCAACGTTCTTGAGATCTTCGTTCCGCCTTTGAGAGAGCGCCGCGACGATATTCCCCTCCTCGTGCGTCACTTTATTGGTCGGATCAACGCGGAATTGGGGCTGCATGTTGACGATGTCGACGACGGCGTCCTCGACCTGTTCCGGCGCTACGACTGGCCAGGCAACGTGCGACAACTGGCGCATGCCTTGGAGCGCGCGGCCAATCTGAAGGGAGCGGGCTCTTTGTCCCTGGACTGTTTTGAGCACATCCGTCTCCGCCTCAAGAACGAAGCGATGTCGCAGGCCCCTGACGACGGGTCGTTGACGACGATGCTGGCGGGGGTCGAGAGGGACCGGATCCTCTCCGCATTGACGTCAGCCGATGGAAACAAGGCCAAGGCCGCCAAGATCCTGAAGATGGATCGAAGCGTTCTCTATGATAAATTGAGAAAATACGGTCTTAGTCAAAAGGCGCAGTAGTTCGCCCGCGTTGAATTGCTCGGCCTTGAAGCCTGTCTTTGGCCAGGGACAAGGACGACAACGCCGCGAAAGCACCGTAGCTTGGAACAGACCTTCGCGAAGCTGCGCCCGGCGAGTGGGTTGGTCTCGCCAAGACAGTCAGCGGCCGATGCGGCTCGCGCGATTGGCGTCGCCAGGGTCATGCATGATCGGCGGCGTCAGGCGTCAGGCGCATCGACGAGCGACTCGTTTCGCGAGGCGAAAAGTCCTTCCATTGGACTTTCGACGACCGGTCGACGGCATGACCCCTCGATCGAAGACGTGGACGAAGACCTTGACCAATTCGGGTCGCGAGCGAAGGCGAAAGCGCGCCACGGAGCCGCCGCCCTGCCGCTCACGACGGCGGCGACCGCGGGTCGCCCAAATTATGCGGCGCGTCGCTTCAACCCAAGGATGGCGCGGGCGTCGTCGGGCGAGGCGACCTCATTGTTGGCTTCCCTGACCAGGCGCGCCGCCCGCTCAACGAACTCGGCATTGGATTTCGCCGGACGCTTCTTCGCATACAAGACATTGTCTTCCATGCCGACCCGAACATGGCCGCCCATGGCGATCGCCGCAAACATGATCGGCAGATGGCCGGCGCCGATGCCCAGCGCCGACCACGTGGCGTCCGCCGGCAACAGACTCTTCAGGTAAACGAGGTTCTCCACGGTGGCGGTGGTGCCGCCGGGGGCCCCCAGAACGAACTGGTAATGGCAGGGGGCTTTCAGGACGCCTTGCTTCACGTGGTAGACGGCGTTGTAGAACATGCCGGCATCGAACACCTCGATCTCCGGCTTGACGCTATTCTCCAGCATCACCTTGCCGAGCTTCTCGAGGAATGCCGGATGATTGACGAATATTGTGCTGTGCGCCCAGTTCATCGTGCCTGCGTCATAGGAGGCCATGTCAGGCTGCAACGCGATGAGGTGCGCCATCCGGGTTTCGTCGGTGGCGTTGAGATCGCCCGAGGTCGTCAGATTGATGACGATGTCGCACTTCTCGCGGATCAGCGTCACCGTTTCGCGAAACCGCTCCTTGTCCATCGTGCCCTTGCCGTTCGCATCGCGCATATGCAGATGGGCGATGCCGGCGCCCGCCTGCCAACACGCATAAACGTCGTCGGCGATTTCGCGCGGATTGAGCGGGATATTGGCGTTGTGTTCCTTTGTCGGCCAGGCCCCGGTCGGGGCGACCGTAATGATGGTCTTCGGCATCGAAATCTCCAGCTTTTCTTGCTTATAGAGCGGGCAGAATTTGGTTTGTCATCTATTGCGACGGATTCCTGAGGTCGGAGCCTAGAAGGCCAAGGTGTGTTCTTTGGCGTATTTCTCCAACAGACCATCGAATCGACTTAGGTAACTGAAGTCGTTAACGCCACGTCGAGTCTGCGCCTCAGTGACAAGCTCAACAATTCTGTCGTTGAACGGAGTTGGTATACCGCACGCTCGGCCCTGCTGGCAGATCACGCCGTTGATGTAATTGATCTCGCATTCGCGACCCTTTTCAAGATCCTGCAACATGCTTGCTTTCAGCTTCGCATGCGGCCCCCAGATCTTGCGATAAAGGGGCATTTTCGACGGAATATCGCCGGCGCTTTTTAGTTCGAAGAATTCCAGATCCTCGCCCTGCATCTCCACCAAGCCAACGCCGCGAGCGTGCGCCACGGCGATGCATTCATTGGCCACAAAGGCCAAGCACGTCATGGCCTTGGGATTCGCGAGCACGTCGCCGAAGGTGCAGCCCAGCGCCGCGGACATGCCGCTGAAGGTGGAGTTCATCAGCACCTTCGTGAACTTGATCCCCATGAGGTTGTCGCGGATCTCGGTCGCGCCGACGCATTCGAGATATTCTTGAACCGTTTTAAGGCGGGGGCGAAGGACGCCGTCGATCTCGCCGATTTCGAAGGCGAACTTCTCGACGGTCGCGTAACTCGAGGTGAGCGAGGAAACGCCCGGCCTCAGCCATGTGGCGCCGAAACCGACCGCGCCGCCGACTGTGCGGCCGCGGCCGACGATCGACGCGACCGAGTCTTCTGGGACGCCGTTCTGCAGCGTGCAGACGACGCTGTCGCGGCGCAGATGCGGCAGCAGTTGCGGCAGGACGGAATGGTTGTTCGTCTGTTTCGTCAGCAGGAACACCAGATCGTACTCGCCGGTCATTTGATCCGGAGTGTACGCCGTCACCGGAACATTCAGATCGAGGGCGCCGGTTATGGTCGCGCCGAAGCGATTCAGCGCGTCGACGTTATCTTTGTAGGAATCGAACAAATCGATCGGCTTGCCGCCCTTGGTTATCAGCGCGCCGATGATTGTGCCGAGGGAACCGATCCCGATAATAGCCGCCCTCATAATCTCTCTCCTTTCAATTTCATTCGCGACGATTGCGGCTGCGGCGCCGCCGGGTTCGCCAGCGGCGAAATACGAACGCGCGGAATGACAAGCGCCGTCTTCGCCCGAGCACGGGGATCGCCCGCCCGCCGCCTCAATGCGTCTGATGCGTCTTCGATTCACAGCCCTTGCGGGAAGGCGAGGAACGCGACGCTGCCGATGAGCAGCGCGTACAGGAACATGGCGAACGTATACGGCAGAATGTCCTGGAACCTGACTTTATAAGCCGCAAGGAACGGCAAGGCCCAGAACGGCTGGATCAGGTTCGCCAACTGGCCGCCGGTGCTGTAGGCGTTGACCACGTGGGCGACCGGAATGCTCAGTTGTTGGCCGGCTGGGATGATGTAAGGGGCTTCGATGACGAACTTCGAACCGCCTGACGGGACGAAGAAATCCATGATCGTCGTATAGATCATGATGATCCAGGCGTAGGTTCCCGCGGTCGAAATCGAGAGGAACCAGTGGGTGATGACGCTCGCCAGCCCGGAATTGCTGATGATGCCGAAGATGCCCGCATAGAGCGGAAACTGAATAATCACGCCGAACGTCGTGCCGACGCCCTGCTTCACGGACGCGGTGAAGCTCCGAGGCGATCCGTGCAGCAGCATGCCCAGACCGAAGAACGTGAAATTGATGATGTTGATGTCGATCTTGGCCACGCCGTTGAGCGCCACGAAGCGAACAACCCAAATCAAGAATCCAACGCCAATCACCGTCAGCACAATTCGGGACCGTTCCCACCGCTCGGCCGGTCGCAAGTCGCTCCGCACTTCCTCCACCGGAACGTAAGTGAACTCGTTATAGACGGCCTCGCTGATCTCGACGGCCTTCTCCTTTTTCGGCATCATGAGCGCAAGCAGAACGGGAATTGTAAGAAACTCAAAGAAAACAAGAACAAGGAGGAATGGCGACAGGGCGGTCTGGGTCAAAGGGAGCAAGCCGCCGATGGTCTTTTCGAGAAAATTGCCGGCTGTCGCCGCCAGCAGCGGCGCAGACTGCGATGGTCCGTTGGCCATGATCAGGAACATGCAGTAACCGGCGGCCGCCAGCAGAGGATAGTGGATTCCCACGCCGCGCTTGCGGATGGCGACTTCCTTGCCCATGACGACGGCGACCATCAACCCCACCGCCCAATGCAGCCAGGCGATGAACCCAACCACCAGACAGAACACGATCAACGTCGACCTGGGCGACTTCGGCAAGTCGATCAGCTTGATAAGGCCGCTCTTCACCAATTTCGAATCGGCAACCACAAATCCCGTGATCATCATGACGGTGAGCTGCATGGCGAACGTCAGCAGCAGCCAAAACCCCTTGGCGTAATCGTCAAGCAATCCAAGCGGGCTGTGGTCGGTAAACACCATGCCCATGATAAAAACAATGATGGTCAGCGCCGAAACGAAGACCATGGAATCGGGGACCCAATTCAGACTCCATTTCGTAAAACGGTCGACTATTCCCAGTTTTGGCTTGAGTGCAGGCTCGACTTCTAAACTAGCGCCAGACATTGTTTCACCCCCCCCACGTATTCAACTATTCACTTATGCGATCGATCCTTGGCGAGGACCGGCACATGGCGCTTGGCGCCCTCTTCCGGCTGCGCGCCGCTCGCCAGCGGCTTCCCACGAGAGTCGAGGGATGAGCTGTCTCGGCGGCCGCTCAGCGTTCCCGCCGGCGGCCGTGTTCCCCTGCCCCGAATGAGCCCCGCCTCCGCGGAATACGACGCGGTCCGCTTCGCTCCAGCAGCCCAACTCGGCGACCGACCGCTGGCCGGCGCGAGACGACGGATAGAAGAAGCACGAGACAGACTCGTCAGTACGGAGATTCTTCACGGTTTCCGGTTGGTTGCCTTAGTCACGACGACGCTGATTACGCATGCGGCGTGCCAAGGCGAATTTGCGTTTTATTGCTAACACTAAGTCGAATATTTGATCCGCTGAATGTCGGGTCTTCCTACATTTGACGAGGCGGACGTAGGGAATCCCTACATTTCCAATGCGCCGCATGACGGCGCCGAGCTGGTGGCCCGTCATTTGGCGGCGCGCTGGCGTCGCAAAAGCGCGATTCGACCTGTTTCCGGGCCTTGGCGGTCGGAGCCGCGCGCGCGGTTATGCAGCCGCGGATTTCTTGCGCCGGGTCGCGGCGGCGATGGAACAGAGTCCGCCACTGCCGCGGCAGGGCGGGGCGGTCGGCTGGCATTTGGTCGGAATGCCGCGCCGGCGCCGTTCGGCGAGCGTCTTTATTGTCTCGCGACGGGCGAACCCATCGAGCGCGAGCGCATCGCTGCTGCGCGTGTCCCGCCTATGGAAACGCCTTCCGCGCTGCGCTTCGCCGAGATCCTTACGCCCGCGCTACGGCGTCCCGTCACCGTTCGAAGCCGTGCTCGATTCGCCCGTAGACGTTTTCGGTGAAGAGGTAGAATTGCCCGCCGATGAACGATCCGGTCAGGGTGACGACGAGGAAGATCGTGACG
>Ga0302320_10021795_pt1 | contig 12691 bp, 12 predicted proteins | sample Bog_T0_3_FD_202130 | JGI IMG/M metagenome (GOLD analysis project Ga0302320, IMG submission 202130) | Peat permafrost microbial communities from Stordalen Mire near Abisko, Sweden - Bog_T0_3 | ecosystem: Environmental > Terrestrial > Soil > Wetlands > Peat | place: Sweden: Abisko, Stordalen Mire...
CATTTTCGAGACCGTTCTCGCGCTCGGTCATGTTGAAGATCACGGCATGGGTATGAAGCTGGGGCGCAGCATAGCCATCGACGGGCCGCGCGGTGTCGTGCTCGAAAGTGGCGGCGATAAATTTTCCGATCGTCTCCGGGGCATGGACATTGCCGATCCGCGCTTGCGTGTATCGTTCAAGCTCCTGAAGTGCCGCGCGTACACTCTCCCGATGCGCTTCCCGCACCCGATCATCGCCGCCCACGAGAGCGGTAAGCGATATCGATTTCGGCGCCGAGAATGTAGCGTCCCATCCTGCGCGGTGCTCGGCGCTGATCACCTCTCTGCCAAATTTGCCTTCATAGGTTCTCGAAACCTGATGCCGTACGAGCTGCTCTTCGGTGTGCGGATGTTGGCCTTCACTCAGTCGTGCAAAGTGTTCGGAACCAACGCCACCTTGCAACCCCCACTGCTCGGCGAGTCTGCCCTGCCACTCACTGTGACCCTGCTGATCGCGGCTCCAGTAGTTCTGCTCCTGCGAGGCAAACTCCCGCACATGGTAGGTCTGCGCCTGGCTGGCTGACAGCGGTTTCGAGATCGTGAGCATACCAAGCGCTCCTCAAGCGTGAAGTGGTGTTCTTGGCAATTTGTCTCTCATTCGATTCCCTTCGTTTTCTCCCAGGCGAAGGCCCCTTTGGGTTTGGTCTCGGGGGCACCGGTGGTCGAACCATTGACGGTGGAAACAAAGAGTGCGAGCATCGGCTGGGTAGTCTTCTTCGGCGGATCGGCTGGAGCAGTCGCGAGCACTGATAGCGCTGGTTTCGGCGCGATCTCTGGCATCTGCCGCTGCGAGAATCTCGGCGGTCTGAATCGGATTCTGCCCATCTTCTTACTCCATCTCTGGATCAAACTTGGCCGAGGTCGGCCCCATTCGAGCGTCTCCCTATCCGGACCGTTACGTGAGGATCGGTTCTGCAAGACACTCCGCACAGCCAATAGCAAAAGGAACATCGCGGCTACCCAGAGCAACGGCGTCAAGAGCGAAAAGCTTCCGGGAAAAGGCAGGGCACTCATGGCATGCGAACTCTTTCCTTTCGCCCCCGGGCGGAGAAGTCATCAAGCAGTTTGCGTGCCTGCTGAAGCTTTCGTGCGTCTGCCTGGTCGCGAATTTTGAGGACGGAATCGGGCGACAATTGCCTGCCTTCCGATGCCGCTTGAGAGGCTGCATGAAAGAGATTCAAGAGCGCGTAACGCACCGCCCAAACCTCGGCCAAAACCAGTTCTGCGGGATCGGCGGGCCGCTGTCGCGCAGCGCACAGAGCAGTGCCGCGCAGCCACTCGGAGAGAGCCTGTCCCGCGCCTTCGGCGGCAGCTTCAATCTCGGCCAGTTCCTCGGGAGTCAGTCTTGTGGCCGCGGTCTTGGTGCGGAAGCCGGGCTTCGCTTCTTCCCCGAACGGCAAAGTGGACTGCGGATTAGCTTGAACGCGGGGACTACTCATTGGACAAACCGCCTTATTGCCCTACGGCGCTTGATTCCGCTGCGATTAAACTGCGTAATCGCTGTTGACAGCAAGCTCTTGGCCTTCAACGCGTTTACATGGTCGACGATCGGCAGCACGTTGTCGCAAACAAACGTTATCGTTCCCGCTGTGCTCATTCAGCGAATGACCGAATTTTGTTGACGCAGCGAAAGTTAACCTGCGTAAACATCGAAGCGCCAACGCGCGCTTCGCAGTTCCCAGTTTGGGGGTGACGTGTCCACCCTTCTTCCGGTGCGAAGCACCGCCGCTTTTACAACTCGCCATATTCCAGCATCTGAGCCTCCCACGTATGGATCACTTCGGGGGCTTGCCATGCGCGGCGAAACAGATTCCGAATCGACTGCCAGTGCTCCATCGGGAATCGGAAGGCGATTCCGTTTTCCCGCGCAAAGAAAAACACACCCCTCTGCTCGTTTTCCACGATCGCCGTGTGCGCGTAGAAGTAGTAGCCTTGCCATTGGCAAAGGTCCCGCTCCAAATCGAGCTCCTCCAGCAGCCTTCGGAACTCCGCAATCCTCGGGTATCCAACCACCGGATACCGCGGGGTAAGGGTTCCAGGAAACTGCAAACGAGGGGAGAATTCATTCCCCTCTTCCCGCACCAGATCAAGGCGGTATTCGCCCTCTTCCAACGAGGGCAATGCTGGCCGAACCGCAAGCTCAAAGTCCTCGTCATCCGTCTCCGAAGGCACCTTCTCACGCAGGGGCTTTCGGTGAGTGGAATAATGACCGCGCGCACACACCCGCCACAGGGCTGACCAGTGCGGCCAAAGCACCTCGTTTAGCTTCTCAATATTCGAGAACTTTTCCTCATCGAGAAGCGTGTAGAGATTGCGAACCGCAAGTAGCGGTTTTCGTCGCTTTTGAGCCGGGTTCCTCAGCATCTGAATGGTGCGCGTCACCACCCGGCGCAAATCGTCGCTTCCAATGTCCTCAACTTCCTTGGCCTCGACCTGTTTGTCCCAAGGAAGCGTCCGCAGATACACAAAATCCCGCATCGACTTTTTCGGTCTGCGTGCGATGGTGTAAGCCGCAAGAAATGCCTCCAGTATTTCGGCCAGTGACTCGTACGAAATCTGGCCTTGTGCGGTATTCATAAATGACTCTGCTCCCACCGCACAGTAATGGGCCACCAGGGTCCATTCCGCCAGCGAAAGCGGGAGTCCTGAGTCTGCCTTCCGGCGAATGCTCAGCAGGGAATTTGTCGGCTCAGTGAGCAGATCTACCAACTCAAGACGGTCGTCTCGGGCAGACTCAAGGAGCTGCTTTGCGGCTTCCGATGTCGAGACATTTTGGCCGCTCTTGAGAGATATGATTTTCCTTAAGGTTTCAAGCCTTGAGCGCAACGCCTCGGAGATGCGAATGGAGATCACTGGCTGCTGCGGTATCGGTTCCTTCTCTACCATGTAGTCCTTTCTTACATTGCTACAGTCAATAAAAATGTAACGTTACGTATTGACTTTATGTGTACAGGTGCGATATTGTCAAGGAATTTTGGAGCCGTTATGCCAGCCCATCCAGTTCTTGTTTCAGCTCTACCAGCCCTCCGCCAACCCGAACCGTTCGTTGATCCTGATACGGCCGCAGCCTTTGTCGGCATCACGCGTCGCGCGTTGCTGCAAAAGGTGAGGGCGGGGAAAATTCCCGGCTACCCTTTGGATCGTGGCGCGAAAAAAAAGGAATGGCGATTCAAACTCTCGGAGCTAGACCGCTATCTTTGCTCTGCTATAAACTCGGTTCTGCAGCCACCTGAGCCAGCAAATAGGAGGATTTGATGGCCAGGTATCAGAATGGCTCTGTTCGTATCGAACAGAGATCGGATGGTCCAACGTGGGTCTATCGCTTTCAGGTAACGCGATCTGATGGGAAGAGAGTCGAACACAAGACAGCAGTTGGTCTCGTGCGAGATGTCGGCCCGAACGAGAAAGATGCATGGCAGGAAGTGGATCGACGGCGTCTCAGGGCAAACGCTAACCAGTATCAACCCTTCCGGGGGAATCCGACGACTTATGGGCAGCTCTGTCAGCATTACATACAAAACGAGTTGCAGGAAGATCAGTCAGAGGCAACCATCGAGAAGGCATATACAACGGCTGAGACTTATAAGCGGATTCTGAATAAGAGGGTGATTCCTCGGTTCGGCAGGAAGTCACCGTTGGCAATCGAGCCGCTAGAAGTCGAGAAATGGTTGAAGGAAGTGAAAAAGGCGCAGAGTCTGGAGAATCCCACTCTGGACAAAATTCGGCGGGTGATGAATTTGGTCTACAAACACGGGCAACGCTATGGGCTTATCCCTCGCGACGAGTCGGCTAATCCCATGAACTGGGTTCGTCAGAAGACGACAAGCGGCTATACGGCCGTAATCATGAATCCACGACAGGCATTCGAGATTCTGCTGAACATCCCTGAACCGCGGCGCACTTTGGTTCTTACAGATGCGGCGACGGCTTTGCGAGTGTCGGAGATTCTCGGTCTGATGTGGATGGATCTGGACTTTGCAGATCAAGTGATCGAAGTGAAGCGCGCTTATGTCTGGGCCCAATTCAAAGTGCCCAAGTCAAAAGCCTCCAAGGCACCCGTACCCATGCATCCAGTGCTCGCGGGTTTTCTGATGGCGTGGAGGGAGAGAACTCCTTATGCGAAGGATGACGATTACGTCTTCCCGAGCTTCCGGCTCAAAGGCAAGAAGCCATTATCGGCTTCCATCATGGTGCAAAAGTATCTGCGCCCTGCTGCCATTAAGGCTGGCGTTATCAAAGAAGACGAGCGAGTCCGTTTCGGCTTCCACAACTTCCGGCATTCGCTGGCTTCTTCGCTGGTGAAGCTGAAGTGTGATCCGAAAACGGTACAAGGCATTCTGCGTCACGAAGACGTGAGAACGACAATGCAGCTGTATGCGCAGTCCGATCAAGAATCTAGGCTCGAAGCACAGGGCAAGTTCTTGGAAGTTCTGCTCGGAGACAAGGCCCACCTGCTCACGGAGACGATCCAGTGACGTATCTTGGGCTGAACCTTGGGCCGGAGAAAGTGGGCGAAAACGCCCAAGTGCTTTGGAATGTGGTGGCCAGGGACGGAGTTGAACCGCCGACGCCAGCCTTTTCAGGGCTGCGCTCTACCACCTGAGCTACCTGGCCACGTTTCGAAACCCGCTGGTTCGCCGCGGGCTGCGAGGACTGTTCGCTTCACGCCGATTGTTGCGGGATTGCCAACCGAGAAAAGGCTCCAATGCCGAACGCGCGCGGAACGCTTTGATTATAGCAAAGCTTCGCATTCGCTGAAGCTCAGCGAACAAGCTAATGATGGCTGTTCCTGCGGTAGACAGAAGGTGCCACACGCGCGCATCGGGAATGGCCCATTCGCGGCCACCCCCGACTCAACGACACCGAAAGGCGATCGCCTGCGGTCTATTGTCCTCCCGCCGAAGTGCCGTGATGTCCCAGCCAAGACGCGAGCTGCGGTTCCTGTTGCGACTTCAGATCAATGCAGTTGTTGATGCGCTCGATCGACTGGCGGTAGGTCCGTTCCGCTGCTTCGATCTTGTGCGCGGCGAAAAAGTCAACGACCTGATCGCGCATGTGCGCATCACAGAAGGAGTCGGTTGCACCCACGACTTCAGCGCTGGCAAAAACCCCGCCGGCTTTCTGCACCGCATCCCAGTGTGCCAGGACAAAATCCCAGGCCAGTCTTTCTCCATCCGGATTGCTCATCACACTTGAGATCAGGCCCAGTGCATCCTGGGAACGCACCTCCGGCGAGATGGCATAGTCCAATGTTCGCTGCAGCAACTTGGGATCGCCGAACTGCGGCAGCGTGAAGAGCGAGATGTAGTATTCCTCGGGCGACTTCGCGTTCTTCAACCCGGCCAGCAACTTGTCATAAAACGCCTGATCGCCGGTCAATGCCGCAAGCCTAAACGCGCTGCGTGCAAGTTCCCGATCGACTGACGCGGGATTATCCAGAGCTTTGTCCGCGATCTTGCGCGCCTGCGCCAGCACCTCCGGATCGCGGGCATCATGGCCTAGCGCGTTGAACACACGCGCTCGCAGCGTTCTCTGCTCGTCGCTCTCGCCCGGCTTCGGCTCCCAGCCAACATCTTTAAGAATCGGCGTCAGATACTGCCGTAACCAATTCTGGTAAGACTCACGGTCATTATCCGTCACAAGATATTCGCCAATAAAGTTCAGCCGGCCGAGAACGTCTTCCAGCACCGCTCGATTGCGGTCGCTTCCCAGGCCTTGAGCAAAGGCAAGATAGTCGCCCACGGGCTCGCGTCCGACCCGCACCGACGCCCAAACATCCGTTTGCAGAGCAATCCGCTCCGCCGGGGAAAGCTTGCTCTCGGCGTCCTTCGCGAGGGCTCGCACCGCGTCAGGCTGGTAGCCGACGCGGTAGTAACCGGTAGCCCCCGCGTTCGCCAGCACCCATGAGGAGCAACCCGGCAGCGTGAAGGTCTCTTGCTTCTTAGTGAGCAGTTCGCATTTCGGCACTTCGCTGGCGGACGACTTCATGCACAAAGGAACCTGCCAGAGCTCGTCATTCGGCGCCTCGAATTTTTCCCGGTCGTAGTAGTAACGGCGCTGCTCCAGAGTTACGGTAGTCGAACCACCAGTGCATTGCGATTTTACGTTGATAATCGGCACGCCCGCCTGTTTCACAAAAGTGGGCATGATCTGGTCGACGGGCCGCTTCGAAGTCTTGGCCTGCGCGTCCCAGAAATCGTTCGCGGTCGCGTTGGCATACTGATGCTGCTGCAGATAAGCATTGACCCCGGCTCGGAAAGTCTCTTCCCCCAGGTAAGATTCGAGCATTCTTAACACGGCGGCGGCCTTGCCGTAAGCGATTCCGTCGAACAATTCTGTGATCTGCGCCGGCGTTTCCGCAGCCTGGTGAATCGGACGCGTATTGGCCAACGAATCCGTGTTGAGAGTTCCCGCCGTCTGGCTCACATCGTCCAAATTGAAATTCCATTCCGGCTTCCATGCTTCGATGGGCTTGCTCGACATCCATGTGGCGAACCCTTCGTTGAGCCAAATGTCATCCCACCACTTCATGGTGACCAGGTCGCCGAACCACTGGTGGGCCATCTCATGCGCAATCACCGAAGCGATGGTCTTCTTCAAATCGACGGACCCCTCCTTCTCGTCGATCAGCAGAATGACTTCACGGAACGTAATGCAGCCGGTATTCTCCATTGCCCCTGCGGAAAAATCCGGAAGGCCGATCAGATCCAGCTTCCCGTAGGGATACTTGATGTTGAAATACTTGTCGTAGTAGCTGAGGACGTGCTCGGCCGATTCCAAAGCAAACTTCCCCATCTCCCTTTTCCCAGGAGTGCTGTAGACGCGGATCGGAATGCCGTCCGCCTCGCCCTCGATGAACTCAAAGTTGCCCACCACCAGCGCCGCCAGATACGGAGACATCCTGGCGGTGGTGGCAAAGCGGACCGTGTGTTTGTCGCCGGGCCCAGGCGTGTCGGAAACGATCTTCTGATTCGAGATCGCCACCAGGCCCTTGTCGGCGACCGCGGTGATGTCGAACGTAGCTTTGTAATCCGGCTCATCGAACGACGGAAAGGCGCGCCGCGCGTCGGTAGCCTCGAATTGCGAGGCAGCATACTTGCGGCCCTGATCATCTTTTCCCATGTATAGGCCGCGCATCTCGTCATTGAGTTTGCCAGCGTATGTGATGTGGATAGTAGCTGCACCAGGAGCCAGCGGCTTCTCTACCGCGAGCAGAGCCTCTTCCTTTTCTTTGTCGCAGGTTCCGGAAACTTTTTGCGTCGCGCCGCCGCTGGTAATTGTCGCCTCGCGGATATCGATGTCCGCCGCGTTCAGCGTAATTTCCGAAGTCGGCTTCAACACCCGGATGGAAATCGTCTCATCCCCCTCGAACGTCGCTGTCTCCAGATTGGGAGTAAAGGTGAGTTTGTAATTCTCTGGCCGCGCCACCTCGGGCAGCCTTTGCGCCCCCGCCGCGGAGAATGACGCCAACACACAAATTAGTACCGCAAAAATTCGCTTCATAGATTTCCTCGGGAGATTCGCTTCAATTCGTTTCGTAACAAAACCGGTTCGTGGAGCCTTCAGGAACAAAGCGGATTCAGCCGCGTCTCACAAGACGCAAGCATTGCTCTCAATTGTATACGGAGGACTCGCCGCGAAAGTTCACTCCGGACCCACAACCGCGCCATTCATCACCACCATCGAACACCGGTTCGCCCCGAACCAGTACGGAATCTCGCGGTAGTCATCGACCGCAAACACCGCCAAATCAGCATTTTTCCCTGGCTCGATCGTACCCTTCCGGTCCGCAACTCGCAGAGCCCATGCCCCGTTGATGGTGGCGGCCGCTATGGCCTCCGCCGGTGACATCTTCATATGTGTGCAGGCCAATGACATCGCCATCGGCATACTTAAGGTCGGCGACGTGCCCGGGTTGTAGTCCGTCGCCAGTGCCACCGGCACGCCCGCATCAATCAGCCTGCGCGCCCGCGGATATTCCTTCAGTCCCAGAAAATAATTCGCCCCCGGCACGAGCGTGGCGACAGTGTCGTGCCCAGCCAACTCTGCGATGTCGTCTTCGTTCACGTGATCCATGTGATCAAACGACGCCGGATTGAACCGCAAAAACGGCCGCAGCAGCGTCTCCGTAAGCTGGCCCATGTGGGCCCGCACGCTAAGGCCGTGCCGTTCGGCGGCTTCAAATATCTGCGCCGTTTCCGCCGCCGTAAAAGCTCCCTGCTCGCAGAAAACATCCACGAATTGGGCGAGTTTCCGCTTCGCCGCCTGCGGAATCATCTCTTTACAGACGATCTCAACATACTTTTGTGAGCGCCCTTGAAATTCGTTCGGCACGACGTGCGCCCCCAGCAGCGTCGCAACCACTGTTCCAGGCCACCGCGACGCAGCCTCGCGGATCGCTTCCAGCGATTTTATTTCCGACTCGACCGTCAGCCCGTAGCCCGATTTAGCCTCAACCGTGGTCGTACCGTGCGTCGCCATGACGCGCAGAACGCCCAGAACTTTTTCCGCCAGAAGCCGCTTCCCTGCCGAGCGGACGCCCTCGAGGCTCGAACGAATTCCGCCTCCGACAGCGGCAATCTCTTCATAGGACGCTCCCTCGATCCGCTTCTCAAAATCCACCAGCCGCGGGCTGACAAATACAGGATGTGTGTGCGAATCGACAAAACCAGGCAGGACGACTTTGCCCGCGCAGTCGATCTCGACAAATTTCTTACGGTTCCGCTTCAGCCAGGGATCGCGCAGCGCGTCTTTGGTCTTTCCGACGGAAACGATCTTCCCGCCGAGGCAGAGAACGGCGCCATTCTGGATGATGCTGAGTTCTTTGAGGTTGGGACCGCGGCGGGGTCCCGGCTTGCCTGAGGAAGCCCGCAACGTGAGCAACTGGCCAATGTTGGCCAGAAGCATCGGAGAAGAATCTCTTTTGTTCGTTTTTCGGGATGAGGCCACGCTAAGAGAGTTTAGCAGCCGTCGAGCTATAATGGATCGCTGGAAACCAGGTTCTTCGATGCTTACATCGTATAATCAGGTATTCAGCGGATAGGTTCGAAAACATGTTCACAGAGGTCGGAAAACGCGGCGCGATCGTTGTCCCAGTCGAACGATACAGTCCCAAGCGTAAAGCGGAATTCCTGCTATCCAACGCCGTCGACGAAGCCGATTACCGTCAAGCCCGGAAAGAGGTGCGGAAGCTGGGCCTTGATCCGGATTCGGTTCCACATCTGCGACCTCAATGAACGGATCAGCTTTTTCTCGACCGCCAGTCAAATGGGGGACGGGAGCGGGGCGGCTGCACGCCGAAGAGCCAATAAGCCGTCATGTAGAAGAGAAACTGCTCTAGCAGCAGAGCGGGTATCAGGTATAACCATCCAAGGGAACCCAGGACGACGACAACAATAGCCACGTTTATGACAACCCAGCCGCATGCAAACAGCACAAAGCGGACGGACCGGAACTCCTTTCTGTAGTCTTCCCTGGCCCCGACAACAAAACAAAGAGATGCAACGCTTAGGACCACCCACAAAGGGTTGACGTGTCGAATCTCCGCGATAGCAAACGCCCCCAAGCCAACTGCGCAGACGAGCACTGCGGAGACGACCAAGTAACACAAGTCGAGGATTTTTCTTGAAAAACTCAATCGCTACGTCCCTTCGGTGGCGAGGGCTTGCGAGGTGAATCTAAAGCCCCATCGGCACCTTCACGCCGCTCTTCTTCGCAAACACCTTCGCCTCGTCATATCCCGCATCCACATGCCGAATCACGCCCATCCCCGGATCCGTCGTCAGCACGCGCTCAATTCGCTTGGCCATCTCATCAGTACCGTCGGCAACGGTAACCTGGCCCGCATGCAGCGAATATCCAATCCCCACGCCGCCCCCGTTGTGGATCGAAACCCACGACGCCCCCGCCGCCGTGTTCAACAACGCATTCAGCAGAGGCCAATCCGCAACCGCGTCCGAGCCGTCTTTCATGCTCTCGGTCTCGCGAAACGGAGAAGCTACCGAGCCGCAATCCAGATGATCGCGCCCAATCACGATCGGCGCCTTGATCTTTCCCTTCTTCACCAGATCGTTCATCGCCAGGCCGAATTGCGCACGCTCGCTGTATCCCAGCCAGCAGATGCGCGCCGGCAGCCCCTGGAACTTGATGCGCTTGCGCGCCAGGTCAATCCAGCGCCGCAGAATGCGGTTCTCGGGAAACATCTCTAGAACCAGCTCGTCGGTCACGTGAATATCCGACGCCTCGCCCGACAATGCTACCCAGCGGAAAGGCCCGCGTCCCTCACAAAACAGCGGACGAATATATGCCGGCACGAACCCAGGAAAATCGTAAGCATTCTTCACGCCGCGCTGAAACGCAAACGTGCGGATGTTGTTGCCGTAGTCGAAGGTCACCGATCCCATCTTCTGCAGCCGCAGCATGCCTTCCACATGCGCTGCGATAGCATCGAGCGATTTCTCCTGATACGCCTTAGGATCGTTTTTCCGTAACTCGACGGCCTCGGCCAACGTCATGCCATTCGGTACATATCCATTCAGCGGATCGTGCGCCGAAGTCTGATCGGTAAGAATGTCAGGCACCACGCCGCGCGCCGCCAGTTCCGGAATCACATCCGCGCAATTTCCCACCAGCCCGACCGACACATTCTCTTTCTTGCGCACTGCGTTCTTCAAAATGCGCAGCGCCTCATCGAGCGTCGTGACCATGAAGTCGCAATAGCCCGTCTTCAGCCGCTTCTTGATGCGTTCCGGATCGACATCAATCCCCAGAAACGCCGCGCCCGTCATGGTCGCAGCCAGAGGCTGAGCGCCGCCCATCCCGCCCATGCCGCCCGAAACGATCAGCTTGCCCGCCAGATCGCCGCCAAAATGTTTTTCGCCCGCCGCCGAGAACGTTTCAAACGTTCCCTGCACAATTCCCTGCGAGCCAATGTAAATCCAAGAGCCCGCCGTCATCTGGCCATACATCATCAAACCGGCGCGTTCGAGCTCGTTGAACTTCTCCCAGTTCGACCAGTGGCCCACCAGGTTCGAATTGGCGATGAGCACCCGCGGCGCATAATCGTGCGTCTTGAACACACCCACGGGTTTGCCCGACTGCACCAGCAGAGTCTCGTCGTTCTCCAGATTCTTGAGGCTTGCAATGATGGCGTGGTAGGCCTTCCAACTCCGCGCCGCCCGCCCCGTTCCGCCATACACGATGAGATCCTGCGGTCGCTCGGCGACGTCATCGTCAAGATTGTTCATGAGCATGCGCATGGCTGCTTCTTGCTGCCAGCCTTTGCAAATAATGGAGTTGCCGCGCGGCGCGCGAATGGACGCAGGAGCCTGCGTGAGTTCCGAATCAACCGGCATGAATAGATGTTACTTGGTGGATGTGCAGAAGTTCAACGTTGGAAGGCTGCCGAAAAGTATACGTTCAGCGAGAGCGGGCTCACCACGTCGAATACGCCGTGCCCTCGGTGGAGATCGCGTTCGAAGCCGAATGCACATCGCAGATGCCGGGATCCTGCTGATCGATGGACTCCAGCTCTTCACACGTTGGCGCTTCCCAATTCGCTTCATTGGTCATCGGGTCTTTGGGAATCGTTTTGATGTAGCCCCCCTGCACCAGGTCATCCAACGACTGCGGCGCCTTTTGCTTGTCGAGGGTGTACTGGGAGATCAGCTTGCGAAGTTCGAATAGGTCATTTTTCAGTACGGCCTCGCGCGAACGCAAAAGCGACTGAGTATAGATGGGAACCGCAATCGACAGCAGGATCCCCATGATGGTGATCACAATGATCATTTCGAGCAGCGTGAACCCGAAGCTCCGCCCCATGAAGTTCCGCCCGTGTTTGAGCCTGCTTACCATTTACCAGTCCTTATACTTCGTGTCATCCAGCGCCGTGCCCTGCGACTTGGTATAGACGTCGAACACGCTCTGCCCGCCAAAGGAATCGGAATCCGGATCATCCTGCATGGAACGCAGACCCCACTCCGTGGAGTTCGTCATCGGATCGATCGGAATCTTGCGCAGGAAGCGAACCTTCTTGCCCTGCACATCCACGCCTTTCACCAGCGTTTCGAGATCGGGTGGATAGTTCTGGCTATCCACCTTGGTTTGGAACCCACCCCGGTCGGCTGCGTCTTTGTAGCGGTCGATCGCGTCGCGCATCTCCCATAAGGCGAACCGCAACTGGCGCTCCTTTTCCCGCTGGATCGTGACCCGCGCGATGGGAATCACCATCGTCGAGAGAACCACCAGGATGGCTGTCGCGATGATCAACTCGAGGAGCGTAAAGCCCCGTTCGGGCTTCGTGCTTTGCCCCTGATGGAATCTGCCTGGCTTCATCTTCTATTCTCGGATTGGAAAACCGCGCCGGGCGCCGACTTATTGCACGGTAACCGACGCCTGCGCTCCGTTCACCGCGATCGCCTGCAAACCGGGATCGCGCGCTCCACCCCGCGTGATGGTCAGCGGAGTCTGTCCGCTGGCCTTCGCCTGAAATGTCAGCGTAACCACGGCTCCCTGCCCGGACACTCCACCGGCTCCCGGCGGCCGTGTGGCCGTGATCTGTAACGTTCCCGTGGTCTCATCTTCGCGATGCACCAGTGCCACGGCCTGTCCGTCCTGGGAGAGGAACCCGCCGTTTGAAACGTTCACTAACTGG
>Ga0302320_10021798_pt1 | contig 12689 bp, 11 predicted proteins | sample Bog_T0_3_FD_202130 | JGI IMG/M metagenome (GOLD analysis project Ga0302320, IMG submission 202130) | Peat permafrost microbial communities from Stordalen Mire near Abisko, Sweden - Bog_T0_3 | ecosystem: Environmental > Terrestrial > Soil > Wetlands > Peat | place: Sweden: Abisko, Stordalen Mire...
CTGAATATCGTAATTTTCTCGCGCTTTCCTATGAGGAACTGGAAGAGCTCAATCTGGCTGCCAAGGCGGATCGCGCGAATCGTGTCTCTGCCGATGAAATCAGGGAAAAACGTCTCAAGTATCTGACGGACGAAAAGCGAATCAAAGCCGTGACCGTGCTGTTCAGCGACCTCGAAGGCCGTTTGCACATGCTCGACTACGACAAGAAATTTCTGCTTGGAGCGTATGAGAATTTGACGTTCGACGGCTCGTCGATTCGCGGATTCACCGCTCAGCACGAGAGCGACCTGCGCCTGGGAATTGACTGGAGTTCGTTTTACTGGGTTCCGGCCGACGTATTCGGGACGGGCAAGGTGCTGGTTTTTGGAACGGTGATCGACAAGGATGGGAGCGCCTACGCGGGGGACCTGCGCGGTGTGCTCAAGAGCTATGCCGACACTCTTTATAAAGAGAAGAATTACACTTTGAATGCCGCAAACGAGATCGAAGGATTCCTGTTTGCCGGCAAAGATGCCGAGAAGCGGTTTAACGAAACGGGCCGGTTCGATTTCGTAAACACAGGCGGCTATTATCACGCGCTACCGCTCGACCCATTGCGCCAGTTCATCGATACAGCGGCTGAAGTGCAGCGGGCAATGGGGTTCCAGAATGAGAAGGACCACGCCGAGGTTGCGCCGAGTCAATTTGAGATCAACTACAGCTACGGCGAAGTGGTGGCAGCCGCGGATCAGATTCAGCTTTACAAGCTGCTGACACGCCAAATTGCCAACAGCATGGGATACACGGCCTGTTATCTGCCCAAGCCGGTGGTCGGGGTGAACGGCAGCGGTATGCACACGAATGTGTCGATCTCGCAAGGCAATACCAATCTGTTCTGGGATGCAAACGGGCTAAGCAAGCTTTCAGGCTTTGGATGGGAGTTTATCGACCGTATCCTGACTCATGCCCTGGATATTTGCCTGATCATGAATCCCAGCGTGAACGCTTATCGCAGGCTCGACCCCCACTTTGAGGCGCCGAACCAGATCAAGGCTTCTGCCACGGATCGCGGATCGATGGTGCGGGTGCCGGTGGGCAACTCGAAGTCGATGCGCGTGGAAGTACGTGCCGTGGCGCCGGACGCGAATCCTTATCTTGCCCTTTACTCCATCTTCAAGACTGGGATCGACGGTAGCACAGCGGAGATCGATAATCTTCGCCAGGCGCAGCGCTATCTTCCCGACCACATCCAGGAGGCGATCGACGACTTCATATCATCGGAGTGGATCACCGAGATTCTTGGCGCCGATGTGCAGGGCCGGTTCGCCGATCTGAAACAGGCTGCGGCGAACCGGTCTCCGCTTGAGCTGGGGACCTTCGTGAAAGTCTCCGAAGTTCAGTACCATCACGAGGTTTACAATCAGTCGCTTTGGAATAATTTCTAAAGGGCGGGTGTCACAACCACTAAAGCGAGGTTGACATTTCCGAGCATGGGCGGCGACTCCACGCGAGGCACGCCGCCCTTGCTGCTTTGATTGAACGAGATGCCGGGAGGCGATTCATGCGGAATCGTCTGAGTGATAGGATGTGTTGAAGAACAACGAATGAGAGAGGCACCAAATGAGTGAAATTCCCGTATTGGACGCACTCACGTCCGAAGAGATCAGCAGGATTACGCGGCAGACGAACTATGGCACATGGCGCTTTCAGAAGACCTGGAAACCGCTGCATGTTGCGGACGCGGAAGGTTGCTGGTTTATCGACGGAGCAGGCAAACGCTACCTCGACTTTTCATCGCAATTGATGTGTGTGAACCTGGGCCACAAGAATGCCCGGGTCATCGAGTCGATTGCCGAGCAGGCTCGCGAGCTGGCTTATGTTGCGCCCGGACACGCAACCTCGGCTCGCGCGCGGCTGAGCAACAAGTTGCTTGAAGTGTTGCCCGAGGGGCTGAATAAATTCTTCTTCGCAACCAGCGGAACCGAGGCCAACGAAGCGGCGTTCAAAATTGCCCGAATGTATACGGGAAGAACCAAGATCATCTCCCGTTACCGTTCGTATCACGGATCGACGAATGGTTCCATCGCGGCAACGGGCGATCCGCGGCGCTGGGCGATGGAGCCGGGCGGCAAGGGGTCAGGTTTTATCTTCGCGCCTGAGACGAACTGTTACGACTGCCCCATCAAGCACACTTATCCGACATGCAACGTGGCCTGCGCCGATTACATCGAACACATGATTCGCAATGAGAGCGACGTTGCGGCCATTATTGTGGAGCCGGTGGTGGGGACCAACGGCGTGCTGATTCCGCCGGCAGAGTATTTCCCGCGCCTGCGCAAGATCTGCGATCAATACGGGGTTTTGATGATCGCCGATGAGGTGATGGCGGGCTGGGGCCGCACCGGCAAGTGGTTTTCAATGGACCACTGGGGCGTTGCTCCGGACATTCTGGTGACGGCCAAGGGCATCACATCAGCCTATGTGCCGCTTGGGCTTTGCGCCACGACCGCGAAGATCGCCGATTTCTTTGAGGATCACTATTTCTCACATGGTCACACGTATGAAGCGCATCCCATGACGCTGGGACCGGCCGTGGCAACGATCGAAGAGATGCAGCGGCTTCATCTTGTGGAGCGCGCGGCCGAACTTGAGCCCTATGTGCGCGAGAAGCTTGAAGCGCTGAAGGCGAAACATCCGTCGGTAGGAGATGTGCGCGGACTCGGCCTGTTCTTCGCCGTTGAAATCGTGAAGAACCGCACCACCAAGCAGCCATTCAACACCATGAGCGACAAGGTGGAAGGCAAGCCGCTTGTGGTGGATCAAATCGCGGGCAAAATGATGGCGCAGGGTGTGTCGATCCAGGCATGGGTGAGCCATTTTGTCATTGCCCCGCCGCTGATTGTCACCAAAGAAGAGCTTGACCTGGGGATTGCCGCGCTGGACGAGCACCTGGCGATCTCGGATGCATTGGTAGAGTAGTAAGCCGGCAGTTAGTAGTGGATCTTCTTCGTCGATGCGATCCACGCGGCAAAGCTGGCCCAGGCCTCGTCGCTGAGCAGTTGCGTGCAAGAGAGCGAGCGCGCTGCCTGGTCTTTGCGAAACTCATCATAGAGAAAGGCGTCGTCAAACCCGGCGCGCGCTGCATCGGCGGCGCTGGAGCCGTAGAAGATGCAATCGAGACGCGCCCAATAAGAGGCCGCCAGGCACATGGGGCAAGGTTGGCAACTGGTGTAGAGTTCGCAGCCTGCCAGCGAAAACGTGTCGAGCGCCTTGCAGGCGGCGCGGATGGCGTTGACCTCGCCGTGCGCTGTGGGGTCGAGGGTGGTGGTAACGGTATTTACGCCCTCGCCAACGATCTTGCCATCACGGACAATGACTGCTGCAAATGGGCCGCCTCCGCCGACTTCAACATTCTGGATGGCCAGCACGATGGCGCGGCGCAAGAATTCTGGATTGGGTAGGCGAGTCATCGCGGCTTGTCTTTCTCCTTCGAAAAGTGTGAAAGTAAAAACAGTATGGCACAGGCATTCCGTTCAACGCGGGTACTAACGAATGAAGGGCTCGCTCCGGCCGTTCTTTTTGTGGAGGATGAGCGCATCAGCGAAATTAGGAGTTGGGACGACGTGCCGGCGGCCGTGCAATTGAGCGAATTCGGCGATCGAGTGTTGCTGCCCGGCCTGGTCGACTCGCACGTGCATATCAACGAGCCCGGGAGAACGGAGTGGGAAGGCTTTTCGACGGCCACTCAAGCAGCGGCGTCGGGCGGGGTGACGACGCTGGTGGACATGCCGCTGAATTGCATGCCCGAGACCGTCGACGTGGACACACTGAAAGCGAAGCGCGCCGCAGCCGAGGACAAGACCTGGGTCGACTGGGCGGCATGGGGCGGCGTGGTTCGCGGAAACGCCGAAGCTTTGCTTCCGCTGGCCGGAACCGGCATTCCGGGCTTCAAGTGCTTTTTAATTCATTCGGGAATCGAAGGGTTCAGTTGGGTGGATGAGGCCGATCTGCGAATGGCGCTGGCCAAATTGCGCGGGACCGGGCTGCCCTTGCTGGCTCACGCCGAAGTTTCAGGCCCGGTAAATGAGGCGACGGCTGCATTGAATGCGAACGGCGCGGATTGGCGCAAATACTCCACCTATCTTGCCTCGCGGCCGGATGCGGCAGAGGTTGAGGCGATTGCTCTGCTCATTCGCCTCGCTGAGGAGTTTCAAACGCCTATCCACATTGTTCATCTGGCCACGGCGCACGCTCTTCGTCTCATTGCCGAAGCGCGTAGGCGCGGGGTGCCGATCACTGTTGAGACGTGCGTGCAGTACTTGTGGTTTGCGGCTGAGGATATTGCCGATGGCGCAACGGAATTTAAATGTGCGCCGCCGATTCGAGGGAAGGCCAATCAGGATGCTTTGTGGACCGCGCTCGACGAGGGATTGATCGACATGGTGGCGACCGATCACTCTCCCTGCCCGCCGGCGATGAAGCGCCAGGAAGAAGGGCGATGGGATCTTGCCTGGGGAGGAATTGCCAGCCTGGGGCTGGCCCTGCCAGCGATGTGGACGGCGCTTGAGCGGCGTGGCGTGAATTCGAAAACCGCGATCGAGAAACTGTGCGCTTGGATGTGCTCGGGGCCCGCGCGACTGGCTGGCTTGACGGGGCGAAAAGGTTCGCTGACGGAAGGCGCCGATGGGGACTTCGTTGTCTTTGATCCTGACTCAGCCTGGACGGTTGCGCCCGAGCATCTGCACTTTCGCCATAAGCTCTCGCCCTACATGGGCGCGGAGTTGCGCGGACGGGTAATGCAGACGTGGCTGCGCGGAAAGCAAATCTACAGCGCGGACGGAGGCTTGAATAGCCTTGGCGGTTTCATCGGAGCGGCACGCGGCAGAGAGTTGGCGCGGCATTGAGGGACCGCGCGCAACGAGCCATTGCGGAGTGCAGGACGATCGCCACGATGAGCGAAGAGCCGGGCCGCATCACGCGCCGGTTTCTAACACCCCCCATGCACGACGTTCATGCGCACCTGCGCGCCCGGATGGAGGCATTGGGCATGACGGTGCGTCTGGATGCGGTGGGCAATTTGCGAGGAGTCTGGAAGCCGGCAAATGCAGGAACGAAGCGCCTGATACTCGGGTCGCATATTGACACCGTGCCCGGCGCCGGCGCTTTTGACGGTGTGCTGGGCGTGACTCTGGCGCTTGAATGGGTAGAGCTTGCGCAACAAATGGATCTTCCGCTGGCCATCGAGGTGATTGCCTTCTGCGATGAAGAGGGGGTGCGGTATGGGGTGCCGTTTCTGGGTAGCCGGGCAGTCGCGGGAAGCTTTGAACCGGCACTTCTCTCGATGACGGATGCAGAAGGCATTACGGTTGAGGACGCAATTCGCGCGTTCGGCCTCGATCCGGGTCAGATTGGCGAAGCGGTTGTGGATCCGGGTGCGATCGGCTTTGTCGAAATTCACATTGAACAGGGTCCCGTGCTGGAAGCGGGAAGTTGCAGTGTCGCCGCAGTAACCGATATTGTGGGCCAGACGCGGCTCAACCTTGTCTTTGCAGGCCATGCCAATCATGCCGGCACCACACCCATGCGCCTGCGCCACGACGCACTGGCAGCCGCAGCGGAGTGGATCACGGCAGTGGAAGCGGTTGCCCAGAGCGCCGATGGGCTGGTAGCAACGGTGGGAAAGATCAGCATTGAACCGAATGTGGGCAACGTAATACCCGGTGTGGCGCGAGTGAGCCTCGAAGTCCGCAACGCCAAAGATGCCGCGCGCAAATCAACGGTGAACGAACTGATCGCCAAGGCGACTGCGATTGCCGGACGCCGTGGAATCGCCCTTGAACACAAGGACCAGTTGGAGCATCCAGCCGTGCCGATGGACGCGCGGCTGACGGATTACCTTGCCGATGCGATACAAGCCGCTGGGCTTCCCGTGAAAAGAATGATGAGCGGCGCGGGTCACGACGCAATGGTGATGGCGGAAAAGATACCGGTGGCGATGTTGTTTTTGCGCAGCCCTGGGGGAGTCAGCCATCACGCATCGGAATCAGTGCTTGAAGAGGACGTTGAGGCATCTTTGCGCGTGGGCCGCGAGTTTCTTGTGCGACTTGGGAATGAAGTTCGATAGAATTCTCGAACGAGGGGGAAGATTGCATCATCTTGGATTAACACGGAGCAGTTTGAAATCGGATCATCTGCTGCAGACTCCGAACACCTTCATCCGCACGCCCCTTCCGGGCGCAACGGGCGTAGAGTTCGTGGTCCATGCAGCGCCGCAGTTGGGTGCGCAGTTTACGCAGATGACGGCTGAATTTGTTGATGGCGGCATGCTGGGACCGGCGCCGACGCAGCGTTTTATCTACGTGCTTGAAGGTGAACTGGAACTGGGCGCCGGCGGCAGAGAATACGCTCTCGACCCCGGAGGATTTGCCTATGTGCCGCAAGGCATCCAGCACAGCGTGCGAGCGGTGGGCAAGGCCCGTGCGGCTGTGATTGAAAAGCCGTATGAGCCGCTCGCCGGCCACGGCAACGAAGCTCCGGCGATCTGCGTTGGCCATGAGGCTGATCTTGCCGCTGTTCCGCTGATGGGCGACGAGGGCCTGCGAGTTCGCGCGCTGATGCCAGACGGCCCCGCATACGACTTTGCCGTGAACACCATGACCTACGATCCCGGCGCAGCGTTGGGCATGGTTGAGATTCATGTCATGGAGCACGGGCTGTTGATGCTGGAGGGCGGCGGCATCTACAAACTCAGCGATTCGTGGTACCCGGTTGAGGCCGGCGACTTCATCTGGATGGGTCCCTATTGTCCGCAGTGGTTTGGTGCGCTGGGCAAGAAGCCGGCGAAGTATCTCATCTACAAAGATTGGCGAAGGCATCCACTCGGATCGTGAGGCAAGCGATGAGCACAGAACCGGATCTCACCATCGACGGGCTGATGTCGGAACTGGGGACGTTGGCGCAGATCTCCGCAGCCGAGCCTCCAGTGGTGACGCGGGTGGTCTTCAGCGAGGCAGACATGCGGGCGCGGGCTTATGTGAAAGGCCTTTGCGCAGCAGCGGGCCTGATTGTGCACGAGGACGCGATCGGCAATACGTTTGCCCGGTGGAAAGGCAGCGAGCCGGAGCTTGCGCCGGTTGGCACCGGCTCCCACATCGACGCCATTCCCAATGCCGGGTCTTATGATGGCGTGGTTGGGGTTCTTGGCGGCCTGGAGGCAATTCGTGTCCTGCAGCAACTCGGGTTCAAGCCCAGGCGTTCGATTGAACTGATCATCTTCACCGCAGAAGAACCGACTCGGTTCGGTATTGGTTGCATGGGCAGCCGCATGATGGCCAATGCGCTTACCCCCGCACAGGCGATTGCTCTACGAGACAAGGAGGGCAACGGCCTCGAAGAATTGCGTGCACAGGCGGGATTTACCGGCTCACTTGAATCTGTCGCGCTGGCGCCAGGACGCTTTCACCAGTTCATCGAGTTACACATTGAGCAGGGACCGCTTCTTGAACTGGAAGGAATCGACATTGGCCTGGTGACACATATTGCCGCGCCGGCAAGCCTGCGCATCAAGATCGAAGGCGAAGGCGGACACGCTGGCGGCCGCCTTATGCCGGGCCGAAAGGACGCACTGGCGGCTGCGGCGGAGCTGATCCTGGCGCTTGAAGCGGCAGCGAAGTCGACCGGTGTGATCGATACCGTGGCCACAGTGGGCGTCTGCGAGGTTTTCCCTGGCGCGGTGAACAGCATTCCCTCGCTGGTTCGCCTTGAGACGGACATTCGCGATACGGATGGCGCCCGGCGCGACCGCGTGCTCGATGCACTGCGCACCGCATGCGTGGATACGGCTACCCGCCGCGGCGTTACGATTAAAACCGAATTGGTCAACGCCGATCCGCCGGCCGCTTGCGATGGTGCGATTCTCGCGGCTATGGAGGCCTCGGCGAAGGCAGCGGGCAAGACTTACACGAAGATGGTGAGCCGCGCCTACCACGATTCGCTCTTCATGGCTCGCATTGCACCTGTTGCCATGCTGTTCATTCCTTGCCGCGGCGGGGTGAGCCATCGGCCGGACGAATACGCTTCGCCGGAGTGGATTGGCAGCGGAGTTCATGTTTTGTCCCGTACCCTAGCCGAACTGGCCAGTTAAGCATTCGCTTTGAATCTTCGGCGGGGCGTTGTATGCTATGCCTCAACCCGTACGCCGATTCTGGTTTCCCAAATGATGACCCCGCATGCGAAAACCCGCATCGTTGGCGCTTCAGTCCCCCGCAAAGAAGGGGTGGACAAGTTGCTGGGCCGCGCACGTTATGTGGATGACATTGAGCGTGAGGGCATGTGGCACGGTGCGACGGTCCGCAGTTCGATTCCTCGCGGGCTGATCCTCTCCATCGGGTATGACCGCCGCATCGACTGGAGCGAGTTTGCTGTTGTCACGGCAGCGGATATTCCAGGGAAGAATCTTATCGCGCTGATCGCCGCCGATCAGCCATGCCTGGCCGACGGTGCGGTGAACCACTGCGACGAGGCAATTGTATTGCTGGCGCACCCCGACAAGTACAAATTGCGCGAGGCTGTGGACGCAGTGCGCATTGAGTATGACCCCCTGCCGCCGGTGTACACCATTGAAGAGAGCGAGCGGCAGAATCCGATTGTGTGGGGCGCGGACAATTTGCTGAAGAGCTTTCTGCTTGAAAAGGGCGATGTCGACTCCGCATGGGACCAGGCCGCTCACATTGTCGAAGGCGAATACCGCACTGGCGCGCAGGAGCATCTCTACATTGAGAACAACGGCGTCATCGCGGAATGGAGCGAAGAGAGCGGCATGACGGTCTGGGGTTCGCTGCAGTGCCCCTATTATGTGCATCGATCGTTGCTTGGCGTACTCGATCTGCCCGAGGATAAAGTGCGCGTCATTCAGACGGAGACCGGCGGTGCATTCGGAGGCAAGGAAGACTATCCTTCCACGCTGGCTTCACACGCAGCCCTTTTGGCTATCAAGAGCGGCCATCCAGTGAAGATGGTTTACGACCGGATGGAAGATTTGGCCGCTACGACCAAGCGCCACCCGTCGCGGGTACGGCATCGCACGGCGCTCGACAGCAACGGAAAACTGCTGGCGATGGACATACAGGTGGCGACCGATGGAGGCGCATATTCAACGCTATCATCGACAGTGCTTTCGCGCGCTACGCTGCATTCATCAGGCCCCTATGTGTGCCCGAACGTGCGCGTTCGCTCGCATTCATGGGCCACGAATACGGTTCCCTACGGCGCTTTTCGCGGCTTTGGCGCACCGCAGGCAGTGTTTGCCATCGAGCGCCACATGGATGAGATCGCAGCCGCCATCGGTCTCGATCCAATTGAAGTGCGGCGGAGAAATTTTCTGCACGACGGCGACACCACCGCGACGGAACAGGTAATGCGCGATCCGGTGATCCTGGATCAACTGTTGGATCGCGCGCTGACTGAGAGCGATTATCATGCCAGGCGCGCACGCTTTTCCCGGGAGAACCAGACCCATGCAGTGAAGCGCGGCATGGGAATCGCTGCTTTCTATCACGGTTCAGGATTCACCGGCTCGGGTGAGCGGTATCTGAACTCGCTCGCCGGGTTGGATGTAACGCCTGAAGGCAAGGTGCGTGTGCTGGTTGCGAACACTGAGTTCGGGCAGGGCACAGGCACAATTCTCTCGCAGATTGCGGCGGAGTCGATCGGCATCGACTACAGCGACGTGATCATGGCTCCAGCGGACACGGGTATCGTTCCCAATAGCGGGCCTACCGTTGCGTCGCGCACGTCGATGGTTGTGGGGCGGCTGATTGAGCGCGCTGGTTTGCAGCTTGTGAACATGCTGCGTAAGGACGCAGGGCTTGGCGAGAGATTTAACTCCGAAGAGTTTTTCGCAGCCAGCGAAACGTATCGAGCAGCGAAGGGTGAGGTGGTTTCGCTTTGCCGCTATGAGGCCCCACCGGGAATTTTCTGGGACGATCAGAAATATCATGGCGAGGCCTATCCGGCGTTTGCCTGGTCCGTCCAGGTTGCGCAGGTGGCCGTGGACACCGTGACCTATTCGGCTGAGGTCGAGGAGTTCTGGTCTGTTCAGGAGGTAGGGAGGGTTCTTAATCCCGTGCTGGCCGGAGGACAAATTGAGGGCGGCATCGCACAGGGCATCGGCTATGCGCTCTACGAGAAAGTTCTGCTGCAGAATGGCCATATGGCGAATAACCAGATGACCAATTACATTATGCCAACCGCCGAGGATATCCCTCCGATTCACGTGTTCTTTGAAGAGATTCCGTTTGAATTTGGCGCCTATGGCGCGAAGGGGATTGGAGAGTTGCCGCATGATGGGCCGGCGCCGGCGATCTTGAATGCGATTCGAGATGCGACGGGCATTGGCTTTCGAGCGATCCCGCTTCTGCCAGAAGACCTGTTTACGCAACTTGCGGTTCACGACAAAGTCGAGGAGACGTCTGCCGCATGAGTACGTCCTGCCCTCCAATTCGATTCACAGTGAACGGCGAACACTGTGCGGTGCAGGTATCGCCCATGAAGCGATTGCTTGACGTGTTGCGTGAAGACCTGCACCTGACTGGGACCAAGGAAGGTTGCGGTGAGGGCGAATGTGGCTCTTGTTCAGTGCGCATGAATGGTGAGTTGGTGAACAGTTGCCTGGTGCCTGTACTGCAAGCGGAGGGAGCCATCGTGCAGACCGTTGAGGGACTCGCAACCGATGGAGCGTTGCATCCTTTGCAAAAGGCCTTTCTGGCCTGCGGGGGCGCGCAATGCGGCATCTGCACACCGGGAATGCTGATGGCCGCGGCACAACTGCTTGACATCAATCCTCACCCGACCATGGGCGAAATTCGTGAAGGTCTTGCGGGCAATCTTTGCCGGTGCACGGGCTTCATGCGTATCTTCGAGTCGGTGGTCGCGGCTGCAGCGGATGAATCCGCAGATGAAGAAAAGCAGGCGGCCCATGCGCGGTAACGCCGATGTGTGCGAGATGATCGCGCCGGGCAACCTCGCCGCGACGCTGGAATTGATTGCCACCGCGCCCGGCGAGTGGACACCGATTGCAGGCGGCACCGAGCTGATGGTGGCTCACGCCGCGGGAAGGCTCGGCGCAAAAAAGCTGGTGAGCCTTTGGGGCATTCCAGAGCTGCGCTTTGTGAAGACCGCGTCGGAGAGCATTGCAATCGGGGCGGGGACTACGTTTCGCGATCTGCGGGCGCATGAAGGAATTGCGGCGGACTTTCCGCTGTTAGCCAAGGCGTCAAGCTGGATCGGCTCGATCGCCAATCAGAGCCGCGCCACACTGGGTGGAAATCTTGTCAATGGATCGCCCGCGGCGGACTCCTCGCCGGCGCTGCTGGTCTACGATGCGGAGATTGAGCTGGTATCTGTGCGCGGCAGCCGGCGCATCGGATATTCGGCTTTTCATACCGGCTACAAGAAGTGCGCGATGGCTCCCGATGAGCTGCTGTATGCGATTCATCTGCCGTTGCGATTTGCGCGGCACCGGCAATATCTGCGCAAGGTGGGAACGCGGCGGGCGATGGCGATTTCGAAAACTGCGCTGGCCGCTGTTGCGCTCATTGAGAACAATACAATCAGCGAAGTTCGCGTGGCGGCGGCGAGCCTTGCAGCTTTTCCAGTGCGGCTTTACCAGGTTGAGGCAGCGTTGCTTGGCCAAGCGATCGACGCACAAACGATTCGGTCCGCGCGAGCGGCGCTTGTGGCAGAGGCGAAGCCTATTGACGATATCCGCTCGACTGCCGAGTATCGGAGGCAGGTTGCCGCCAATCTGCTCGAAGAGTTTCTTGTCGAGTGCGGATCGGAGGGCTCGCGGCAGTGAATCCAGCGCTTCAATCCTGGAACGCCGCCAGCGCCGACGAGGCCATGGAAGCGATGATTGCCTGCTGCGGTGCGCGGCGATGGGCCGCGGAGATGGTTGCAAAGCGGCCGATTCGCACCATCGTCGAATTGAGCTCGACGGCGGATGAGGTGTGGGGCCGTATGGAAGAGGCCGACTGGATGGAAGCATTTTCATGCCATCCGCGCATCGGCGGGCGGAAGTCCGCACATGCTTCGGCGCAATCGTCGGCGTGGTCCACTCAGGAACAATCGTCAACGAACGCGGCGGCTGAAAAGGTGCTCGCCGAGCTCGCCGAAGGGAACGCTCTCTACGAGCAGCGCTTTGGCTTCACGTACATCGTTTGCGCAACGGGAAAGAGTGCCGAAGAGATGCTTGCGATTCTCAATCGACGCCTTGCCAGCGATCGATCGAAGGAATTGCGCGAGGCAGCGGAGCAGCAGCGGCAGATTACTCAGATACGCTTGGGAAAGTGGCTCATCGAATGAGTGCGATTACGACACATGTTCTGGATGCGGTGCTGGGCAAGCCGGCCGCGGGCGTTCACGTTCGCTTGGATCAATTGGCAGGCGAAGCTTGGACGATCATTTCCTTGGGCGCGACGGACGCGGATGGACGTTGCCGCGGACTGGCGCCGAGTGCAACTCGCGGTTCCTATCGGCTTTCGTACGCTACGGGAGAATACTTGACACACTTAGGCCGCACAACCATCTATCCGGAGATCATCATTACCTTCCAATGCGACGGCGATGCGCATTATCATTTGCCGCTCCTGTTGAGCGATAACAGCTACACAACCTACCGAGGAAGCTGAGACATGGCAAGATTGGGTGACAAT
>Ga0302320_10021799_pt1 | contig 12688 bp, 8 predicted proteins | sample Bog_T0_3_FD_202130 | JGI IMG/M metagenome (GOLD analysis project Ga0302320, IMG submission 202130) | Peat permafrost microbial communities from Stordalen Mire near Abisko, Sweden - Bog_T0_3 | ecosystem: Environmental > Terrestrial > Soil > Wetlands > Peat | place: Sweden: Abisko, Stordalen Mire...
CCCAGGAGGGGGCGAGGGCGGCGGCGGGGTCGTTTATGGCGGCGGTCCCTGGTTTGACGACGGCGGCTGGGTCGATGGAGGGGGTCGCGGCTCGTATGGCGACCGCCGTGACGGCGGCTCTTCTTCTTATGTCCACCCCAGCGGCGGCGATCATCACGCTGCAGTCAGCAGTGGCGGCCACCCCAGCGGCGGCAGCAGTCATGCAAGCAGTGGCGGCAGTCACTCGGGCGGCGGCGGTGGCGGCGGCGGCGACGACCATAAGCGATAATCGGCAGGGCCATGTCGGCCCCGCGTAACCGTGTGTTTGCGCTTGCGAGGTAGGGACGGGCGGCCCGCCCGTCCGTGCACACTTTGGGGCCACTCGCAGGACCCGGACGCGCGGGGCCGCGCGTCCCTACCATGTTTCCAGTACTGCCGACCCACCTGGTTTCCGGTTCTGGTGGTACACTACCTCCGGAGTTGTGAGCCTCCTGAGTCCAGACGACCGCCTCAGGGCGCTGGGCGGATCTGGTACGCGGCCCGCACTGCGTCCAGGGCTGCCCTTGCCCGATGCTCCTCGACGGCCCAGTCGCGCAATACCGAGATTTCCGCCGGGGTCAGGACCTCCGCCTGCCGCGCAAACAGCTGTGATTCGAGGGCGGTCAGGCCGGTCTTCGGGTCAACAGGATCCCTTCTGTTGCCGGAAGCGGCCTCGGGATTGAGCGCATAGACCTCGTACCGGATCAACGCCAGCCTGACCATCTGGTCGGGGCCCACTTCAAAGCCCGCCTCCCTCAGCGTGACTGCGTCCTGGGCCACCCGTCCATTCGGGGCGCTGCCGTAATAGTAGACTGCGCTGTTCCACTCCTTCAGTTGCCGGGCGCAGTCACTGCCCACCAAGTTCTCGATCTTGCGGTCGACTTCGTCCGTGGCGCCCCCGACGGCCGCGATGACCTCCGGGGAATTGAAGTTCCGTCCATCCGCCCTGAGCTTGTGCACAAGGTGCCGGGCGGCCATGGCCCGCTCGACCAGGAGATCCTCCAAGGGCCCGACCTTATCCCTATCGATTTTGAGGGCGGTGAGCAGGATCCCGTACTGCGCAAGAACCCGCCGCCTCTCCAATTTGCTGTAAAAGGGCGCCCAGTGGGGATCGCGATCCGTCGCCAAGTTGAACCTGTCGACTTGCGGGGACACGTGCACCGACCGGCTCTCCGGAAACATCCTCGAGATGTTCATTTCGATCTGCTCGTGCAGCCTTCCCTGGAGGTCGGCGATTGCCTGGCGTTCCGCCGCCCCGGTCACCTGGTCCCGGTTCAGTTTCCTGCGCTCCTGGACGCCCCAGAACAAGGATGCCCCCAGCGCAACCCACAGGACCACGGTTAGGGAACGAGCGGCCATGTGCGTAGATCGATATCGCGTTCTCCCGACTTTGAAAGCACCGACAGGGCAATCGCCGGGTGGGAGTTGATCCAGTTCAGAATCTGGTCCGGATTCCAGCGGGTCGCCGGCTGGCCCTCGATCTTTGTCACCAGGTCGCCGTCCCCGATTGCCGCCGCCTCCGCCGGGCTGTCCGGTATGATCCCTGCCACGCGCCAGCCGCCGACATCGGCCAGGAGGCTCAGGCCGATGCTTCGCTCGGAAGGGGAAGGCAACGGGCCGTCGTCAGGAGAGCAAAGCCGCAGCGTTTCCCCCGGCCCGTCAAACACGAGACAGAACGGGTGCAACAGGCCGACGCCGATGCTTGCCGGCCCGTCGCTGATGCCGACCACGGGTTCCTTCTGGCTCAGGCCGCCCAATTCAAGGACACCCGAGAGACGGGCAACCAGCTCCCGCCCGGTTTCCCCAGCAACGGCGACGAGAAAGCCGGGGCGCGGCCGGACCGTCCAACCCAGCGAAGCCACTTGGTCCGGCTGGAGATGAAGCCGGTCGTTCGAGCCTGTATCGACCATCACCTCGAACTCCCTGCCCTGCAGCCGTACATCGACAAACGGCACGTCCCCGTGCTCCACGATCGCCAACTCCGCCCTCGCCGGCGGCAGGTCCTCCGGCCGCCCCTGGCTGAGCAACAGGTCTTGCCTTGGGAAGTCGAGCACAAGGAACAGTTCCGAAAACAGTGAGTAGCCCAGGAGACCGTCCAGCCCGCGGCCGTCGACCCTCGACTGCAACTCCAGCGGGACCACGCCTGCGATCACCCCTTCAAACTGGACCCCTCCAAGGGTGACCGAATCCAGCATCACCCGGGGAATCGAAACGGCATCGCCGAGGGCATTGATCGCCTGGGCTTCGTCGGCGATAGTGTCCAGGCCGTGGGCCTCCACTGCGGCGGCAACTTCAGGCGTGATCATTGAGATGGAGCATCCGGTATCGACCTGCATTCGGAACGGCCCCTGGCCGTTGATCATGACGCTGACGTACATCCCGCGGCTGCTGACCTCCGCCGGAATCGTCTCAGGCTGGCCGATCCGGGTCAGATAAGGGGCGGACCCATCGAGGGTGTTTGCGCCAAGGCGGAAGGCGCCGAAGGCCCCCATCTGAATCAAAAAGCATAACCGTCTCATTTTCATGAACAAGTGCCGTCCCGGCACTATCGTCCAGCAATGAGGATTCGCAAGCGGGGGACCCCCTTGCCGAGGCCAAACCAAGGGTCGCAAGGAATCAACCCAACCACTTCCTCACCCTACCCGCCGCCGAGGGTGCCCGTGGGTGTCAGGATGCCCGGGCGCGCCGTCCGGCAGCGCTCCCAAGTCCTTGCGTAAATTTCATCCGGTGTTCCGCGGGCCGGAACCGTGACCAGCAGGCCGCGCTGCCCATACCAGTCCAGCAGCGGCGCGGTGCTCTCCGCGTAGACACGCATCCGGGTGCGGATCGCCTCGGGCCGGTCGTCCTCGCGCTGGACCAATGCACCCCCGCATTTGTCGCAGATACCCTCGCTCTTGGGCGGATGTCCGGTCGTGTGATAGACCGCCTTGCACTTGGGACAAACCCGACGCCCGCCCAGCCGCGCCACAATCTCGTCAATGGGCAGCTCGTAGTCGAACACGGCGTCCAGTTCCACCTCCTCGCGCTTCAGCAGCTTCTCGAGGGCCTCGGCCTGGGTCACGGTGCGGGGAAATCCGTCCAGCACAAATCCGCCGCTGCAGTGCAGGCAGCGGCCGCGCTCCCCGACGATATTCAAAATCGTCTCGTCCGTCACCAGTTCTCCGCGCCGCATGCCCTCAAGCGCCGTCTGGAGCGCCGGCGACAGGCCGCAGCCGTCGGACTTGCTGGCCGCCCGCAGGACGTCGCCTGTGGACAGGTGGCAGGCGCCAAGCCGCTCGCAGAGAATGTCGGCCTGGGTGCCCTTGCCCACCCCGGGCGCGCCGAGAAGCACCAGGCGCCAGGGAGCGGGCACGGCCTTGGCGGGCGGGTTGCAGACGGCGCTTCCGCCCTTGAGCCACGCGACCCGGTCAGGAAGGTCGTTTGAATGCGTTTTGGAAGATTCGATGGGGGTATCCATGATCCGTTGGGTTGGCTTGGGCAAAGATGCACCCAAACCTCGCGCGTATCGAGCCGCGTTCTTCCCCTCCCAACGGGTAGCAGCCGCCACGATAGCCAGAACAAGGGCCCCTTTAGCCGCCCCCTTGCCGGACGAGCACGAAGATCTGGCCCGGGGCCGTCAAAAAGCACCCGGAGCCGTCGCGACCCGGCGCGCGGCCGGTGGCGGCGTCGAGGACGCTCCACCGCGCGTCGTCGAAGGAAAAGCGGATCGGCGCGCCCGTGAAATTGCCGGCCGGGTCGGAGAACGTGAACTCGACGCGGCGGCTTTGCAGGATCGAACCGCGGTCTGTCGAGTGCATGGCGAGGACCGGAAACACGGACTTGTCGGCCTCGACACGGAAAAGGCTGCGCCCGGTCTCGAAATCGAAGAGCTCGCGAATATGGCCGTTCACCGAGCGATCGCGTTCCGGATTCGTGCCAAGCACCCGTTCGTTCTGGTAATTGCCCAAAAGATAGTCGAGGGCGACGGCCGACGACCACGAGAACGCCCGGTTGTTTTGGGCGAGGCCGGTGCGCGCATCGTACCACTCGGCCGGGCTGAAACGCATCTGCGGCCAGTCTCCAACGGAGTCCGCCTGCCGCGCCATCATGGTGAGCAGGCGGGCGGCGAAGGCGTCGGCCTCCCGCTCGTAGCCGTACTTGAAGAGGCCCTTCACGATGAGCCAGGTCTCGGGCATCCAGATATTGCCGCGCCAAAGCCCGCCGGCCTCGTCCTGGAAAGGGGGCTTCTGATGGTAAAAACGGGGGTCGTCGTAGGCGACGGTCGGCACGGGAAACTCCCCCGCGAACTCCGCCGGGTTGAGCAGGTGCTGCTCCACCACCCGGCGGATCCTCGCGGGATCACGGCACAGATCGGTGAAGATCGGGTACACGATGGAGCTTGTCAGCACCTCGTCGCGGAGGGTTCCCCGATAGGTTACGATCCAATAGCCACGGGCTTCGTCCCACAGGGTGTCTACGGCCCTGCGGTGCAGCAAAACCCGGCGCGCCCAGCCCTCCGCCTCGGAATCGCGGCCGAGGATCCTGGCAAAGCGCTCCAGGACGACGGCGCCGTAGCCTAGCTGCGAACTCGATGCGGGATCCTCCAGCTGGTGATCGCGGCAACAGGCCACAAGATCGCCCCACCAGCTGTTCCAACCGGGTGCATACTTGACCTCCTTGAAGATCAGGTCGTAGCGGGGATTGTCATCCCAGTTGTCGGGCGTTGCCACCAGGAGGTCGCCGTCGGTGTCGAGCTTCGTGGTCCAGACCCGATATGCGTTTTGCAGGAGGGGGTAGACCCGCTCGGCAAAGGCTCGCCGCTCGGCCGGGTCTGGCAGGCGGGAGTAGAGTTCCCACATCGACCAGAAGAAGTGCGGATCCATGATTTCGGAGGGAGGCACGAGGATCGGGTGCGCATGTCCCTCGGCCCACTCCGGATGGAAGTCGAGGTAACCGAGCAGGTTCCAACAGGAGTCGCTCTGGTAAAAGTAGTTGAATCCGCCCCGCGCGGGGAACGAAGCGTCGTAGCGCGTCCCGTCCTGGGTCATGATCCAGTGGTTTTTGCGCAGGGCGATGGCGCTGGAGTAATAGAGCTTGGCGGCCGAGTAGCCGGGATTTTCCAAGGCCGGCAAGCCGGCAAGGAAGCCGTTCCAGTCCGCCTCGACCCGCGCGAGCGGCGCCGCGGGCGCGGCCCGGACCGCCGCCTCGCATTCCCCGATCGCCCCTTCCGCCGTGTCCGAAAGCGCGACGACAAACGAGAATTCCCGAGTGCCGCCCGGTTTCAGCGCGAGAGGCGCGGATTGGAGGACCGCGCTGCCCTCGGACCCGTCGGTTGCGGAGGCCGAGGCGTCCGCGGCCGCCGCCGCCAGTTCCCGGCCGCGGGCTCCGGGATAATATCTCGGGGCAAATGCCGAGGTCGAGGGGCCGAGGGCCGCCCGGGCAGCGATCGCATCGGTGTAGAGCGGCAGAGAGGTGTTCGGCCCGGTCCGCGAGTTGACCAAAGTCACCGCCCCATCCTTGCCCAGTCCCCCGGCGACGCGGCCGCCGGCCGTCCCTCCATACGAGGAGCGGGCGGTGATCAGGAGCGCGGGGCGCACCTCAACGGCCGTTGCGCCCGAATTCCGCACGCGGCCCTGGACGGTGAGCGTGTTGAAGGAGGAAAAAAACGCCGCCGACTCCAGCTCGATTCCCGCCTGCCGTGTCGATGTCTTCCAGCCATAGGGAAACCAGGTGACCGTGCTGGCCTTGTCGTCCGCCCCGAGAAGCTCGCCGCGCCCGCCGATCAGGAACAGCGCGAGCTGCGCGACATCCCGCGGCGTGTTGAAGAACTCGTTGTCCGGGCCGACGCCCTTGCGAACGGAGCCGACAAAGAATCGGTTGGGACCGCCGGAATAGGCAATGTCGTACCAGGACCCGAAATCCGAGAACTCGCTGCCCAGCGCCGGGCGGCGCAGGGCGTCACCCTGGAAGTCCGGAACCAGGTAAAGCTCCTGGTCGCGCATGAACCCGAGCAGGTCTCCCTTCCTGTAGAGCGCGTAGTCCTGCAGGCGCTGCCCCAGGTGTTCATCGAGATCGCACAGCTCCCGCCAGTCCGCCGCAAGGGTGCTGGCGATCCGGTCCGACGGCTCCTTCGCATACTCCTCCTTAAGACCGGTGAAGTCGGCTGGCGACAGTCCCTGAAGAAGGAAGCCGGCGGCCTTCGGGTCGAATCTCGCACAGGCGGCCGTGAGCCGCGCGGAGCTGGCGAGCGCCCGCTCCAGCATGGCTGGAACCTCGGAGGCGATCGTGGTCCATCCGGGTTTGAAGGATGGGTCACTAGAGGCTCCCGGCGGAATCCTGATGGTCACGGCATTCGAGGACCCGGCGCCCAAGAGCATGGCCGGAAGGATGGCAACCCGGTGGCCCTCGGGATCCCGCCCGCTGGCGACCTTGACTCCGTTAAGGTACGCCTCCGTGCCCGGGCCGGATGCGCCGATGCGAAGGAAGAGGGACTGGCCCGTCGCCTCCACCGGCAGCTCCCGCCATGGGGCGGCAAAGACAGCCGTGGACGCAATCAGAACGGCCGCGACCGGCAAAAAGAATCGGGGCATCGCAAGGGGAAGTATGAGGCCATCCGAGGGGGTCAGAGCCCCGCATCCGTGCGCTTGAACAGCGTGACATCCAGCTCCGGTTTGGAGACGGACACCTTCGCGGGTTCGTCGCAGGAGGGCAGCCACACATCCTCGCCCGCCGCGTCCTCCGGCGAACGCACGGACACGGTGTCGAAACCGTTGCCGATGGCATCCTTCACAAACCTGGAGATGTTCGCATAGACCCAGAAGGCCTTGGGAGCCCCGGACGGGCCCGCCTTCAGTTCGATCTTGTACATGATGCTCGCCACTCCGTTGGGCGGCGCCGCGGCGGTGAACCGGACCGCCTTTTCCTTGTCACTCAGGCCCGCCGCTCCATCCCAATCGAAAAGCAGGACCGTTACGACGGGGTTGGAGGTCTTCAGCACAAGCGGGCGGTCACACTGGTCGATTTTCACGGAAATTCCGTGCTCCCGAGAAAGCACTACCAACAGATTGCCCCCGGATCGCCTGGCGACGTCGGTCATCTCTTCGAGCTTCTTGGAAAGGTCCCTGCCTACGTCCGCCGCGTGGCTCTCCTCAAGTACGCGGCCCCCCATGGTCAGCTGGGCAAAATTAACGAACTTTGCCGACGCCGGAATCGTATCGACCAGGAACGTTACCGGCGATTGGGCAGGTTTGGCTTCGGGATGGACCGCAACGGACGGCGGAGGCGGCAGCGTGGCATCCGAGAGGGCCGAAAGCGGGGCCGGGGCGCCTCCGCCCGGATGGATCGAAGCAAACCATTTCCGATACTCCGCTTCGTCTCCGGCATAGTGCCCCGTCTTCAAGATTCCCGCCGTGCCCTGATAGACCGCGTAGCGGAGCTTAATCACGGCGGGATGGGCGGGATGTGACGGAGTGGTGAAGATGTACCTCGTGTCGCTATCGGCCCCCGCGATCACATAGATGTCGCCGTTTTGAACTGCGTGCCATCCCGACAAGGCCTGAATTTCGGAGTAATAGCGCTCCATGTCCTCCTTCGACACCTTCTCGGCGGGGAAGCGGGCTCCGTCAAACTTTCGCTGGAGCGCCCGGACCGCCTTCTCCGTCGGCCGATCCATGTAGGTTTGCGTTGAGAAGAGCATTTGGAACTCTCCGCCGGGCTCCTTCCTGACCGTCATTTCGATCCGGGACAGGTCGACCTTCTCGTATTTTTCGCAGGCATACGCCTTGAAATAATCCCCAGGTTCGGTTCCCGCCGGATTCCGCGCCCACGCCCCAAGGACGAGGGCGTCCTGCTCAACAAGCTTTCCGGTGATCGCGGCTAGCTTCTTCTCCCCATCCATCCAGGCCGCAAATGGGTTCTCCCTTTGGAAGGCCGGGGACATCCGCGCGTAAGCGCCGGCATAGTCCCCGGCGTTGACGAGGGAGAACCACTGCGTCGTGAAGGACAGGGCTGCGGACCTCTCTGCATCGCCAAGCTCCTCGGCCGCGGCCGCCCGCGGAATGATCGCCAGCATGCCCAAAGCCAAGGCAAGCAGGACAGTGTTTCGCACGGCGCCGGCAATGCACCGGGCAATTTGGGGTGGGGCTGGATCCATCTTCGCCTCCGTTGGGGAGGCCACAGTCAACCTGAAGGGGCGGGGAATTGCAAAATGATAGAACCTAGTCGAAGGCCCGGGTTAACTTTTGAAACCTGCCCCCTTCGAATTGATTTCAACCGCTAATCTGAGGGGGCTATTTTCCCCCGATGTAGCTGCAACCCGCCAGGTCGTCCTTTCCTTGGTCGGGTTCGACGAGTTCGGGATAAACGTGGCCCACAAGGAAGCCCATAGAGATGTTGAGTCGCACATAGCGGACTTGTCCCGCATCAAGGGTCAATGACAGCGTGCGCGTGACCTCGGTCGAGGAGCTGATCTGGTGGCCGCCAGGAGCACAATCGACATAAAAGAACCCTTTCGGCTTGGCGCTGCCGACGACCTGGCCGTCGAGTTTGACGTCGGGCTGAATCGCGGCTCCAAGGATGGCTGTCCGATAAATATATATCCTGCCGCTGTCGGATTTTAGCTGGGGCAGTGTGCTATTGATATCACCGAATTTTGGGCCGGTGGCACATCCGGAGAGTGCAACTCCAACTATGGCTAGCAGAACATAAAGCAATGAGTTCGTTTTCATGGCGGGCTGGGGTTCGGGTTGATGGCTAGGGGAAGCGGTTCATTCAAGGAGACATAGGTATGCTCAACGGGCAGGTAGAAGCCGACCAGATTTCGAAGGTCGGAAACCACGATCTGCGCCTCGTAAATGTTAGATGCTTCGACCGTCACGATCTGGTCCTGAGTCGCATAAACATCTCCAAAGACCGTCGCGCCCACCTTGTGCCAGCTGGTGTTGGCCCTTAGTCTTGTGGCAAACCCGGTCCCAATATGAACCGTCAGGTCCTGCATCAGCACAAAACCTTTGGCTCCGGTGGAGGCGTGGAAAACCACCGGAGACTGTGGGACGCTCACCACGTCAAAAGCGCATCCCCCGAGTGCGATGCCAAGGGCGATACCTCCTGCCCCCCAAAGAACCCGCCACCGCGGATCGGCAATACCCTTTGGCGAGATACCCATGCAGCGCAGCGTCGCCGGGAAGGCTCCCTGAAGAAAACCGGGAGAAGTGGGGCTCCTATGGATCACGCTGGAACTGGCTGGAGTGCGAAGAATTGAAGGCCCCATTCCGACCGATAGTCAATTCGAAGGGGTTGGGTTGGCCCCTTCGGAATACCCGCTGACCTCACCCAGATCGAGCTGCGTTCATCCCATCGCAACGGGTAGCAGCCGCGACAATAGGCAACACAAGGCCCCCTTTCCGGGAGAGCGTGCTCAGGATTCTGGAATCCCCCTACTCCGCCCGCAAGGCCACCACCGGATCCACCAGAGCCGCCCGCCGCGCGGGCAGCCAGCTCGCAGCCAGCGCCACGACGACCAGTGCAAGGGAGACGGCGGTCATGACGAGCGGATCCACCCTCGAAACCCCATAGAGCTGGTCGGCGATCAGCAGCCCTGCCCCCAGGCTCGCCACAAGGCCCACGGAAACGCCGACCAGGACGAGCTTGAGGCTCTGGCGCAGGACCATGGCGATCACCTGCCCCGCCTCCGCCCCAAGTGCCATCCGGATCCCGACCTCCTGCCTCCGCTGGGCGACCGAATAGGCGATCACACCATAGATGCCGACACAGGCCAGAACCAGGGCCGAAACCGCAAAGATCCCCAGCAGGACGAGCATGATCCTGCGAACCTGCAGCGTGTCCGCAACCGACTGCTCCAGGGTGGTCATATTGGCAATTGCCAGGTCGGGATCGACGTCCCGCATGGCCAGCCTGAGCTGGTTGCCCAGCGTCTTGGGGGGCACCAGGGTTCGGATGACCACGCAGGTGCGCCATGGGAAATACGTCTGGGCAAAATAGAGCTGGGGCGTGGCGCCATAATCGAGTTCGTAGCGCCTCACGCTTCCGACCACGCCCACGACTTCCCAGGCGGACCCCTTGAAATGCAGAAGCCGACCCAGGGGATCCGCATTGCCAAACAGGGTCGTCGCCAGGGCGTCATTGATGATCATGACCTTGGGGGCGGTCTCCCGGTCATCCGCCCTCGTGAAATACCTGCCCCGCAACAGGGGGATTTCCAGAGCCTGGAAGAAGTCCCCCGCGACCCCGTCAAAGCCCGCCGCAAAGTCATTCCGTGTCTGGGGCCGGTCCTCCCGGCTGACCAGATCCCCAAGGTTGTTGCCTCCATTCATCGGAACCGAGGAGGCGATGCCAACCCGTGAAACCCCGGCGATCTGCCCGATGCGGTCCAGGATCCTCTGGCCGAGGCGCACCCGGTCGGCGGGTGTCGGCGCCTTTGCATTCGGGACCGAGTACTCAAATACGAGGACGTTCTCCTTGTTGAAGCCCGGCACCGACTCAGACGCGTTCACAAAGCTGCGCAGCAGCAACCCCGTCGTCACCAGCAGGAGCACCGTGAGGGCGGTCTCGGAAACCAAGAGCAGGGACTGGACCCTGCGCCTGCGCCCGGTCGTCGACCCCCGGAGGCCCTCCTTCAGATGGTCGTTCACGTTTGGCCGCGCGGCGCTCAGGGCCGGAACGATGCCAAAGATCAGTCCCGCGGCACAGGACGCCACCAAGGTGAACACCAGCACCGGCCCGTGGATCCCAATCGCCTCGCCCGCCAATTCGCTGATCCCGGCAAACGTGACCAGCGGCTTTATGGAGACGACGCCAACCAGAAGGCCCGCCGCTCCCCCCGCCAGCGCCAGGAGCAGGCTCTCGGTCAAAAGCTGCCTCAGAATGCGCCCGGTCGAGGCGCCCAGCGCAACCCGCAATGCGATTTCCGGCTGGCGCACGGTCGCCCTGGCAAGGAGCAGGTTTGCGACATTGGTGCAGGCGATCAGCAGGACCACGCCGACCGCCCCGAACAGCGTCAGCACGTACGGGCGCATATCCCCAAAGATCTCCTCATGGAGGGGGCGCATGCCCACCGTCCACTTCTGCTTGAAGATCGGATAGAGGCCCTTCGTGGCCCTGCGTGCCACCGTCAGCTCCTCGGAGCCCTGGGCCACGGTTGCGCCCGGCTTGAGCCGGCCAACCACGGACACGATGTAGTCATAGTCGCGCGACTGCTTCCACTTTGCGCCCCGGATGAAGGACGGCGTCAGGAACCCCGCCGTGTTGGCGAACAGCGCGTGGGGAGGAAGGACCCCGATCACCGTCAGGGTCCGCCCATCGAGGTGGATCGTCTTCCCAACGATCGCCGGGTCGCCCTGCAGATGCGACTGCCAGAGCTCGCCGGACACGATCACGACCGCGTGGTTGCCGCTCGGCGAATCCTCCTGCGGCAGAAAATCCCGGCCCAGCACGGGGGACACCCGGAACACCCGAAGGTAGTCGGCGCTCACCTCCTCGCCCTTGACCCGAATGGAGGCGCCGAACCCCGTCAGGTTCTCATCCACGTCGTGGGCCGCCGCGATCGACTCCAGCTGCGTCGACTGGTCCTGCCAATCCATGAAGGCCCCGCCGGACCCGATCGAAAGAAACGTCCCAGGGTCGGGCATCTCGCACACCTGGACCAGCCGGTCCGAGTCCCGGTAGGGGAGCGGCTCGAGCAGGACCGCATTCACCACGCTGAAAATGGCCGTGTTCGCCCCGATGCCCAGGGCGAGGATCAGCACCGCGACGACGGTGAAGCCGGGGGCTTTGGCAAGTTGCCGGAATGCAAACTTTAGGTCCGGAAGCAAGGGGTGGCTGCAGGTTGACTAGCAGAGCCGACCGCGTTGACAACTCAATCGGCGCCAAGAAGGCAAATCCGTGTCCGGAATTCCGGACATCAGATGGCTTGCGGCATGCATTGGCAGGTCGTCATGGTTTGCCGGCACTGGGGAAACCACCCAGGCTTCGCGCACCAACACAGCCCCAACCTTCGAACGCAGCGGCCTCACGAACGGGAGTCGATGCCCCATGAAACCAACACAACTTGCACTTCTCCTGACGTCCGTCCTCGTTGCCGGCTGCAATATCGACAGCATCCCGGAGACGCCTGCGCAGCAGGCAGCCTCGGTTGGAAACCCGGCCGCTCAGAACGCCGTCGTTGCCTATCGGTATATTCCCATCGAACCGTTGCCCGTGCCGGTGGGACTGACCATGGCAGATGGCAAGGCCCTGGTTTGGACGAACAATACAGATGCGTTGGGTCTTTTCGAAAACGAGGCCCTGAACGAGTCGATCGCCACGACGGATGCGTCCGGCAACTTGGAATATCTGGTGGCCGGCGCCAATGCGGCCTATGGCGCCGGAAGAATGACCCTGGATTCAATCCGCTATACCGTCGTGCCATACCCCGTGACCCGGTCGGGCGCCACCCCGACCACCTCCGTAATTTTCCTGATTGTGGGAATTGGGGCGAGGGCCGACGTTGACTTTTCGTCCGCCAAGGGGGGCGTGACCGCGGGGCAGCTGCTTTCATTGTCAGCCCAGAATGTGACCGGCAACATCATGATGCGCTCGATGGGGATTTCCTCGAGCAGCATATCGCCGATGCTGCGAACCCCCGCGGGGCTCACGCTTGAGAATATTTCGGAGACCTTCCGCGCCCTTGATACAA
>Ga0302320_10021802_pt1 | contig 12687 bp, 11 predicted proteins | sample Bog_T0_3_FD_202130 | JGI IMG/M metagenome (GOLD analysis project Ga0302320, IMG submission 202130) | Peat permafrost microbial communities from Stordalen Mire near Abisko, Sweden - Bog_T0_3 | ecosystem: Environmental > Terrestrial > Soil > Wetlands > Peat | place: Sweden: Abisko, Stordalen Mire...
TCTGCCGCCCGCTATCTCCACCGCTCATGCAACGCTGGCCCAGACGTTCTTCTGCATCATGGTTGGCATGGCTTTTTTGACCAGTAAGAGCTGGGTTCAGCCTCCGAAAGCGGTGCGCGATACCGGCGCCTGGCCTCGCCTGACCACGCTCTCTTTGCTGACGGTCTTCGCCGTCTGGCTGCAACTGATCATGGGCGCGGCCTTTCGCCATTCGGGTATCCGATTGCTGCCGCACATCCTCGGCGCCTGCGTAGTCTTCTGCATGGTGAACTGGTTGGTGGTCGCCACTCTGAGGCGGCACCGCACTGCGCCGCAGCTCGCCACCCCCGCGGCGGTATTGGTAACGCTGCTCATGTTCCAGATCGGTCTCGGACTCGTCACCTACGTAGCACGCGTACACTGGAGCCAGTCTGCTTCGGCGCCACTGCTCAGCATGGTGGTCACTACTGTGGCACACGTCGCCTGCGGAGCCCTGGTTCTGGTCACCACGGTGATCCTAGCAATTCAAATCCACCGGCATCTTGAGCCGGAAGCGGAACGCAACACGACCCCTCACGGATCGACGGTGCGCGCATGACGACAGCCCCCACCCAGCCTTTGCCGGTTGCTCTCTCCAGAGAGCGCGGTCTCATGGATCTGCTGCGCGACTACGCGCAACTCACCAAGGTTCGAGTGACGACCCTAGTGGTGGTCACTGCCTGGTGTGGATATTTTTTTGGCCGTCACAAATCCGGTTTACCCGTGCTCGGATTGAATCTGCTCTGGGCCCTGGCTGGAATTGGCATGGTATCGGCGGGAACGGCGTGCATGAATGAGATTATCGAGCGCAAGACCGACGCCCTCATGCCGCGCACCGCTCGGCGTCCGCTGGTAACCCGCTCCATGGGCCTTGCCCATGCCTTCGCCGTCTGGGCCGTACTGACCGTCGGCGGCGCTACTCTGCTGGCCCTGAAGCTGAATCTGTTGACCGCTTTGCTCACCCTGCTGACCGCCGCCACCTACCTGCTGATTTACACGCCGCTGAAGAAGATCGGCCCACTCTGTACTTTCGTAGGCGCGTTTCCGGGAGCCATGCCGGGCGTGCTGGGCTGGACCGCCGCCCGAGGGCGGTTGGATTACGAAGCCTTCGTGCTCTTTGCAATTGTTTTCTTCTGGCAATTTCCCCACTTCCACGCCATCGCCCTCATGTATCGCGACGATTATGCCAAGGCCGGTATCCGCATGTTGCCCGTGGTCGAGAGCGATGGCCGCTCCACGGCCCGCCAGATACTCATGTACGGCGCGGCCCTGCTTCCTACCACCTTAGCGCCTACCATGATGGGCATGGCGGGGCTCACTTATTTCATCGGCGCATCGGCCCTAGGGCTTGGGCTGTTCTACTTCTGCGCCCGCATTTGGAGCGAGTGCCTGCCGCCCTCCGAGCCACGAAGCAGGATCCTGGCACGGGCGTTGCTGAAGGCATCCGTTACGTACCTGCCCTTGCTCTTTGCACTGATGATGTTGAACAGCGCGAGGTAATCCGCGCTCGCACGCTTATTGAGGACGAAATTTTTGACTGCAAAGACGCTTGAACAAGAACTCGACGCCCGCACTGAAGCAGGACCGGAAACGGTAATCCGGATTGAGGACCTGCGCCACAAGTACGGCGATCGCACGGCGCTTAACGGAGTTTCATTCACGGTGAAGCGCGCCGAAATCTTCGGGCTGCTCGGCCCCAACGGCAGCGGCAAGACCACCATGTTTCGCATCCTCTCCACCTTGATGTTGCCCGATGCGGGGCGCGCATTGATCCTCGGCCATGACGTGGCTCTCGATCCCAGCGGCGTGCGCAGGCAGATTGGAGTGGTCTTCCAGTCGCGCAGCATTGACGTGAAACTTTCGGCGGAAGAGAACCTCATCCACGTAGGCCATCTCTACGGAATCACCGGCTCGGCGCTGAAGAAGCGTGTGGCTGAAATGCTGGAGCGCGTGTCCCTAGCGGATCGCGCCAAGGACCGTGCAGAGACCTTTTCCGGTGGAATGCAACGCCGCCTGGAGTTGGCCAAGGGGCTGCTCCACCGTCCTCAGGTTCTGCTGCTCGACGAGCCGACAACGGGGCTCGATCCCGGAGCGCGCCGCGACCTCTGGCAGTATCTGCAGCTACTGCGCGACCAGGAGGGCGTGACCATCATCGTCACCACGCACCTGATGGAGGAGGCCGAAAAATGCGACCGCCTCGCCATCTTGAGCCAGGGCAACCTAGTGGGACTGGGCACGCCTGCACAATTGAAGAGCGAGATCGGCGGCGACGTGATTCTACTCGACGCGCGCGAGCCGCAGAAGCTTGCCATCGCCGTCAGCAGCCGCTTCGGCGTGCAGGCCACGGTGCTTGACGACGGTCGCGTGCGCATCGAACGAGAGGCAGGCCATCGCTTCATCACCGATGTCGTCGAGGCATTCCCCGGTGATATCGATGCGGTCAGCGTCAGCAAGCCGACCCTGGAAGATGTCTTCATCCGGCGCACGGGGCATCGCTTCTGGAACGAAGATGCCCAGGGCCTTGAGCTGCGCGCCGCCGAAAGCAAGAAGAAAAAGCACTAAAGGATTGAGGCAGATATTGGCAACGCAAACTGCATCGCCTCCGCTCACCAGCGGAGGAACCACTTGGGGACTGATGCCCGCGCTCTCGCTGTGGCGTCGCGAGGTCGTGCGCTTCTACCGTAACTTGAGCCGCGTCGTCGGCGTGATCGCCTCGCCCTTGATCTTCTGGGTGGTGATTGGCGCGGGCTTCGGCAACTCATACGGAAATTCCACGATGGGCCACGGCCAGAACTATCTCGATTTTTTCTTCCCCGGCGCTCTGATGATGATCGTGCTCTTCACGTCGATCTTCGCCATGATGTCGCTGATCGAGGATCGCAACGAAGGCTTTCTTCTTTCCGTGCTCGTCGCTCCGGTGCATCGCTCAGTCATTGTGCTGGGAAAGGTCCTCGGCGGCACAACGCTGGCAACTCTTCAGGGATTACTGTTCCTGGTAATCGCGCCTTTTCTCGGAATCCACTTTGACGCAGTGCGACTGCTGCTGATGATTCTGGACATCTTTCTCGTCTCGTTCTCGCTCACCGCGCTGGGCTTTATCATCGCGTGGCCCATGGACTCAACCTCCGGTTTCCACGCCATCATCAACCTCTTTCTGATTCCGCTCTGGCTGCTCTCCGGCTCGCTATTTTCGGTTAGCTCCGCCTCGCCATGGATGGCGTTTCTGATGCGGATGAATCCGCTGACCTACGGCACCGAAGCCTTGCGCGGGCTACTCTTCCCAGCCACGGCATCGCCGGAGTTTCCAATCGTCAAATGCCTTGGGGTATTGGTTGTCTTCACCGTCGTAATGTTCGGCCTGGCCTTTGTGGTGGCCAACCGCCGCAGCACCAAACCGGCAGCATAAGGATCGAATCATGCTAGCGCTACCGCTCTCCGACTTCCCTGCCATCAACGCAACCCTGAACGGCACAGCCGCCTTTTTGCTGGTGACCGCAAAGCGCTTCATCGGCCGCAGGCAGATCGAGGCTCACAAGCGCACTATGATCGCAGCCTTCTCAACGTCGGTGGTCTTTCTTATCTGCTACCTGTATTACCACGCGCACGCCGGCGTGCTGCATTTTGCGGGACAGGGCTGGCGGCGTCCGGTTTACTTCACTCTGCTGACCAGCCATACCATTCTCGCCGTGGTCATTGTGCCCATGATTCTGATGAGTTTGAACCGCGGGCTCAAGCGTCAGGACGCCAAACACGTTAAAATCGCTCCCTTGACTTACTGGCTCTGGCTCTATATTTCCGTCACCGGTGTGGTGATCTACTACCTGCTCTACCACCTCTGGCGCGGCTAGAGCATTTTCAGCGTAGGTGTGTCCCGAGGGTGCCCCATATTTGCCGTAGTTAGCAAATGTGGGTTTGCGGGTGTGGCAGATATTACAATCCTGAAACCGCGGCTAAGCCCGCTACGCAAGCCGATCCGGTCGTGCCGCTAAGATTTCCATCGCAGCGCGCTCCCCGGTTGCGATGGCTCCGTGGACAGTTCCGTGTTGTCCTTCGATGTTGGTCGCTTCTCCTGCAAAAAACAGCGTTCCCGCAACCGGCGCGGCGAGTTCGGCCTGTGCGGATTCACCACCCACGCCAACGTAACTATAGGCGCCACGCGCATACGGGTCCGACTGCCAGTCATGCACATGCCAGCTCTGCAACATGCCCTCAAGCGTCTGCCGCGGGATATCGAAGATTGCGCTTAGGGACTCCAGCGCTTTGTTCTTTATGAACTCGCCGGATTTGCCATTCAGCCGCTCACCGCGGCGGGATGCGGCCCATCCCGTCAGCGTCGCCACCGAACTTGCCCACCAAGTAGGAAACCATTCCAGATGCGAGAAGACGAAACTCATGCCGCGTAGCGTGCCGGGTTCGGCCCCGCGGGCAACTATCTTCTCCCACCATCTCTCGCTGAAAACCAAAGAGATTCGGATCGTCTGCCCCATATAAAGCAACCGCAATGCCGACGCCTTCTGCTCCAGCGCCGGCTCAAAGCGCACTGCACCGGGAGCGTCCGGGGAAGCCTGCAGCACGCCGAGCGGCAGCGTAATAATGGCGCGTGGAGCGCTGAATTCGACGATTCCATTTTGCGTTTGCGCTTCAACCCGCACATCCTGCGCTGCCCAGCGAACCGCGCGTACCACGCTGTTGAGCCGGATGCCGACGAGGGCGGGAGGCAACGCGTCTTCAAATACGCGAAGCAGCGACCCATAACCTTGCGTGAAGCGGAACGAACGGCTGCTGTCCACTCCAGTCCCGGCATCCCTGCTGCGCACCAGGGAATGCACGCTGATGCGCTCTGCAATTGCGCCATGAAAGCCTTCCACGTATTCGAGGCCCCGCAGTTTGGCAGACTCCTCGCCCGGAAAGCAATCGTCAAGAAAACTGGCGAACGAGCGATCCGCGCCACGCCCGCTCATCCTTCCCAATACGCTCTTTATCCGCGAAAAGAAGTCTTCGCTATGCCGTAGTTGGCCGTCGACGTACACCCATTCCTGACCGCCAACCTCGCGCATTTCCAGATGTCCAGCGCGGACGCGGTCAACCGTGGCGCGCGGAAGCCCATGCATGAACTCTGCACCTAGTTCCACCGGAAGACCCTCCCCCGCGTAAATGGTCCAGACCCGCCCACCAGCACGGCCTCGCGCTTCCAGGATGAGAACGCGCACGCTGGCTTCCGCGAGCAGTCGCGCTGCCGTGAGTCCCGCAACGCCCGCGCCAATAATGATCACGTCAGTCGTCTCGACCGTCATGCTGATTGGATACGCCAATCCCGCCAAAAGCAGCGTACAAATTTTATCGCCCAAAACACCGCCTGTATGCCCGTGCTCCTTCGCCAACTTTTGCTTTGCGCTGACAGACACGTAACGAAGCTCTTCCTTAACGGCGTATGCAACCCTCGACGCGGCTTTAGAAACATTTTAGGCACTCTTAATTCGTGATTTAGGAACTCGGGTGTCTAACTAAATAGACAACCTCAAGAGAGGTTATTACTACTTCCATGTTCGTGCCCCGCAACATCCTCGTGGTAGACGATGACGCCCAGATTACCCGTGTGCTCCGCTCCATTCTTTCCGTTCATGGGTACTGCGTGAGGACGGCGGGTGACGGTGATGAAGCTCTCGAGGTAATGCGGCAATGGGCGCCACACCTGGTGATTACCGACCTCTCGATGCCAAATATGGGAGGGTTGGAACTGTGCGGTAAAATCCGCGCCAAGTCCGACGTTTTCATCATCGTGCTGTCGGTTCGCGACGAGGAGAAAACAAAGGTCGAGGCTCTCGATTCCGGTGCGGACGATTATGTAACCAAGCCCTTCAATATGAATGAACTGATGGCTCGGGTCCGCACCGGCTTGCGGAGAGCGAGCCGGGCGCGACCGGACGAAGACACAAGCATGATCGAAGCCGGCGACTTTCACATTGACTTACTAACCAGGCTAGTCACCGTAAGAGGCCGCGACGTGCGGCTAACTCCAAAAGAGTTTGATCTCCTTAGTTATCTAGCCAGGAACACTGGAAGGGTGATTACCCATCAGACGCTGCTAGCTTCGGTATGGGGTAGAGCCAGCACCCCGAAACCGGAATACCTACACGTATTCATGAATCACCTCCGCGACAAGCTTGAGCCGGTAGATGGCTCCGTTCGCTACCTTGTAACTGAAAAGAGGGTCGGTTATCGCTTTGAACCCGGCAATCCGTAACTTAGATATCTCTTACTTACTCACCTTAGCGTGATTTAAGGAACTCTTTAGTTATCGTTTAGTTCACCCAACATCAAAAGTATTAGATTGGCTGCTAGCAAGAAGGCTTCGGTAGCAGCATAAAGGGTCCAAGTAAATTGAAGCCTTGCTGTCTGCGAGACGTGCAGCGAGTAACCATGAACAACGGTCACACGCGCCGGAAATGCGTGAACGAAAGGATGTTGATATGCCGAGCAGGACAGTAAAGAATCTTACCCTTGTCGTGGCCGTAGTAGCATTAGCTTCAGCATTTGCAATGGCACAAGCGGCGGAGCCACAAGCTCCAGCGGAGCTGACAGGAACTTTGACATGCCAGGGACGGGTTACGCATCGCTACACATGCCAACGAAATCAGACGCAGCAGACCTGCACTCTGGCCTGTGTGGATCAGGGGTCAAAGTTCGTACTGCTCGTCGGCGACAAATCATATCTTCTTGAAGGCGACAATAGCGAGCTTAGATCCTATGCTGGAGGAAAAGCAACGATTACCGGACTGGCCGAGAGCGACAGAATTGAAGTGCAGACAGCTTCAAGTGCGAGGCATTACATGCCGGTCCAAGGTAAGTCACAGACATCCAGCGTGAGCGCCGACACTTCAAAGAGCCTTGAGCGGTAAGCCGGAACCGAGGCAGTCATAAGCTGGGGCGTGTGGGCGCTGGCCGGCTGGTTGTATTAACAGCGCCGCTTGAATATATGGATAGAGTTCTGGAGAGACGTGCTCATGTATCCAGTTTGTAGCGCGTCGCAGCCAAGGCATACATCCGACGCCAAAGAACACGGTTGATCGTAACCACCATGAGTGCCATCACGATCGTCGCCCCGAGCAGTAGACGGAAGTTACCGATGTCAGTGGCATGGCTAATGACCGAACCAAGTCCGGTGGTCGAGAGTGTTTGTCCTTTGAAATGAAAATACTCCGCCACAATGCTCGCATTCCAGGCGCCACCGGACGCAGTAACAAACCCCGTGATCAGATAGGGAAATATAGCTGGCAATAACAGCTTCCGCCATCGTTCGGCTTTACCGAAGCGAAACACGTCACAAACTTCCTTCAGATCCGTCGGAATAGAGGACGCCCCGGCAATGACATTGAAGAGAAGGTACCATTGCGTGCCTAGCAACAGCAGCGCGATAGATCCGATGCCCAACCCACCGCCGAGCCTAATCAAAACAAGGAGAATGACTGGGAACAACGCGGTCGCGGGAACGGACGCGACGATCTGCGCTATCGGCTGCAGAACTGCCGACACCCTTGGACGCAGCCCAATGAAAATGCCTACGGGGATCGTCCACATCGCCGCCAAAATCAAAGTGATCTCAACCCGCAGGAATGTCGCTCCGGCGCCGTACACAATCGATGTCACCTCGATCCGTGAAAGCCCCGTGAGCATAATCGCGATTCTTACGGTCGCATACGCAATACCGGTCACGGCCACGACCAACAACGCGCGGACCGCCAGCGCGCCTGCCCTACTGGGTGTGGAGACCTTTGAAGAAATGTTGTACTTCCGCGCGAAGTGCAAGTCCAACTTCTCGCGCACCGGGGCGACGGATGCACGCCCAAGAACCATGAGCAGCCGCGAGCGCCGCAGCCAATCCAGCATCGGAGAGCGCGGCGCGTCCGCCCCCTCCACCTGCTCAAACTTGAAGCGCACGCCCCACGCTATGACCGGACGCCAGATCAATTGGTCCATCAGCACGATTACGCCGATCATCACCGCCAGTCCCCAGGTGATTGCTTTCGTGTCGCCGGCGTTAGCCGCGGTTTGAAGATAGGAGCCCAGGCCCGGCAAGCGAAGGTCGCGATTTCCCAGCACAAACATCTCGCACGCCATTAGAAAGAACCATCCGCCGGCCATTGACATCATCGAATTCCATATCAAGCCAATCGACGCATAGGGCAATTCCATCTGCACAAATCGCTGCCACCAACTGAAGCCATACACCTGCGCAGCCTCGCGCATCTCCCCGGGAATATTCTTTAAGGACGAGTAGAAGCTGAACGTCATGTTCCAGACCTGTCCGGTGAAGATCAGCAGGATCGATCCAAGCTCAACTCCCAGTTGCCGGTTCGGGAACAACGCCACCATGGCAAGCATGACTCCTGGAAGAAAGCTCAGGACAGGAATGGATTGCAATGTGTCGAGCAACGGAATCAGGAAGCGTTCTGCCCGCTTGTTGTACGCCGCGATATACCCGTAAACCAGCGTGAACCCGAGGCTGAGGACATACGCGGTCGAGAGCCGCACGACTGAAAACAGCGCGTACTTAGGCAGCGCGCCCGGAGACAAATCGATGTTGGCGCCGGCATTGATCGGCCCTGCTCCGTAGCGCGCAAACGACAGCAGACCGTAAAACAAAGCGAATCCGCCGAGAATGACCGGGACATCCCGCATCCACGACGAGGCATGGCGCAGTGACACTCCCCAAGGCGGTGTTCTGGTCGCAATGTTGGTTCGCTCGGGCAAGTTTATCGAGTACCTCAATGCAGATGATCGGCGTCTGCCGGTTGCAGTAACGTCAGCGTGTCGGTTTCGGAATCGTAGTTGAACATTTCTGCGTAGCGTCCCCAGTTCAGCGCGGTTTCAATCTGCCGGTCAACCTCGGGCTCGGAAAAATGCTCGTCCAGAACGTCGCGGAAAAACTCGACCGGGACTTTGCGATCTGACTTACGCTGCAACATGCCGTTCATCTGTTGCAACAGCAGGACACGGTCTAACAATGCTTTTCGGAAGAGGAGCTTTCGCCCCGAAATGTCGGCGTCGGCAAATGCCGTCCCTTCTGCCGTGATCTCCACGTCTCCCGCCGCTGACGCGGAAAAACCGAGCAGCGTCGCGGCCTCAATGAGCGGCAACAGATCATCTACCTCCATCTTGAGGTCATCGGCAACATGGTAGATATCTTCCGTGCCGCCACGGTCCTTCAGTAACTCAAGCAATCCCGCCACCCCGCCGGGACGCGCATGAGGCAACATCTGAAACGCTGGCTTCGCGGCGGCTGGCTTTCCGGAAGGCGGAGCCAGTTGCAGTTCCAGTTGGGTCATCACCTTATAGATGTAGTCCACATAGACCAGAAAGTCTGCCGAGCCGTGTTCGCGCGGTTGCTGCAATCCGATACGAAAATCGGCTCGAATCCGCGCGGGATTCCGGCCGAGGATAATCACGCGGTCGGCCAGCAGTACCGCCTCTTCTATATTGTGCGTAACCAGGAAGATGCTCTTCGTCGGAATCTTCTTCCCCAACCATAGCTCCATCAGTTCGCCCCGGAGGTTCTCCGCCGTAAGCACGTCCAGGGCGGAGAACGGCTCATCCATGAAAAGCACTTCCGGTTCTACAGCAAGCGCGCGGGCAAATCCCACCCGCTGCTTCATGCCCCCCGAAAGCTCTTTCGGATACGCCGTCTCGAATCCTTTGAGTCCTACCGTATGCAACGCCTTGATGGCGCGGCGGTGCCGTTCCTTGTGCGGCATGCCGTGCGCAAGCAGCGGCGCTTCCACGTTCTCCACAACCGTCAGCCATGGAAAGAGCGCGAAGCTCTGAAACACGATGGCCACATTCGGAGCGCAATCGCGAATCGGCTTGCCATGCCACAGAACCTCCCCGGTAGATGGATCTGAAAGCCCGGCGAGCATCCGCAGAAGCGTCGACTTGCCCGAACCCGATGGACCCAGTAGCGCAGTAATCGACCCTGCTTCGACTGTCAGATCCGTAGCGGCGATCACCAGAATTTGGTGGCCGTCTGGCTGCTGGAAGCGCTTTTCGATTGCCCGCGCCTCAATGATCCGCTCGGCCACCTCCGGAGCCGCAGTCTTAACGGCTGCCGGAGCAGCAGCAGGCCGGCGTACTTCACGATACGGCGCACCGGGCTCCTTCGCGGAAAGTTCATCCGTCAGGTGGCGCCACGCTTCCTCGGGTAGTTCGTCAAAGAATCGGACGCGGTCGTCGGCACTCATCGCGTCAATAATTGACCGCAGTTCCTGCGGACGCGAGTGCAGCAGCACGTACTGATCGTAGTAGGGGAGGTTCGGTAGAAGTACTGCGGCAAAGTCAATCGGAAGCAGACGAAAAAGCGTCGACTGTTGCTCGCCCGGAAGGCTTAGTAGATTCTCTGCGGCGGATGAAAGATCAAACTGCCGCAGCAGCGCAGCCGCTTCATCCCATTTTGCGCGGGAGATCAAGTCGCGAAACCGCTCCGGTGCCAACAGATTCATTTCCGCTCCGATGGGAACAGGTTATCATCCGGGAGCGAGGAAACGCACCGATGGGCTGGTGCCAAATAGGTAGTGTTGAGAGGATCTGTTCAAATGTTGAAGCAGGCGTTCACCCGGCGAGACGGTTGGCTCAGTCCAAAACCTCATCGTCAGCCGCGCGTGGTTGAATTGTTCAAGATATCAGCGGCCCTCCGCACTCCAGGCAGCGGGTCCCGATGCGGGGGGTGATTCTCCCGCAATGGGGACAAATCATTTGCGCGCTAATGACAGCCTCGGGTTGCGCCGTCCTGCGCCTCGACGTATAAAACACGAAGAAGACGAGAACAAGAAGCATCAGCCTCGCAAGAACGCTAAGAACGGTCACACTCTTGCTCCTTTGTTCCATGCTCCTGCAGTGGGACTCGTTACCCGTACCCACTGCAGAAACTCGGACCATTACTGTTCATTACACAGTTCGTCTTCCGCTTACCAGATTTATAACCAGAACCACCAGAGCTACAACCAGCAGCAAGTGGATTAAGGCTCCGCCGATATGGAGACTGAAACCCAATAGCCACATAATCAAGAGAATAACCATCACTGTCCAAAGCATGTAAACCTCCATTCGAGCGTGAAACTCAATGTCATAAAACACTATGGTTACCGAAGCTACCTCTCCTCGCGCTTCGGCTGTTCGCCTTGCTTCTTCTCTTCTGTCTTCTGCTGCTGTTGGGGTTTCTCAGCCGGACGCGCTGCCGCCGCAGGAGGAGTGTGCTGGGGCTGCTGAGCATGTTGAGGCTGCGAAGCCTGTTGTTCTCTTGGGGCAGGCTGCGCTACTGCTGCAGGAGGAGTGCGCTGGGGCTGCGAACGCTCGCTCTGCACAGGAGGCTGCAAACGCTGAGCAGGCTGATTGCGGCTGGGCTCCGGCTGTGTGGTGGAACGCGCTGCCGGAGCAGAATTCGTTTCCGGCCGGTTATTCTGCTGGGTTGGGCGGGTTGCGCCGTTCTCTGGACGCGCTGCCGGCGCTTCTGCCTTTGGCTGGGCTACGGCACGGTTGGCTGCAGGTGGGTTATAAGTCGCCCCAGTCTGTTTGGCCGGTACAACTGCACTGTCGTGTATTGCTCCGGGCCTGGGAGTAGCGGCGATTGACGGTTTGCCGTGGTTTGCGGTAGCCCTTAGTTCCGGCGTAGCGCGGGCGGCCTGCACGTGTTGGGTCTGAGCGGCAACGGGCGGAGTATGTTTTTCACGCGCCGCGACCTGGTCTTGAGACGTTGGACGCGCATTCACCCCACCACTGCCACCGTTAAAGCTAACACGCGCTCCCACAGACTGATTTCTTACCGGGGCGTTGTACACGTTGCGGTTGATGGTCACGTTCACGTTGTTTACCGAACGGTTGTAATAAAACTGGTTACCTTGCCAGCGTCCGCCTTCATAGCCCTCACCACCATAGCCGTATCCATAATTGATGCCACCATAGAAACCTACGCTGCTACCCCAATAGCCATCGTAGAAACGGTAGCCGCCGTCGCCCCAACCCCAATACGCGGGCGTCCACAACAGACCGATCGCTGGAGGCTCAACCCAGGTTCCGGGCACCCAGTAGTAACCACCGTCGCTGTAAGCCCAGTACCCGGGCGTCCAAATATAACCGTCGCCTGGGCAGAGAGGCTGTTCGTAGGCCGGCAGCTCAGGCGGAGCGAACGAGACCGACACGCTGAACTGGGCGAAAGCTGCCGCGGATATTGCCAGCAGCGCGAATAGGAATAACAGCGAGCGAATGGGGGCGATTCTGCGCATCGTATTTCCTCTGACCCTACAATCCTTCGCGTGCCCGGTATAACTCTGCTTCTGCGGGTTGCACGGATTGATAGCCACAATCTCCGGACGACACGTAACAACAAAACGTAACGACAGCCTCGCCTCGACCGGAAATCTTCTGATAGCAATTTCTCACTCGAGACAGGTCAAGTTCTGTTCAATATTGCTCAGGCGTGGAGAATAAGCGGCTTTTGCGGCGGTAACGGACTCGATGAAGAAACTGAACCCGCTGCTGCAGCGAACCATCTCGCAAAGAATCGGCATAGGGGGGAGAGTCGCCCCTCCTCCCCTGCCACACCACCGTACATGCGGGTCCGCATACGGCGGTTCGGTGAGTTAAGCTACCCATCAAACAAGTGGGGTAGTCCCAGTGAAT
>Ga0302320_10021803_pt1 | contig 12687 bp, 15 predicted proteins | sample Bog_T0_3_FD_202130 | JGI IMG/M metagenome (GOLD analysis project Ga0302320, IMG submission 202130) | Peat permafrost microbial communities from Stordalen Mire near Abisko, Sweden - Bog_T0_3 | ecosystem: Environmental > Terrestrial > Soil > Wetlands > Peat | place: Sweden: Abisko, Stordalen Mire...
CCCTGAAGGCCGCGGAATTACTTCATGCTATTGCCTATGTCGCAAAAACTATCCACCTTGACACACCGGCGAATTTAGTTAGAGTGATATAAAACCGGATGATGGCGCGGACCGCGGGGGAGTGTCCGGGCACCGCCTCAGTCTGGTGCTTCCAGCATGTGCAGCAAATCGCAGAAATTCTCAGTCCAGGCAGCATCAGGCCTCGCGCTACTTTGGCAACCGTCGAGTGAGGGCTACAGGACGTTCCTCGCCGACAACAGGAATGACGAGGATCAAAGGAGATCGACACCATGATTATCAAACTGGGAGGATTGGTCGCAATCACTGGAGCTACGGCGCTCTTCCTCGCGCTTCCTGCGCTTGGGCAAGTCCCGGTCACGGTGACCTACAACGGCCTCGCCGCCGGGGATGGAAGCACAACCCTGACGGATTCGCAGGGAACCTATAGTCAGTTCACCGGAATTTATAACGCAACCGTCAGCGGGCCAGCCGGTGAGCGATTCCAGGGTAGTTACTATTATCCAGCCGTATCCGATGACTTCAATGCCAGCATCAACTACGGCGATACCTGGAACGCGACCGGGATCCGGATTCAGGACTTGAACGCCAGCAACATTGACAGCACCAAGTTCGGCGCCACCATCGGTGTGGTCGGATATGTTGAGGTAGCCCAACTCGTGGCGCTTCAGTCCTTCGGCATTACGACCTTGGGCAATATCTCGGGTCTCACGGCGACTGACATTTCTGAAGCCATCTGGGCCGTTACGACTCCAGGCGGCATCACCAGCGGCCTGAGCAGCAACGCGATAGCACTTGCTGCCTTGGTGACGAACTGGTATGGGCCGATGGTGAACTACCCGGCGGAACTTCTCTCATGGCAGCAAGCGTTCGGGTTTATCTTCGTTCTGTCCCCCAGCGCCAACGATGGAGGGCAGGAATTCCTGGTCGATACGGAAGAACCGATTGTCCAACAATTACCGGAGGGTGGCGCCCCGCTGCTGTATCTGCTCCTCGCCGGAGCTGCCTGCTTCGGAACCATGAAGTTCCGCTCCCGCCGCCATCTCGATGCGGCCTGATCCCCTCCATCCGCAACCTGACAGGCTCTCCTCGGAGTCGTAATCGTACGCCTCGCCAAACACGCCACAACCGCCGGCTGCCCCATCCTTGCGCAGTCTTATCGCGCAAGGGTGGGAAACCACGAATCCCAACCGCCAGCCGAGCCACAGCCCTCTTCCTGCCCCGCTAATCCCTAGTCTTTCGCCCCCAGCGCAAACCCCCGCGCCGATTCCAGCAGCTTCGCCACCGACTCCTTCGAGCAGCTCTCCGTATAAATCCGCAGCAGCGGTTCGGTCCCGCTCGCCCGCAGCAGCAGCCAGGTCTCGGCCGCGTTCGGCTTGGTCTTGGCCTCCGGGTTATCCAGGTAAAACTTCACCCCGTCCAGCGTCTCCTGCCGCAGCACCGGCATTCCAGCAAAAACTGGGTCCCCCGGCTTCAGGGCTCTGGCCCGCGCAATGGCCCCGTTCTTCACCGCCTCGGGAATCGTCAGATCGATACGCCCGTACTGGTGCTCGCCGTACTCGGTCTGCAAATCGGCCACCAGTTGGCCCAGCGTCTTGCCTTCCTCGGCCATCACGTTAGCCAGCAGCAGGGAATTGAGCAGCCCGTCACGTTCCGGCAAGTGCCGCTGCAAGCCGATCCCGCCCGACTCCTCGCCGCCCATCAGAATCTCCCGCTCCAGCATGTAATCGCACACAAACTTGAACCCGATGCCGTGCTCAATCAGCTCCCGTCCATGCTTCTTGCAAATCCGGTCCAGCATCTTGGTGGTGTTGAAGGCGCGCGTGACAGCGCCCGGCCAGCCTTTGCGCTTCAGAACCCAACTCAGCAGCACCGAGAAAATCTTGTGCGGATCGACAAAGTTCCCATGCTCGTCGGTCGCCCCGATGCGGTCTGCGTCCCCGTCCGTGCACAATCCGGCCTGGCAGCCGTTCGCCGCCGTCGCCTCGCCCAGCGCCCGAATGTGCGGCTCGATCGGCTCCGGATTGATCCCCGGAAACAGCGGGTCGGCATTGGCCCTGATCTGCACGTGGGCCACCCCGATGCGCGTGAAGATGTCGGACAAAATCGTCCCGCCGGCCCCGTACATTGAGTCGATGGCGAACTTCATCCCCGACCGCGCAATCAAATCCAGGTCCGCAAAGCTCTCAATGGCCTTCAGGTACGAAGGCAGAAAATTCACTGTCGCGATCAGGGCCGGATGCGCCGGCCGCGCCACCGGATGGCCCAGCAGCGATTCGATCTCGCTGATGATCGAAGGCTTCCCCGAGCCGCCATACCAGGCCTTGTACTTCACGCCGTTCCATTGCGCCGGGTTGTGCGACGAGGTGATCATGATGCCCCCCGCGCAGCCGTGCTCGCGCACCCCGTAGCTCAAGGCCGGGGTGGGCGTAATGTCGTCGGCCAGCAGCACCGGGATGCCCGTCGACGCCACCACCTCGGCGCAGGTCCGCGCAAACGCCTTTGACCCAAACCGCGTGTCGTAGCCAATGCAAATGCCTTTTGCGGGGTCTTCGTTCGCCGATCCTGTACGCGCGTGCAGGTAGGCGGCGACAGCTTCGGCGGCAATGCGGACGTTGGCGAAGGTAAAGTCGTCGGCGATGACAGCCCGCCAGCCGTCGGTGCCGAACTTGATCTGAGCTTGGGCCATGGTTGGGTTCTTGCTCCCCCTGTTGACTAGGGTAACGGATGGCGGGGGGCGCAAGGCAGCGAGGAGTGCATTGTGGGCCGAATCTCTCGGTTCTTAACGCGGCGCGCACGCTCGCTCCTCCGCAGGCGCATCCTCGAAAGTCTGTTGCTCCGGCAGCACACTTTGGCACTGCGGCAAAGGCGCAACGTGGCCATGATGAGCGAGCAGCCATTGGCGAACGCCGGGTTTTGAAAGGGCACGACCGGGGTACCCTCTGGGTCGCGTGCCGCAACACACAGAAAATAAGGGGCGGGCTTTAGCCCCCGAGGGAAGTCCTTCAGCCATTCGGATCATTACCGCTAGCTCGGATTCGCAGGCAGATTCAGGGTCGCACGGACCTCGGCAAACACATCGCCCTCGGCAACGCCGCTGGCGTCCCCTACGTCGATAGCCGTGCGCAACGCCGTTACCTTGGCTTCGTAAGCCCGTTCCTCAAGCGTCAGAATGGGCTGGCCCGGCTCTTTCCTGCAGTTCACATTGCGAGTCTGCATGACGCGCCTCCTGCTCCACTTCTCGGGAAAGCGAACTGAGCCGACCGGCTCGTCATTCTTCTCTGCCAGCCCCGCCTCAGATCAGCTCATCCCGCCCCGAGATGCTCAGCTCCTTCACGATCTTGCCCACGTCCTGAGAGTGGTCGCGATGAGCGATCAGCAGCGCATCCTCCGTGTCCACGATCACCAGGTTCTCCACCCCCACCAGCGCCACAAACTTCTTGGGGCTATAGATGTAGTTGTTGCTGGCGTCGATGGCCATGTGCCCCTCGGTATCCGACACGTTCCCTTCGCCGTCTCCGCTCAGCCGCGTTTCAAGCTGGTACTCGTAGAGCGAGGCCCACGAGCCCAGATCGTTCCAACTGAACTCTGCCGGAATGCAATAGAGATTCGACAGGTGCTCGCCCTTGGCCGACCTCGGCTCCAGCACCGCGTAGTCCACGGAAATGTTTTCAGACCTCGGGTAGAGAGAGTGGAAAACCTCCTCGAACTGGGCCGTTCCGTATGCGGCGGCGATGCCCTCCAGCAAGGGCGCGGTCTCCGGCAGATGTTCCCGCACGGCGTTGGCCAGGGTGCGCGCGGTCCACAGAAACATCCCCGAGTTCCAGTAGTAATTGCCGGCGGTCACAAACTCTCCGGCGCGGTGCTGGTTGGGCTTCTCGATAAAACGGCGCACGTGCAGGGCCGTATCGTCGCGGGTGTAGTCGCCGGTTTCGATGTAGCCGTAGCCGGTTTCGGCGCGCGTTGGCTCAATGCCCAGCACCACCATGTTGTCTCCGGCCGCGGCCACGGCGATCCCCTTTTGCAGCGCCTTCAAAAACCGCGGCTCGTCGGCAATCACATGGTCGGAGGGAAACACGCCCAGCACCGCATCCGGGTTCTGGCGCTCGATGATGAACGCCGCCAGTCCGCAGGCCGGCGCGGTGTTGCGCGCCACCGGTTCCTGAATGATCTGCCCCGCCGGCACGCCCTCCAACTGGTCTTCGATCTCGTCGGCCAGGTACTCGTTGGTGATGACCCAAGTGTTGTCCAGTGCGGCCAGAGGCTTGAGCCGCTCCACCGTCTGCTGGATCATGGAGCGTTCGCCGTCCAGCGCCAGAACCTGCTTGGCGTGGTCGCGGCGAGAACGGGGCCAGAAGCGGGTACCGCTGCCGCCGGCAAGAATCACAGGGCGAAAATCGATAGGCTTGGACATCGATGACACATCCTACTCGACAGACAGTACGTTTGCACAGTGATGAACGATACTTTTCCAGCGGAGAACGCCAGATACGCCAAGCCGCCTTGCGTGGGACGATCTTTCATCCCATATCGCAAGACGGCAATTCCTGTGACCACGCGACTTTGAGACGACAAGTTGGTAGCGCCGGCCTCCGGCCGGCTGTAGCGCGGGCGTCCTCGCCCGCGCCTGCATGAAATCGATTACCGAATCACACAGTCAGGATTCTAGGAGGTAAATCCCTGAAGGCGGGGCCAGTTCTATGTCAGCCGGGTGAGGTATTCCGCCATGCGGCGGGTTCCCTCGTCGATGTTCTGCTTGGTCACCGGGTAGGAGATGCGGATGTGCTCCGCCGTCCCGAAGGCCTCGCCCGGCACCGTCACCACATGGGCCTCGTGCAGCAGCCGCGTGGCCAGCTCGGTCGCGGTCTTGATGCCGCCCTTGCCGATGTACGCTGAAATATTCGGGTACACGTAGAATGCCCCCTCCGGCTTGGTGCAGGTGATGCCGGGGATCTCCTTCAGCTTGGCCAGCATATAGTCCCGCAAATCGATGAACTCGGCGCGGAAATCCGCCACGCACTCCTGCGACCCGGCCAGGGCGGCAATGGCCGCCTTCTGCACAAAGCTGGTGGCGTTCGAGGTGGACTGCGACTGCAGCTTGCTCAGGTTGGCCGTCACCGCCTTCGAGGCCAGCGCGAAGCCCGCCCGCCACCCGGTCATGGCATAGGTCTTCGACAGCGACCCCAGCACCACCAGGTGCTCCTTGGCCCAGGTGAACGAGCCGCCAGAGACCGGCTTGCCGGCATAGTTCAGGTACACATAGCACTCATCCAGCAGCAGGAAGATCCCCCGCTCGTGCGCCAGGTGCACAATCCGCTCCAGGTCCTCGGCCGAAATCACCGAACCGGCCGGGTTGGAGGGCGAGTTCAAAATGATGGCCTTGGTCTTGGGCGTGATGGCCTTCTCGATGGCGGCGGCCGTAATGCGGAAGTTCTCCGCCTCCTCGGTCTCCAGAAACACCACCTTGCCCCCGGCGTACTGGATGATGTCCTTGAAGCTGACCCAGTAGGGAACAGGCAGAATCACCTCGTCGCCGTGATCTACAAGCACTTGAATGGTGTTGAACAGCGCCAGCTTGCCGCCGGTCGTGAAGATGGCTTCGGAGATGTCGTAGTCCGAGCCGAAATCCGCCGCGTGCCGCTCCACAATGGCCTTGCGCACGTCGGGAATGCCCGGAACCACCGTGTAGCGGGTAAAGTTGGCGTCAATCGCGGCAATGGCCGCGTCCTTGATGTGCCGCGGGGTGGGGAAATGCGGCTCGCCGGCCCCGAAATCCACCAGGTTCGCGCCCTGGGCGCGCAGCTTGGCCGCTTCGGCCGCCACGGCCATGGTTGCGGAAACTTTGATCCGGCCAATGCGGTCGGCAAATACTTTTGCGGGTGCGGAAACTGTCATAGCACCTCTATCTTTACAGATTTTTAGCGTAATGGCGAAACCATGACCGGTACCCATTTGCGTTTTTAATGCGTGAACGGCACTTGCTCTTGATCGTTTATGCTATTTGTGGCATAGTCGGTCAATAAGAAAGACCCGCATGAAACGACTGATCTTTGTTGCCGACTCGCACCGCGTGCTGGCCGAGTTTCCAACGCCAGTGCAGCGGCACATCGGCTTCGCCCTCTATCAGGCGCAAATGGGCGCCAAGCACGTCGACGCCAAGCCCTGGAAAAACGTTGCGGCGGGCGTGCTGGAAGTCGTCTCGGATCACCGGGGCGACACATTCCGGACCGTCTACACGGTAAGACTGGAGAATGCCATTTACGTGCTGCACGCCTTTCAGAAGAAGGCCAGACACGGGATTGCCACTCCAAAAAGTGAATTGGAGCTGGTAAAACAGCGGCTGTTGCGCGCCATCGAAATCGACCGGGAAATGGGGAAATAGCGATGCCAAGACGTGAATCCGATTACACGGTCAGCAGCGGGAATGTCTTTGCCGACCTCGGCGTGCCGAACCCGGAGGAGGCGCTAGCCAAAGCCGAGTTGGCTCACAAGATCATCGTCCTGATCAGGGAACGTGGACTTACCCAGGTTCAGGCCGCCAAACTGCTCGGCATCGATCAGCCCAAGGTTTCGGCTCTCATCCGCGGCCGGCTCACCGGCTTTTCCTTGGAGCGGCTGATGCGCTTTCTCTTGCTGTTCGGGCAGGACATCAAAATTACTGTGCAAGCGAGCCCAGGCGCGCGACCGCGAGCGCGTGTTCTGGTCACATAGGGAATTGGCCAAGGCTGCGGGGGAAACAACCATGTGGAACAGAGTCAACTCATCGATGATGAGTCTTGGAATTCGCTCTAGCCTTGACTAATCCGCCCCCGCAGCCTCTTGATCACGTTGGGCGGCACCAGACCCGTCACATCGCCGCCAAAGCTGAAAACTTCCTTCAGCATCCGCGAGCTGATAAACGAGTAGCGCCCCGCCGGCTGCAGAAAGACCGTCTCAATCTCCGGCGCAAGACGCCGGTTCATCAGCGCCATCTGAAACTCGTGCTCGTAGTCGGAGATGGCCCGGATCCCGCGCAACACCGCCATGGCCCCCAACTGGCGCGCAAAATCCACCATCAGCCCGTCGAACGTAGCCACCGAGACATTGCCCAGGGCGATGGTCGACTCCCGCAGCATCTCCACCCGTTCCTGCACCGTGAACAGCGGGTTCTTGCCCGGGTTGTTCAGAACCCCCACCGTGAGGTGCTCGAACAGCTTGGCGCCCCGCTGGATCAGGTCGATGTGACCGTTCGTCGGCGGGTCGAAAGTACCGGGAAAAAGGGCTCTTACGCTCATTGCTCCAACTCCAGGGTGATTTTACCAGCGTGGCTGGAAGCAATTGCCCACACTGCGGTCAAGCCTCCGTCGTCCTTCAGAATATTTTCCCGTCCAGGCCTGCAATCAACGGAAGACCCGGAATCTTCTGTTTCCGAATCTCCTGATCGTTGGTTACGAACAGGTCAACCTTGGAGTGGATTGCGCTCGCTACGTGAATGGCATCCGCGGCTTTCAGCCTGGTTTGCGCGCGCACGGAGCTGTAGTGTTCGGCGGTATCGGCCGTAAACGGCAATAGCTCGATTTCGCCGCCCCGCATGAAGCGTCGTATGGAATCGCAGGCCGCGTCGTCTTTCAGCATCCTTGGCCTTACCAGGACCTCCCCAAGCGTGAATACGCTGGTACAGATCATGTCTCCCCGCTGCAAAAAGGCTTCGTATGCCTGGCGTGTTGCCTTGCCGAAAACCGCGTTTCCCTCCAGGATGTAGGCAAACAACATGGTGTCCCAATAGATGCGGTTCATTGATCTTGAGCCTCGCCTGAAACGGGAGGATCGGGAGCAATTGAGCCAAAGTTCTCTCGCTCACTGCGAATGAATGCTTCGGCGCCACCCACATCCCGATACATGTCCGCACAGATTCCATAGAGGGCAATCAGCCCGCCAGGGTTTGGTCTGGCTTTTGCGCGGGGAGACTCCCCTTCGGCTTCAGCCAGCACCCTGAACACGAACTGCCAGGTCGTGCTCGGCCCCCCAGATGGCGGACCACCTCTCTTCTCAATCAGCTCTACGCCAGCCGCCTGATGGAATTCCCTCGACGCCAGAGTCGAGAAAACAGAGGGGGTCCGGTTCGTCCAACCAAGTTCCTTTTGAACATTTCCAACCCTGACACGAACTGTCTGCTCGCCGTTCAACCGCGCTGGCCTCACGTATTTCTCGATCACGTAATCCCTTGTCTGCTCAGTTGGCTTCATGGTCAATCCTCATGCATACATAACATACATACATTACTTTTAGGAGTCAAGAAAAAAAGCGGCCGCCCGCAGGCAGCCGCCCTCTTCCATTCGGACCCTCAGGCCCCGGCGCCCTTCCGCCCCCGCACCGCTTCCTTGGCATCCGCGGGCCCTGCCGCGGGAACTTCGGGAACCTCGCCCTTAATTCCCCCGATGTTCAGCTTTTTGCGCACCTCCCCGTCCATCTTCGCGAACAGGTCCTTGTTTTCCTTGAGGAAGTTGCGGGTGTTCTCCCGGCCCTGCCCGATCCGCTCCCCGGCATAGCTGTACCAGGCCCCCGACTTCTCCACGATGTTGTTGGCCACCGCCAGGTCCAGCACGTCGCCCTCGCGGCTGATCCCCTCGCCGTAGATAATGTCGAACTCCGCCTCCCGGAAGGGCGCCGCCACCTTGTTCTTCACGATCTTCACCTTGGTGCGGTTGCCGGTCACCACATCGCCTTCCTTGATGGCCGCGACGCGCCGAATATCCACCCGCACCGACGAGTAGAACTTCAGCGCCCGTCCTCCGGTCGTGGTTTCCGGGTTGCCGAACATCACCCCGATCTTCTCGCGTATCTGGTTGATGAAAATCAGCGCCGTGCGCGACTTCGAGACCGTCCCGGTCAGCTTGCGCAGCGCCTGCGACATCAGCCGCGCCTGCAATCCCATGTGGGAGTCGCCCATCTCGCCGTCCAACTCCGCCTTGGGCACCAGCGCCGCCACCGAATCCACTACCAGCACGTCGATGGCCCCCGAGCGAACCAGCGTTTCGGTGATCTCCAGAGCCTGTTCCCCGTTGTCCGGCTGCGACACCAGCAGGTTATCGATGTCCACCCCCAGCTTCTTCGCGTAGCTGGGGTCCAGCGCGTGCTCCACGTCCACAAACGCCGCCAGACCGCCCAGCTTCTGGGCTTCGGCAATAATCTGCAAGGTAATCGTCGTCTTGCCCGAGGACTCCGGCCCATAAATCTCGGTGACCCGGCCGCGGGGTATGCCGCCCACCCCCAGCGCCCCGTCGAAGCTGATCGAGCCGGTCGAGATCACGGCGATCGGCACCAGCGCTTCCTTGGACCCGAGCCGCACAATCGACCCTTTGCCAAACTGTTTTTCGATCTGTGCAAGGGCTAGTTCTACGGCCTTCGAGCGGTCATCGGCAATCGCCATTGAATGAATCTCCTCAAGCACTCCGCGCCTTCTCCCCTTCTCAGGAAGAGTGAGAAAAAACAAGGACATGGAATGCATTTCGATGGGATTGTAGCAGGGCTGAACACACAAGGCCAGAAGAAAATGGCGAAGAAACGGTGAAAGCCGGTTACTCGCCAGTGACCTCCGCCTCCTTTTCACGAAATATCGCACACTGCATCATTTCCAGTAAGCTGCATCACACTTAAAACTTGATGTAGAGTCGGATCATGAGGACCACGATCACCCTCGACGAAAACACTCATACCTTTGCCAGCTATTACGCCCATGCCCGCGGTCTCACCCTCAGTGCGGCCATCGACGAGCTGATCCGCAAGGCGCAGGCGGCGCCGGCGCAGATACAGCATTCGCCCCATGGCTTTCCCATCTTTCCCCCGACCGGCAGAACCATCACCAGCGAGATAGTGAAGCAACTCGCGGAGGAAGAGTTTGACCCGGAACAGTTTGCTTGATCTGAACGTTCTCATCGCGCTTGCGGAGCCGGGTCACCGGCATCACCGGAAGGCGCACGAGTGGCTCAACTCCTCCCGTAAAGGAAGCTGGGGCGTTTGCCCGCTCACCGAGGCGGGATTTCTCCGCGTCACGACCAATCCCGCATTCGGCCCCGGCCCCCGCACCATGGAGCAAGCCATGGCCATCCTGCAAGCGCTGCACGGGGTTCCCGGCTATCGGTATTGGGGAATCGATGAAAGCTGGGTAACCCTGACCGCTCCGTTTGCCACGCGCATCTTCGGCCATCGGCAGGTGACCGATGCCTATCTATTGGGACTTGCGATCAAAGAGAACGGTGTCCTGGTCACCTTCGACAGGGGAATCGAATATATGGCAGGCGCGGAGTTCAGCCAGAACGTTCTGCTCCTGAAGTAAGAAAAACCGGAGGTACAGCCGTCCACCGGTAAAGCCGGCCCGCGATGGATGAAACTCTGGGTGCCCCATCCATTTCGCGCTTTTTGCGGAATGGGTGGGATCGCACACACTTTCCCGGCGGTCTTTTCTTGTCGAACTTGCATTCTTGTTTCTTATCAGAAACCGGCCCGCTCAGACCGTATACGCCCCGATCCGCGTTTCGCGGCTGGTCACTTCGTCGCAGGCCCGGTCCAGCGTTTCGTAGTCTCCGTCGTGCCGCTTGCGGAAGGCCCGGAAGGCGTCCTCGCTGGCCCAGCGGTCGATGGTCAGGTAGCTGCCGGGAATATAGGCGTCGCGCAACAGCTCCGTCCCCTGGTATTCCGTCGAAGTGCGGAACAGTTGCGCCCAGGCGCCCTCCGGCCCATACGCGGCCTCGAATGCGGCAACCTTCTCCTCGGCAATCTCGAACTGCCACACAACAACGAACATGCTCGGCCTCGATCCTCTCTTTATCCTAGCGCAGCCGGGGTTTGCCCTGGGACCGCCAGCCCCGGCACTCTTCCAAGCCCCCCGGCAAGCGCCCTTACCGCTGCAGCAGATCGATCGGCTGGGTGAAATCGGTCACCCGGATGTGCTGAGCAAGCGTGGGGTGCTGGCGCTGCAACGCAAGCACCATCTCCCAGGCCACGCGGCGGTAGCTGAAGTGCCCCGCCGGTCCCGAGCGCAGTTCGGCAATGTACTGGGCCTCGGCAAAGTCCATCTTGAACAGGGCGCGGATGCGCGTGGCCAGTGGCAGCAGGTAAAGCGCGCTCTCGGCGGCCTCCGGAGCATTGCTGGCCGCAACCCTCGCGCTCGCCAGGTGCGCCCGCTCCATCGCCGACTGGTACTCCGACAGTATCCCGGCCTCGGCCAGGATGTTCGCGTCCCCGCCAAAGTCGCCCGCCGACGGCGTCTCATAACCGTGCAGGGAAGTGAAGGGCTGGATGATCTGCACGCAGCGGCGATGGCGGTGCATGTCGCGGAAGCCGCCGATGTCCATCAGAATGTCAAACCGCAGCGCCGCGCCAGCGTGAAAGGCGCGCAGCGCCTCGTCGTGCTTGCCGCGATGGCGCAGGCCCAACGCGACGATTTCGCTCACCCGCGCCTCGGGCAGCGCGCCCACCAAGTCGCGAATCTGGCGGTAGGGGTGGTGCGCGGCCGAGTAAATCAACGTTGCCGCCAGCTCCACTTCGAGCGTCTCCGTCCTCTCCACCAGGTCCACCACCGGCGCATTCGCAATCGGCGCTCCGGCCAGCAATTCGCCCGCCGCCTGCTTCAGCTCGGCGCGCGTCTTCAACTCGTATTCGCTGGGCTGGGCATACTTCACCAGCGTCGCTGCGGTGCGCACCTCGCGGGTCAGCAGGTTGGCCGCTTCCTCGGCCAGCCCCGAGCCGCTCGCCGCCATCTTCTCCACCAGCTCCCCGCCCGCCTGCCCGTTCACATTCCAGGCCGGTCCGGTGGCCGCATCGCGCAGCTTCACTCCCAGATCGCGAATTTCCGCCGAGGGGTGCGAAAGCAGCCGCGAGACCTGGGTCTCCAGGGTCCGGGCGTTCACAATCTGCCCCAGCGAGGTGTTGGTAGCCAGCGGCAGCAGGTACCGCGCCACGTCGAACGCCCGCGCCTTCAGCGTGCGCTCATAGGCCTCCGGCTTCAGCGTCTCGGGGCAGGGAACCCGCCGGCGCAGCGCCTCCAGAACCGCCGCGGTGGTACGCTGGTAAGCGGAAAACAGGCTCTCCACCGTCTCCGCGTACAACTCCGCGGGCTCGGCATGCCCGCCGAAATCGGGAAAGAACCAGCCGGATTTCAGAAAGTTCTGATAGCGGGTCGAGCGCTCCTGCCCGTCCCAGCGCTGCTCATCCACCAGCACGATCGCGGCCAGCAGGCTCAGCCGCTCCACCGCAAAGGCCATGTGGGCCAGGTCGGCGATCGAGCGGTGGCCGTACTGGAAATAGAACGTGTTGAGGAACTGCTCGGCGCGCTGCGCGCTGATCTCCCTCAGCGACTCCCGCATCGAGAGCGATGAGCGCGAATACTTGGCCATGGCATAGGCCAGGACCTCGGGGTCGGCGCCATGAACCGCGAAAACGTCGGTCTCGTTGCGGGCGCCGGGATGCATGAAAGATTTACTGGACATGGATAGGGGCTCGCGAACAGAATACGGCATCGGGACGCACATTGCCTCGGGCTGCGGGTGCCCCACCCTCGCCAGGTTCTTGTTTTTGTGGCTAGTCATCATGGAGTGACCGGTCCAATGCGCTAACCGTGGGTTAGGCTGTGATTCAGGAAAGAGTCACAGATCAGAGCCACAAGCGGAGAGGAACCGGTCATGAAGGAAA
>Ga0302320_10021804_pt1 | contig 12686 bp, 8 predicted proteins | sample Bog_T0_3_FD_202130 | JGI IMG/M metagenome (GOLD analysis project Ga0302320, IMG submission 202130) | Peat permafrost microbial communities from Stordalen Mire near Abisko, Sweden - Bog_T0_3 | ecosystem: Environmental > Terrestrial > Soil > Wetlands > Peat | place: Sweden: Abisko, Stordalen Mire...
CGCGATTAGAGGCATTGCGCTGGCCCGGCCCATCGCTTGGCTACACTGACAAAAGATGTTTCGATGCCGACAAACTTTGCAAAACATGGGTTGGGAAGCGCGAATTTCACTTAAGGGCATCGCGAAACTGCCGATATTATCTCATGAAAACGAAGCTCACTGAAGCCGAAAAAGCCAAAGCGATTGAAATTGAGGAGGCTGCCATTCGGAAACTGCTGGTCATGCCCGCCCAGATCGGCCAGCCCGTTACTGTACTTGATTACGTTGATCGCCTGTTGAATTGTGAAGGTTCAAAGAAGATTTCAAATCTTGCTAAGGTTCATCCTGCCAAGGGCCGTCCCGCGGTCAGTTCACATATGCTGCATCGCTTCATGACTGGCAATAGTTGGGATTGCTCAGATCTTGAGAGAATGATGGTTGTGTATGGAAGCAATGTAAACATGGGCTCGGCCGTGGTCATCGAACCTATTTTGCTCTGGCGGCGAGGCAGCGAAATGGATGGGGCTGTAGAAATCCAACCGCCCGGCTGGGACAATTCATTTTTTGCCCAAGTCGTCATCCTCGCCTCCGTCGCCGGGACGGTCCGCATAATGCCGGCTCTGTGGCGGTTAGTTCGCTTTAATTCGAAAAACCCAACTTTGGAGGAAGTGAGGTGTCAGTGCGCACGACAAGTCTTGGATACTGCGAAGGAGCTCCGCGCGATTCTATATTTCAAAAGCAAATCGACAATAATCGTGCAAGGCTCTGATCTCGTGGATTTTTCGGTCCTGTCAGAGCTAAACGCGGATCGGTTTCAAGCACTGATTATGCTGCCCAAGGCGGTTTCAGTGCTGCCCAAGCACGCTCAAACAAAAGTTTGGTTTAAGATGGAGATTTTAAAGTATAAACCTGCTCCACTGGGCGAAATTGCCATCCGCGAAGTCGCGGGATTTTTGGATGACTGGGCTTTCACGCCACCACCATTTCCCCACGAGCAGTACGGCCGCGATTTTATCCAATTTCCGATGCAGAGTGTGCACAGGGATGACGACAACCCCACTAAAAAATTCATTCAGCCCTGTGACCTGCTGCTGGGAAGGCTCAGGATAAATCTAGACCTCCCAACGGGGATGGAGCGACCGATCGTTCGCCATTATTCACTGGTACCAGTCGGCTTGGAGCTTAGTGCTGCCGACATTACGTGTATACACCATTACGCCGTCGGTGTGCGAGGCATGCTCACCTTCCTTGCGCGACGATTGGGTTTAGCAGACTATCAGGGGTTGACATGGGCAGCACTACAAAAACATCTGACCCTTGTCGGTTGGGCTTGGGCACTAGCACGAGCGCGAGATGATCACAGTCTCGGCATGTCGCCCGCAGCTGAGAAGGGTGTGCAATTGGCATGGGAGCGGAAATTGGAGAGTCCTTTCATTGCCCCTTCCAACGCGCCGATGTGTGTCGAAGATCGTGACAATCTGCATCAAGCTAAGAGCCGCCTGCGACAGCCCCGAAAGTCAGTGGGGCCCCTGCCGCTGATGCGTGCAAGACTTCGCCCTCCGGGAGATGCCGCTTATTCAATCTCGAATTGGGAGGAAATTGGCGACATGATGGAGGCCGCGCGGGCACATAAGGAGGCGGATGACATCTCCGCCACACAGAAGCCTTGAAGCGTCACGCGAGAACGCGCTTCCGAATTGTGTGCCTTTCCTCTAGACCCATCGGCGGATAATCGCCTCGCTTGGTTTAAAGCTGACATTTTGGCGATAATTTCGGCACCGTCACGTGGCCGTAGTTAGCGGTTTGCCATTAATTCGAGACGTTTGCTTGTTGTGAGGTGAGGCGATTTCATTTGGACGGCCCGCGCGGTGAGTTTGGGTTTGGTGCACTGTGGGGAATGTCGCTTAAACGAGCCCTAAGACTTCTTTGCTGAGTGCCTTGCGGCGTTTTGGATTGGGGAGGCAGGAGAAGAGTTCCTCCCGGCTGAGGCGTTGCATTTGGCGCAGAATTTCCTGGACCGAATGCCAGTTATCGATGGCTTGCTTCAGCCACTCGTATTGCTCCTGAGAGAGGGCCACGCATAGTGTCTTGCCTTTGACTTTGCGCGTCCAAGGATAAGAAGTGCCCTTGCCTTCCGAGGTTCGCTGCTGCACATAGCCTTCACTGATCCACCCGGTTTTGGCGAGTTGGGCGCGCAGCCGGGCGAATTCCTTTTGGCGCGCCGCTGTGGCTGACATTTTTTGGAGTTTCATCGAGAAAAAGATAGCCGGCGTGTCAATAGCAAGGTATATATACTGAGCTATGCCTCGACCTAATGCGAGAAAATAATGCCGGCGCTGCTATTAGCCGATCCGTTGTCCGCAATATTATTGCGCACCTGGCTGCCATAGTGAGGCGCGTTTCCACCGATGCGCAATTCGCCGCCCACGATGGTATTGTGTGCGATCACGGTATTCTTGAGCGAGACGTTCGTGATGCCGGAAGGAAACCAGGTAAAGATTTTCATCGACGCCTGATAAAGGAGGTTATTGATGATGACATTGTCGTGGGAGGCGATCGCTCCATAGGGTGAGTCGCCCTGCGCGAAAAGCAACCCGTTCTTTCTCGTCGGCATTGAGCCGGCTTCATAGATGAGGTTTTCCTTTATCGTCGAGTGTGTGAGATTGCTCAGGTAGAGATCCACGGCCCAGTTGTCATAGGCAACATTGCCTTCCACCGTGGCGTTATCCGCTTTCCAGACATTCAACCCTTCGCCCCAGTTGTTGAACACGATGTTATTGCGGATAACGACACCCACCGCGCCGCCTGCCTTGGGGTTGACGGCATGCAAGGCGGAACCCCATGACCCTCCCGCGGGACTGCCGGGCTTGGCGGCGTTTCGCAAATTGGTTTGCCAAACCCGGTTCTCGATGGCCGTGCAATAGTCTCCCATTAGGGCTATCCCGGAGTCCCAGGTGTGGTGCATATTGATTCCTTTGGCCACGTCATGCCGTCCAGAAAGCACCATTCCGACCCCGCTGGAATGTCTAACTTCCAAGCCTGATAAAGTGACGTAATCTCCCGAGACACTGCATAATGGAGCCCAACTGTCATGCAAAGTGACCCCGGTCCCATCGATTACCGGCAGCTCGCCCGGCGGGGCCATTATGGTGATGGGTGCTGAGGCGGTACCTGAAGCATTCTCATTGAGCGTCTGCGCATATATTCCCGCATGCAGATAGAGAATGTCTCCCGGTTTCAGTTTGTTGGCTGAAGTGGTGAGCGTTTGCCAGGGTGCATCCGCTGTGCCGGGATTCCCATCATTCCCCGTGGCGGCAACATGATAAGCGGCAGCTTGCGCCGCGAGCGGAGCATTGGCGATGAACACAGCTCCAGCGATAGTACACAGCGGGGCCGCATGGGCGATGGTGTGTTTTCCGCGCTCTATAGATTGTAACATATTGTAAATGCTGCCCTGAGGCCCGGCGCGAGCTCGCGCGCTTGGGCGTCTGGATTAGCGAATTCACCGGGTCAACTTTACGGCGGAGAATCCGTAACCGCGCGCGTTCAACGACACTTTACCCTGTTTTACCGCAAGGGCTTGGTGCTCACGTTCGAGCAAGTCGATCTCTCGGGCCGTTCGGTAGCCCGGCGCCGCCAGCAGCACCCCGCCCGTTCTGCCGCTGGTTTCCCACACGCGCACCACGGCCTGGCTGGGCGCGCCGTCATCCGCCGGCTTCCAGCAGGTCACTAACGCGCGCATCGGATCCACTTCGAGATAGGCCCGGTCGAGCCACTGCTCGGGCAGGCGGCCCGGGGCGAAGGTCAGTGGGGCCGCCGCGCTTCGGCTCCAGGCCAGGGCGGCCGCGTTGTCGTAGCCTGGCGCATGGGCGCGCAAAACGTTGCGGAACCGGAACTGGGTTACCCCATCCTGGTCCTGGATGACCTCCCTCCAATTTTGATCGTTGCCCAAGGCCTCAAACGCGAGCGCCCCTTGATCCAAACGCAGCATATAAGCATCCAGCGGCGCGATGGTGACGCCCACTCGTCCCGCCGGTGAGTAGTCCACGAACCCCTGCACCGCGAATCGGTCGGGGTCCGCGCCGGGCAGCAGGTCGCCCTCGGGTTGGAATTGCGGGCGAAGCACCGCCGCGGTGGTTTCGAGGTGGAGATCGCGGGCGCCATCGCCGATCGGGAAGAAATGGAGCAGCCGTTGCTTGTTGGTCGTGGGCGGCTTCTCGATTTGCACGTCGAACGCCACCCGGTCGAGCGCCGCGTATAGCGTGATTATGTTCGTTACGCGCAACTCGCCGATGCGGCCGGTGACCCGCAGTTCGCCGCTGACCGCGCCCAGTTGGGTTTGGGATTGGAAGTCGGAGAGCAGGCGCTCCTGCCCATCGTGAAAGACGGTTTGACAGAGCGAGCGGCCCGAAGCTCCGGTGACCAGTTCCTGCCCGCTGGCCTTGTGAACTAAGCTGGCGAGACCACCATTCGCCGGGTCCACCCGCAACCGATAAAACGGGCCTTCCAAGGTGGTCGCAGTGCCCGAAAGTGCTGGCGCCGGCATTGCCCGAGGCGCTTTGCTTTCAAACGCGTATTCGCGGAATCCGAAGGCCGGAACCTCGGTGGCCAGGAAGAGGAGGCGGCGCTGGGTGCCTTCCGAGCGGACCTCGGATGGCCGGCCCTTTACGCCCGTCACTTCGCTGGGCACGGCACACTCTACGGGGATGTCTCGGGCAAAACTCAGCGGATTGAAGACGGTGACATGTCGGTCGTCCGGCTTGAGGCCGAGTTCGTTCCAAGCTTGGCCATTCAGACGTTGGCTGATTTGGGCGAGGCCATCGGCCCAGTTGCCGCGTAGTTCGGCGTTGTGACGTTTGTTCTTGAGGTCGGTGCCGTTCCAGGCGTGATCCGAGAGCATCGCCCAAAACCACTCGCCCCGCTCACGGCTCTCCCGGGTTTGCGCCACCAGGTCCGGTTGGACCTGGCTCGCCAGCGCCACGAGCGACTCGGCGGCCAGGAAGGAGCGCTCGTTCTCGCGTAGCGCGGCAACCGTCCGGGCGAGACAGACCGGCCAAAGCTGCCACGAATGCCCAAAGCAACCGCGGAGTTTTGGCAAAAACGGGGACTGGGCCTCGGCTGCGTCCACTTCCGCACAGAACTGGGCCAGCGTGCCGTTGACCAACTTCGCTGCGTTGGTACCGGCCGCGTTGTAACGGATGATGCCGTCGGCGAAACCCCGTGTTTGTTTCCAACTATCCGGGTGGATGTCCGAATGCGTCCCGCTGGCGAAGATTGTCCTTAATGGATAGGCGGCCCCCAGTCCGGCGTAATGAGGGAGCCACTCGGACGCCACTCGGCTGGGCTCCTTCAACAGATACCCTCCCTGCATGTAGTTCGCTTTTCCAGAGGCCCACGAATCCAGCAGCACCCGCACTTCACTGCCGTCTGGCCCTTCCAGCCGGAACAACGGCGGGTTTTTCAGCCCTTTGAAGGTCGAGTCATAATCGTAGAACGGCACGGAAGTCCAGCGGATGCCGCAGCCGGCCATCAGCGACGCCATGCCCCACGGCAAGGACGGCAGCTCAATGTGCTCGGCGACACCAATGGGCATCCCATGCTCCCGCTCCATCCGACGCGCGGGATAGAAGGTGCGCAGGGCGCCTTCCACGCTCTGGAAACCCCAGAGGGAATTGCAGAGGAACGGGCTTACACAGAGGCGGCCCTCGCGGATGCGGCGGAGCAGTTCTTCGCGCCGCTGCGGATAGATCCCCAGAAAGGCTTCCACCTCGATGAAGGCGGTGGCGTTGTAATGGTCGCGGTTGTCCGGTGGCAGCGCATCGGTGCGGGTCATCTCATCCAGATGGGCGGCGATAAGGTCCGCGAAGGCCTGGCGGGTCTGGACTTCGGTGAAGCCCCAAGTCACATCCGGGCACGTATCGTTCGCAATGACGACGCGCCAGGGAGTCGGGGTATCGGCGGCGAAAGTCGGGAATGCGGACCCGGCTCCCGTTGCGAGGATCAGGACGAGTTTGAGGGTCTTCATAGGTTCAACTCATCACTTTCCTGAAGCGCCACCCTCACCATACGTCCTCCTGGCTCGGCACCCAAGATGCTGAAGACCATCAACAGGCTGGCGAGTGCCGGTTTAACACGGCTTTCCCAGGGGCGGGCTATCTTCATGCAAGGGCTTATGGATGGGCTTCCTCGCGAAGTCAAGTCGGATAATCCGCGCGAGTTTTGCCAACGCGCCGCATTCTCTCCTCGACCCGCCCACCGGCTTGGTTACCTTTGTTCCCTTATGTGGAATCTCCCATCTCCCATGAAAACCTCATTCCTGGCCGCCCTCTCACTGCTGGCGGCCCTGCCGGTCATATGCGCCGAGGAGCCAATTTCTCCTCAGCCCATCAACCCCGAGCAACTCACCCGCGTGGCCTTTGGCAGTTATTCGCATTGGTTGCAGCCGTGGCGGGCCTATCTCGAAACCATGCCCGCCTCGCGCTTTCTCGACGGCCTCGGCATCGTGCTCAACACCCATCGCGGCGAGGACGCCGACCAGATCCTCCGTATGTGCGCTGCAAACGGCATCCGCCATGCCCGCATCGAGATCGGCTGGGGCAGCTTGGATTACAATGATGAAACCAAGCTGCACAACGCAAGTGACGTGGCGGCGCGGTTGCTGGCCTGCCGGGCCAGCGGCATCCGTCCGCTCATCCTCCTCAACGGCCACCATGGCGCGCCTTGTCCCCTGAACTTCTTCGATCGCACCGCCGCGGCCGCCGCGGAACTCGGCGCGCGCGAACTCACGCTGGACAACACCGACGGCCTCATCCCCGGCCACAGCGGCTTTAATAACGCCAAGGATTATCTCGCGGCGGACATCCTCATCACCCGCATCGACGGGAAAAAGGTGGGGCTCTCAAAACCGCTGAAGGAGAGCATTGCCGCAGGCGCGAAACTGAGGATGGCAACGTTGAAATACGCGCCCTTCGGCGACGCCACCACGGTCGAGGGGCGGGCCACTCTCAACGGCTGGAAAACTTACACCCGCACCATTGGCCGGTTCGCCGCGGAAACCCTCGGCACGGCCGGCCGCGGCGATCTCGGGTTCGACCTGGAGATCTGGAACGAAATGTCCTTCGGTTCGTGCTTTATCCACCAGCGCTACTACTATGACCCGCCGCCGCGGCAAGCCGATGAAAACGCCGTCTATCGCGACATCGTCAGCGCCACTGCCGAGGCGGCTGAGGCTGAGCCCGCGCTTTTTGCCGGCGTGCGGTTGGAAGACGGATTCTCCAACACGCTTCCCTGGCCGGCCAGTTCGCAGATGCCCGCGCGTGTCTCGGCCCTGAGCCACCACCCCTATTCGGGCCGAAAGACTTTCCCCCAGGAACCGTCGAAAGGGTCCGCTCTGAATGCCCTCGGCCTCCCCGACCAAAGCGACTTTGTACCGGCCTATGCGGAGTGCTTCCCCGAATACTTCGCCACCGCGCTGCAAACCGAAACGATCATCCGCGACATGGCACCGCTGACGACGGACATTTACCGGGTGCCGCACGGACGGTTCACGCGGCCCGGGAATCCGTGCTGGTGCTGGATCACCGAGGTGAACTACGCTCCCGGCGAGGACGGGGTCACGGATCAGTCCCGGGCGCTCGACCTTAAGGCCAAGGCGGTCTCGCGCTACTTTTGTTTTTATCTCAATAAGGGCGTCGAGCGCCTCTACCTCTTTGCCGCCGGCGCCAACGATCCCAAAGAGGGCGACCTCGAACTCGGCGTCCTGAAGCAGGAATTCGTCAACCGCGCGCTGACCGAAAAGCGTTATCCGGCTAACCCCACGCCCTGGACCTCGCCAGCCCTGTTGGTGACGCGGCGAATCGCAGAGCGGATGCGCGACGGCCTTGATCCCCATCTGCTGGCGACCCGCCAACTGGAACTCGTCGCGGTTGAAGATACTCATAACGCGCGGCAATTCGACGGCGATCCCAGTGACCTCCACGCTCGGCCCCCGCTCTTCGATCGCGACGTCTTTGCCTTCCTACCGTTTCAAGTCAGCGCCCGGAAGTTCGTCATCCCTTTCTATGTGATGACGCGCGACCTCAAACGGGATCTGCCGGCGGAAAAGTTCACCGTCACGGTCAAGGGACTCGGCGCCCGCGCGACATTCTCAGCCTATGATCCCATCCGCGACGCGCGTGAACCTGTCCAGGACATCTCGGTTGGCGGTGATACGGTGAAGTTGGATGTGTCGGCCCGGGATTATCCGATCCTGCTTGAAGTCAAGGAACAGTGGTGACCGGCGAGGGGATCTGCACCCGGCACGCTTCTCGCAGGTTGTGGAGTTGCTCGGCCCGCCCTCACGCCGGCCCTCACCGCAAATGGTCCCGGGGTTATCCACTCCATTTCTGCCGGAACTGGTCAAGCGCCGTTTCCATGAGTTCAAGGTAAGAGTCGGGATTTATGCCCAGACGGACACGCCCAAGGCTTGGTGAAGTGGCGTTTGTGTCGATACCAGTTAAAATGCGATCGTCACGGGGCGGCCTTTTAGCGCCGCCAGGGCGGCCTCTTGGGCAGCTGCATTGGTGTCTGCTGCCGGCACGATATGCTCCAGCCACGGCAGAGGTTCGATTTTGATGGGCAAGTCAAAGTTCGAAAACGTCCCGTCCGGTTTGAAGTGGACCGGCAGGATGATGTTTGCATCCATTTCGTGGGTCTGGGCCATCAGATGGACCCCCCTCCGATCCCGATCCTTGTCGACCTCGAGAAAGTCAAAAAACACTCCATCGGTGACGTTGTGAGCCTTGCCGAGCAGCCGCAGAGATTCGATAAAATTCTCAAAATTGAACACGGATGATTCCGTATCGGGACATGCGGTGCCGACTTGTCCTGCTTTTGTCACGAAGATGAAGCCCGGCAGGTTAAAACCAAATGTGAGTTGGTATTCCGCACGAGCGATGGCGATATTGCAGAGCGCACTTATCGCAACCATTGGCTCGCCCTTGGAAGCGGAGATCTGATCGACATTATGGTGTTGGCCGCCGAATTCATACGTCGTCGTCGCTGCTCCGGTGGTGGCCGTCAGGGCTGCGTTGAGTTTATTTTTTTTCATGCTAGTTTGTTTGCTTTTCATATTTTGTTTACGGCGCGGTTTGAATTTTGAGTTCCAGTGCGCCGCGTTGAAAACATGATGCAGGACAAAATGCGGCGATTTGGATTTATTTGTTTGGAAGCGAGCTATTGCGAAGAGAAATGAGTGGAATGTCTACGGAGTGGTTGCAATCGCGCATAACGAAGAATGCCCGACTGGGGAATTCATTTGGCTAGGGGGCAGTTATGTTGCAAATGTCGTATTGGGAACGTGTTAGAGCGTCGCTGCGGCTTTTTCATTTCTTCTTTGAGCGGCTTCGAAATCGGAGGCATCGTGCCGATTTGGGCAATCGCTTGGCCAAGCTGGAAAAAAAAGATTCGATCCCCACAAACTTTGCAGGGCGGCGGTTTCTGAAGCCACTTGCATTTGTGTTCATGGCATGGTCACCAAGCGAAATGACGTTAACCCATTGGAATACCCTCATGGAGGGCCTTTGGGCTCAAGTGCGACGTGCGCAAGTTCTTTGCCAGCATTGACCACCAGATATTACGGGCGAAACTGGCCACCACATCACCTGTCCCGTGCGCCAACTGGCAGGCAGAATATTGGACAGTCATCAAACTGGACAGGAAGTTCCGGCGGCTTGGTTTTCCGGCGACGATTTACTGGCTGTCGCGCAGCGGCCGCGCGGCCTGCCCATTGGCAATCTCACCAGCCAGTTGTGGGGCAATTTCTATCTGGATGAACTCGACCAGCGGTCAACTCCTCCGCCGACATGCCGCCGCGCACGCCGCGAAGACAACGAGCCTCGATGGCCGCGAAAAGCGCATTAATGTGAGAATCATTTCTTGCTGCTATCGTTCATGGCCGGTGAGACCACCTTCGATTTCCTTGAGACGTCCGAATGCTGCATGCTGATAAATCTCATCACTTGTTCAGTTTTTGTATTGAACATAATACTATTGGTTAATGGTACCTGCGGTATTGTTTAAAACCGTCATATCCACTGTTACCGACCGCTTCGGCAAGCTAATTTTTTTCAAATCTTCCGACATGTCGGCAACACCCAAGCGCTGATAGATACGATGAATGGCCTCCGTCGCGTGGTTGACCAATTTCATCATGATCGTGATGTCTACATGCTCACGTGCACCGCGGGTAATAAAGGTCACACGGAGGCAGTGAAAGGTGAGATGTTTCAATTTGGGGTGGCCTTTGAACATGCGATGAAATGCGCGCGACGGCGTCCACCATTCGCTGGCGCCTTCGGGCGGGAGCGGATCATAGGCACGTTGGTCCGGAAGCGTGCGAGTGCATTTCAATTCCTCGAACAATCCCACCAGTTCGGCATGAAGGGGAACGGTGTAATCTTTGTTGCCCCCGCGCCCGCCTTTGGGATTCCGGAAAGTGACGGTCGGTTTCGGGCCCAAAACCACATCAGATAAAATCACATTGGTTTCCGCCAAGCGACAGCCCGTAAAAAGTGCAATTTCAAATGCGATCGTCATCCAATCCGGTTTGTCTTTCAAAAGAATGCGGCACAACTCAATTTCTTCATCCGTCATTTCAGGCTTCTCTTTGGCTGGAACTTTGCGGATTCCCAGTTTGTAAAAAGGGTTCCGCAGGATGTATTCCCGCTGCACCGCCTCGTCCAGCAGCATGGTCATCAATTTCAATTCGGCCAAAGCCGTATTATGGTGCCCGCGGCGGACGTGCTTTTCCTTGCAGCCTGTCTTTCGCCAATTCATGTATTGGTCGGCATGCTCCCGTTTCAATAGTTGGACACGTGGAATGTCTTTAATTTCCAGAAAAATTTGGAAATTATTCCAACGGGTCTGATAGCTGGTGAATGTTTCAACCTGGTTTTCGTACCGCACTTGGAGGAAATCGGGCACCCAATTGCTCCATTGACCACAGGCTGGTTTATTGTTGAAACGTTGCAGCTCCTCCTGCGTTCGCTCCGCTTTCAATATTTTTGCCTTGCGGGTCTGGCCCGCCAAATCATGCCGAAGGTTCGTCGATTCCTCGATGATTTTTCCCGAAGTATCCCGGTATTTTATATACCAGAAGGGTGACCGCTGTTTTTTCTTTAATGATGCCATAATTTCAATTTAACCAGTGATTTGCTCTCGAATTGTTTAATGTTGTGCCCAACCCGGAGACTGCGGGTCTGATCAGCCTTTAATCACGGGCGCAAATGAAGAAAAACGGTCAGAAAAAGCCTGGGCACAAACTTTGCAAAACCATCCCACCGCAACAAAGTTGCGGCTAACGATTCAGTTTCCCCAGTTTCCCCTGTGTCCCTAAACCTGTGGGGAAATGCAAGGAAACGAGGGGGAATTAAAAGGGACGAAGTGAGATGTTGAGCGTACAGGGGTCACGAGGGTTCGATTCCCTTCACCCGCTCCAATTATAATCAACGGAACAACGAACAACGTTTGTCGTTGACAGCCCCTGACCCGTTAGCGTCCATCATCCTCCTGCGTCATGAGTTTTTTCGTGGGCCTTGCTTGACGGGGGCCGTTCTGTTATGCATTTTCTTCGCATGAACCACTCTTTTTATATTTCGCGCCGTTCCTTTCTTCGCCGCACCACCCTGGCGGCCGCCGCCAGCGGCTTGCCGGTCTGGTTCCTGGAACGACAGTTGGCTGCAGCGGACGTCACCAACCCCGTGACCAGCCCCAATGATCGTCCTGGCGTGGCGCTGATCGGCTGCGGCGGCCAGGGGACGGGCGACGCCCACAATGCCCAGCACTACGGCGATATAGTGGCGGTTTGCGACGTGGACGAGCGGCACGTGAACGGCACTGCCAGCCAGTTCACCGGTGACGGCAAGTCACCCGCGAAATACACCGACTTCCGCAAGCTGCTGGAGCGCCAGGATGTTCACGTCGTCATCCAGGGGACGCCCGATCATTGGCACACGCTGATCAATATCGCCGCTACCACCGCCGGGAAAGATGTCTATGGTGAAAAGCCGCTCACGCTGACTGTTGACGAAGGCCGCCACCTGCTGCTCCACGGCCGCTGGTTGGAAACCAGCAAATACCGAGGTGCTCAGTTCGCCTTGCAGGGACGACACCACCGTCGTAATGGCCACGTAGTTGGGGCGCAATTCTTCAAGCTTCGGTTTCTCGCCGGCCAGTTTTGCGTTGGCTTGCAGCAGCAGCGCCCGAGGTTCTTCGTGCTGCTCCCGATGGAGAAACCACGTCTTGGATTTCAACAGTGTTCCAGCCGTATCGACAAATCGAAACTCCACGCGATAAGAGTAACGGCCAGGGCCCAGAAGATAGAGCTTTGGTCTCGCCATACTATTCTCCTTCGTGCAGTGCGACCGATACCCGGCCACGATTAGTCACCAGGATGCCAACGACCGCTTCCGCCTCGGCGAAGCATGCATACAGGATGGCCATCCAATTTTTTGTTGGCAGGCTGCTGAGATCCTTGATCGTTGCCGGTGAGGCCGGTCCCCGCAAGCGGACAGAGAACTCGGATTGAGTGGCGGAGAGTTGCACCATCTGGCCACTGGATTTTTCGGCCCTGGTTTGGAGCTCCAAGACCAGAAATCTTCGGGGCGATGTGGGTTTGGTGTCGAGGTCGAACCCCGTGGACCAGATGGATCCATCATCCCCTCGCAATA